>Ga0187851_10004631_pt1 | contig 11181 bp, 9 predicted proteins | sample June2016WEW_6_10_FD_132997 | JGI IMG/M metagenome (GOLD analysis project Ga0187851, IMG submission 132997) | Peatland microbial communities from SPRUCE experiment site at the Marcell Experimental Forest, Minnesota, USA - June2016WEW_6_10 | ecosystem: Environmental > Terrestrial > Soil > Wetlands... | reverse complement strand
CCATGATCGCCGCCATCCTGCCCGGTTTGGCCGCCCTTGCCGTAGCCTCGTTAAGGCCGAGATGCGGACTCAGCCGTTCGACGAGCAGTACGGACATCGTCATCGGCTCCGGACGTCCAAGTTTCTGGAACGCTTTATCCTGCGGCGTCTGCTGGTCCATCCAGACCAGTGCGCCGGTTTGATCCACGACGACGGCGCGCAATTCAGTTAAGCCGGTTTGACGATTGCCATTGAATTCGGCGTAAAGCGCGTAACTGGTTGTGATCGGATTTGTCTTCACGAAGGCGCCGGCGGCGGCGGCCAAATTGTCCAAATTTGTTTCAGCCGGTGTGAACGCGGTTGTCCCAAGCTCGATGTTTCTCAAACCCCGCTGTTCGAGAAGAAGGCCGACCACCTCAGTCACACGATCCCAGGGTTTGCCCGCCAAGCGCACGGGGAGAATGGTCAGCGAAGTGTCCGGGCCCTTGGATTTCATCAACTCCAAGCGCATCTGCTGCTCCGGCGCAATGCCGGCCTGCGGCGCGGCGGCGACCGGGAAACGACACGCCCACAACGCGAGCAGGATCATTGACATTGGCACGGCTGCCGCGCGGAACGAACTGATTGCTGTAAGGGGATTTTTCATGGCTTTGCTTCCGTATTTTGCAATTTGATTTGTTTTATCAAGGTCCGCGGCTTTTACGAGATCATCCATCATAATTTCATGAGATTTCCGCGTCATCTTCCGCAGATTAACACCGCTTGCAGGCGGGGCGTTAATTGATAATACTTTGGCCAACATCGTTTGGCTCAATGAACGTTCATCATCTCGAACTGTTTTATTACGTCGCCCGGCATGGCGGCATCATGCCGGCGGTGCGGAACATCCCCTACGGCATCCAGCAACCGGCGGTGAGCGCGCAGGTGGCGCAACTGGAGGAGTTTCTGGGGGTGACATTATTTCAACGCCGGCCCTTCGCGCTCACGCCGCCCGGCGAAAAACTCTACGAATTCATCCGCCCGTTTTTTTCCAACCTCGATACGGTGGCGGCCGAATTTCAAGGCGGGCAGGCTCGGCATTTCCGGATTGGCGCCTCGACGATAGTGCTGAGGGATCATTTGCCGCAGTTGCTGCAAAATGTGCGGAAGAAATTTTCCGGGCTGAAAATTTCATTGCGCGACGGCTACCAGGCGCAACTCGTGGCCCTGCTGGAGCAGGACGAAGTGGACCTGGTGATCACCTTGATCGAGCGGAAGTCGCCGGCCGGGTTTCGTTCCCTGGTGTTGCTGGAATTGCCGCTGGTTTTGCTGGTGGAAAAAGGCAGCCGGATAAAGTCGGCGGAGGAATTGTGGCGGCGCGACAAGATTGACGAATCGCTCATCTGCTTGCCGGCGACAGAAACGATTTCGCGGGATTTCCAGGCGCAACTGCACAAGCTCGGGGTGGAGTGGTTTCCGGCCATCGAGGCGAGTTCGACGGACATGATCTAAAATTATGTGGCGGGCGGACTCGGGATTGGTTTGTCGGTGGCGGTTCCCAAGAACGCGCTTTCGCCGAAAGTGCGCGCGCTGGCGCTGCCGGAATTTGCGCCAGTGCTGATCGGCGCATTGTGGCGCGGCAAAACGACCCCTTTGCTGGCGGCATTTCTGGAAGAAGCGAAGGCGCGGGCGCGCGAGCTGATGTGAGGCCGCCGCGCTTTCACCTCACGCGTTATTGTTTTTTTTCGAGGAATTCCTTGAGCGAAGAACCAAGAATGTGCGTCCAGCCCTCCAGGAAATTACCCCGCGCGAAATCAGCAGTTTGTGGAAAAGTCTCAAGACCCGCATGCGTCAGTTTCAAACGCGTTTTTGCGCCTTCGGCAAACAGTTCGAATGTGACCAGCGAATCGCCCTCGTGCCCAAGGTAGCGCCAGGTGTAGGCGAGTTTTTTTTCGGGAATCACTTCCATGATCTTGCAGTGGTGAAAGTACTTCACTCCGTTCTTTTCCCCGTAAAACTCAAATTCAAAACCAACTTCCGGCCTGAATTCCGCCATTTTGAATGACCATAGGCTGATTTTGTCGCGGTTCGTGAACGCCTGCCAGACGAGGGCGGCGGGAGCGTCATAAACACGCTCGATAACCAATGGACCGCCCTTTGACGCCAGCGTTTCCGCAAGCCGATCCAGGCTGAGCGACATGCCCGTCTCAAACCCTGCGATATATTTTTTCGCCTCGGGCGTTGTGTTGATGACGCGCGAGCGCAACGTCATTTCGGTTTGGCCGTTTCGCTCGATAAATGCCGCTGTGTGCAAAAATTGGAACAGGAAATTTCCCTTGTCGTCAACAGGGCCGCACATGAACACCACCCGTTCCGGCGCGACAATCGCCCTAAACTCGCCGCCCATCGGATAATCCACTCCATTCGGCGCGCGCATAACGTCATAAATTTTTCCGCCGGGCCGTGCGTCCCACTCGCAAACCGGATTGGTGAAACCCTTTGGCCCCCACCATTGCGCCAGTTGTTTCGGGTCCGTCCACGCCTTAAAGACCGCCTCGCGCGTCGCTTCGAACGCGCGTGTCATGACAAATTCCCTGCCGGCAAAATCGTCGGCGGCTTGAACATTCGCAGCCATAATCCGAGTATTGGGTTTAAACTACTCTGGGGTAGCCAGAATCATCCACGACACGCCAAACCGGTCCGTGACCATGCCAAAGCGCGAGGAGAAAAAGGTCTTGGCCGCCGGCATCTGGACCTGTCCGCCATCGGAAAGGGCGTTGAAGAGACGGTCCACTTCGGCGTCGCTGTTCACAATGAGGGATAGTGAAAAACCTTGAAAAACCGTGTTGGCCGTGCAGCGTCCATCCGACGCCATGATCAGCGTGTGGCCGACACGGAACTGGGCGTGCATGACTTTGTTTTCAGAGCCGGGGGCCATGCAGCCTGGCGCCGGCGGTTCCGGGCTGTCCCTGAAACGCATCAGCCGGGTGACTTCCGCGCCGATCGCGCGTTTGTAGAATTCGAGCGCCTCTTCGCAGCGGCCGTCGAAATTCAAGTAAGTCTGAACGAGAGGATTATCATTGCTTCTATTCATAATGCGTTTACTAAAGCACAGTCCGGCGGGTCGCGCAACTTTCACAGGGGCGACAATGGCGCGACCGTTACTCTTTGGTTTTGGCCTGGCTGGCGTGTTCTTTGGCCAGGGCGACCATTTTCTCGAATTTTTCCTTGCCGCCGAAGTAAGCGTAATTGACTGGCCCAAGTTTGGGGATCAGCGCGTTAAGGAAGCCCCATTGTTCGGCTTGCCAGGCGTACTTGGCGTAGTTGTGATACCAACTGGTTTCCCGAGGATTCAGTTCAAAGAAGCGGTCAAACGCGTCTTTGACATCCGCCCAGACTTCGGGCCTCTCCCAATAATTGGTCTTCTCCTCGTCCGGGAGGGTCTCCCTGAGAAAATTGTGGGCATCCACCAAAATAAGCGGGACATGGCCTCCCCATCGCTTGTTTTGGACGCATTCGTGTCCGAACTGCAGCGTATCGGACACTGAGCCGTACCAGCGTGGCAGAAGGTAGCGAAGCTTGCCATCGCAGGCGTCGTAATTATTGGGGTCCAGGTCCATGGCGCGTTTGAACCAGAGTTCCATCCGGTCCCGGCCACGGCCCTGGCCGAGCTCCACCGTTATCATCTGGGCGGCGATGCAGGCGTTGTTAGTGTCCAATTGCCAGGCGTTGGTCAATGCCTCCTCGGCCGCGTCCAGACGTTGACTGAACAATTTCCAACCCTCTTTGGTCACTGTATCCGCATAGCCGCAGCCCCGAGCCTGCCACGCCATTTGAGCGTAAGTCTCGCCCTTCAACAGCAGCAGGGCCGGGGCATTGGTCCTATCGCCGGCAAACTGCGTCTCCATTTTGTGATAGAGCACAGGGTAGTAGTTTGTGTCTCCCAGCCATTCATTCAGATACTCGTGGCAGGCATCGTGAGCTTCCTCGGGCGGCATCGCCGGGTCTCTGAGCGCGCGCAAAAGATGCGATTCCGCCTGCCTCCAACTTCCCAGCCGATCCAGTTCCGGAGGAATGTTCGTGCCATACCCATACGCACGAATGATTTGTTGTCCCGCCCGCAACCATGCATAAAACTTCCGGATGCCCGGATAGGAGCTTTTCTCAAACTCTACCGCATTGTCGCAAAGTGCGCTGGCAAGCCCTTGCTTGTCCAGGGTCGGGCCCAGGCAAAGACGGATGTACAAATAGCGGACCATCGGGTCCTTACAACCCGCATTCACGGCGGCGGCGCAACCGTTGGAAATTATCAACTGCCAATCCTCGTTCGAAGCGGTGCATCGGGCGCGGCTGCGCGCGAATTCAGTCAAGGCGCGCTTGGCAGACTCATCCCATTTTGGGTTGCTGTCGCGGGTCTTTTGGTATGCGCCGACGAGGGTGTTCAAGTTCCACTCCAGACGCGATTGCGGGGGGGGACCGCCGCGGGAGGTTTTTCTTCGGCTGCTTCCTTCTTGTCGCAGGCAACAACGATCAAAAGGGCGGCGATGCACAATGCGAACGGCATCCAGGCGCGTCCGGTCTTTTTGGTGGCGGCTAAATTAATGGCGTTCATGATGTTCTGGGAACATGCGGACAGTAGCGTAGCAGGGTTATCGTTTCCATCGAAATCCACAACAGAAACAGGGGACACAATTCAGATTTTGGGAAGCTCTGCGAAATAACCGGCTAAAATCCCAACCCCAACTGCGCCCCCTCCGGCCTGCGAAAGGCGGCGGCGGACAACTCGGGGCCATCTTCCGCCAAGCCAGCTTTCTGGCGCGCGACGTGGAACATTTGCGAAATCTGGCCGGCAAAAATCCCCTCGCCACGCATGCGAGAGCCGAATCGCGCGTCGTTGAGCTTGCCGCCCCGGATGGCGCGGATACGGTTCAACACCTTGTCCTTTTTTCCGGGAACGTTTTGTTCCAGCCATTGTTCAAAAATGGGCGCGACCGTCAGCGGCAAGCGCAAGATCTCCGTGCAGGCCCACCCGGCGCCGGCGGCTTTGGCGGCGGCCAGAACGGATGGGATTTCGTGGTCGTTGAGGGCTGGAATTACGGGGGCCACGAGCACGCCCACCGGCACGCCTGCCTTGGCCAAAGCCTCCACTGCCGCCAGCCGCATTTTGGGGGACGCCGCCCGCGGCTCGAGTTTTCGAGCCAGTTCGGGATCCAGCGAGTTGATGGATAGATGGACCATGACCGCGTGATGCGCCGCCAAGTCCCGAAGGAGATCAATGTCCCGTGTCACCAGGTAATTCTTTGTGATGATGCTAACCGGGTTTCTGAATTCAGCCAGAACGGCCAGGCATCGGCGTGTCAATTCCAGCCGGCGCTCGACAGGCTGGTAGCAATCGGTCACGCCGCTCATGCCGAGCGGTTGTGGTTTCCATTTGGGCGAGGACAGTTCGCGCCAAAGCAGATCGGGCGCGTTTTCCTTCACCATGATTTTCGTCTCGAAATCCAAGCCGGCCGAGAAACCCAGATATTCGTGGGTGATGCGGGCATAGCAATACGAACAGCCGTGCTCGCAGCCTCGGTAAACGTTCAAGCCGGCACGAAACGGAATGTCAGGGCTGTCGTTGTAAGTGATGATGCTCTGGGAAAGATCGCGCAGAAAACTGGTTTTCGGGGAGGGGTCTTCCGCGGGATCCCAATCCTCGTCCCGTTCCAACCGGATCTTTTCGAAGCGATTGGGCGGATTGCTCCCGGCGCCCCGGCCTTTGATTGGAACGACTTCTGCCACACATGGAACAAAATGGCAGGCGTTGGGCTTGTCAAATTCTTATTCAAACCGGGGGCGACTTCATCGGATTTTTCTCTTCGTGATCTTCGTGCGCTTCGTGGTAATAAAACCAGATGATCTTTGATTCCCTGTTCAACAGAGTGATTGGTTGCGCCATTGAGGTGCATCGTGAACTTGGTCCTGGTTTGCTCGAAACGACCTATCAAGCATGTCTCGCACATGAGCTATCCCGAGAGGGCATCCGCTTTGTGTTGGAACATCCGATGCCAGTCGCTTACAAGGGCGTCTTTCTGGAATGCGGATATCGCCTGGACGTTCTGGTGGAGGATCAATTGATACTTGAGCTTAAAGCCGTCGAAGAAATATTGGGAATTCATGAGGCCCAGATTCTCACTTATCTAAAATTGGCCAAACTGAAAACCGGCTTGTTGATCAACTTTAACGTTCCCACCTTAAAGCAGGGCATCAAACGGTTTGTTCTTTAAAGAGCGGAATTAACCACGAAGAACACGAAGATCACGAAGTGCTCCCGACTCTGTGAAGCAAGACTCTGTCGAGCCGTCCGCTTCCGCTACACTTTGGCGCGATGATGGAGTCTCAGTCTGCTTTTCCCAAAAAGGTCTGATGGACCAAGCGCATGGCTTCTTCGCCCCTGGCCAGATCGACGATGACTGAGACTTTGATTTCGCTGGTGGAGATCATGTCGATGTTGACGCCGGCGTCGGCCAGCGTTTCAAACATTTTCGCAGCGACGCCGGGATGGCTGCGCATGCCCACGCCGACAATGGACAGTTTGCCGATTTTTTCATCGGCAATGACTTCGCGGAAGCCAATCTTTTCCTTCAATCCGTCAATGATCTTTTTCGCCTTGAGCAAATCCGGCTTGTCCACGGTGAAGGAGAGGTCGGTGGCAGGGGAGGCGGGGGTGTGGCTGATGTTTTGCACGATCATGTCCACGTTGACGCTGGCCTCGGCGATGGCCTTGAAGATGTGCGCGGCCACGCCGGGCCGATCCGGCACCGCGACCAGCGTGATCTTGGCCTGGTTCTTGTCGAGCGAAACGCCGCGAATGACGACGTCTTCCATGCTGGGTATTTCTTCTTTCACAATCGTTCCTGGGTTGTCGTTGAGGCTGGAGCGGACTTCAAAAATGACGCCGAACTTTTTGGCGAATTCCACCGAGCGCGACTGCATGACTTTGGCGCCCAGGCCGGCCAGTTCCAACATTTCGTCATAGGAAATCTCGGCCAGCTTGCGCGCGTCCGGCACAATGCGCGGATCGGCCGTATAGACGCCGTCAACGTCCGTGTAAATCTGGCAGATATCGGCTTTGAGTGCGGCAGCCAGGGCAATGGCCGTCAAATCCGAACCGCCCCGCCCCAGGGTTGTGATCTGCCCTTCATTGGTCTGGCCCTGGAAACCGGCGACGATGACGACCCGGCCCTCGTTGAGCAGGGCGTGGATCTGTTTGGGCGTGATGTTTTTGATCCGGGCCTTGGTGTGGACGCCATCGGTCACAATGCCCGCCTGCGGGCCGGTCATGGAGATGGCGGGCACATTCCTGGCGTGCAGCGCGATGGCGGTCAACGCGATGGTGGTCTGTTCGCCGGTGGCCAGGAGCATGTCCATTTCCCGTTCGCTGGGCAGGGGCATGAGTTCCTTGGCCATCTTGATCAGATTGTCCGTTACCCCGCTCATGGCGGAGACGACGACAACGATGTGATCGCCCTGCGCATGACATCGGGCCACGCGCGAGGCCACATTCTTGATGCGCTCTGGATTGGCCACCGAAGTGCCGCCGAATTTTTGAACAATGAGAGCCATTGAATTTGCGCCGGTTTTTTGGCCGGCAAGGGGAAAGCATAGCCGGTTCAAGGGCCTGTGGCAATGACGCGCCGCGGGTCAGTAAACCATGACCATGGCAATGCCATCTGCGACGGCTTGGACGGGCTTGGCGGGTGTGGCGGTGGTGACGGCCGGCATGAGTTGCTGGGCCACTCCCTCCACCCGGCGCAAGAGACGCAGGGCCAGTTTTGATTTGATGGCGTAATTGACGTTCTGCGGCACCGCGCCCGACTCGCGCAAGGCCGCCAAATCATCCAGGCGCGCCACGATGATTCCCACCACCTCGCCGTTGGCGTCGCAGAGGGGGCCACCGGAGTTGCCGGGCTGAACCGGGACGCTGATTTGATACTCGGCCAGATCATCTCTCATGCCGGAAAGGCTGCTGATCTTGCCGTCGGTGAACTTGGGTTCCATGCCTTGCATGTCGATGTTGGGAAAACCAATAGTGAACACTTCCTCGCCCAAATCGGCCGAAGCCCGGTGCGAAATGGCCAGGGGCGAGAAGTCCTTGCCGGAGACCTTGAGCAAGGCCAGGTCGTTGTCCTCGTCCACCTCAACCACCTCCGCCTTCCAGTCGCGAACTTTATACTTGACTTCAACCCTGTTCGCGTCCCGGACGACGTGGAAATTGGTCAGGAAGTAGCCGTCCTTGGTGACGAAGAATCCCGAGCCGATGATGCGCAATCCCTTGTTGTCGGGCAGCATCCGGGCAGGGCGCTCCTTGTGCGCGTGCCGGGCCGCGGAGGGCAGGCTGGCCGCGGCCTGGCCCCCTTTGACAATGGCGTCCGGAATTTCGTTTCGCTGGCAGACGCGACCCACGTCATAAGCGCGAACCGTTTTCTCGAAGAGATATTTATTGATGTAACTGAAGTCGCCGGTGAATTTCGCCATGAACGTAACTTTTTCGTTGTCGGCGAAGATACGGGGAAGATTGCGGACGAAAACCTCGGAAGGGTCGGGTCCGTTCGGCGAGTCCTGGATCAGTGCGCCGTCCTCGGTCACTTGCAGAATTTTGGCGTCGGAAAACTGCCTCCAGCCAGCCTGGGGTTTGCGCAAGTCATAAATAACCCCGTCCACCTCCCGGAACTCGCCGGCGCGCGCCGCCTGGGCCAGCGATTGGTCGGCCTGTTTTTCGGCGGCCGCCTTCGAGGCCGCCAGGTCCCGCGTCGTGATGCCCCAGGAATCCAAAAAATCCTTCGGGAGCTTGTCGGCCGTCGCCGTTGTCCCGCCGTTGCCATAGAGAATGACGATGCGCCCGCCGCTGACGATGTGGACATCCTGAATGTCGGCGTACGACACACCGTCGATGGTGACCGCCGTCATCTTTGCAGAACCCAGGGCGGGCAAAGTCAGAAGGGCAACGAGTAGCGCGGCCAGGAACTTCATGGCGGCAATATTCCACAGCCACGGCCACTCTTCAAGGCGGAACGAAGCGGGAAGCGGGCGTACCGCTGGACAAAAAATGGTTAGCAATGGCCAATAGGCGTGTGGGGAGGTTGCCGGATCCGAGCCATGCTGATTTGCAATACTGCCAGCGGTATTGGTGGATTTTCTATGAAAAAGGCTGATGGTTCGCTCACGGACGCGCAGTTGCGCGCGGAACTGGAGCGGTGTCTTTACTGCGAGGAGAAGCCCTGCAGGGAGGCCTGCCCGTCGCACTGCTCACCGGCGGACTTCATCATGGCGGCGCGGGTCGGCGGGAGATCCGACTACCGCCGCTCCGCCGCGCTCATCCTGGCCGCCAACCCCCTTGGCGGCGTGTGCGGCGCGGTTTGCCCTGATTCTTTCTGCGTGAAGGCGTGCGCGCGCCGGACTTTCGACCAGCCCATTAACATCCCCGCCGTGCAGTCCGCGATTGTCAAAAGAGCCATGAAATGCGGCGTGGCCAAATTTAAAACTCCCCAAAGCAACGGAAGGCATGTCGCGATTATTGGCGCCGGGCCGGCGGGTTTGGGGGCTGCCGGCGCGCTTGCCCAACTCGGCTATAAGGTCACGATTTACGAAAAGCGCAAAGCGCCGGGCGGAATGACGAATCTGATTCCCGATTTCCGGTTGGACAGGGGGGTTTTGAGGGCGGACATCGCATTTCTCAAGGGACTGGGCGCAATCAACTTTAAAACCGGTGCTGCCGTCAGCCCGGATTCTCTCCTGGCCGGCCACGATGCCGTCATCGTGGGCGCGGGTATGGATGAACCCTTGGGCTTGAACATCCCCGGCGGGGAACTGGCCTTGTCCTGGATGGAGTATCTGGAAAACCGGAAGAAGATCAGCGTCGCGGGCAAAAGGGTGGCCGTGCTGGGCGGCGGCGCGGTGGCGGTGGATTGCGCCATCACGGCGAAAAGACGGGGCGCGCTTGCCGTGGAACTGATTTACCGGCGCAAGCAGGACAACATGCCGCTGACGGCGTTTGAACGGGATTTATTGATCGAGCATGGCATTGAGATTTCGAGCTGCTCGAGGCCGCTGGAGATTGTTCATGCCGGCAAACGGGTCAAGGGCCTGCGCCTTGCCCGGTTGATGCTCGGCAAGGGAAAGGCGCCCCGGCCGGAGAACTTTACTGTCAATACTAATGAATCGCCGTTCTTCCGCGAGTTCGACGTGATTGTGTCCGCCATCGGCGGCCGCTCGAAGATTCCGGTCAAGAAGACCAGGGGCATTTTTTACGCGGGCGACATGGCCCTTGGTTCCTCGACGGTGGTCGAAGCCGTGGCCAGCGGAAAGAATGCTGCGGCTGAAGCGGATGCCTTCCTGCGAGGCGGCAAGACCATCCGGATCCGCAACCGCGCCAAAAGCCGGATGATTTTGGCGGGCGCGAACCCGTGCCCGGCGCCGCTGGAAGCCGATTTTTTTGGCCGCAGGATATTGTCCCCGTTTCTCCTTTCCGCCGCGCCGCATACGGATGGTTACGCGCAGATGCGCAAAGCTTACGAGCGGGGGTGGTCCGGCGGCGTGATGAAGACCGCGTTCGACAACGTGGCCATCCACATCCCGTCGGAATACATGGTGGTGATGGGCGCTTCGACCTACGGCAACTGCGACAATGTTTCCGGGCACCCGTTGGACCGGGTCTGCCGTGAAGCGGCGCGGTTGGTGAAGGAGTTTCCGGACCGGCTGACCCTCGCGTCCACCGGCGGACCCATCACTGGCCGGGACGACGAGGACAAGGCCGTGTGGCAGGCGAACACGCGCAAGCTCGAAAATGCCGGGGCCATGGGCGTGGAATACAGTCTTTCCTGTCCGCAAGGCGGCGACGGCACACACGGCGACGTGGTTTCCCAAAATGCCGAACTGACCGCCAGGGTCGTTGATTGGGTGTTGGAAGCCAGCAGCGATGACAACCCAAAATTGTTCAAACTCACCGCCGCCGTCACCGCGATCCAACCGATTATCAACAAAATCCGGGAAGTCCTGGCCAGGCATCCGAATAAGAAAGCCGGCGTGACGCTGGCCAACAGCTTTCCGTCCCTGGCCTTTCGCCGGGCGGAGAACGGCCGGCGCTGGGAAGAGGGCCTGATCATGGGCATGTCGGGTGAAGGCGTGTTGCCTGTCAGTTATCTTACCCTGGCGCGGGTCTCGGGCATGGGCATCACTGTT
>Ga0187851_10004629_pt1 | contig 11183 bp, 11 predicted proteins | sample June2016WEW_6_10_FD_132997 | JGI IMG/M metagenome (GOLD analysis project Ga0187851, IMG submission 132997) | Peatland microbial communities from SPRUCE experiment site at the Marcell Experimental Forest, Minnesota, USA - June2016WEW_6_10 | ecosystem: Environmental > Terrestrial > Soil >... | reverse complement strand
GAGAACTTGCTGGCGGTTGGCTTGTGTCGAGTTTGATTATTCATGCCTTACCTTGTGGCAAGGCCCAAACCTGCAAGCCAACCTTTTTTACACCTCAACCCTCAACCCTGTGAGTCAGCAGTGGACGCGTTTTCCAGAACAATGTTCCCGTTCTTATCAATTACAGCGAATTCTTCGTCGGACAAACCATACGACACCAATTGGTATCCTTTGCCCCCATCTTGTTTCGCATAGGATGTGCCAAATTCGTTGTCTATCAAACTGAGCATGTCATCAGACGTAATTTTCGTTTTTACGAGCTTGGCATTACTTTCCGTCACAACGGTTGCTTTGAGAACTACTGACTCGTAACCTGGAGGCAATTTAGCACTTGCATTCAAGACAAACGCGGCTGATGCGGCTAGAATTATTAATTTTGTTGGTTTCATGTTGTTCCTCTCTTTGATTTTGCAGTTTCTCGTTTGGTTGCTTGTTTAACCTGTTGAGTCATTCCTTTCCGGCTTGTAAGCCGAACTTAGGGACTACTTTAGAATTATAGGCGAATTTGTCAACCTGGATTTTGATGATATTTGAGGCGGGTTTGAAGAGGCGGACGCAGTGTTTTGGCCGGTTATGGCATCAAATTTTGGCTTGGGAGGATGCTGGGCGGAACGATTTGGCGGTTGCGAGTTCGTCCCGACACTGCCTCGGGAACGAAGATTTCGTTTCGATTTGGGCCGGGGCGCCGGAACTGGTGGAACGCGTGGGCTGGTTTGCAAAGCAGCTGACGTTGGCGGTGAAATTTTTGTGAATCAAAAACGGGATTCCACCGCTTCAATTATTGATTGGGCGGTGCCGGTGAATTTTGGTTCCCGGCGTTTTTTTGCATTCGCGCCTGTCGACGGGCCTCGCGTTCGGCTGGAGTGATTGACTGGTCGGCGTCGAAGATACTGGGCAGGGAAAGAAAATGGGCGGCTTCGAGCAGGGCGGCCTTTTCTTCGGGGTCGCCATCGTTGGCTGCCAGCTTTTTCAAAACCGGGATGGCGTTGGTGTTGCCAAACTGTTCGGCGGCATCAATGGCTGCGTCCCGGATTTCTTTTTCCGGGGAACTTAGGTCGGCCAGGATGTTGGAGAGGGACTGTGGGTCATCATTCATGGACCACTGCTGGAGGCGGTCCGTCTCGGCGTCAATGGCCGCCTGGCGCTGTTCGGGTGTCAGGGTATTGGTGACCACGGGCGCGGCGGCGACGGGTGCGGGTGCGGGCGCAGATGGCGGTACATTTGCGATGGGGGGAGCCATATGAGGCGTGGTGGACTTGGCTTCGGTAATGGCGATTGGAGCCGCCGCCGGCGGAGGCGCCCCTTGATGTTTAATCAAATAAATGCCAGTCACGGCGGCCAATCCGGCCAGCAGGATGATGGCGACGACTTTAGGCCTCATATTTTCTCGAATCCTTTTAACAAAGTAAAAAACCGATCCAAAACAGCGTCAAGCCATTTTGGATCGGTCTGAATGCTGCCAAAACTGTGATTAATAAGTTACGCCGCTGCCGCTGGCGCTGCCGGAAGCACTGCCGCTCACGGGCATGATTTCGTCCACATCAGAGACGTAAGACAGGCCGCCAAGGTTTTTAGAACTGAATTTTGAAGACTGTTTGTAGAGGTCGCTGACAACAGCCGAATCACTTTCATTATAGGTATAAGTGCCGGTGAGGTTAAACGCGAAGGTATTGTCATCTAGAAATTCGAGGTCACGATCGCTGGCAAAATCAAGAGTGACTACGCCCACCTCGGAATATGTCCCTTTAGTCGTGGGAAAATCGCCTGTTGACGTGTCAAGAGTGTCGGACATGGTGACATGAAAATAACCACCCAAAGACAGGTTGGTTATTACTACGCCATTATTGATTGCGTAAACATCGGCTCCGGGGCCAATGGCCAGAATGATGCCCTTGGCGTAACCCAACTGACTTATGATTTGTTTGGAAGTGGCGGTTCTTGTTGATATCTTGCCCTTGCTATCGACATAAGTGAAAGTCCCCTTGACAGTTATTGGAACATAAAGGTTGCCATCAATGACCAGGGTTGATTTTGCCTGAGCTTGGCCGGTAGCGAAAATCATCGCTCCCACGGCCAATGCGCACATAAGTATTTTGGTTAATTTCATAGCGTTTTTTGTTGTTGTTTAGTTAAGTTTTAACGTCCACCAACTTTTCCTATTCAGCTTAAAATAAGCTGAATTTGAAAGAGACTTTATGATGATGGCCAGTTTTGTCAACAAGGAATTTAACGTTCCAATAAACGGATTTGGCGGAGATGAAAGGCCTGTATTCAAGTGTTTGCGGAGGGCTTTTTCGCGCGTGTAATCCAGGTTAAAAAAGCAAGGCCCGACACGGATTTCCGCATCGAGCCGGCTTGAAATCAAATATCACGAAGTTTACCCGGGGGGAAGGCGAAGGCCTTTCCATTTTCCGGCGCCGGTCACGCGACCGGTTATGATGGTCCAAGTGCCGTCCACAGTGCCGTCCCCGCTTACACTCGCTTTATCCGAGACGGCCGTGCTGCCCGTGTTGGAATTCCAGCTTTCGTTCATTTTTAACGTATCGAGTCCTTGCAAAGTCAAGGCGGTATAGACGGAAGGATCGGCATCGTGGAAGCGAATTTTGTCAGGTTCATATGTTTTTTGGTTAACGAACCTTTTGTTCTGTGGTATTTCTGTGGCATTGATTCAGCTTGAAGGCTGAATTCCCAATGAAATCTAATGTGGCGCGGGGCATAATCAACGGGAAATCAAGCCCGGCGGTCAATTTTTAGAGCAACTAAGACGATATATTCCATTCGCTTGCAGGAAACTTTTCTTGACTGCCAGCCGGAATCCGATTGTGAAGATCGTCGCTGGTTTGCGGTTGAAAATTACCGCGCTTTTGCGCTTAATCCTTGGCTGAAATCATGAAAGCACCAATGGACACCAAAAACCGCTTCGTCATCATCATGGCCGGCGGGCGCGGCGAACGGTTCTGGCCGGTCAGCCGCGAGAAAATGCCCAAGCAACTGCTCACGCTGCTGGGCAAACGCTCGTTTCTCCAGCAGGCCGTGGACCGCGTGCTACCGCTGGTTCCGGCGAAAAATATTTTCGTCATCACCAACGAGCTGCAATGGCCGGAGGTCCGCAAACAGCTTCCCAAAATCCCCAAACAGAATCTGATTGCCGAGCCCATCGGCCGCGACACCTGCGCCGCCGTTACCCTCGGCGCCGCCCTCGTAGGCGCGCGTTCCACCACCGGCGTCATGGCGGTTTTGCCCGCCGACCACGTCATCCCCGACGAAAAGAAATTCCAGCAGGTTTTGAATGACTCCTTTGACCTCGCCAGCCGCGGCCGGGCGATCGTGACCATCGGCATCAAGCCGACCGAGCCGGCGACGGGTTACGGTTACATTCACGTCGGCGAGGCGCTGCCGCCGCCGTCGGGTGCGAAGAAATACAAGACCACGTTTTTCCGGGCGGAGCAATTTGTCGAGAAGCCGCATTATGATCGCGCGCTCGAATACCTCAACAGCGGACGTTACCGCTGGAACGCGGGCATGTTTGTCTGGTCGTTTGTGACCATCACGGAAGGTTTGCAGAAGCATCAGCCGGAAATGTACGCCGCCTGCCAGCGCTGGTTCAAAGTAGCCAATAATTCCGCCAAACTCGCGAAGGTGCTGGCGAAGGAATATCCGGACATCAAAAAAATCTCGATCGATTACGCGCTGATGGAGCACGCGCAAAATGTCATCGTGGCCGACGGCGCGTTTGAGTGGGACGATCTCGGCTCGTGGACGGCGCTGGCGCGGCATCTCAAGGCGGACCCGGAAGGCAATTGCGCCGTGGCGGATTTCATCCACGTGGACGCGGCGCGGAACATCATCTTCGATGCGCGCATAAAAAATCGCACACCCATCGCCGTGGTCGGCCTGCGCGATTCCATTCTGGTGCAGACCGACGACGCCGTGCTGCTGGCGCACAAAAGCCAGGCGCAAAAGGTCAAGGAGCTGGTCAGGAAACTCGGCGAGGACGCGAAGTTGAAAAAACTCGTGTAGCTGCGTATAAAAGCGAGGTCAGTCATCCGGTAAGCCCGGAAAATTCGCATTTTGCCAAATGCGGGTAGGGGAATTTTGCTGAGAGCGCATCCACACACTGTTCTTGGTTTCCTGAAATCAGCGATTCCTCATAAATTCCAAACTAGTCCCCACAGACAAGTACAATGTTTATATGTGCCCCCTGGATGTTTTATTGAGATATGAGCTTTATGGTTAGATCTTTTCGATTATCATAGTGGCCAGTGGAGGAATTTCCTTGGTATACAGTTTTGAGGTCACTCTGTTTGGAATTTGATAACTTCATGCTAAGGAGCAAGCCACGTTTCTGGTCAAATTCATAAGTTGCGTGGACACTTTCATTTATTTCGGGAAAAATCACATTGTTTCGCTGTCCTTGTTGGTCAATAAACCCGCCTAAATCTTTTTCATAATCCGATTCATAAAGTGCAAAGCAAGTTGCCTGACCGTTTGTTGCAAATTGGTCCGGTTGGCGCGTAAAGACCCAGGGTTGCACAATGGCATCGGACAAAGTCATCCCGCCTTCAATATCCTTGGTTATATTATTTGTCCAAGACTCTTGGATGGATAAAGGGCGCTTGGGAAACTCAATATAAAAAAGTCCCATCCCATATTTTAGGTTGTTTTCCCAAGTCTCAATAAACGGTAAATCCCCGTCTATTTTCTTGATGTGGCCCGTTGGGTCAAAGTCGAAATACCCACTCAGCAAGAAAGGGTATATCGACTGTTTCATCGTCTGCATCTGCGACCCGCCGATTTTTTTTGCCGTGTCAACCACCACAATACCATTATGCTTCGTGACAATATCCAACCCGCGGGTTATATTCTCAATTTCTCCATTTGGAGATTGTGTCTGACTATCTGACTCAAAATCAAACGGAACAAAATTAACGGTGGTTGTTCCATCCTGATTTGTTTTTGTACCTGTTAATTTAATTTTGTAGCGGAAATCAGACGTCCCTCGCGTCATGGAAGTACGTTGTCCTGCTTGAACATCTGAGGTGTCCGTGTTTTTAATTTCAACGGCATAAACAAGTGGATGATTCAAAGAAAACCGGAACTGAAAAAGCTGGCTTGAATCTGGGTTGATTGATGGTTCAGCGTCCAAAGGAACGGCTCCAAACCAAATTAGTCCCAGAATGGAAAATATAATATTTCGCATGTTTGAGATAGTGCCTTGTAATGCATCTGTATTACAGAAAAAATTCGTTCCAATGTTTGCTCTCGAGGCGATGCGTGAAATGGTTGCTCTGATGTTCAAACTCCAGGCACAGGCGCGGAACCAAGAGTCGCGAAACGCGCCCCATTTTACCGCTGTTCAACCGCTGGCATTCTGCTATAGTCGTCTGTCACGGATAACAATTTATGCAGCACATTAGAAACATCGCCATCATCGCGCACGTGGATCACGGCAAGACAACGCTCGTGGATTGCCTGCTCAAGCAGTCGGGCACCTTCCGCGCCAACCAGCATGAATCCACCGACGAACGCCTGATGGATTCCATGGATTTGGAAAAGGAAAAGGGCATCACCATCCGCGCCAAGAACGCCGCGTTCAAATACAAGATTTACCACGTCAACATCGTGGACACCCCCGGCCACGCCGATTTCGGCGGCGAGGTCGAGCGCATTATGAACATGATTGACGGCGTGCTGCTGGTGGTGGACGCCGCTGATGGCCCGCAGGCGCAAACCCGCTTCGTGCTGCGCAAGGCGCTCGAAGCCGGCGCCAAGCCGATTGTGGTCATCAACAAGATTGACCGCGAGAATGCGAATCCCAAAAAAGTGCTGGATCAGGTGTTCGAGCTGTTCATTTCGCTCAACGCCACGGACGAGCAACTGGATTTTCCGTTTATCTATTGCTCGGCCAAGGATGGTTATGCCAAGACGGAACTGGAACATGTTTCCGGCACAATGGAACCGCTCTTTGACGCCATCATCAAGCACATCCCGCCGCCGCACGCCAAGGCGAGCGACGGTTTCCAGGTGCTCGTCGCCAACCTCGATTACAGCGATTACCTCGGGCGCATCGCCTTCGGCAAAATCATGGCCGGCAAGGTGAAAATGGGCGAGACGGCCTGCTGCCTGCACGGCCACGGCAAGATTACCCAGGGCAAAATCACGATGATTTACCAGTTTGAAGGCTTGAAACGCATCGAAGTGCAGGAGGCGCACGCGGGCGACATCGTCGGCATCACCGGTTTTGAGGACGTGTTTATCGGCGAAACCCTCGCGGACAAGCCGGAACGCGGAGCGTTGCCTTACATTCCGATTGATCCGCCGACGATTCAGATGGAATTTGCCGTGAACGACAGTCCGCTCGCCGGCCAGGACGGCAAGCTGGTCACGGCCCGGCACATTTGGGAGCGGCTGCAAAAGGAAATCCGCACGAATGTCGCGTTGCGCATCAAGCAGACCGCCGATCCGAAAATATTCGAAGTCGAGGGCCGCGGCGAAATGCAAATTGCCATTCTGGTCGAACAAATGCGGCGCGAAGGCTACGAAGTTTTGGTTTCGCGCCCCGAAGTGCTCTACAAAAAGGATGCCAACGGCAACATGCTGGAGCCGATTGAACGGTTGTTCCTCGAAATTCCGCAGGAATTCATGGGTGCCATCATGGAAAATCTTTCCGGCCGCAAGGCCGAAATCACCACCATGAACCATCACGCCGACCAGGTGACCATCGAGGCGCTGATTCCCATGCGCGGCCTGATTGGGTTTGAAACCGATCTGGTGAACCAGACGCGCGGCCTTGGCGTGATGAGCCATCTTTTCCACGAATATGGCCCTGATCGCGGGGAAATCGCCGCGCGCAAGAACGGTTCGCTCGTCAGCATGGAAAACGGCCAGGCGATGGCCTACGCCCTGAACATGATTCAGGAACGCGGCCGCCTGATGGTGGAACCGGGCGACGCCGTTTACGCTGGCATGATTGTGGGCGAAAACGCCCGCGAAAACGACATTCCGGTGAACCCCTGCAAAGCGAAACGGCTGACCAACATGCGGTCGGTGGGCGACGGCAAGGGCATCCAGCTCTCCGCGCCGTTGAAGTTGAGCCTCGAACGCGCGCTGGAATACATTGACGTGGACGAATACGTGGAAGCGACGCCGAAAAATCTGCGGTTGCGGAAGAAGATTTTGAATGAAACGGCCAGAAAACGCTCCGAGAAAACCCGTTCCATCAAAATTTTGTCCGAATAGCCAGACACACTAAGTCTGCGGCCTGCCTATCGCCAAGGTAGGGCGGCGCTGCCGCACCGCCTGGCCGAGCGGCAGCTCGGCCCTACCGGTTCTTGGGCGGGGTGAGGAGGCCGATTTGCACCCCCTTCCATCACCAGCCGATTTCGGCTTTCCAATTCCGTGGCCTCGAAGTATCCTGCTTATCTGAAACATCATGCCCAGTGTTTTCATCAAAACCTACGGCTGCCAGATGAATGAGCGCGACAGCGAGGCCGTAGCCGCCCAGCTCGTGGCCAAGGGTTACACGCTGGCGCCGTCCGAGGCGGCGGCGGACGTGATTTTGCTGAACACCTGCAGCGTGCGCGACTTCGCGGAGAAAAAAGCCGTCGGCAAAATGCAAAACCTCGCGGCGGATGTGCGCAAGCACCGGCCGGACGTCGTGCTCGGTTTTCTCGGTTGCATGGCGCAAAGCCGCGGACAGGAATTGATTGATAAACTGCCGGACGTGGACCTCGTCCTGGGCACGCAAAAATTTCATCACGCGGCGGAGTACCTCGACGAAATCCTGGCCGGTGGCCGGAAAAAAATCGTGGACGTGGCGGAAGAGCAGGGGAGCGAGGCGACGATTCGCGAGCATCTGTTCAATGGCAGTGGAACAAAGTCCGTGACCGCGTATGTCAGCATCATGCAGGGCTGCAATCAGCGTTGCACCTTCTGCATAGTGCCGGACACGCGCGGCGAGGAACGCAGCCGCAGCATTCCCGACCTCGTGGCCGAATGCCGCCAGCTCGTGTCGCAGGGCGTGAAGGAAATCACGCTGCTCGGACAGATTGTCACCAGTTATGGAAAGCGCGGGTTCGGTAGGGCCGAGCTGCCGCTCGGCCAGGCGGCGCAGCAGCGCCGCCCTACCATAAAAACCTCCCCCTTCGTCCAGCTCCTCGACGCCGTCCACGAAATCGACGGACTGGAACGCATCCGGTTCACGGCGCCGCATCCGAAGGGGTACGGCGACGATTTGATCCAGGCCTACGCGCGGCTGCCCAAACTCGTCGAAAGCGCGCATCTGCCCGTCCAGAGCGGCAGCGACCGCGTCCTGAAATTGATGCACCGCGGCTACACGCGCGAACGCTTCCTGGGCATCGTCAGGAAATTGCGCCGCGCGAAACCGGACATCGGCATCACCACGGACATCATCGTCGGCTTTCCCGGCGAAACCGAGGACGACTTTGAGCAGACCCTCTCGCTCGCGCGCGAGGTGGAATTCGACAATGCCTACATCTTCAAATACTCGCCGCGCCGCGACACGCCCGCCGCGGAAATGCCCGGGCAGGTGCCGCTGAAAATCCGCGAGGAACGCAATCATCGCCTGCTCGAAACGGTCAATGCCATCGGCAAACGCAAATACGACGCGTTTGTCGGACGGCAGACGCAGATTCTGGTCGAAGGGCCGAGCCGGAAGAATCCGGCGCGGATGACCGGCCGGACGCGCTGCAACAAGATTGTGGTGTTCGATGGTTCCGCCCGGCATCGCGGCCAGCTCTTGGACGTGAAAGTCACCCGCTCCGGCTCCTTCACCCTTTACGGCGATCCTGCGATTGTGAATTTGTAAGATTTCTAGGGAGTGCAGCCTATCCTCATGTTAGGCAGCGACAAAATATGGGTGACTTGAAATCTCATTTGTCGTGTGCTTCAAGATACGAGATAAGGCTCTCAATCTTCGGCCTCACCCAAACGTCGAGCTTGTCGGGAAACTCTGTGATAAAACCTCTAGCCGAAAGCACTCCCTCGAATAGTAACTTCGCATGAGTCCTTACATCGTCGCTTTGGATGGCGCCTATATCACTCCTGACCTTCTCACAAAAACCATAATACTCTTTGGTCGTTATACCGGATGTGACCCTGCCTAAGAACGTACGCAGGAAGGCAATCCTCTGCTCTGGGTCTGTAATGGGATTCGGTGGCTGGTATGGTGTAATCTTCATGTGTAGTCAGGCATCGTCGTCCTCATCTCACTGTTCGCCTTTGGCGGCATGCTCCGCATACTTGGCAACAAGACGGTCAATCCACCTCTCGAACTTCCGTGTCGCAAAGTGCATAGACACCAGATATATCCCCGTAATCATCACTATCCCAAACACGAGTAAAGGGCCCATTCCGACAGCAACAACGAAGGAGATCCCACCGACGAAAAATAGGATGGCGATAAAAATCTTGAGAGGCGACGCCGGCTGGCGCTCCGGCTGACCTTTCCGTCTGCCGATAGACTTGCGAAATTCTGCCACGAAATGCTCACGACCTTGAACTGCAATCTGTCTTCCCAGCGCAAGCTCTTCCTCGTCGGTAAGCTTCGGCGGGTTCCATGAGATGTAACTGTATTGGATTGGAATGACCATACGATGGCTAACAAATAATGGATGCTATGTGTGCAGCCTATCCTCTGTCATGATTTTGACTTTGCTCCCAGCAAAAATGTTTGTCCAGAAAAAGTTACGCGCGGAATTGGAACGCAACCCCGTCTGGCAAAGGCTGCAATCTGGCCGATTCCTGTATTTTGAATTTTTCGTGTCCATTCGTGTGGATTCGTGGTTTAATTCCTGAAAATGAAACTGTCGTTGCTTTCAATTTTGCTCGGCCTCGGCATGAGCGTGCCGCAGATTTACGGCCTGACCAAGCCGGCACAGTTCGCCGCCGCGGCGCGCAAGTTTCCGCGTTCGTTGCCGATGGGCTGCATATTGATGCTGCTGGCCACGGCGTGGTTTGTGTGGAACGTGAACGTCGAACCGATTGCGGATTTCTCGATTTTCAAACCCTACATGATTGGCGGATTCATTGCGGTGGGAGTTCTGGCGTGCATTTTTGTGCAGGACTTTCTGGCCGTGCGCGGCCTGGCCATCCTGATGTTGCTGCTGGCAAAACTGATGGTGGACACCGGGCGCCCGCATCTGGGCGATTCGCCCTTTGTGCTGGTGATTCAGGTTTGGGCCTACCTGCTCGTCGTCGCGGGCACCTGGTTCACGGTGACGCCGTGGAAACTGCGCGACTTTTTAACCTGGGCAACGGCGACGGAAGAACGCATCCGCATCGGCAGCCAAATCCGTCTGGCCTTTGCGGCATTCGTGGTGATTCTTGGCCTGACGGCGTTCCGCGGGATGTGAGCGCAGTCAAACCCAAAATCCTGGTCATTCGCGGCGGAGCCATCGGCGATTTCATTCTCACCTTGCCGGCCATTGCCGCCTTGCGCCGCCAGTTTCCCCAGGCGCATCTCGAGGTGCTCGGCTATCCGCACATCGCCCAGCTCGCGGTGGCGGGCGGGCTGGCGGACCGCGTGCAACCGATCGAGGCCCGCGGGTTGGCGGGTTTTTTCGCCCGCGGCGGCGCGCTGGAACCGGATTTGGTGGATTACTTCTCCGAGTTCGACCTGGTCATTTCGTATCTTTACGACCCGGACGAAATTTTCAAAACCAACGTAATTCGTTGTCTGGTCAAACAATTCATCGTTGGCCCGCACCGCCCGGACGAGGCGGACCAAATCCACGCAACGAAAGTTTATCTCAAGCCGCTGGAGCGTCTCGCCATTTTCGACGCAGACCCCGTGCCGCGATTGGTTCTCAACTGGCAAAACAGTTCCGGTTGGGCTGACCTGCCGGTCAGCCTGGACGCGCGGCAGCGCGTCCCGACCATGGTTTTTCATCCCGGCAGCGGGAGCGAAAATAAAAACTGGCCGGAAGCCAAATGGGCCGGGTTGATTCAACAAATCATTATGACAACCCGCTGGAACCTGCTGCTGGTTGGCGGCGAGGCGGAAGGCGGGCGTCTGCGACGGCTGGCTGCTGTGCTGCCGCCGGCGCGATGTTCCATCGCCCAAAGCCTGCCGCTTGCCGAGCTGGCCCAACGCATCCAATCCGCTGCGGTCTTTGTGGGTCACG
>Ga0187851_10004628_pt1 | contig 11186 bp, 12 predicted proteins | sample June2016WEW_6_10_FD_132997 | JGI IMG/M metagenome (GOLD analysis project Ga0187851, IMG submission 132997) | Peatland microbial communities from SPRUCE experiment site at the Marcell Experimental Forest, Minnesota, USA - June2016WEW_6_10 | ecosystem: Environmental > Terrestrial > Soil >... | reverse complement strand
GCCTTCATGGCCAATGGCATCTCCTCGGAGCGCCAGGTGGAGACCGCAGTCCGCCAGACCGCCGCGCTGGTCCGGCAGGCGCTCGATCTGCATTTCAAGGTGGTGGCCGTGGCCGGGCCGGTGGTGGTTCACACCGGCGGCGTCGCGGGGCTTTCCTCGCTCATCCGCAACGGCTGCATTCAGGCGGTCCTGAGCGGCAACGCGCTGGGCGTGCACGATGTGGAAGCGGCCCTGTTCGGAACGTCGCTGGGCGTGCGCCTCTCCGACGGCCGCCAGGAGGAGCACGGGCATCGCAACCACATGCGCGCCATCAACGCCGTATACCGCGCCGGCTCCGTGCGCCAGGCCGTGGAGTGCGGCCGGCTGCGCTCCGGCATTCTCTACGAGTGCGTGAAGGCGGAGGTGCCCTTCGTGCTGGCCGGCAGCCTGCGCGACGATGGCCCCCTGCCCGATACCATCACCGACATGAACGCCGCGCAGGACGCATACGCGGCCCATCTCAAGGGGGCCGGCCTGGTGCTGTGCCTGGGCTCCATGCTGCACTCCATCGCTACCGGCAACATGCTTCCCAGTTGGGTGAAAATCGTGTGCGTGGACATCAACCCCGCGGTGGCCACCAAGGTCAGCGACCGCGGCACCGGGCAGGCGGTCGGCGTGGTGGCGGACGTCGGAATGTTCCTCGATCTGCTGGCGAAGGCTTTGGCATGAAACGCGCTTACACCGACGAACACGCGGCAGCCGGCGTCCGCGCCGCGCTGCCGGAAATCGAAACCTGGCCCAACCAGTACCCCGGCTACGAGATCGAAATCGCCATGCCGGAGTTCACCTCCGTGTGTCCCAAGACGGCGCTGCCGGACTTCGGCAAGATCGTGCTCCGCTACATTCCCGACAAGCGCTGCCTGGAGCTGAAATCCTACAAGATGTACCTGCACGCCTACCGCGAGCTGGGCATCTTCCAGGAGAACGTGGTCAACCGGGTGCTGCGCGACATCGTCAAGGCCGCCAACCCCATCAGCGCCACGGTGGTGGGGGAGTTCGCGCCGCGGGGCGGACTGAGCACCGTGGTCACGGCCGCCTGGAGCCGGGCCCGGAGGGCGCCCCATGGAAAGCGCTGAGTTGATCGAGATCCTGCGCGAAGTCCGCGACCGGGTTCGCGCGCGCCACCCGCAAACCGCGGGCGGAGCGGCCGAGATTCCGCTGGCCGATTTCACCGCGCTGGTGCGGGCGCGCGACGCCGCTCTGGGGAAAGTGGCCGCCATCGGCACGGTCAATCCGCGCCCCGGCGGCCTAGGAAACGCGCTGGTGCAGGCCTGGAAGCGGTTCGTGGCCCGCGTGCTGGAGTGGCACGTCCGCGAGCAGATCGTCTTCAACCGCAAGACCGTGGCTTGCATCGACGCGACCATCGAGGCGCTCGCCGATACCAACCGCGCGCTGGCCGCCGCCACCGCGGCGCACAACGCCGCCATCGAAAGCGCCTTTTCCGATATATCCGGCCGCCTCGCCGCCATCGAGAGACTGGTCGGGGAACAGAATGCCTCCTTCACGGCCCTTAGAGGCGCTATTTCGAGCGTCGAGGTGGAACTCGGCGACATCCGCAAACACTGGGTGGAGTGGCGCGCGGGCTGGGAGCATAAGCTGGCGGAGATCGCCGCCATCGTCGCCACGATGAAAGGCGTCGAACTGGAGTTCGGCGACATGCGCAAACATTGGGCGGAGTGGCGCGCGGGCTGGGAATACAAGCTGGCGCAGAACGAAGTGCAATTCCTTCGCGGCGTGGCCGATCTCCAGTCCGCCTTCTCGTATCGCGCGGACCTCATGGACGCCAACTACCGCGACACAGCGCGTGGCCAGCACGCCGATTTCAGGGCCGCGCTGGATACTCAGACCGTCGAAATCCAACGGCGCCTGTGGGCCGATCTGGAAAAGGTCAAGCTCGAATACGAGCGCCTCATCTACACCGAATTGCGCGTCATCCGCCAGCGCCTGTGGGCCATGGAGACGCGCGGCGCCGAAGCGCCGGCCGCCGGGCGTATAGAAGGGCCGCCCGCCCCCGCCGCGCTGGACGCGCTCGATACCTCCCGTTTCGCCGAACGTTTCCGCGGTTCCGAAGAACACACCAAGGCCGGCCAGCGGTTCTATCTCGACTATTTCGCCGGCCGCGCCGGCGTGTTGGACATCGGCTGCGGGCGGGGCGAATTCCTGGAACTCATGCGCGAGGCCGGAGCGCCGGCCACCGGCATCGATCTCAGCGAGGAGTGCGTCGCGGTGTGCCGCGAGAAGGGTCTCGATGCCCGCGAGGCGGATCTTTTCGTGTACCTGGCCGCCCTGCCCGAGAGCTCGCTGGACGGCATATTCTGCGCCCAGGTGGTGGAGCATCTGCCCCCGGGCCGGCTGCCGGAGATGATCCGCCTATGCGCCTCGCGCCTGTCGAGAGGCGGCGTGCTCGCCATCGAAACGCCCAACCCCGAATGCCTGGTCATCTTCGCCACCCATTTCTATCTCGACCCCACCCACGTGCGCCCCGTTCCCGCCCCGCTGCTGCGGTTCTACTTCGAGGAAAACGGCCTGGGGACGATCGAGATCCGGAAGCTCTATCCGGCCGTGGAAACCGTGCCCGCGCTGGCATCGCTCTCGGAAGACTTGCGAACCGCCCTCTTCGGCGGCCTGGATTACGCCATTATAGGCAAGAAGCTGTAGCGCAGACCGCGCCCGACGCTACCATGCGCGTTGCGAACGACCCACACGCAACGCTACACTAGTCGAGAGCCAGTCCACGACGCATTCCCCGGTCGTCTAATGGTAGGACAGCGGCCTTTGGAGCCGTGAATCGTGGTTCGAATCCATGCCGGGGAGCCACCCTTTCTTTTCAACTGTTTACAGGAGTTTTTGGGCCATTTCTGTACCGGTGCTGTACGAGTCGCCAGTTTCGTTGACGTCCTTCAACGTGCTTAACTGCTTTAGCTCCTTTTAATTGCCGCCTCCGAGCATGGATTCACGTTCAGAATCCGGAGCCAGCCAACAGAGACGCAGGTTCCTAGCTGACCAGACGCACCCATTCTCTTTTCCCCCGCCATTGTCACGCTGCCCGACGTTTGCACCCATGACCCGACTTACGGAATCGCGACGGCCCGGAAGCTAGGAGTGAGACGCACCTCTGGAGAAGCGGCACGCCGGCAAGTGCAACCGTCGTGCCGTGGGACCAGTGGGGAAATCTCTGGTGGCCGCCGTCGGCGAACACATCTGGAGGCGCTGGCCCGCTACGCAGAGAAAGGGCACGTCGAAATCTCGTCCCCTGCGTCGTCGCCGCGGAATTGATGACCAAACCATCGTCAAAGTCGAATCGCTACGGCACCGTCTCCAGAGACGGTCAGCATCAGCATCTTTTCGCAGTTTAGATCGCGTCATTGGGATCATTGGATGGTCGAGGTTGCTTTGCCCCAACCGACTACGTACGACTCAGCGTGTTTCAACGCAGGAACCAATAGCTCGCTCTTGGTGCCGCCGGTCGCGTGCCCCTGGGGTTATGTGCTTCCCAACTCGTCCTTTTGAGCCGTTGCATTAATCTCGGCCTCGAGTTCTTTTAGTTCATCAAGAATGGCGCCGAATTCAGGAGGTGCACCGAACAGCATGACCTGCATCTCTTCGTAGTCATGTGCAAGGTCCTTCACGTGCGAAGGTGTCGCCGGGAGCAGCTTCAACGAGCCCGGAACCGCGAGATCATACCGGGCCCAGGCGGACGGATAGAACCGCTGCTTGAACGCAACTACATCCTGCAAGAGCTTTGGATCGGCAAGGGCAGATGCTCTGACGCGACTCACAGCGAGCTTGTAAAGATCGTAGTAGTGTCGCGAATAACGTTTCGGGATCTGGGTTTTCCTGTGCGCCTCCTGATGAAGAATTGTCGCTTTCTCCCAGAACGTCCGCTCAGCCGCGATCGCCACAACTTCACAGGCCGGGTTTTCGAATACCTCGGGCAGGACGTCGAAGGCGAAGGGCCGGATCAGATGCGTAGCGGAGGGCACCCACGCGGCAAGCGGGCCGATTTCGAGGCGGACTTCTGGGCGGATATAGGTTTCCGCAAAAGCCGCTGGATACCGGATATTGACGGTATGCGGATCATCCCGATCAACGCTTGCCGATAGCCCGACGTTTTCCTGCCGGAGAAGATCTTCTAGTTCCGGGCAAAGCGTCTTGGCGATGTAGTTAGCCGCGAGACGGTTAATTTCTTTGTTGAACTGGTCCTGCTTACCTTTTGAAGTGAAGTTTTGCATCGGATCCCTGAGGCCTTCGCCGAAGCCGATCAGATTCCAGTCGAGGACAAGATCAATGTCTTCGGAGAACCGTTCGATCAGCCCGTGTGCCTTCGAAAGCGATGTCCCGCCCTTGAAGACGAGGGATTTTCCGAACCGCGATTTCTGGAAGAGAAATTTCAGCGTGACGCAGACCCAGAAGTCTTTCTCGATAATTGTTGGCCTGATCCCAAGTCGAGCCGCCGCCTCGCTGAAGATGTCGCGCCGATCCTCCGCCGGCAGCCGCGCGAGTTTATCCATTCGCGCCGTCCTTGGCGATTTCCTGAATGGCAGCGTAGACCCAACCAGTCGCCGTCTTCGTATCGAGGAGTATCCGCTGTCGGAGGGTCGAATCGAACTGCCTGCGGATCTGCGTAATGACTTTGGGTGTGATGCGGCCTTCGCCAAATGCTCTCAGCGCTTGCACGATCAGGCGACTTTCGGGCAACTTGAAACCGGCCTCCTTGAGGGCCGTGTGCTCGAAGTCGAGCTTGGTCCGGCCCACTGTGTACGAACGGTCCGGCCCATCGGAGAGATAGACCGCACGCGCGGGAACCTGCGTCGACAGACCGAGTAGGTTCTGAGCCGTGGCTCCGTCGGGCTGGATGCGCCAGTTGAATTTGCGAGCGAGCGCATGAGCGATCTGATCGATATTCGGGCTTGTCGGGCCTCCCAGTGCCTTGCTATGACGAGGGTAGTGGTAGATGCCGCGAATGACCCTTCGAATGACGCCTTCACGCTCCCGGCGATGCAGCGCAGAATCGATTGTCGAACGAGCTCCCAGATCGGCAAAATCCGCCTGGGAGAAGGCCCATCCCCTCCCATTACCATATATCCTGCTAAGTATCTTTTGCTCAATGGCTTGTTGCATTCCGTCGCGCCTGTCCCTGCAAGAAAAAATAGCACATTTTTCTTGCAAGAGGAGGGTGCCCGGAGGAGGGCGGGATAGGGTTGATCACGACCCATCGGCTGTACGTCGGTATATACATGAGCGAACGCAGACGCATCTATCGAACGGCGCGAAACGCGCACACCTCCCAAACCATAGCGGAATTCTTCGACGGTCTCGGCCAACGCGTGTTCATCAGATCCGAGCTCGTTCGCCTGATCGACAAGAACCGCGAACAATTGGCCCTCGTCCAGAATGCCTCATCCGATGAGGTCATAGACGCCTTTATCGAGTCTCTACCCCTCCGGCGTTTCACCCTCGTCAGCGGCAACTACACTAACGAGTTTCACAGATACGCCTGGCGCGATCCCGATCCGCTCGAAGTCGCAGCTTCCATCCGCGCGCCGAAGTCCTATCTCTGCCACTCCAGCGCTCTCTTCATGCACAAGCTGGTGGACCACCTTCCGCGCGAACTCTGCGTCAACTACGAGCAAAGCGATAAACCCAAACCATCGGGGGGACTGAGCCAGGAGGCCCTGGATCGCGCCTTTCGAGGCAAGCAGCGCCAATCCGCCTTTAGCTTTCCGCTATGAAGGACTTCAGATCGTCGTGGTCAGCGGAAAACATACAGGGGGCCTGGAAGTCTGCGAAATGCCGCTCGCCACCGGGGCGAAGGTCAGAGTGACAAGTTTCGAACGAACCCTGATCGACGCGACTGTCAGGCCAGGTTACGCGGGTGGTGTCGCGAGTGTCCTGGATGCGTATCGTCGAGCCCGCGAAGAGCTCACCGTATCCAGGCTCGTCGATACCCTGCGAAAACTCAACCACATTTATCCCTATCACCAGGCCGTCGGCTTCTATATGGAACGCGCAGGATTTCCCGCCAAACAGCTTGCGCCGCTCAAGGCTCTGGGAACGAAATGGGATTTCTATCTGGCCCACAGCATCCGGAACCCGGCTTTCAACCGTCAGTGGCGGATCCACCATCCGAAGGGCTTGTAGCGACTACTCCGCGCCGATACCGTTCCGGTCAGAGTGCAGCGGGTAAAGGTTTACTCGCGAGGCCCAATCCGAACATGACGAACTCCCTGGCGGCGATTCACTGCCGGACTGTACCGGTGCTGTACCGATGTGGGTATTTCGTGTCCTTTTGGGCAATCTCCGCCTTTTTAAAATCTGCACGTTACACATTCCACAAGGCTTATGGTAATCGTGGTTCGAATCCATGCCGGGGAGCCAGATACCATTTCTGGCTGTTTCCGCCATCCCCCCTCCCAGACTCTGCTGCTCCGACGCCACCGCAACCGCCAACACGTCAAAGGGTTGCCGGTATTTTGCGGTCAACTCGCCGCCCTTCCAGGTGCAGTTCGAAAGTACAAAATCCAGGAGTTTGCGTTTCTCCGCCGCGGGCTGACTTTCGAACAGAACGTGCGCGTTGTGCGCCAGTTCTAGAAGTTGGACGCCTTCCTCGATATAGCTGCGGTTGGCCGTCTGGTGCGCCCCCAGGTCGCGCATGATGGCCGCCTGCGCGGTGCGCATCTCCGCGGCCTTGCTGTCGAAAAACTCGTTGCCGATGCGGCCGTCCAGCTTGTCCTCGTACATGCTGTCGATGCGGTCCTGGAGTCGGCGGTGCTCACGCTGGAGCTTGGCGATGGCATCATCGTGGAACTGGCGTTCGTCGCGGTGGCTTTCGCGTAGGGCCTGCCGCACCCAGGCCAGCGTCTCGTCACTGAACGCGATCCCTCTCAGCAAGCCCGTGAACCTCTCCTCCAGCACCTCCTCGCGCGTATACGGCTCCGGGCACTTTCCCTTGAAGCCGGTGCAGTGGTAGTAGATGTAGCGGCCCTTTTTGATCTCGCCCACCATGGCGCAGCCGCAGTGGCCGCAGGTGATCAGGCCGCTGAACGCAAACTGATCCTTCATCTGGCGGGTCTTCTTGGCGCCGCGGCCGTCGAGGACCGCCTGGACCTGCTCCCAGAGCTCACGGGAAACGATCGGCTCGTAGGCGCCGTGGTACATGGCGCCGTCGAAGTGGAAGTCGCCGGAGTAGATGCGGTTGTGCAGGACCTTGTGCACCGTGGAGGTGGGCACCATGTCACCGCTCTTCCGGTAGGCCAGCCCGTCCGCGCGGGCTGTTTTGGCCATCTGCTTCAACGAGAACTTGCCGGTGGCATACTGCTCGAACATCCTGGTGATGACCGGCGCCAGATTCGAATCGGGCACGATGGTCCGCTTCCCGTTCGCGCCGTCCACATTGATGTAGCCGAGCGGCGCGAAGGACGGCCAGATCCCCTGCCGGGCCTTTTCCAGCATTCCTTTCCGCGTTTCCTCCGAGAGATTGTCGATGTAGTTTTTCGCCATCAGCACCTTGATGCCGTGCATGAACTTCTCGGAGGAGCGGGAGTTGGGAGCGAGGATAACGTTTTCCTTCACGAAATGGATCTCAAGCCCGAGGTCCTCGATGGTCACCCAGTCCTTAAGGTTGCGGTAGAGGCGGTCCGTCTTTTCCACCAGCACCGTGCGGCAGGACTTCATCTTCTGCAACAGCGCGATCATCTCGCCGAAGCTGGTGCGGCCAGCCGCCTTGGCCGTCTCCACGTCCGTGAATTCCTTGAACACGTCGAAGCCGTGGGCGCCGGCATAGCCGCGGAGCAGTTCCAGTTGGGCCGGAATCGAATAGCCCTCCTTTTCCTGGTCCTTGCTGCTGACGCGGGCGTAGATCACGGCAGGATGGCTAGCACTCGCGGCCGACCCGGCATCGCTTTGGACGTCTGCTGTCTTCTTCATTTCACCTCTTACGCTTCCGCTGTTTCTCGCTCGTGGGGCTCTTGCCCAGCCACTTCCTGATCCGGGAAAGGGGCGTGCACAGCTTTTGCGCGATCTCATCGGCGGGTGTGCCCGCGGCGTCGAGCCGGATCGCCTCAGCTTTCTTTCCACGGTAGGCATCGACGGCCCGTCGCTGGGCGACCCCTTTCTCACCGCACTTCGGGCAGTAGTTCGCCGTCCCGGGCTTCGGCCGCTTCAGTTCCCGAACATAAGGGAACCCGCACCCGGAACACGTGTAGAGGCTTTCAGCCCCGGCGAGGCTCAGGGCGAGTTGCAGACCCAGCGCGGCGAATAGGAATCCGTGATAATCGACCTGCAATTCCCATCGTTCGCTATCCGGATTCCATTGCGCCGCGAAATCCGAGAGGCCTTGCATACGCCCCGCTCGCCAGGAACTCAACCACGAGGCAACCTCGGTTGCGATCACCCGGCGGCCCTGTTCGACCGGGTTGCGATTTGGGGCAGGCTTCGGAAACAGATACCAACCCATGCCGTACTTGTGCTCTTCGAAGGCAATCCTGTACGATTCCCGCGTGTCATCGATGGACGCGATGACACCCCAGTCGGCCAAGTCGCCAAGCTTGTCTTGCCTCAGCGCAGCGGCGATGTTGAGGACCGCACACGCCCGGCGAGAGAAGTATTTCCAGGCCGGGATGGGATCAGCTCCTTCGGTCTGGGATTCGCCGCACGGCCGGTAGAGCACCGTGTCCTTCGCCCTAGTCGGCTGCATCGCCAGGACGCCCCACTTCTTCGCGAACCTCAGGATGGCCGCCGAATCCGACTCCCACAGTTTCACGAACTCGTTCAAGGTAGATCGAGAAACTTCCTGCCATCGTGCTGGCCCGGCCAATTCCCACCGTATGGCCTCGCCGTCCAGTTCGATCTTTCCCGGAACGAGAACCTGACCAGACGGCACGGGCTTGCCGAGGTTGCCGTTGATATCGGTCAATCCGCCGAGGTCCCAGTCCATTGCTGACATCTCAATGTATATTCTACCAGTTTTGAAGTAAGAGTCAATAGTTAATAGTGAAGGTCAGTATGGAGCGGTTGCCGCTGCTCGAAGAGACGATTCAGTTCTGGCAGCCACGCGCTTTGCGGCCGTTGACGCCCGAGGATGCGCGCCAGATGGTGGAGAACGTCACCGGCTTCTTCACGATACTGCAACGCTGGTCCGCAGCGGCACACACCCGCCCGTCAGAATCCGAAGCAGACAGGGAGGCTGCCGCATGAATCCGAAATTTCTCGTGGAAGTGATCCCGACCGTCCCCAGCGATCTGGTCAGCGTAAAGGAGGGCGCCAGGATCGCCAGGAAGACGGAGCGTACCATCTGGCGCGACATTCGCAGTGGCAAGCTCCGCGCCTGGGGTACGCGCCGTTGCTACCGGATCTCGGTCTCCGAGTTGTTGGCGCCGGTGGCCGTGCGGGGCGGCGGAAATGAGTAGCGTCTCGGTTCATTCCGCCAGCGATTTGACGCCCTCGGAAATAGCCGCGGATTACGCTGTCCGCCTATTCAACCTGCAACCGCGGGGACGCGAATGGCGCTGCCCTTGCTCGATTCACAAAGGAAACTTGGGGAACATTGGAGGTGCACAGTGAGCTCTTGTCCGTATGGTCTTGAAGCGCTGCGTCGCTGCCGTGAGGAGCGCGCGAAGAATCCGCCTTCGGAAGATCAGGTTGTCGCCCCGGTGGTAGAGCAGGCCGGCGATGAAGATAGTTCATTTGCGCGCGACGAAGACGAGGAAGCCGCAGAGGACGAATTCGAAGATCTGTTCGAACGTTGGCTGGACCGCAACATCGAATTTCAGTTCGGATCGGCTGACGATCCTGGTTCCACGGAGCCACCCGCGTGACGATGCCCTTCGGTAAACACTGTGGCGAGGACATCGCCGATATCCCCACCGGCTACCTGCGCTGGCTTCGGGACAGTGCCGACCTCTATGGCGAATTGGCCGATGAGGTCGACGCGGAGCTCGACCGCCGGCTGTTCAGTCAACGCCCGGAATCCAGCCAGCAATCGCATTCGACATTTTTTACGCCATTCCTGGAACGAGGTTGCATCTATTTCGATCCCGCCGATAGTTCTCTTTTGCGCGAAATCGTCGAGCACGGGTACAAGGCTTCTGCGCGGGTCCACCACCCTGACGCTGGTGGCTTGGTCGCGACCATGCAGCGGCTGAATGCGCTGGTGCAGTTCCTGCGAACACAACTGAACAAGATGGGGTCGCCTGTATGAGCGCCGCAATTCCGATCGATACTGTCGAAACCCACTACCGCACAGCGTCGAATTTTCTGTGCAGCGTCTTCAGCGGGCAGGACAGCGGAATTGTAGCGCTGTTCTCGAAGCCCAGCATGGTCTCCTTCTTTGCGCACCTGGATCGGGAAAACTGGCGCCAAGACGCCGCTGGCATGGCGATGTACGCCCGCGAGGAGCAAAACGTCTATTTCGCCATCGGCGTACAGTGCCGCCGCCCGGAGAAAGGGCGGGGCAAAGAGGCGGGCGTGATCTCGCTCCCAGGATTCTGGGCGGACATCGACGTGGCCGGCCCCAACCACGTTGCCCTGGCCCTCCCGCCCACCATCGAGGATGCCATGAGCATCGTGCAAACGGCGCCGTTCAAGCCCACGGTCATCGTTTGCACTGGCGGCGGCATCCAGCCCTACTGGTTGTTCAAAGAACCGTGGGAGCTCGATTCCGATAAGGAGCGGAAGAAAGCGAAGACCCTTTCGAAGGCGTTCCAGAAGTATCTCCAGAACATCGCGCTGGACCGAGGCTGGAGCATGGACGGTACCGCCGACCTTTGCCGGCTGCTCCGGCTGCCTGGCACGTACAACAGGAAGCAGGCTGAACCAGTACTGGTGCGCTACGAAGTGATCGGTGATGGCCATCGCTATAATCCCTCGGAGTTCGAAGACTTCCTCAGGATCGAAGCGGATCCGGAACTGAAGGCGCACGTGCACGGCCCGGCGCCCGAGCAGCCTACGGCTGAGTTCCTGCGGGTTCTGGCTAGTTGCCACTGGATTCGCCATTGTAAGGATGACGCGGTTTCACTTCCTGAACCCGAATGGTATCGGCTCCTCGGCATCGCAGGAAGGTGCAAAGACGGCGAGCAGTTTGCTCATGAGCTCAGCCGGCCGTATCCGAAATACTCCGAGGCCGAAACCACCGAGAAACTGAAGCAGGC
>Ga0187851_10004627_pt1 | contig 11186 bp, 9 predicted proteins | sample June2016WEW_6_10_FD_132997 | JGI IMG/M metagenome (GOLD analysis project Ga0187851, IMG submission 132997) | Peatland microbial communities from SPRUCE experiment site at the Marcell Experimental Forest, Minnesota, USA - June2016WEW_6_10 | ecosystem: Environmental > Terrestrial > Soil > Wetlands... | reverse complement strand
GAACAGCTCAAGAAAGAGGGTGAGCAGGGCCGCAAAATCATCAATCAGTATACGCGCTACCTCACCGTGGTGTTGGCCGCGTTTCAGGCCTACGGCATTTCCGTCGGTCTGCAAGGCGCCAGCAACGTCGTCACCGATCCGGGCCCATTCTTCGTCATCTCCACCGTGATCACGCTGACGGGCGGCACCATGTTCCTGATGTGGCTCGGCGAGCAGATCACGCAGCGCGGCATCGGCAACGGCACGTCGCTGATCATCATGTCGGGGATCGTGGCGCAACTGCCCTCGGCCATCGCCGGCACCCTTGAACTCGGCCGCCAGGGCGCGCTTTCGACCGGGCTCATTCTCATCGTCATCGTGATGGTGGTGGCCGTCATCACCTTCATTGTGTTCATGGAGCGCGCGCAACGCCGCCTGCTGATCCAGTATCCCAAGCGGCAGGTCGGCAATCGCATGTTCGAGGGCCAATCCTCGCATCTGCCGCTCAAGCTCAACACCTCGGGCGTCATTCCGCCGATCTTTGCCTCCTCGCTGCTGCTGCTGCCGACCACGGTCGCCAACTTCACCGCCGGGCAGGGGCCGGGATGGCTGACGCTGATCACCACGCAGCTCTCGCACGGGCGGCCGCTGTTTCTGGCGCTCTATGTCGGGCTCATTGTCTTCTTCGCCTTCTTCTACACGGCGATCGTGTTCAATCCGACCGAGACCGCCGAGAATTTGAAGAAGCACGGCGGCTTCATCCCCGGCATCCGGCCGGGCGAGCGCACCGCTGAGTACATCGATTACGTATTGTCGCGGATTACAGTGATCGGCGCGGCTTATCTGGCGGTCGTTTGCCTGTTCCCGGAAATACTGATCTCGTATGCAGCGGTGCCGTTCTATTTCGGCGGCACCTCGCTGCTCATCGTCGTCAGCGTGACCATGGATACCGTGGCGCAAGTGCAGGGATACCTGCTGGCCCACCAATACGAAGGCTTGATCAAGCGATCGAAACTGAGGGGGCGCCGTCGATGAGATTGATCCTGCTGGGCCCGCCGGGGGCTGGCAAGGGAACGCAGGCTCAGCGTCTCGTCGCCAAATACGGCATCGTTCAGCTCTCGACCGGGGACATGCTCCGCGCCGCCGTGAAGGCCGGCACCCCGGTTGGCCGGCAGGCTCAGGAGATCATGGCGCGCGGCGGGCTTGTGCCCGACGATGTCGTGGTCGAGATCGTGGCGCAACGGATCGCGCAGCCGGACGCGCACAAAGGTTTCATTCTCGACGGGTTTCCGCGCACGGTGCCGCAGGCCGCGGCACTTGATCGCATGCTGGCGGAGCGGAACCTGGCGCTCGACGGCGTGATCGAGTTGCGCGTCGATGAGGACGCCCTCATCAAGCGTATCGAGCGCCGAATCGAGGAGATGAAGGCGCGGGGCGAAGCGCTCCGGGAGGATGACAACCCTGAGGTGCTGCATCGCCGATTGAATGCCTACCGCGAGCAAACCGCGCCCCTGATCGACTATTACCGGGATAAAGGCGCGCTGATTACCGTCAACGGCATGGCGCCGATCCCGGAGGTCGCCGCCGCCATCGACCGGGCGCTGCCGGCGGAGCCGGCAATAGGAAAAAAGTCCACGAGCGGAGCGTCGGCGACGGCCAAACCGGCCGGATGATACCGGCGAGGCGCTCGATCAGCCGAAAACCGGGAGACTCGGCGCCCAGTGATAACTATTTACACGAAATCGCCAGCCGAGGTTGACGAAAGCGCGGGGAATCCATTAATAAGCATAGAATATCAGGTCGGAGATTTAGCAGCGATGCCAAGCCGCAAGGGCAGGCAGGCGTTGGCTTTTTACGTTTGTGGCCTTCTCAGGTGACATTCGAATCGACAGATCGCAGCCGGGCGGTGCAGGGACACCCTGGGCTGGCCCGCATAAGGAGTAACTGAGGTGGCCCGTATCGCCGGCGTCAATATCCCGACCAACAAGCGCGTCGTGGTCGCGCTGCAATATATCCACGGCATTGGCCCGGCCAAGGCCAAGGAAATTGTGCACAAAGTGTCGATTCCCGACGCGCGCCGGGTATCGCAATTGACCGATCAGGAAGTGCTGCAGCTGCGCGAGGTGATCGACCGCGACTATATCGTGGAGGGCGATCTGCGGCGCGAAGTGGCCATGAACATCAAGCGGCTGATGGATCTCGGTTGCTATCGCGGATTGCGTCATCGTCGCGGCCTGCCGGTCCGCGGGCAGCGTACGCATACCAATGCACGCACCCGCAAGGGGCCGGCCAAGCCGATCGCCGGCAAGAAGAAATAGCGCGTCGAACAATGTGACGGCACGGTGCGGCCGGGCCGATCCGAAAGGGTTCAGAATGGGTAAGGAAGCTACGCGCGTCCGCCGACGCGAACGCAAGAACATCGCCTCGGGCGTCGCGCACGTGAATGCCACATTCAACAACACCATGATTACGATCACCGACGTGCAAGGCAATACCATTGCCTGGTCGTCGTCTGGCACGATGGGGTTCAAGGGCTCGCGCAAGTCGACGCCCTACGCTGCGCAGGTCGCCGCCGAGGACGCCGCCAAGAAGGCGCAGGAGCACGGCATGCGCACGCTCGAGGTCGAGGTCGCGGGCCCCGGATCGGGGCGGGAATCGGCGCTGCGCTCGCTGCAGGCCGCCGGTTTCACCATTACCTCGATCCGCGACGTAACCCCGATTCCGCACAATGGATGCCGGCCGCGCAAGCGGCGGCGCGTATAGGACATCCGGCCGATGGAACAAGTGGAACATCTGCCGCCGCAAGACCTTGGCCTCACGGAGCGGAGTGAGGCGCGCGAGCGGATCGCGCCGCGCAACGCGATGGGTGACAACGTGACGATTCAGAAGAATTGGCAGGAATTGATCAGGCCGGGCAAGCTGCAGGTCAGTGCCGGCGCCGACGCGCGGCGGGTGGCGACGGTGGTCGCCGAGCCGCTGGAACGCGGCTTCGGCGTGACGCTCGGCAACGCGTTGCGGCGCATTCTGTTGTCCTCGCTGCAGGGCGCCGCGGTGCAGTCGGTGCATATCGACGGCGTGCTGCACGAGTTCTCCTCGATTGCCGGCGTGCGCGAGGACGTCACCGACATCGTGCTCAACATCAAGGACATCGCCATCAAGATGCAGGGCGACGGGCCCAAGCGCATGGTGGTGAAGAAGCAAGGCCCGGGCACCGTCACCGCCGCCGACATCCAGACCGTGGGCGATATTGTCGTGCTCAATCCGGAGCTCGTGCTGTGCACGCTCGACGAGGGCGCCGAGATCCGCATGGAATTCACGGTCAATACCGGCAAGGGCTACGTGCCGGCCGAACGCAATCGTCCGGAGGACGCGCCGATCGGGCTGATCCCGGTCGACAGCCTCTACTCGCCGGTTCGCAAGGTCTCCTACAAGGTGGAGAACACCCGCGAAGGCCAGATCCTCGACTATGACAAGCTGACGCTGTCGATCGAGACCAACGGCGCCGTGAGTCCCGAGGACGCGCTCGCCTACGCCGCGCGCATCCTGCAGGACCAGCTCAACGTGTTCGTGAACTTCGAGGAGCCCAAGCGCGAGACTGCGCAGGAGGCGATCCCCGATCTTGCCTTCAATCCGGCGTTCCTCAAGAAGGTCGACGAGCTCGAGCTCTCGGTGCGTTCGGCCAATTGCCTGAAGAACGACAACATCGTCTATATCGGTGATCTGGTGCAGAAGACCGAGGCCGAGATGCTGCGGACGCCGAACTTCGGCAGGAAGTCGCTCAACGAGATCAAGGAAGTGCTGGTGCAGATGGGCCTGCATCTGGGCATGGAAGTTCCCGGCTGGCCGCCGGAGAACATCGAGGAACTGGCCAAGCGGTTCGAGGATCACTACTGAGGAGAGGACGGACGACAGGGACAGAGGACAGATGATGAGAATGCCTAATTCCGTCGTCCGTCGTCCGTCGTCTGTTATCTGACGAAGTCAATGCGTCACGCCAAAACCCACCGCAAGTTCGGCCGCCGCTCGGACCATCGCCGCTCGATGCTGGCGAACCTTGCCGCGTCGCTGATCAAGCACGAGCAGATCGTCACCACGCTGCCGAAGGCGAAGGACTTGCGCCCGGTCGTGGAGAAGCTGGTCACTCTCGGCAAGCGCGGCGATCTGCACGCCCGCCGGCAGGCGATCGCGCAGATGCGCGATCTGGCGATGGTCAAAAAGCTCTTCGAGGTCATCGGCCCGCGCTACAAGGAACGCAGTGGTGGCTATACCCGCGTGCTCAAAGCGGGCTTCCGCTACGGCGATTCGGCGCCGGTCGCGGTGATCGAGTTCGTCGACCGCGACGTCGAGGCGAAGGGCAAGGATTCCGGCCCGGTCCAAGTGCGCGCCGAGGAGCCGGCTCCCGCCGCCGCCTAGCGCGCCGCGCCCTTCTAAAGCCCGGCTCGCGCGCCTATATGGGACGGCATCGATTCGGGGTCTCTGCATGCCGCTTCTGCGCGCCTCCGGCACCGTACTGGATGCCGCCGTTTTTGCATTCCTGACGCTCGCGAGCACAAGCGCGCAGGAACGCGTGGTGCCGGGCTCGTCCGCCGAGTTGGTGCTGTCGTTCGCGCCGGTGGTCAAGCGCGTGGCGCCGGCGGTGGTCAATGTCTATGCCGCCCGGGTCATCGAGAATCGCAACCCGTTCATGAACGACCCGCTGTTCCGCCAGTTCTTCGGCGCGATGCCGCGCGAGCAGGTGCAACGCTCGCTGGGCTCCGGCGTCATCGTCGATCCGTCGGGCCTCGTCGTCACCAACTACCACGTCATCGAGGGCGCCAGCGAAGTGAAGGTGGCGCTCGCCGACAAGCGCGAGTTCGACGCCGAGATCGTGCTCAAGGACGAGCGCAGCGACCTCACCATTCTGCGCATCAAGGACGCGCACGAGCGATTTCCCCTGCTGGAGTTCGGCAATTCCGATGAGCTGCAGGTCGGCGATGTGGTGTTGGCGATCGGCGATCCGTTCGGCGTCGGCCAGACGGTGACGCACGGCATCGTCTCGGCGCTGGCGCGCACCCAGGTCGGCATCTCCGATTATCAGTTCTTCATCCAGACCGACGCCGCGATCAATCCGGGAAATTCCGGCGGCGCTCTGGTCGATCTCAAAGGCCGGCTCGTTGGCATCAACACCGCGATCTATTCGCGTTCCGGCGGCTCGCAGGGCATCGGCTTCGCCATTCCGGCGAACATGGTACGGGTGGTGGTTTCGTCCGCCAAGGGCGGCAGCGCTGCGGTCAAGCGTCCATGGCTCGGCGCCAAGCTCCAAGACGTGACGCCGGAGATCGCCGAAAGCCTCGGGCTGAAGCGGCCGAGCGGTGCCCTGGTCGCCAACGTCACTGCCGGCAGTCCCGCGGCCCGCGCCGGTATCAAGACCGGCGACCTGATCGTCAGCGTCGACGGCACGGTCGTCGACGATCCCAATGCCTTCGATTACCGCTTTGCCACCAAGCCGCTGGGTGACAGCGCGCAGATCGGTGTCGTCCGGCAAGGCCGGGAGATGGCCGTGACCGTCGCGCTGCAGAGCATTCCCGAATCGCCACGCGACGAAGTGGAAATCCGCTCGCGTTCGCCGTTCAGCGGCGCCACCGTCGCCAACCTTTCGCCGGCGCTCGCCGACGAGCTGCGGCTCGATCCGCAGAGCGAGGGCGTCGTCGTCGTCGGCGTCGCCGACGGCTCGGCGGCGCAGTCGGTCGGCTTCCAAAAGGGCGACATCGTGGTCTCGGTCAATAACCAGAAGATCGCGAAATCCGCCGATCTCGATCACATCGTACGCGCCGGCGGACGGCAGTGGCGCATCACCATCAAGCGCGGTGCCCAGCAGATATCGGTCATATTCAGTGGATGAATGAGCACGCGCCCGAAGCAGAGCTCGCCGACTTTGTTCGCAGCCGCCGGCCTCGAGCACAACGCGCCGCGGCCGCTCGCCGATAAGCTTCGACCGGACCAGCTTGCCGATGTCGTCGGGCAGGATCATCTGCTCGGCCCCGACGGCACGCTGACCCGCATGCTGGAGACGCGCTCGCTCGGCTCGCTCGTCTTCTGGGGCCCGCCGGGCACCGGCAAGACCACGGTGGCGCGGCTGCTGGCACGGGCGACCGATCTGCACTTCGAGCAGATCTCGGCGATCTTCTCCGGCGTCGCCGACCTCAAGAGGGTGTTCGACGCGGCGCGGGCGCGGCGCGAGACCGGGCAGGGGACGCTGCTCTTTGTCGACGAGATTCACCGCTTTAACCGCGCCCAGCAGGACTCGTTTTTGCCGGTCGTCGAAGACGGCACCATCGTGCTGGTCGGCGCCACCACGGAAAATCCGTCCTTCGAGCTGATTGCGCCGCTGTTGTCGCGGGCACGTGTGCTCGTGTTCAAGCCGCTCGACGGCGCGGCGATCGAGAAGCTTTTGCAGCGCGCCGAGGTCATCGAAGGCAAAAAACTGCCGCTCGACGACGAGGCGCGCGCCTCGCTGATCCGCATGGCCGACGGCGACGGCCGCGCCGCGCTGACACTGGCGGAAGAGGTCTGGCGGGCGACGCGGGCGGGCGAAATCTTCGATGCCGCCGCCTTGCAGGAGATCGTGCAGCGGCGCGCGCCGATCTACGACAAGGCGCAGGACGGTCACTACAATCTCATCAGCGCGCTGCACAAGTCGGTGCGCGGCTCCGACGCCGATGCCGCGCTGTACTATCTCTGCCGCATGCTCGACGCCGGCGAGGACCCGCTCTATCTCGCCCGCCGCGTCGTGCGCATGGCGGTCGAGGATATCGGGCTTGCCGATCCGCAGGCGCTCGTCGTCGCCAATGCCGCCAAGGACGCTTACGACTTCCTCGGCTCGCCGGAAGGTGAACTCGCCATCGCCGAAGCCGTGATCTACGTGGCGACGGCGCCGAAATCGAACGCCACTTACGTCGCGTTCGGTGAAGCCATGCGCACGGCGAAGGAAGCAGGTTCGCTGCTGCCGCCCAAGCACATCCTCAACGCGCCAACCAAGCTGATGAAAACCGAGGGCTACGGCTCTGGCTACGAATACGACCACGACGCGCCCGAGGCGTTCTCCGGCCAGGACTATTTCCCGGAACAGCTCGGCCGCCACAAATTCTACGATCCGCCCGAGCGCGGCTTTGAGCGCGAGATCCGCAAGCGGCTGGAATATTGGGCGAAGCTGCGCCGGGAACGGGGCGGATCGTGAGAGGCTCCCGCGGACCCCGCCAGCCGGGCGGCGGCAAGCAGATCGCCGGGCCAAGGCATCAGCATGGGCGCAAATTCAAAGCGCGGCGATCTCCCCTCCACCCGCGCAGCGAAGCGGAGCGGCGGAAAGGGGTCGGGGGTGGGGGGCGTGTTGTTGCTCGCAAAACGCCCCCCCCGGCGCCTGCAGCGCCGACCCTCCCCGCCACTCGCGAAGGCTCGCGGCGGGAGGGTAAGGTGCAAAACGTCGCGGTGACCGCCGATGAAGGCGGCATGCGCGTCGATCGGTTTCTCGAAGCGCGGTTTCCCGGACTGAGTTTTTCTCATATCCAGCGCGTCATCCGTAAAGGCGAGGTGCGGGTGAACGGCAAGCGCACGCAGCCGAAGAACCGGCTGGAGGCCGGACAGACCTTGCGCATTCCGCCGCTGCGGCTCGAACAGCCCGAGCCGCGCGAGGCAGGCAGCGAAGCGGAAGAAAAAACCCGCGCGTTCCTCAAATCGATCACGCTCTACGAAGACGCCGACGTGCTGGTAGTCAACAAGCCGATGGGGCTCGCGGTGCAAGGCGGCTCCGGCACCACACGCCATCTCGACGGTATGCTCGAAGTTTTGCGCGACGCCCATGGCCAGCGGCCACGCCTCGTGCATCGGCTCGACAAGGACACTGCCGGCTGTTTGCTCGTCGCCAAGACCCGCTTCGCCGCCGCGGCCTTGGCGAAGACCTTCCGCTCACGCTCGGCGCGAAAGGTCTATTGGGCGCTGGTCGCCGGCGTTCCCAAAGTGCAGCAAGGCCGCATCTCGACCTATCTCGTTAAGGAAGAGCGCGAAGACGAGTCGCTGATGCGCATTGCGCGCCACGGCGAGAAGGGCGCCAGCCATGCGGTGACCTACTACGCGGTGGTGGAAACGTCAGGACCGCTGCTCGCGTGGCTTTCGCTCAAGCCGGTCACCGGCCGCACCCATCAATTGCGCGCGCACATGGCGCATATCGGCCATCCGATCGTCGGCGACCCGAAATATTTTTCGCGGGAGAATTGGCAGCTGCCCGGCGGCATGCAGAACAAGCTGCATCTGCTCGCGCGCCGCATCGTCGTGCCGCATCCGCGCGGCGAGGTGATCGACGTCACCGCGCCGCTGCCGCCGCACATGCAGCAGTCATGGAATCTGCTCGGCCTCGACGCCAAGCGCTATGATCCGATCGTCGAAGCCCCGGAGGAATGACGGTACTCACCGGAGGCTGGCGTTGATCTTGTCTAACGCCGCCGCGCCGGGGCAAAGCTCGCTCTCGCCGAGCGCGTTGAGCGGGGCGTCGACGGTGTTGAGATGGCCGTGCAAGTCCTCGGTCTCGGGCGCGACGTAAAGGAGCCCGGTGACGATCTGGCCTTTGGCGGCATGCTGCTGCTGGAAGGTCATGGCGGCGAGCCGGTCGTGCACGTCGTAGTCGGCGTCGAGCTTGCGCAAAGCGAGCGTCGAGCCGTCGTGCTGCGTGACCAGCTCGATGCTGCCCGGCTCGTAATCGACCTTGATCGGGGCGCGGCCGGTGATGAAGTCGAGCCGGTTGACCGCCTCGTTGTGCTCGCGCACGTAGTCGAAGCTCTTGGTCGAGCCGGCGTGATTGTTGAAGGCGACGCAGGGCGAAATCACGTCGATGAAGGCCGCGCCCTGATGCTCGATGGCGGCCTTGATCAGCGGCGTCAACTGCCCCTTGTCGCCGGAAAACGAGCGGGCGACGAAGGTGGCGCCGACCTGTAGGGCGATCGCGACCAAGTCGATGGCGTTGTCGGTATTGACGACACCACGCTTCGACTTCGAGCCGGGATCGGCGGTGGCGGAGAACTGGCCCTTGGTCAGGCCGTAAACGCCGTTATTTTCAACGATATAGGTCATGTTGACGCCGCGGCGGATGGCGTGGGCGAACTGGCCGAAACCGATCGAGGCGGAGTCGCCGTCGCCGGAGACGCCGAGATAGATCAGATCGCGGTTGGCCAGATTGGCGCCGGTCAGCACCGACGGCATGCGGCCGTGCACGGAATTAAAGCCGTGCGAATTGCCGAGAAAGTAGGTCGGCGTCTTCGACGAGCAGCCGATGCCGGAGAGCTTCGCCACCCGATGCGGCGCGATCGCCAGCTCGAAGCAGGCCTCGATGATTGCCGCCGAGATCGAGTCGTGGCCGCAGCCGGCGCACAATGTCGACACCGCGCCTTCGTAGTCGCGGTGGGTATAGCCGAGATCGTTCCTCGGCAGCTCGGGATGGTGGAATTTCGGCTTGACGACGTAGGTCATGACACAACCTTGCCCTTACGCAGCGGCGTGACTTTCAGCGCGTCGAGGTGCTCGGCGATCGCGCGGGCGATGAAGCGGGCGGTGATCGGCGTGCCGTCGTAGTGCAGGATCGGCACCAGCCGCACCGGATCGATATTGCATTCGTTGACAATGAGCGAGCGCAATTGCGCGTCGCGGTTCTGCTCAACCACGAACACGAAATCGTGCTCGCCGATAAAGCTGGTCACGCTCGAATGGAACGGAAAGGCGCGTACCCGCAGCCGGTCGAGCGCGTGGCCGTCGGTCTCGAGCAATTTGATCGCTTCGTCCATGGCGGGCGACGTCGAGCCGAAATAGATGACGCCGTATTTGGTCGGCTTGTCGGCATTGGCCTGCAGCGGGCGCGGCACCATGTCTTTGGCGGTCTCGAACTTGCGAAGGAGCCGCTGCATGTTGTCGGCGTAGGCCGGGCCCTCCTCGGTGTAGCGGGCGTAGCGGTCGCGCGAGGTGCCGCGGGTGAAGAACGATCCCTTGGTCGGATGTGTGCCGGGATAGGTGCGGTAGGGAATGCCGTCGCCGTCGACGTCGAGATAGCGGCCGAACTCCTTGCCGGCTTCGAGCGCAGCCGCGGTCATCACCTTGCCGCGGTCGAACTTGCGGCTGTCGTCCCAGGTGAGCGGCCGCGCCAGCCGGTGATTCATGCCGATGTCGAGATCGAGCATGACGAAAACCGGCGTCTGTAGGCGGTCGGCGAGGTCGAAGGCCGCCGCACCGAACTCGAACGCTTCCGCCGCATCCTCGGGAAACAGCAGTACATGCTTGGTATCGCCGTGCGAGGCGTAGGCGCAAGACAGGATATCGGTCTGCTGGGTGCGCGTCGGCATGCCGGTCGAGGGGCCGGCCCGCTGCACGTCGAAGAGCACCGCGGGAATTTCGGCAAAGTAGGCGAGGCCGAGAAATTCCTGCATCAGCGAAATTCCGGGTCCCGAGGTCGCGGTGAAGGCACGGGCGCCGTTCCAGGAGGCGCCGATGACAATGCCGATCGAGGCGAGCTCGTCCTCGGCCTGGATGATCGCGAACTTGTTCTTCTTCGTTTCCGCATCGACGCGCAGGCGCTGGCAATGGCGGGTGAACGCCTCCGCCAGCGACGACGACGGCGTGATCGGATACCAGGCGCACACGGTGGCGCCGCCATAGACCGCGCCCAAGGCCGCGGCGGAATTGCCCTCGATGAAGATGCGGTCACCGACCGCGTCGGCACGCTTCAAACGCAGGCCGATCGGGTGCTCGACATTCATCATCACCCAGTCGCGGCCGAGATGCAGCGCGCTCTTGTTGGCGTCGAACAGTTTCTCCTTGCCCTTGAACTGCTCGGCGATGAGCTTCTCCATTTCGCCGACATCCATGTCGAGCAGTGCCGACAGCGCGCCGACATAGACGATGTTCTTGAACAATTGGCGCTGGCGCGGGTCGCTGTATTCGCGATTGCAGATGGCGGTGAGCGGCACGCCGATGACGGTGATGTCGTCGCGGAATTTCGACTTCGGCATCGGCTTGGTCGAATCGTAGAGCAGATAGCCGCCGGGCTCGATGGAGGCGACATCCTTGTCCCAGGTCTGCGGGTTCATTGCCACCATCATGTCGGTGCCGCCGCGGGCGCCGAGATGGCCGGCTTCGGAGACCCGCACCTCGTACCAGGTCGGCAGGCCCTGGATGTTCGAGGGGAAAATGTT
>Ga0187851_10004626_pt1 | contig 11186 bp, 8 predicted proteins | sample June2016WEW_6_10_FD_132997 | JGI IMG/M metagenome (GOLD analysis project Ga0187851, IMG submission 132997) | Peatland microbial communities from SPRUCE experiment site at the Marcell Experimental Forest, Minnesota, USA - June2016WEW_6_10 | ecosystem: Environmental > Terrestrial > Soil > Wetlands... | reverse complement strand
TTTGCCAGTTCGAAATCGTCACGCGATGCCATGAACTTGCTCCCAAGCCCGGCACAACTCTACCAGGTGACCGGTCCTGCGGGGCAGTTCAGATTGAATACTGCCTCGCAACCTCTACCCATCGCGTGAACATGGGCCGGTCGATGATCGTTTGGATAAATCATAGCCCGTGTCCTTCAAACGCGAATACTGTCGGCACTATACCAAGCCTAGCAAGATTCCTAAGCGCCTGGGTTTAGACCGCTCATGCAGCCCAGACAGCGTCAGTGCGGCGTAATAACTGGGCAGCAAATTTAGTGGTGGGGCAGGCCATCGTTTTTCGACCCTGCCTGTTCGAGTGCGGTACGCAGACGACAAACAACGATCGTCAGCGCCACGCCGGGCAAAGGAACTGTCCAGTTAATTCGCGGACAGTACACTAGCCATTGGGGAATAGCGCGGCGAGCAACTCGTCGCGGCACAGAAAATTGGGAATGATGAAATCCGCGCCCACGCCCGCCAGGCGCTGGCGCTTCCATTCATCTACGGTGCGGCACTCGGGCTCGGCCGTGGCCACACCCACGGCTACGCCGCCCACCTCCTTGATATTCTCGATTTCCACGTACCCATCGCCGAAGCCCAGGAATTCCGCGCCTTCGAATTCGGACGTGGCGATCAACCGCTCGATCAGGATCCTCTTCGAAAAGCTCCGGTAGTCGTCCAGCGCGCCGTAGACGCGGCCTTCGAAGTAGCGCGCGATGTCCAGCAACGCGGCTTCTTCGCGCATGTACGGCTGGTCCGTGCCGCTGGCGAGATAGAGGCGCAGGCCGCGCTCGTGCATGCTTTCGATCCACTCGCGCGCGCCCGGCACCAGATACTTGTCGGGCGACACTTCGTGGCGGCGCAACTCTTCCAGGCGATGACGGATGCGCGCGTGCAGACGGTCCAGATACATCTTCTTGTATGCCAGCGGGTCGCCGGGTGCACCGCCGCGCCTCGCAATCTCATCGGCGAAGGCGATCATCTGATACATGGTCTGCTTCCCGGTAAGCCGCCAGATGAAGTCCTCGACCACGGCGCGCAACGCGGCTTCCGATTCGCCGGTGGCGAGATCGAGCAGGATTTCGACCATCATGGGAACCATCACCTCCATCCAGCCGGACCGGATGAGCGAAATGGTGCCGTCGAAATCGAAGAGGCATACGCGGGCGTTTTGGGCGGAGACGCCTGGGTGGAGCGATTCGACCATGCTAGACCTATGCTCAGTTTTATTGTGGCATGGCGAGCGCTACTTCTTCACCGTCACTGTGACCTTCCTCTTATTCGTTCCCCTCGAGCTGGCGGCGGATATATTGTAGGTTGTTGTGGTTTGAGGTGTCACCCTGAACGGGCCTTGGGCATCCACCTGCCCAATACCCTGGTCGATCTTGACCTCGTCCGCATTGAGCACCTCCCATCGCAATAAGGCGGCCTCGCCGGCATTGACGGTGTCGGGATCGGCCGAAAACTGTACGATCTTTGGGATGCCTCTGTACGTCACGTTGACCGTGACGGGCTGGCTCACGCTGCCGCCGGGTCCTGTGGCCCGCAGAACATACTCTCTTGACACGGTCGGAAACACGGGATGGGTGCCTTCCATCTGCACCTTGCCGATACCCTGATCGATGGAAACTTGGTCCGCGCCGGTCACGGTCCATTTCAGAACTACCGGTTGGCCGGACTGAATCGACGTGCGGGACGCGGAGAAGTCCTGGATGGCAGGCGGGGCAAGCACCTGGAGAGTAACGCTGGCAGTCTTGGACGGCCCATTTGCGGCCTTTGCCGTCAGTTTATAAGTGGTGGGCGACTGAGGTGTGACCGAGCGAGCGCCGGCCGCGCCCACTACGCCAATATCGGGCGCTATTCTGACTTCCGTCGCATGCTTCACGGACCATTTCAGGACGGCAGCCTTGCCCGGCGCAACCGCCTGCGGTTCGACCGCGAAGTTCTCGATGGCGATCGCGGGCACGGCTACCGGCTGCGGCCCGGGAGGGCGCGTGATGGGCTCGGGATTGGGAGGCCTGGTTGATACGGGATTGGGAGGCGGGATTGGCGCCGGTGTCGCGATCTCGCTCGGGTGGGTACGCAGACGAACCCAGTAAAACGCCCCAATCCCGAGTCCCGCCAGAATAACCGCGACCGCTAATCCGCCTATCCACAGCTTCGCGCGTGGGCCTGAGCGGGGGGGCGCGGGAGCCGGTTGCTGGGTCCCCACCGTCTCGACTTCGGGCTCCAGGACCGGCGCGGGCCGTGGGACCGGAGCGGGCCGTGGGACCGGAGCGGGTGGTGGGACCGGAGCGGGTGGTGGGGACGTCGCGGGCTCCGCGTCCCACGCTTCCAGCAGCGCCCGTACAAATTCGGTGCAGCTCGCATATCTTCCCGCCGCGTCCTTCGCCAGAGCCTTCTGCAATACCTCGCTCACCCCTGGGCTGAGCGCCGGATTCAACTGGTACGCCAGGGGCGGCGGTACGTTCATGATATGGAAGAACAGACTCTGAATCTCTCCCGACTGAAACGGCCGCTGTCCGGTCAGCGCTTGATAGGCGACCACCCCTAGCGAGTATTGGTCCGCACGGGGGGTCAGGTCCCCACCCAGAATCTGTTCGGGAGACATGTAAAACGGACTGCCAAGCGATGTCCCGGCCTGGGTGAGCGCCGTCTGCCCAGCGAGTCCCTTGGCGATCCCGAAATCGCAGATCTTCACCGTGCCATTTTCGTCCAGCATGATGTTGGCGGGCTTGATATCGCGGTGAATGATCCCTTTACCGTGCGCATAATCCAGCGCCGCGGCAGTCTGCCACAATACTCGCCGCAAAACGTCCTTGCCGGGGGGCTGCGGGGCGCTCAGCACTTTTTCCAAGGTGGGGCCATTCACGTACTCCATGGCGATGAAGGCGTTGTCGCCCTCTTCTCCCACGTAGTACACGGTGACAATGCCGGGGTGGTTGAGAATTCCGGCTGCTTGCGCCTCACGGAACAGACGTGCGCGTAGCATCTCCCGGTCCTTTGGATCGGAGAACTCCTGCAAGAGAATGAGTTTGATGGCGACCGACCGGCCGATAGCGGGATCCAAGCCGCGCAGCACCACCCCCATGCCGCCGCGGCCGATTTCCCCGATCACTTTATACGGGCCAATTCGCTCCATTCGTCGATCAGGTTGTGCCGGTGGTCGAGGCTTGCCTCTTCACGTCCGCCTCGGTTTCATCGGCGACCGCCTGTAGCTTTTGCAAGTCGGCCCGCACCGCATCTGGTTGGGGCTGCGGAACCTCTCCGGCAGAAGTTTGTGTGTCCGGAGCGGGCGGCAAGCCGTTCTTGCCTTGATTGTCGGCCAGCGTTTTCAGTCCCGAGTCGATCTTTGCCCGGAACTGGTTGTGCATCTCTTGCAAGTCCGCGACAGCGATCACGACGCTCTGGCCCGTGGGGCAGTCCGACCGCTTGCTGCTGGCGACCTTCACGCTGACGTTTTGTTTGGCATCCGGCGTGTCGGAGATACGCGTGATCACGTCGCCCGGGGATAAGCTGCATGCCTGATCCCCTGCGTTTACGTCGAGGCTGGCGGAAACCACGAAAACACTCACGGCCGGATCCAGGGCCTCCGGTCTTTGCTCTGCGACGACCTGCGCTTCTGGCGCCGCTGCCGGCGTTGTCGCTGGTGCCGCTGCTGGCGCCGCCGACGGCTGCTGCCGGCTCACCGCCGCGGACCGCTCGGCATCGATCTGCCGCTTCACTTCATCGGCTATGGCCTGCTTGATCTCCGGGGTGAGAACCGTGGTCTGGGCCGCGGATTGGTCCGGCGGCGGTCCGCTGGTGCCCGGTTGCTGCGCCGCGGACGCTCCCCCTGCATCATAGGCTGCCCGCAGACTCTCCGCCAGCACGTAGTCCGTCAGCCACAAGGAGGCTACCGGATAATAAGGCGCCGGCGCGAAGTAGTAACCGTATGGGGCATACCACGCCGCGGCGCGCCAGTCCCAGCGGTAATAAACCGGGTTCATCCACGGATTGTAGACCCAACCGTAGAAGGCTGGCCGGTAATAATAACCAGGCACGTAGCCGTAGTAGAAGGCGCCCCGGTAGGAATACCTGTTATAAACGTACACATTCGTACGCCCGCCGATCACATAGGTCCGCTGCACGTACACGCGGCCGTTGCGGTTCATGTAAGCGCGCTGCGAATACCCGCTGTTGGGTCCAGTGCTCACCAACATTCGGCCGTTGCTCCGGCTGACGACCGTGCGCTGGCCGCCCACGCCGCGCCTGATGTTGAGCCCGTTCGCCGTGTGGATGGACTGGATGCGGCCTCCTGCTGAGAATCTCGCACTTGTGCCGTTGGAAAACGTTCGGGTAGTAGACGGACCTGTCCGGCCGGGATGCGCCCCGCCGCCGGAGCCGAAATGGGTCCCGCCGGCCCGGCCGCCTGTCGAGCCGGGGTGGCTGGTTGTAGGGGAACCGTACTTACTACCTGGAGATGTGGTCGTCGGATGCTGGCCTGTCGTGGTGTTCGCCTTTCCGGGCGCATGCGCGGCCGGTGCGGCTTTCGGGGCGGCGGCCGCTTTTGGAGGCGAGCTCGATCTGGGTTTGTTGTCGGCCCAGGCCAACGTTGCCATCAGCAAAAACAAGCTCATGGAACAGTTTCGCGCGATGTTCTTGTGCAGACGCATGATGTTGCTCCCGTACAGTTCAACTATCCCTTAGTGACTTCGAAACCACAACCGTTTCAGCCGGAATCTCCGGTGAGGACCGGGATAGCGACAATTATACTTCCAAATGCAAGAAAGCGGCACCTCGGCTCGGCTCGGCAATTGGGTCGCCCAAAATGTTACCCAGAGGGACCCGACTTGGCCGACCCCGGAAGCCCGCGGAGTTACCAGCCCACCGGCCTCCCCTGGTTCTGCTGGTCGAGCCACTTCTGCAGCGGCGCGAAGTAATCGCGGATCGCCGTCGCATCCATCTTCCGCTCGCCAGTCAGCTTCGCCAATGCCTCTGGCCACGGCCGGCTGAGACCCATTTCCAACATCTCATTAAAGCGCCGGCCAGCTTCTTTGTTCCCATAGATCGAACAACGGTGCAGCGGCTCGTGGCAGCCCGCGATGCGCGCCAGCGCACGGTGAAACTGGAATTGCAGGATGTCGGCCAGGAAATAGCGCATATAAGGCGTTTTCGAGGCTACGTGATACTTCGCGCCGGGATCGAAATCGTCCTCCCCGCGCGCGACCGGCGGCGCCACACCCTGATATTTGCGGCGCAACTCCCACCAAGCCTGGTTGTACCGCTCCGGTGGAATCTCGCCCGAGAACACCTTCCAGCGCCACTGGTCGATCACCAGGCCAAACGGCAGGAACGCCACCTTCTCCAGCGCCTTGCCGAGCAGCAGCCCGATATCCTTCGAGGCATCCGGCGCTTTGTCCAGCAGCCCGATCTTGACCAGGTAATCCGGCGTCACCGACAACGCCATGGTATCGCCCACCGCCTCGTGAAAGCCGTCGTTGGCGCTGTCGCGATAGAGGAACGGCTGTTTGTCGTAGGCGCGCTGGTAGAAATTATGGCCCAACTCGTGGTGGATGGTCAGAAAATCCTCCGCCGTGATATCGATGCACATCTTCAGCCGCACGTCTTCCACAAAGTCGATATCCCAGGCGCTGGCGTGGCACACCACTTCCCGATCGCGCGGCTTCACAAACTGCGAGCGTTCCCAAAAGCTCTCCGGCAGCGGTGCGAATCCCAGCGACGTAAAGAAATGCTCGCCATAATGCACCATCTGCTTGTAATCGGTCTTGCGGCTCTTCAGGATTTCGGTGAGATCGAAGCCCGGATCGGCATCGCGCGGCGCGGCCAGCGGGTAAACGTTGTCCCAAGTCTGGGCCCACATGTTGCCGAGAAGGTGCGCGGGAATGGGGCCATCCGCGGGCACCGCGCCGGCGCCGTACTGTTCGCGCAGTTTCGTGCGGATGTAGGCGTGCAGCGAGAGGTACAGCGGCCGCACCTGTTCCCAAAGCCGGTCCAGCTCTTTGGCGAAATCGTCCGGCGGCATGTCGTATTTGGCGCGCCACATGGCGCCGTTGTCGGCGAACCCCAGCTCGCGCGCGCCTTTGTTGGCCAGGGCCACGTAGCGCACGAACTCCGGCCGGATGGGGCGCGCAATGGCGTGCCACCCCCGCCAGACGTCCAGCAGTTCGGCGGGCTTGCGGCTGGCGGCCATCAGGCGCGTGAGGTCTTCCAGGTCCAGGCAAGTGCTGGCGCCCGGCGGGCAGTATTTGCCTTTGCCGTAGGTGCCCTCCATGGACGCGGCGATGCGCGTGAGTTCCTCGCTCTCCCTGGCGTCGGCGGGCGTGGCCAGCGTCAGCGACAGCTTCAGCAGATTGATCTTGCGGCGGACATCGTCCGGCAGCGTCAGCGCATCGAACCGCGTGGATTTCTTGGCCAGCTCGACGGCGGCGTTGATGGCCCGTTCATCGGCCTTGGCGGCCAGGGCCTCGGTGTCGTCGGTGATGTAGGTGGACTTGACCCAGTCGGCGCGCTGGCCCTCCACCGACAAGGCCAGCAGCCGGGCCTCGGCGTCTTCGATGAATTTCTGTGCTTCGCGGACCGTGGGCGGCCCCGCGGCTTGCATCGCGACGGACGAGGCCGCGGCGGCGATCAAAATAAAAGTGCGTTTCATATGCCGTGCACCATTGTAAACTGGCAGCATGGCGTTGAAAACAGTTCTATTCCTCGCGGCGGCGATGGCCGCCTCCATTACCATCCCATCCGCGGTTGCCCAGGAGCACGGGCGTGTCTTCGAATTGCGCACCTACACTTGTAACGAAGGCAAGCTGCCGGACCTGCTGGCGCGCTTCCGCAACCACACCACGCGCCTCTTCGAGAAGCACGGTATGACCAATATCGCGTATTGGGTGCCGCAGGACTCGCCGGCTCACGAAAATACGCTGATCTACGTCATCGCGCATGCCAGCCGCGACGCCGCCAAGAAGAATTGGGACGAATTCCGCAACGACCCGGAGTGGCAGAAAGTGCAGAAGGATTCCGAAGCCAACGGCAAGATCGTGAATAAAGTGGAATCCGTCTTCATGGATGCCGCGGACTTTTCGCCGACGAAATAGCTCTGCCTTTGTGGGGCAGGCAATCATGCCCGCAGCCGGCTTTCAGCCGGCTCTGCCGCCTGAAAGGCGGCTGCGGCCAAGATTGGCCGCCCTCCATCCTATCCGCCGTATTCCTTCAGCTTGTTGTGCAGCGTCTTCAAGCTGATACCCAGAATATCGGCCGCGCGGGTCTTATTATTGTGGGTGTGTTCCAGGGTTCGCAGAATGAGGCCCTTCTCTGCGTCCTCTACCGTAGTTCCGATGCTGAAGCGCACGGATTCCGGATCGTCCGTCGCGGCGGCCGTTTGAACGGCGGCGGCTATCGCCGCGCGGCCCTGTAAAAAGGCGGGAATGTGCTTGATCTCGACGGTTCCCTCGCCCGCCAGAATTACGGCGCGCTCCAGCACGTTCCGCAGCTCGCGCACATTCCCCGGCCAGGAGTGCCGCTCGAAGGCGTCCTGCACGTCCGGCGCGATGCCCGTCACGCGGCATTCGTGCTTGCGGTTCAGGCTGGCGATCAGCGCTTCGGAAATGGGCGCCACATCCTCCTTGCGCTCGCGCAACGGCGGCAGGTGAATGTGGAAAACGTTCAGCCGGTAGAATAGGTCTTCGCGCAAATGGCCGCCCCGGATGGCTTCGTCGGGCGCCTTGTTGGTGGCCGCCACCAGCCGCACGTCCACTTCGAATTCGGCTTTGCCGCCCAGCCGCCGCACTTTGGAATCCTCGATAATGCGCAGCAGCTTGGCTTGCGTGGGCAGGGGCATCTCGCCGATCTCGTCCAGCAATAGCGTCCCGTGTTGCGCCAGTTCGAAGCAGCCGGCGCGCCGCTCCGAAGCGCCCGTGAAGGACCCCTTCTCGTGCCCGAACAGTTCGCTTTCGATCAGCGTTTCCGGCAGCGCCGCGCAATTGATCGCGATGAATGGCCCTTGCCGCCGCAGGCTGAGCTTATGAATCGTGCGCGCCACCATCTCCTTGCCGGTGCCGCTCTCGCCGGTGATCAGCACGCAAGCCTTGCTCGGTCCGGCCTGCTGCAGCAGCGCAAAGATCTCCCGCATCTTAGACGAAGCGCCCACCAAATCCCCCAGCGAGCCGTTGTTGGCCAGTTGCCGGAGCAGAGCCTGTTTGTCGTTGCGCAGACCGGCATGCGCCGCGGCCCGGCTCACCAGCACCTCCAGGCTCTTCGGCTGGATCGGTTTTTCCAGAAACCAGTAGGCGCCCAGTTCGTGTACGGTTCGGACAGCCGTTTCCACGTTGCCGTAAGCCGTCAGCACGATAGTGGGCGGCATATCGCCCATTTCCCGCAATCTCTCCAGGAAACCGAAACCGTCCAGTCCGGGCATGTTCAAATCGGTCAGGATCACGTCGGGCATGTTCCGGCTCAGCGCCTCCAGCGCATCGTTGCCATCCGATGCGGTCTCCGCCGTCATGCCCCAGGCCGATACCATGGCCGCCAGCCCGCTGCGCTGCGCGGGTTCGTCGTCAACGATCAGAACTCTCAACAAATTCAATCCTTCGGGTGAGGCAGGCCTCCCGGCTTGCCTGTGCCAGTGCGTTTTCCGCTATTGTAACGCCGGGCGCATTTCCACACGACCGTTACCGAGCCGCGACCGTCAGGGAGCGGTTCCCGCTTTTGCGATAATAAGAAGCACCAGGGCTAATGGTCTTCGAAACGGTCCGACGCGCCCGCCATCGCATCCTCGCCAACGAGGCATTGCGCCATGCCGCCTATTCGGTCAGTGCGGCGCTGGCCTCGCTGATCCTGCTTCTATTGGCGGGAACTCAGATCCTCGCCTGGGCCTGGCTGCTCCTGCTACCCGCGCTCGCGTTGGCTGCCGGGACTTACGCGACCTGGCGCGGCGCACCTTCCCTCTATCGGGTGGCGCAGCGCGTGGACCGCAACCTGCACCTCGCCGATACCCTCTCCACGGCCCTCTTCTTCGCCCCGGCGGATCAAGCTGCCCGATCGACCGACATGCGCCGCGCGCAATGGTCGCAAGCCGAACGCATCGCAGCCGGCGTGGATCCGCGGCGCGCGATTCCCATGCGCGTGCCGCGCGCGCTCTATGGGACCGCGCTGCTGGCCCTAGTGGCGGCCAGCCTGTTTGCGCTGCGCTATGGATTGGATCGCCGATTGGATCTGCGTGCGCCGCTGGCTCGCATCGTGCAGGAGAGACTGGGCTATCCCGCATCGCGGCAGACGGCGCGCGACCGCCAGCGCCCGACCGCCCGCGATCCCAAGCGCCCCGCAGAGCCCGGCTTTTCGCTCGACCAATCCCAACAGAAAAGCCCCGGCGAATTGGATGCCGCGCCGGACTCCGCTCTGGACACCGTGGGCGTGCCGGATGTCGACAAGATCGCATCCAGCCGCCCGGACAACTCCAAGCTGGCGCAATCCACGCCACTCGAAGGGGAACAGAACGTGAGCGAGGAGCCCGAGGGGGTCAGTGCAAACCCGGGCGACCAGCAGTCCGCCGATGGCCGCAAAGGCCCTGGACAAGGGAAGCAGGGGCAGGGCGACGACCAGCAAGCCTCCGGCAACTCCGGTGAAAGCTCCAGCCTGCTCGGCAAGTTCCGCGACGCCATGTCCAGCTTGATGAATCGCATGCGGCAGCAGGCGGGGGCCAAGGGGGCGCAGCAGCAGGCGGGCGCCCAGAAGGGCGGCCAGCAGAAAAGCCAGTCCGGCAACCCGGGGCAGAACGGCAAACAGGGGCAGCAGCCAGGAGACGGGCAGCAGGCCGATGCCAAGGACGCTCAGCCCGGAGACGATAGCCAGAATGCCCAGAATTCGAAGTCGGGCAGTCCCGGCGAAAGCGGACAGCAGCCCGCCACCAAGCAGCCCGGAAGCGGCATCGGACGGCAGGACGGCAGCAAAGACGTGAAGCTCGCCGAACAGCTTGCGGCCATGGGCAAGATCAGCGAAATCATCGGCAAGCGCGCCGCCAACGTGACCGGCGAGGTTACCGTCGAAGTCGAGAATAGCAATCGACAGTTGCGCACGCCATACGCCCCGCGCGACGCGCATCACGCCCAGGCCGGCGGAGAGATCAACCGCGACGAGGTCCCGGCTGCGTTGCAGGCTTACGTGCAGCAGTATTTCGAGCAGGTGCGCAAGCAGGCTAAGCCAGCCAAGCCAGGGCTCTAATCTAATGTGTTACCGAGCCACGACCGTCAGGGAGTGGTCATTGGCACGTTGCGCCTACTACTCCCACACCCGCTTGGGAACGCCGCGATCCCGGTCCTTCACGCGGTCGTAGAGATAATAGGTCGATACGGTGCCGAGCGACTCGTTATAGAGGCTCTCCAGTCCCAGCCCCTCTTTCAGATCCTCTTCGAAATCGTGCAGCGCCTTCAACTCGCACGCCAGCGCCGGCTTGCTCTTCCCCGAAGGGGTGCGGAAGAATTTCTGATAGCCACCATCCACCAGCGAACCGATCTCGCCCCCCATCAGAATGCCGGCCAATTCGGCGCGCCGGATCTGGCCGCCCGTCTCGCGCAGCGCGACTCCGCATTCCCCCTTGGCCACCAGCACGGTGCCATCGGCCCACGGCGTCACGCTGAATCCCGCGCGCTTCAGGTTGTCGAGCCTGTTCTGGAATGTGAGCTCGATGGGACGCTGCCTGCGAAAGAACATAACGACATTATAGCCGCCCGACGGCGTGCGATTCGACGCGCCATTCAGTATTTAAATCTCCAGCGAAATTCGCCGTAAATCTGCCGCGGGTCGTTAAAGTGGAATCCTCCAAAGGTCAGGCTGTTGTCCAGTAACACGCGGCGATTGGTCACGTTCAGCGCGCTCAACGAGATCCTATACTTCTCGTGCTCGCCAAAGCTCTTTCCCAGCGCAATGTCGAACGTGGTGTGCGGGGGCAGATAGTTCCCCGGATATTGCGCGTCCGGGCTCCCATTCGTGAATCCCGATCCGTAGTACACATTGGTCGAAGCGAACACCCGCCAGGGAAGACTTGCATTGGCGCCGAAATTCAACGTGTTTCTCTGATCGTGGTCCACCGGCGAATATCCCGGCGGGATGGCGATGGGGCATGCCGCCGATACGGGAACGGGACAGACCACCCCTCCGGTGATGGGCGATGT
>Ga0187851_10004624_pt1 | contig 11190 bp, 7 predicted proteins | sample June2016WEW_6_10_FD_132997 | JGI IMG/M metagenome (GOLD analysis project Ga0187851, IMG submission 132997) | Peatland microbial communities from SPRUCE experiment site at the Marcell Experimental Forest, Minnesota, USA - June2016WEW_6_10 | ecosystem: Environmental > Terrestrial > Soil > Wetlands... | reverse complement strand
CTCATATTGATACTTTCTTGTTAAACGGTTTCAGTTGTTAATTCTAATTCTCTGGGTGGAGACTTCCATCGCGCCTCCGAACGAATCACCCGCCGTGTCTCTCGCAGAATGGTCAAATCCTCCCTGCTTGAAATAACCAGGATCCGCGCCGGAGAATCACCCTGGGCGACATCAGCGTCCGGCTTGCAGCGCGCGTTGGCGGCGGTGTCGAGTTCCAAACCCAGATGGCCAAGATTTTCGCAGACGAGTTCCCGGACCTGCGCGGAATTCTCGCCGACGCCAGCCGTGAAGACCAATCCATCAACCCCACCCAGCGTTGCGGCCATCGCGCCGATAGCTTGCACCAGCCGGTGGACATAGACTTCCAACGCCTGGCGGGCCGCAGGATGGTCAGGAGCATTCCTCAAGATTTCGCGCATGTCCGAAGAAATCCCCGAAAGGCCGAGCAGGCCGGATTCATAATTCAAAGCATGCAGGAGCTGTTCAACTGTCAGCCCTTTGTGTTGCATGAGGTAAAGGAGCGCGCCTGGATCAACATTTCCGCTGCGAGTGCCCATGACGACCCCTTCAAGCGGGGTGAAGCCCATGGACGTTTCTACGCACACGCCGTTGCGGACCGCTGAGACGGACGCGCCATTGCCCAGATGAGCAACCACAACCCGCGCGCTGCTGCGCCCCAGCATCGCAGCCGCGCGCCTGGAGCAGTAAGCGTGGCTCAAACCGTGAAAGCCGTAACGATAGATTCCCCACTCAGTTGTCCAAGTCCGGGGTATGGCGTAGGTCCGCGCCGCCGTCGGCAAAGTGGCGTGAAAGGCCGTGTCGAACACTGCTACCTGCGGTGTTGAGGGCAAGACTCTTCCAATAGCGCTTATGCCCTCGAGACCGGCCCGGTTATGCAGCGGTGCCAGTTCACAGAGTTCATGAATTGCATCTTGAACCTCCGCGGTAATCCTCACGGCTGATGTGAACCGCGTTCCCCCATGCACGATCCTGTGCCCAACCGCCGCAGGTCCGTCATTGCGCAGCAAGGGCGCGAGGGGGCCAGTGCGGAGGTCTGAAAGGATTCGTGAAAAGGCCTCGCCATGCTCCCGCAGATGCAATTCCTCCCGAATCTCAGGTTGGCCGGGATATCGGAGCTTGAGCTGCGTTGGCTGGGTCGCCCAATCAATGCTGCCGTCGGCCAGAAGCAGCTCCTGGTCCGCCTCGAAAAGGCTGAACTTGAGACTGCTGGATCCGGAGTTGCAAACGCCGATTTTCATAGATCATTTTCAGGAAGCGCCGTCATTGGGGTCATGAGATGCCTCTTTTGAAGGATGCGAGCCTCTCTAAAGGAAAGTGCCACGAACGCTTGCGCTGGATGGCTTTCGGGGCTCCGCGTTTCGCAAAGTCCACCCGGTGGATGTCGTGGACGATGAAGACGCAGCGCTCGTCAACAATACTGGCAAGGCGTGCCAAGTTCTGTGCTTCGCGCCGCAGAATTTCCACGCAGAGTATCGCCAGATCGCCGTCTCCGGTATGCGCCTTGACTTCGGCCACGCGATAGTCCCTGTCGCGCAAGACTCCGGCCAATTCTGGTCCTTTAGAGGTGAGGAGAAACACCAGTTGCTTGCCAAAGGCCAGCCGTTGTTCGATGACCATTCCCAAGTAAGTCCCCAGCGCGAACCCCAGCCCGAAGGCGACAGCATACACGGGCTGATTCATGTTCAGCAGGACCTTGGCGACGGCGCATATGTAGACGACTGCCTCGAAGAACCCGAGAACTGCGGCGAATGTGCGCCGGCCCTGGATGACCGAGACCATGCGGATGGTGTCCAAGGAAACGTCTGTGATCCGGGCCAGGACGATAAGGCAGAAAGTTATGATTACGGTAATGTTCATTTAGCAATTTGGATTTGTTCCAGTCATGGCATCGGCTATGCGCCCGGCCCTTTGCCACCGGGACAGGTGGTGCGCGGGCCAGGCGTCAATGGGCGTGACATCGGGTCCGGGATTGAATGTGCATCGGACGAGGTTTTTGAGATTCAGGATCGAGATGCCTCCCTGCGGCAACCGGAAATGGACCGCAGGCGCGGAGAACAACATGTGCAGCCTTGGAAGCCGTTCCGCTTCGAATGGCACCTTGATCTTAGCCGCCAGAAATATTCGATTGCCGCCGGTCATTTCTACTTCCACGAAGACCATGGCGAATTCGCCTGTCTGTTTCGGGCTTCGGCGTCGCTCCAGCCGCGCCGGGTCGTTCAGATGGCTTCGTTCTCGGAATTCATCCTCGGACAACTCGACCACATCCAAGATGTCCGTGGGAGGTTTCCAGAGAGGTAGATCTTCGGCGATAAGGTCAACGCGATTGATCCGCGAAGCGACGAAGGTCGTCAGGGAGTAATCGCCGGCAATTGTAATGATGTCGCCGGTGAAGACTTTTGTGGACTGGATTCCCTTCAATATGCGAGCTGCCAAGGCCGGATTGTCCTGAACAAAAGTCTCGATCGAGCCTCCCAGGGTATGAATTAGAATTTTCATGTTGTGAGTTTCCATGGTCGTTCAGTTGAACAAGCCTCTGTCCATTCCTCCCGTAATGCGACGGAACGCTTGCAAGGTTCGCCAAGATTCTTGGCCCACATTCGCTACGACCGTGTTGGCGCTTGGGGCTCGGTTCTTGTTCATATTGTTGAATGCAATTCGCAAACAAGACCGCGTTACGCAGCTAACATGCCAACTATCTCCGAAAGGCAGAAGATGCTGAGGTTGACAGGCTTACGGCTTAGAACCGGCTTGCGGGCTGAGACTCGAAACTTCGAAGGTTCGAAAAACGGCATCGATCAGGCAAGGCGTGGCGAAGCGACCTCCGCAAGCCGGAGTTGAGCGTGCGTCATCTTCCAGCTCTCCAATGCGAAGGCGGCTATTAAGAGCAACAAATAAATTGGCGTTTAGCCGATCATCGTCCAGGGCACAGATAAATCCACGACCTGACAAGATGACCGCAGCGAGCGTTTCACTCGCGTCGGGAAATGGGCGCCTGCCTGCATTACACGAAGAATTGGATGAACGATTGTCTGTTTTTCGAGTGTTCGAAATTCCGAACCTCAGCCCACGAGTCGCTTCTAAGCCGTTACCGCTTGAAAGCCAGCCTGTTCTGCCTTGCCAGGGTAGTTGGCACGGCCTCTGCATACGTCGGCGTTGTATGCGAATCGAGCAGAGCAAAAAAGCAGATTGGCCAACCAGCCCAACCGGGTGCCCTTTGGCCGCGCGGAACCGAGTGCTAGAGGTCGCCTGTAAAATGTTTGCCGAGGCTGGTTTTCACGGAACACACTTTCGGGAGATCTCCAAGCGTGCCGGGACCAATGTGGCTGGGATCTGTTACCACTTCCAGAGCAAGGAGGGACTTTATCGGGCCGTGATGATGGAGGCTGGCCGGCGGCTTACCGATCGCGACGAGGACTTCCACGCGTCCTGTGCTCATTTGCCGCCTGAAAAGAGGCTCTTAAGGCTCACCGAGTTGCTCTTGCAACAACTCAGCGCCGAGCGCGCCTGGATTGCCAAGCTTCTGGCCAGGGAATTGATGGACCCAGCCTGCGGAGCGCACACGTATGTGGCATCCGGGTTGGAGCGGGATTTCGTCTTGCTCCAGGCGGTGATGAGAGATTTGCTCGGTGCCAAGGCCAATAGCGAAGCTATCCGGCTTCATGCGCTAAGTTTGATTGGTGAATGTGTTCTTTACTGTTTAGCAGGAGAGAACCCGCACCACCCCTTGATTCAGTTAGCCGCAGGTTTGCCAAATCGAGCGCATTTGGCCCGGTTTCTCACGGAGCGTTCGTTGGCGGTTCTTCAACGAGAACAAACCTTTAGTGGCAATTGCACATGAAAAATCGAAGACAGCTTATGATCTACAACATTAATTCAAGGCTCCGCTTGGCGAGAGTCGGATGCAAAGAGCTGACGTTGCTATGTGTGGCGTTGGCGCTCGTCGGATGCGGCAAGCCGGCGGCCAGACCGCCCGAGAAATCGTTGGTGCGCACCGCGGTAGTTAAAGCGATGGACAATGTCCGGTCCGACGATGAGGCTTCTTACCTGGCACTGGTGAAATTTGACCACGAAACGGACCTGAGTTTCAAAGTGGGGGGGATTCTTGTAAGCATCGGTCCTGAGCCCGGCACAGACTGGGATGAGGGGACTCCGGTGAAAGCCGGGATGGTCTTGGCCGAATTGAAGCAGGCGGATTTCACCAACGCTCTGGTCTCCGCCCGGGCTCACGCAGAACTGGCGGGCAAGACTCTCGAACGTTTCCGCAAGCTGCGCGCGACGGATGCCATTTCCCAGCAGGAACTCGATGTTACTGAAGCGGACTGGCAAACTGCCCAGGCCCAACTGGACCAGGCGGAGCAAAACCTTCGGGATTCGCGCCTGGTGGCGGCCAAGCATGGAGTAGTGCTGGCACGCTATGTTAATGCGGGGGTAACAGTGGCTCCCGGCCAGCGCGTATTGCGCTTTGCAGATACCAGCCTCATGTCCGTCGAGTTGGGCTTGCCGGATCGGTTGGTGGGGCAGCTCGCCCCAGGCAAGGAGGTGGAGGTGGAGGTGTCGGGGTTAGAGGGCCTGCCACCATTTCGAGGCCGCATTTCGGAGGTCGGAGTGGCAGCCAGCACCGAAGGCCGGTTGTTTCGCGTGGTGATCAAGGTGCCGAACCCGGATGGGCTGCTGCGCTCTGGCATGACGGCGCGCATCCACGTCGGCGACACCTCCGCGGTGACACCGGGCACGGTCTGTGTTCCGCTCTCGGCGCTGGTGACCCTTGCTCCGGATAGCCGTTCGGAAGCGAGTGGCCAAGCGCAGTTAGGAGTCTTTGTCGTCCACGATGGCAAGGCGATGCAGCGCGCGGTCAAGACCGGCGATATTCTCAAAAGCTCGATTCTCATTACCGAAGGATTGCGAGCGGGCGAGCGGGTCGTCACTTCAGGAGCGAGTTTTCTGTATGACGGCGCTCCCATCGAACTCGCTACAGACGGTGTGGCCGCGAAGTAAGCCCTGAAAGGAGATACTTTCCAATGTCAAAACCAGTCGAAGATAAAGTTGAGTCCGGTGGTCTGGCGCAGTTTTTTGTCGAGCACCGGGAGGTGAGCTGGCTGGCGCTGATTGCTGTGCTGCTGTGGGGCGGCATAGCCTATACCAGACTCGGCCAGCAGGAGGACCCCACCATTCCGCAGCGCACGGCCATGCTGGTCACGCAGTTCCCGGGCGCCACGGCCTCGAAAGTGGAGGAGTTGGTGTCCAAACCCATCGAGCGCAAGATCAGCGAGCTTAAGTCCATCGAGGAGATCAAGACCACGTCCCGTCCCGGCATCTCCACGATGACGATCAAGCAAATTCCCGCCTCCACAGCCACCATTGACCAGGAGTGGGACAAAGTGCGGGCCAAAATTCAGGAGGTGCAGTTGCCCGAGGGCACGCGCACACCATGGCTGAACACGGATTTCGGCAATACCATCACGTTGCTGTTTGGATTGGTTAGCCCTCCGATCACCGATGCCGAGTGCGTCGCGCGCGCCAATCTGCTGCGCGAGCGCCTGGCCGATCTCCGAAAGGGCGCACCCTCCACGAACCATGCCGCCGTGGCGGCGTTCTTGCCATCCATGGATGAGAATTCCATGGAGGTGCTCCGCGGCCGGTTCGAAACAGCGGTTCGCGCAGCCGGTTTGGCCAAAGAAGTGAGAACGACTCAAGGCCATTCGTTCATCCTGGTTGACCTGGAAACTGCAGCCCGCAGGGGCGAGCTGGAGCGATTTCTCGCTGATTTCACCAGAAGGTTCTTCGGCACCGACCGTGAATTGTGGCACCCCGATTTCACTCAGCCGATTTTGCTGATGGGGGACGAGGACCCGCTGCCGCAAATTCGGGCGTCTGCTCCGCCGCGCTACAGCTATCGCACCCTTGAGTTGCTGGCGCGCGATTTTGAGGATGCGCTCAAGCAAGTGGAGAGCGTTGGCAAAGTGACCAAGGTCGCCATCGTGCAGGAAGCGGTGTACCTGCTCTTTTCGGATGCCAACCTGGCCGGCTACGGGCTGACGCCCGAGATGGTGGCGAGCTCGATTTCCGCGCGCAACGCGGTGATTCCCGGCGGCACCATGCGAACCGAGGGACGCAATTTCCCCGTGCAACTCTCCGGCGAATACAAAACCGAGAAGGACATGCTCGGCACGGTGGTGGGCATGGGCCGTGGCGGCGCGCCGGTGTATCTGCGCGACATTTTTGAGGTCCGCCGCATGTATGAGTCGCCTATCCCGTACAAGGTGGATGTCCTCGGGCGGACAGGCAACAACGGGTCGCTGGACACGCGCCGGGCGGTGATGGTCGCCGTCGAGATGCGGGATGGGGAAATCATTCGCTACTTCAACCGGGACGTGATGAAAGTGGCCAATGAGATGAAAGCCCGCATGCCCGAAGGCCTGGAGTTCCGGGTGCTCTCCGATCAACCCACTGCCGTCGAACATCGTATCCATCACTTCGTCCGCTGCTTTATCGAGGCGGTGGTGATTGTGATTATTGTGGGCTTGTTCCTGATGGATTGGCGGTCAGCGCTGGTGCTGGCTACGGCCGTTCCGCTGACCGTTGCCATGACGTTGGTGGGCATGCAACTGCTTCATATTCCCTTGCAACAGATCTCCATTGCCGCGCTCATCATCGCGCTGGGAATGCTGGTGGATGTGCCGGTGGTGGCTTCGGACGGCATCAACCGCGAACTGCATCTAGGGGAGCCGCGGTTGCGCGCGGCCTGGTTGGGCCCCTTGCACCTGCGGCACCCGATGGTGTTCGGGACGCTCATCAACATCTTCGCCTTCCTGCCGTTGCTGTTGCTCACCGGGGACAAGGGTGAGTTTATGAAGAGCCTGCCCATGGTGGTCACCCTGGCTCTGGCGGCTGCCTTCCTCGTCTCGGTCACCTTCACGCCGCTCATCAGCTACTATGTCCTGCGCGGACAGAAAGGGTTCGATGAGGGCGGAGAAGTAAGGTCGTTTTTCCTGTTCCGGTACGTGGACCAGGCGCTGGCCGCTGTTCTGCCGCACTACCGCGCCGCGCTCCAAGGCTCTCTCAAGCGCCCCTGGCTGGTCCTGAGCGTGGGCTATTCAGTGCTTGCCCTGAGCTGCCTCCTGGTTCCGTTCCTGGGCGACCAGTTCTTCCCTCCGGCAGAGCGCAACCAGTTGTTGGTGGATATTGAGTCGCCTTCCACCGACTCGTTAACCAGCCTGAGGGCAACGGTGGATCAAGCGGTGGCGTTGATCAAACGCCACGAGGAGGTCGTCAGCGCGGCGGTATTTACGGGCGGCACCGCCCCCCGCTTCTACTACAACGTTGAACCGAAGGAACCGGCTAACTATCTGGCTCAGATCCTCATTAACACGCGCCACGCGGACGACGTGGAACCCTTGCTCGTCAAATTGCGCCAGGAGCTGGACCAATCAGTTCCCGGCTTGCGCTGCGTGGTCAAACAGCTCGAACAGGGACCGCCGGTCAAGGAACCCATTCAAATCCGCCTCAGCGGCGAGAACCTTGATAAGCTGCGCCAATTGGCCGACCAGACCGCAGCCGAATTGCGCGCGGCGGGCGGCTACCATGTGTTCGATGACCTGGGTTTGCGCATGCCCAATATTGAAATCGCCATTGACCAGGACCGCGCCAATTCGCTGGGCTTGAACAATCAGCAAATCGGCGGGGTGGCCCAAGCCTCCTTTACTGGCTTGAAGCTGTCCGAATTGCGGGAGGGCGACCGGCTCATCCCGATTCTGGCGCGGGGCCGCATCGAGGACCGCAGCGAGGCGGAAAAGATTCGCGGCCTTTACGCGCCCACCCCGGACGGCAAAGCCGTTCCCTTTGAGAGTTTCTCGACCATCAAAGTCAAGCCCGAGTTTGTCACCATCCCACACTACAACCAGCTTCGCACCGTGACGGTCAAAGCCTACGCTCCGTTCGGGGAGCTGCCTTCTCAAATACTGGACCGGGCTCGACCAGGACTGGCCAAAATCCACTTGGAACCGGGTTATGAAATGAAGTTTGCAGGTGAGGACGAGGAGTTGCGCAAGAACCGAGCCGAAATGACACTGGTGATGGAGATGTCTCTGGCGCTCATTTGCATGACCATGGTCCTGCAATTCAAATCCGTCATCAAATCCGTGGTGGTCATGCTGACAGTGCCGCTCGGACTTATTGGCGCCTTGCTGGGGCTATGGGTAACTGGCTCGCCCCTGGGATTCATGGCGCTGCTGGCGATGGTCAGCCTGGCTGGCGTCATGGTCAGTCACATCATCGTGCTCAGCGACTTCATCGAGCATGCCCGCGCTCGAGGGCTTCCCTTGGAAGAGGCGCTGGTGCAGGCCGGCTTGGCGCGTCTGCGCCCGGTACTGGTAACGGTCCTCGCCACGGTCGGCGGACTCATCCCGCTCTTCCTCACCGGTGGCGCGCTTTGGCACCCGCTGACGGCGGTCCACATTTTTGGCCTGCTCCTTGCCACGGTGATGACCCTGCTGATGTTGCCGACGCTCTATTACGTCTTCTGCGCCAAGCTGAAATTTATCAAGTAACCACCACGTTATGCGCTCATCTCTTTTCAAACTGCCCTTTTGGTGCCTCGGCGTGCTGACCCTGGCCGGTTGCGCCGTTGGCCCGAACTACCAACGTCCCGCGGTGAATGCGCCGGCAGGTTTCCGCGACCCGTCCTCCGTAGCAGAACTGCGGAGGGTGGACGCCACCAATCATGTCTCCACCAACTCGTTCGCCGATCTTCCCTGGTGGGGGGTATTCAAAGACCCGGTGCTACAGGAGCTGGTGCGGACAGCGCTGACCAACAACTACGACCTTCGAATTACCCTTACCCGGATGGACCAGGCCCGCGCGCTCCAAGCTCAAGTGCGCTCCCAGTTCCTGCCCCAAGCCGGTTATGTGGGCGAAGCCAACCACGGCCGGAATGAGTATTTATCCCTGCCTACGCCGAATGGCGGTCAAACGACAGACAGCTATCTGGGCGGCTTTGAAGCGCTCTGGGAAATTGACCTCTGGGGCCGCGTCCGCCGGATGAATGAAGCCGCGCGCGCGAACTTCATGGCCTCGCAGGAGAACCGCCGAACCGTAATGATCTCGGTGGTCAGCGATGTCGCGAGCACCTACTTTGAGTTGCTGGAATTGGACGACCAGCTTGCAATCGCCAGACGCACGCGGGATTCCTACGAGCGGACTTACAAGCTCTTTGCCGACCGGCATGCCGCCGGCGTGGCTTCCAAGCTGGAGCTGTCGCGTGCCAAGTTGGCACTGGCCTCGGTTTCAGCCAACATCCCGGAAATTGAGCGCCAAATCGTTCTCAAGGAAAACGAATTCAACATGCTGTTGGGACTCAATCCCGGACCCGTCCCGCGAACTTCCACACTCCTTGCTCAGGAGCTGCCTCTGGAAATCCCGGTGGGCCTGCCCTCGACACTGCTGGAGCGGCGCCCCGACCTTCGCGCAGTTGAGCAACCAGTGCGTGCGGCTAATGCAGGAATCGGCGTCGCCGTGGGAGACTTTTTTCCGCGCATCGGTTTGACGACATTTTACGGCGGCACCAGCACCGAGCTGGGCAACCTGACGTCATCAGGTGCAAACACCTGGTCCGCTGCGGCAAACGCTGTCGGCCCGTTGTTCACAGGAGGAAGGTTAACGGGGCACTACCGAGAGGCCAAAGCCGCATGGGAAGAAGCAAAGCTCCAGTACCAGGACACAGCTCTCGGGGCCTTCCGTGAGGTGTCCGACGCCCTTACGTCCCACCGCAAATTTGATGAGGAGCGCGCCCAGCAAGCTGAGGCAGTCAATGCGGGCCGCGACGCCGTGGCCGTAGCGACCGACCGCTACAAAGAAGGCAAGGCGAGCTATTACGAAGTTCTCGAGGCTCAACAGCAACTCTTTCCTGCGGAAAATGCATTATCGCAGATCGAAGCCGGGCGCCGGCTTGCGGTCGTTCAACTTTACAAAGCCTTGGGCGGTGGCTGGTCGCTGAAAGACTCCGAGTGGACTGGAATGAGCGCACAGGTATCATCCTCTCGAAATCCCGGCGCCACTGCACACTGATTTCGGCTTATGGAGCAAGAAAGCGAAAGTCGGTTTGATCCTAACTTCGCCGAGTAGACGTGGAACGCTTCAAACGTGACAACCTCATCTTGGACTTGGAAGCAGCCAACTGGAAAATCAAAGGACCGGATGGCGCGGCGGAACTCGGCCTCGTAGGTGAAACGCCGGCATTAAAGATGGCGGTATTGCTGAGCTGCTGCGTTCCAGGCGCAGCGGAGTGCCCGCCCTGCCGTGTAATGCGGCTACAGTTTTCGTGATACGCCTCTAAAACCGCCAGAAATCCACCCGCTTTGGTATCGGCAACCACCAGATAGCGAATGGAATCAAACACGCTGCTTTTTGCTGTGCGTTCCCAACGAGTTTTCGTGCTGCCCGCTTTTTAACAGAAGATGGAATCCATGACTAATTGCCATTTGCGTGTAAGATTGCTTCAGCGGATGCGCCGCAGCGCGTCCCTTCTCTTTATGACGCCGCCACCTGAACTCAAAGCATCGGTATTTACGGCAGCGGCGGACCGACAACGACGCGATAAAAGCGCGCTGAATTGGTCGCGGCGATGTCTTGCCAACTGAACGGCATCGCCGGTGAATTCGCCGTAAACACCATGCTCCATTGCGTCAGATTCGTGGAGGTCTGAATCGCGTAATCCGGCCCGCTCTGACCGGTGACTTGCAGCACAAATTGCCCATTGCTCCACCCAACCGACGACACCTGCGGCAACGACACCGGATTGACGGTGATCGTGAAATTATTTGTCGCGCTCAACGGCGGCGTGCCATTTTCCGAAACTTCCAGCGTGAAACTGTTTGTCGAGTTCGCCTGCGTGACGAGCGGGCGGAACGAAAACGCGCCGCTGTTGGTGTTGACCGTGGCATTGGTCGCGCCGGCCAACATCGCGAAGGTCAGCGTCAGCGTCTGCGGCTGTTGGTCGGAGTCCGTGGAGATGGCTGTGAAGGCCACGGTCTGGCCAACGTTCACGGTCTGGTTGGCGATGGGGACCAGGGTCGGCGTCGTGTTCCAGGCCACGGAATCGATGTAGCAGGCGCCTGACCAGGCGGCGCTTGTCGAAAACTGAATGCCAAGTTGCTGCAATGGCGTTACGGCGGT
>Ga0187851_10004617_pt1 | contig 11197 bp, 11 predicted proteins | sample June2016WEW_6_10_FD_132997 | JGI IMG/M metagenome (GOLD analysis project Ga0187851, IMG submission 132997) | Peatland microbial communities from SPRUCE experiment site at the Marcell Experimental Forest, Minnesota, USA - June2016WEW_6_10 | ecosystem: Environmental > Terrestrial > Soil >... | reverse complement strand
GCAAAAAGCGGCAAGTTCATTGCCGCCTTTTGCCGCAACTTGCCGCGTTCTGTCAGGCCGCGTTTTTGCCTTTCGAACTCGGAAGGGGATGGTGTCTAACAAAATTACCGGCTTTCCAATTCCAGAAAGCCGCCACAAATCACGTTCGATTGAACGTATGAAATTGGATGATGATTGGTCGCACTGAACGGGCGTTCTGAAACCGGCAGCGAAACGGAGCGGGTCGGGAGTGGCATGAACGGACGACGGCGGAGTTGAGCGCGGTTTTAGAACGCCCGATGGGTGCGCGACCGTCTAGGTTTCCATTGCGGCGATTTGTCTGGCCGGTTGCTGAATACCTGGAAGCAAGCCGGCCAGTCAAAGCGCCGGCAACTGTCAATTCATATTAAATGTGCTGACCTCAAAATCAATTGGATGGCAATTCGTCGAGGATTTCACCGGTTTTTTTAACCAAACCGATGCGGGGGAAAATCTTGGCAACCGTGAGCGCATGTTCTTCGGCAGACATGGCCGCCATGGCATCTTCCACGAAAATCTGATTGAACCCATATTCAAATGCAAACCGGGCGGTGCTCTCGACCCCGATATTGGTTGCGATGCCACATAGGACAATGCTTGTGATGCCGTGCCTTCTCAATTGCAAATCCAGTTCTGTCCCGTAAAAGGCACCCCACTGATGTTTCGTAATCACGAAGTCGCCCGGTTTCGGTCCCATTTCCTGAACAATCTCCGTCCAGTCTGGCGGCGGGGTTTGCGTCGGCCAGGGTGCGTCAACGAGTGGACGCAGCATATCTTTTCCGTCCGCAGAAAATGCCACCCGCACCAAAAAAATTGGCATCCCATTCTTTCGGAATGCGGCGGCAATCGCAGCAGCATTTTTCACGACGCTGTCTGCCGTATAAGGAGCGGTTTGCCGCCCGACGACACCTTTCTGGAGATCAATAACGACCAGCGCCGTCTTGGCTCGGTCAATGAATGCGGTTTTCATGCCCGCATGTTGCCACATATCATGGGCACACGCATCAAGATATAAATGCTTCGCTAGACGTCCGGAATTTCATCCTGAGACTCGATCAGAATGAAGTCACCGGGTAACATCTGCTTGCCGATGTCATCTGAAGAAATTCCCACAACACCCGCCACCAGTGCCGCGCCGGAATTCACGGCGTCGTCTCGGCCAAGGGGGAAAGTGTCATGGCATGATACCTTTGCCGCTCTCAAACACCGCAATTTCCGGCTGTTCTTCATCGGTCAGCTCGTGTCGCTGATCGGAACCTGGATGCAGACCACCGCTCAAGGCTGGCTTGTATATCAGTTGACCGGATCGAAGGTGTTGTTGGGCACGGTGGCGGCCGTCGGAACTTTGCCCATGCTGGTGTTTTCCTTGTGGGGCGGCTCCGTGGCTGACCGACATCCCAAGCGCACCGTCATGTTCTACACCCAGATTGCGATGATGATTACCGCCTTCCTATTTGCCGCGCTGGTGGGGAGCGGCCACATTCAAACCTGGCATATTCTCGTGCTGGCGGCGATGGGCGGTGTGGCGATGGCTTTCGACATGCCCGCACGACAGGCATTCATGGTCGAAATGACCAGTCACGAAGACCTGATGAACGCGGTGTCGCTGAACAGTTCCATCGTGAATGGCGCACGGGTCGTCGGCCCTGCTGTGGCGGGTCTGCTCATGGCATCCGTTGGCATCACCTGGTGTTTCATCCTGAACGGCGTAAGCTTCATCGCGGTCATCGTGGGACTGTTGATGATGCGTCTGCCCAAGCATGAACCCCGGCCCAAACCGCACTCAACGGGGCGGCATATCCTGGAAGGTTTCAAATATGTGGCAGGCCACCGGCGCGTGCGCATTTTGCTGCTGCTGTTTGGCGTGGTGGGCATCTTTGGCTGGTCGTATGCGGTGCTGTTGCCCGCCTATGCCACCGACATTCTTCATGTCGGCGAGAGTAGCTATGGTGTTCTGCTCAGTGCCAACGGATTCGGAGCACTGTTGGGAGCACTGACAGTGGCGACCTACGGCAGCCGCGTGCGGCCACGGCTGATGATTCTCGGCGGGCTGTGGTTGTTCTCGGCCATGCTGGCGTTGTTGGCCATTGTGCGATGGTATCCGCTGGCGCTCCTGTGCCTGGCTGTGGGCGGTTGGGGAATGATACTCTATTTCTCAACCACAAACACGCTCATCCAGGGCAGCGTGTCCAACGCGATGCGCGGGCGGGTGATGGGCATCTGGGCACTGGTGTTTGGCGGCATGATGCCTTTGGGTGGCATTGAGTCTGGATTCCTGTCTCATGCCGTGGGCGTGCCGTGGACCATTGCGGCGGGAGCACTAATTTGCGCCGGAGCCGGGCTGGTCACGTGGTGGGCGGTGCGGCGCAATCCTCCGACCGCAAATGACGGTGGAGACTGATGACACCAGCTCAGTCTCAAGCAGGTAGACAAGCTGAAATTAGAGTAAGGATTTTTTGCCTGCCTCCCCATCGTTGTCAAATCCAAGAGACAATTTCCGGCGGTTTGCGGGGCACCGGCGGCGTTACGCCGGCCGGCACACCCACAATCATCGGCGCGATGGCTGTCATTTCAGCCGGGATTTTCAACTCCGCCTTCCACTCCGGCGTGTTCAGTGCCGAGACCGCAAACCCGATGACACAGGTGCCGAGGCCCTGCGCATAAGCAGCGAGCAACAGGTTTTCCGCCGCCAACCAGCAATCCGCCACGACGAACGACCCTTGTAGTTTGCTGTATATTACGATCAGCGTGCCCGCATTGTAGAAAACATGGAAATCCGGCTTGTCCACCACATGCAGCGTATGCTTTGACCGGTCGGTATCAGAACCTTGGGCTTCGTTGCGCACCAGTTTTTTGGCGCTTTCTGACAAACGATCCAAAACCTTTTTATTCTGGACGACGGCAAATGACCATGGCTCCTCATGCATGGCGGTGGGAGCGTGGACAGCGGCATCAAGCAGCGCATGAATGACGTTTTTTTCAATTATCTGGGACGTATAGTCACGCACGGAGCGCCGATGCTGGATGGCATCCATCACGCTCAAGGAAGATTCGGTCTTGGTGGAATTATTGGGATTGCTCATAGCTTGGTGACAAAATTATGTTTGATGTGCGATCTGAAGAAAATGCCGGCGAATTCAATCATTGATCCCGCCATGACTGTAACCTGGAATTTCTCGCAGAACTGGGGTTACAAAGGTGGCGCGCATCGTGAGCGTTTCCGTCTTCGTAACCTCCGATAATCCATTGTTGTTGACCGATGCTCTTTCGGTCAGCAGCAGTCGCGATGAAAAAATCAATGCCAGAGGCATGGCTTGCAGGGTTGGGGCGGCAGTGTGGAGACTGGTTGGTATCATAAGCGTGTAATTTGTTTTATCTAATGGATCGGGTGTAGTGAATCATCAGGCGGGCAATTGTGGCAGCGGCGGCAGCGGTAGTTCTGGCGGCAACGGAGGCAGCGGGATGTCATCGCCGACGCTGGCTGCCTTGGACAGAACATTTTTTACCATGCCGAGCAACTTCCCGAACGAATAGGGTTTGAGCAGCATTTTCACGGGTTGCAGACAGGGGTGCAGGGTGAATTCCCAAGTGGGCAAAAATCCGGTGGCCATGATGACTGACATGGGCATGCGTGCGGCGTGGATTTTTTTGAGCAACTCGACGCCGGATACCTTCGGCATAAATTGGTCGGTGAACAATAGATCGTATCGGCAAATTTGCAGCGCGGTCCAAGCAGTGGCCCCATCTTCGGCGACATCCACTTGGTAGCCGGCGTCGGTCAACCCTTCAGCGGTGATCTGGCGGAGATCACGCTCATCTTCCACCACAAGAATGCGCTGGCGAGAATTCGACTGGCGATTAAATGGTTCGCATATTGGATCATTAAAATCGGAGATATATTTAGGGGACATTGAAGACACAATAGCCGAACATTTTGCTGATGCCATGGGGTGTTCACCCCATTGGGCTTATTATTGAAGCATTTTCCCATTGATTTAGGAGGTCAAATTTAATTTCCTATTCAAGTGGTGAAAAAGTTGGAGCACTTCAAGCAGAAAACGGAACATGCGGTGTTTTGTCCAGTGGGACAGGCATCGTTTGACGAGATGGCTGACTTGATAAGCCGCGCGGTGCTTCGTTGTCGCCAAAAAAAGATTGAGAAACTGCTGATTGATTCAACTGGGGTGTCGGGATTGCAGCCGCCCGGAATGGCTGAACGATATAATTTCGTCGAACGCATTGCTTCCAACGCAAAGTCATCGGTCAAGATCGCGCACGTGGCCAGTCCGGAGTGGGTTCGTTCGGGGAAATTTGGCGTAATGGTGGCTAAAAACCGCGGACTTGACGTAAAACTCTTTCATTCGGCGACAACTGCCTTGGAATGGCTTCTGAAAACAAATGAATCAAACCAGCCAAACAATCCTGTATACCGGCAAATTCCTGACGCTGATCAAAGAGGGCCATTGGGAATACGTTGACCGGGTTAATGCGACCGGTGCGGCCATCATAATCGGCGTGACCACGGAACAGAAAGTTTTGTTGGTGGAGCAATACCGGATTCCGGTTCACGCACGCACCATTGAGTTGCCGGCCGGAATCATCGGAGACGAACCGGGCGACACGAATGAAACTTCCATCGCCGCCGCCCGCCGCGAACTATTGGAGGAAACCGGATATGCTGCCGGGCGCATTGAAGCGGTAACGACCGGACCCTCATGCAGCGGAATCACGTCGGAACGAGTGACGCTTTTTCGCGCTTTCGATTTGCATCGCACAGAAAAAGGTGGAGGTGTCGCGCTTGAAGACATTACAGTTCACGAAATTCCTCTGGTCGAGGTCGTGAAGTGGCTGGAGGCGAAAGCGACAACCGGTGTTTTGATCGATCCCAAGATTTACGCGGGCCTTTTTTTCGTCGCTCATAGCAAATGATTAACCTACAAACCATGGTTCTTTTGGATGCAATATCATCTTGCCTGCGCCTGTGCCGGACGAGGATTTGGAGCTTTGCCATTTAGGCTATTTTCAAGCGACGAAACACCAAACCTTTTACCAAATCCATGACGAAGGTGAAAGCAATGGCCCCGGCCAGCACGCCACCCAACATCCAGAGCGGTAGCGGCAACATGAGCCAGCCACACCCGGCCAGCGTCGCGGCGATTATTACATCAATCGCTGACGAGAAGACGAGCCAGCGGCTGGGATGAGGCGATGACCAAATTCGCCCACGGGCGCGCACGGCATACATGGTGGCCTGGTTTCCGCACACCAGAACGAAGAACGCCAGAGTTTGCAAGTTGGCGACTGCCAGCTTCAGGTGGAAATATCCGAAGGCGAGCACGCCGACGCAGAAAACGAGTTCGGAAACGCCCATAAAGATGCCCGCAATGGTGAGGGTGCCGATGCGCCAATTATTTGGCAGCAAGGAAGGCCGGACATGATCGGTGGTCAACGACATGCCGAGCAAATCACCCGCCATCATCACGATGATCATCAGCATCGGCGTGAGAATTGCGTGACCGGTCATGATGAGGCCGACGCCCAGGAATAGCACCTGCACAATCTTCTTGGTCACCGAATTTAGCGTGTAAGTCAGGATGCGCTGGAACGTAATTCGTCCTTCCTTGACGGCGGCAACGATGCCGGTGAGACCTGGATTGATAAGCACCACCCCGGCGGCGGACTTGGCCACATCGGTGGCCGTTGACACCGCAATTCCCATTTGGGCCTGGCGCAGCGCGGGCGCATCGTTGGCACCGTCGCCGCACATGCCGACGATGTTCCCGTTCTTCTGAAAAGCCTTCACCAGTTTGAATTTGTCTTCGGGCAGCACGCCGGCAAACACCGCGAAACTTTCCGGGCGAACGTCGTTCGGTATTGGCCCCGGTGGACACACCGGCCCGTTGAGACCGACCGCATGAGCAACAATCGCCGCCGTCGCGGGTGCGTCGCCCGTCACCATCACCATGCGGACGCCGAGGGTTTTCAATTGGGTGACCAATTCTGCCGAGTCTTCGCGCGCCGGGTCGCTTAGCGCAATCAATCCCATGAGTTGCATCGCCGCCGGCGGTCCTGCGGCGACTGCCAGCACTCTAAAACCTTTTCCTTCCAGTTCCGTCGCCGCAGCCGCCGCGCTCGGTGACGGAGCCGCAATCGTGACGACGACGGTGAAAGCGCCTTTGACAATGTGCAGTGTTCCGAGACTTGAATCCGTTGCCGTCGCCTCGGACATCTTCGTCGCTGGATCGAACGGTTTGAATTGGGACAGTTTGGGCGGGTTCGGAGAAACTTTCTCGGCGGCAGCGGAACGAATGGCTGCGTCCACCGGGTCTTGTCCGCCATCCGAACTGGCGAGAGCTGCCATCGTCAAGACGTGCGCCTCGTCAAAGCCCGGCATCGGTTGGACCTTCGTCACTGAAAGTTGATTGCGCGTGAGCGTCCCGGTTTTGTCAGCGCACAGCACATCAATCGAGGCCGCTTCGTCCACCGCCGAGAGCCGTGTGGGCAAGACACCCTGACGCGCCAACGCTCGTGCTCCGAGCGCGCTGGCCAGAGTGAACGTGGCTGGCAGCGCCACCGGGATCGAAGCCAGAATTGCCGTTAAAACCAAAGGAATTATCTCACTCGCCGTCATCGCATGAGCCATGGCATACGCGACCAGAAGGATAATGAGAATGCCGTTGAACACCGCCAGATTGCGCACCACGCGCAAAACCGCCTTTTGTTGTGAACTTACAACGTGCGCCGTGCGAACCAATTCGGCCGTGCGGCCAAACTTGGTGCGGGTTGCAGTCGCCGTGACTTCCGCGACCGCTTCGCCGCGTCGCACCAGCGCCCCGGCAAAGGTTTGAAAGCCCGGACCGGCTTCCGTGCCGATGGACTCGCCGGTGAGCATGGATTGATCGAGGAGAACATTCCCCTCGGTCAGCTTAACGTCCGCCGCGACGACGCCACCGAGTGAGAGCTTCACCATGTCACCCGGCACCAGATCGGCAGCCGGGAGATTTTTCCACACGCCATCCCGCCGAACCGAGGCAGTCAGTGCCAGCCTTGATTTCAGCGCGGCAAGCGTTGCCTGGGCACGACCCTCTTGGAAAAATCCTAACGCGGCGTTAAACACCAGAAGCACCGCGATGATCCCGGCTTCGACGAATTTTCCCAGCACCAGCTCCAACAGGATCGCCGCTTCCAGCATCCAAGGTATTGGGGTCCAAAATTTGGTCAGCGCCCGGCGCAAGGGATGCAGCGCCGTATCAGGCATGGAATTGGGACCGGACTTTTCCAGCCGGCTGCGAGCCTCATCGCTGGTGAGGCCATTCGGGGAATTGTTGGCCGCAACAGCAATTTCAGCGGGGGCAGAAACGAGTGGAGCAACTGGCATAGGCTAACTGTTCACCAGTTCATCCACCCAGTATCCTTTCCGGTTGTAGTGGCCATGCAGACCGATTTCATAATCCCGTGTCAGCAGCGATTCGTCGGTGTATTCCGGTGACTGCTTGATGACCTCGCGGGAAAGATTGATAAAGACGGTTTTGGCTTCCCAACTGACGCGATCAATCCATTGCGTGGATACCAGGACTTTTTTCCCCGGCCACCAAGTCCCGGTGTTGATAATGATATAACGAATGGCCCAAGCCTCGTCATCAAGGATGAAATCTTCGACATGGCCAACATCACCGTCCAGTGCTTGGGTGTTGTAACTGCTCACCTCATGCGTGCTGCGCAAATGGTGATTCCACGCTTTTTCCGTTCGAGTGGGTGTTTTCCATTGTCCACGGTCGCGCTCGATGTAGGGATAATATCCCCAGCGGTGTGGGCCAACCCAATACGTGGGAATGTCATAATACCCATAATACGAATCCTCAAATTGGCGGGAGACAGGCTTGTCGGTGTCCAGCGAGGGGCTGTTTTCAATCTGCTTTTTGGTTAGAGCAACGTCGATTGTTCGCTCTTCTTTGAAAATGGCTTCCAACGAATATGGGGAAATCAGCACCTGCCTGCCGATAAGCCAGTTTCCCGTATTTGCGACCAGATAGCGAATCGTCCAATGCCGGTCATCAAAATAGAATTCTTTGACTTTCCCAATTTTACCGTCCACGTCGTCCAGTGCGTCCAAACTGTAACCCTTCAGAGTTTTGACTTTGCTTAACATAATATTTCCTTTGGTTGTTTGTTTCGTGTCGTCCGGCTCGTGGCGCATTTAGGAAATCACATGTGATCTGACCGGCACGCCCGCCAGCATCACATTGCTCCTGCGCAGTTGGCCGCACAATGGGGTGAACACCCCATAATATGAGCCGTTATGTTCATTTCCCCTGCCGCTTTTTCGGGAAAATACGCGCCCAATAACCGGATAGGGAATGTCTGAAAAGCACGCCTAGAACCACGATGACCAACCCCGCGAAGATCAGGTAAAGTGCCGTAGGTCCCAGCCAAGATTCGAGCAGCTTCCATTTCTTTCCGAAAAAATATCCGATCAGAGTATAGGTAGTAGCGTATGCCGCCGACCCCGTGAGGTTGTAAAACAGAAAAATGCGCCAGGTCATTTGTGACATGCCCGCGAGCAGATTGACCACAACCGGTGGGAACAGGAAGATGAAACGCGCGATAAAAACCGTCTTGTTGCCATGTTGTTTGAAAAATCGTTCGGGCCACTTCATCCGTTCGGACGTGAGATGAAGCCAGTGGATTTTTTCCAGTCCGCCCCGCCCCAGTTGCCGCCCCATCCAGAAGGCGCAAATGCCACCCAAAAAACAAGCCGCCGTCCCTGCCACCACGGGTTGCCATAGTGAATCCGCAGCTTTCCCCAAAACAAATCCGGCTCCCAAAAGAATCGTTTCGCCCGGCAGCGGCACGCCGAGGTTATTTAAAAACGCGACGATGAAAACCAGAACATACCCATAATGCGGAATGTGGGGCAGTAAAGTATGCAACCAGTGGAGCATATTCACCGCCCTTTATTGCTGGCTGATCGCATGAGCGGCTCAAAGTGTTTGAGCCAGATGAATCCCCAAGTAAGTTCTCCCAGAGAGGCCATTCCGCATTGAGCAAAGTCTGGATTTTTGGCGGCCAGCCGCCCGGCATCAAATTTGTTTGGAGTCGTTCTGATCACGAATGTTTTTGTGCCCTCGGCACGGTCATGGCCATTGTCATCATCCATGGCATCCAGATGTGTTTTACGTCGCCAGACGCGGATATAATCTGGCTCCGACCAGAACCAGAACTGTGGTGGTCACCAGAATGACTAGGTAGTCAAAACTCAAACCGAACGTGCTCGTGCTGTCGGCCAACATGCAGGTGCGCAGCGCATCCACGACGTAAGTCAATGGATTGAGATGGGAAACCATCTTCAGCCAACCGGGCATCATGTCAGTGGGATAAATGGCGTTGCTGGCGAAGAACAGCGGCATAGTCAGCACCTGACCGACGCCCATGAATCGTTCGCGGGTTTTCACAATGCACGCGATGACCAGTGAGAACGTCGAAAACAGCGTCGCGGCCAGGATGATGATGACCAGCACGTTGAGGAGCGCAAGCGGACTCCAATTCAGCTTAACCCCGAGCAGCAGCGAGAGACCGTAAACGATCACCCCTTGCGAGAGCGTGCGGATGCCGGCGGAAAACCCTTTGCCGAGCACCAATGCCGCGCGCGGCGTCGGGCTGGCGAGAAATTTCTGCACGATGCCCAAGTCGCGTTCCCAGATGACATTGATGCCGTAAAAGATGGCCACGAACAAAACACTCTGGGCCAGAATGCCGGGGGCGATGAAATCCAGATAAGGAATGTTACCCGTGTGCATCGCTCCGTTGCGCGCGAATACCTGCCCAAAGATGAGCAGCCACAGCGCGGGTTGCAGGGCGCGGGTAACGAGTTCCGTGAAATCGTGGCGCAGCTTGCGCAACTCAAATTCGGTGATGACGAACGTCTTTTCGATGAAGCCGGTCAAAGGATGCATGAAAGTGGCGGTCATATATTAGCCAAGTCGCTCTGCTGTGGCGCGCTCGGCGGAAACGGCGCGAAAGTTGTTGCCGGTATCCAGAGCGCTGCCGGCATAGTGAATGAACACATCATTCAGGGTGTGACCCGGACCGAGTGAGGCTTCGAGTTCCTTGCAGCTGCCCAGCGCATCCAGCTTGCCTTGGTGCATGATCGCGATGCGGTCACAATGGCTTTCCGCCTCTTCCAGATAATGCGTCGTGAAGAAAAGCGTCGTGCCGTAATTGGCGCGCATATCAACCAGATGTTTCCAAACCGCGTCACGCGCAATCGGGTCGAGCCCGACGGTCGGTTCGTCGAGAAATAGCACCTTGGGCCGGTGCAATGTGGACTGCGCGATTTCCAGGCGGCGCACCATGCCGCCGGAATATTCGCCCACCAACCGTTTCGCGTCGGCGGTGAGATTCATGAATTCCAATGCCTCCGCGATGCGCGCCTGCTGGTCGCGGTGTGGCAGGTCGTAAAGTTTTGCGAAGATGAGCAGGTTCTCGTAGCCGGTGAGCGAACCGTCCACGGACACCGCCTGCGGCACATAGCCAATGGCGCGGCGGACGCCGACCGCCTGTGTGGTGATGGAAAAACCGGCCACGCGAGCTTCGCCCGACGTGGGCGGCAATAGCGTGGTGAGCATCTTGATCGTGGTGGTCTTGCCCGCCCCGTTGGAACCGAGCAGACCGAAGACCTCACCTGCGTTGACCGAAAGGGTCAAAGCATCAACCGCCGTAAACGAGCCAAAGCGGCGGGTCAGGTCTTTAATTTCAAGAACAACGTCGCTCATGATGCATTCTAAAAAATGAATCATTGGGGTGCGGCGAACAATGGGGTGAACACCCCATGACACTAACGGCCGAACGCAGTCATTAGGAAAATGAAACAACAGCAAACGGTCGCGGATATTTGACCGGCAAAATCAGTTGATAATCTGCGGCCTTTCCAAATCATCCCCAATGTTTAGCCATCGCGCGAGCGACTTCATTGAGATTGGTGATGCGCCATTTGACTCCATTGCCGACCAGTGATGCCCGTCTTTGTTCTGCTGCGGCTGCTGCTGGACTGCGGCGTGCTCTGCGAATAGCCGCCATCCGGTTTTCCGCCTCCTGCTTTTTCATTTGCTTGAAAGTCATCTTCTTCACGGAAAATTAACTAAACCAATTACGGGTTGGAATCAAGTTTACCACGGCACTG
>Ga0187851_10004616_pt1 | contig 11200 bp, 8 predicted proteins | sample June2016WEW_6_10_FD_132997 | JGI IMG/M metagenome (GOLD analysis project Ga0187851, IMG submission 132997) | Peatland microbial communities from SPRUCE experiment site at the Marcell Experimental Forest, Minnesota, USA - June2016WEW_6_10 | ecosystem: Environmental > Terrestrial > Soil > Wetlands... | reverse complement strand
GACCCCGAACACGCCGTCAGCCTCAAGCAGGTTTTCACAATGAGCGCGACGAGTTCCTACGTTGCCACTTACAAGAACTTCAAGTTCAATGCCTCGCTGCCCAGCGACGCCTTCACCTTCAAGACCAACCACCAGACAACCAATCACACCCAATAAGATGGGGAGCAGGTCGAAGCGTGGTGAATATCGGTAATTCTGCTGACTGATATGTCGCTTCGACTTCGGGTGCAGTGGAATCTCGCCACCGCATGGGTCATCGCCGATTCGATGCATGACATGATGAACCAACGCTGGCGTGTCTGCAATGGCATAGCCGGACTGCGAACGGCAGAAGTGCAACGACTGCTCGGAATGGCAGCTGGTTTACTCAAGTTGAAGTCAATGCTGAATGCTTGTCTGTCCAATTCCATACTGTATTGCTGCTTTTAGGGCGTCGATTTTTATATCTGTGAGTGTTTTGAATTTAATGCAATATCCTGTGACGCTTGCTTTGCCGAGTTGCTTCCCAAATGTCTGGGCTAGGTGCTTTCTGTCATCTATTCCCATAATGTAGACGGAAATGCCGGTTGTATTCGCACTTATGCCGATTTGATAGAAATCCCTGGTTTTTCCCTTGGCATATTGAATGGTCTGGGATCCATATCCAATGTTTGGGTTGGAAACGGTTTTTCCTTTCTCGTCTTTCCCATCGAGGAACCACAATCTACATGCTGGCATCAACGCCAAAATAATGCGATGTAACTCTTGCATTTCGCCTCGTTTTGGTTCCGGTTGAGTGGCAATATACTCCGCGATTTGTTTCTGTATGTCCATGTAGATCTCCTTGGCTTAGCGGTAGTCCAGTGCTCAGGAACCACCGGATTGGGGTCGGCTCGCTAGGCAGCGTGATTCGATGAAAATGATATCGGATCATGTTTACTCATTGCTATCGCTCTGAAATCTCAGCCGGCAGCTCAAGGGCAACGCGCTCACCGCGTCATGGGAGGGGCCAAACAGCGGTTAATTTGCGCCTCGGCAATGATGCACTCATTCCGCGCATATAGCATTATGCTGACGTTCGAATTGCACCCTCCAAGGAGACAAACGATGGCTGAGTCGTCGCCCCATGGGTTTTGTTTGCAAAAGCACCGCCCACGTTCCATCCGCCTCTTTGTCCTGACCAGTTGTCTCGCCTCATCGGTTGCTCCGCTTCTGAACGCACAGGCGATACCCGATGCACACAAGCAGGTCAAGCAGCTGGTCGACGAGAATGCTGCGAACTTCAAGCAGGTCTCCAAACAGATCTGGGATTATGCCGAGCTCGGCTATCACGAAGACAAGAGTTCCGCATTGCTCCAGGGTGAACTCAAAAGAGCCGGCTTCTCTGTGGAATCCGGCGTTGCCGATGAGCCCACCGCCTTCATCGCCAGCTATGGGCACGGCAAGCCGGTCATCGGAATCCTGGGTGAGTTCGACGCGTTGCCCGGACTCTCGCAAAAGCCGCTCCCGCAGCGTGAGCCCGTTGTTCCCAACGCGCCGGGTCACGGATGCGGGCACAACCTGCTCGGATCTGGGGCAGCGCTTGCTGCGGTAACCGTGAAGGAGTACATGGAAGCGCATCACGTTGCCGGCACCTTGCGCTACTATGGCACCCCCGCCGAAGAAGGCGGCTCGGGCAAGGTATTTATGGTGCGCGACGGCTTGTTCAAAGATGTTGACGTTATCCTGCACTGGCATCCCGGCGACCACAACGGCGTGAACAACGGCGGCACCCTGGCCATCCTCTCGGCCAAAGTCACCTACCACGGCATCGCAGCCCATGCGGCCATGGCGCCAGAGCGAGGTCGCTCCGCGCTCGACGCCGTCATGCTCATGGGGAATGGCATTGAGTTCATGCGCGAGCATGTGCCTAGCAACTCGCGTATCCACTACATCATCACCAAGGGCGGCGTTGCGCCGAATATCGTTCCCGATCTTGCCCAGATGGATCTGATGGCGCGCAATCCCTCAAATACAGTGCTCGAAGACATCTGGGAACGCCTCCTCAAAATCTCCCAGGGTGCGGCCCTTATGACCGGAACCACTGTTGAAGTCACCGACATTCGCGGCGACGCTAACATCGTCGGCAACGACGCGCTGGCGCCAGTAGCGCAGAAAAACCTCGAGGAAGTTGGTGGTTTCACCATGAACGACACTGAAAAGGCCTTCGCGCTCGAGATGCAAAAGACCCTCGGCATCGACACCGTTCCGAGCCTGGATGGGACCCAGGCGATCGATCCCTTGCGCCCGGTCGACCTTAACGCGCCATCGGCCTCCACGGACGTGGGCGATGTCAGTTGGACGGTGCCCACCATCGGCTTCACTACTGCTACTTTCGTTCCGGGAGTGGCGCCGCACACCTGGCAGGCCTCGGCCTCGGCTGGCATGAGCATCGGCCAGAACGGCATGGTGGTAGCGTCAAAGGCGCTCGCGCTCACCGCCATTGATCTATTCGCTACCCCGTCGCTCGTACAGGCCGCCCGAGCTGACTTCGACCGCAAACTCACCGGGAAAACCTACCGCACATTTATCCCCGCCGGACAAAAGCCGCCACTCGGATATCGCGACAATTGAGACAAGTTAGCCATTGCCTCGAGAGTTCGTCCGCCGGCCAGCCGGCAGATGATTCAGATTCCTGTATGAGGCAGTCTGAGAAATGACCCATCCGTTCAGTGTTTGAAGGGTGAGTCAACTTTCTATGGCTAGGTTCAACTTAGGCTGCCGGCTTCAGGCCCATGCGCTCATCCAGCAAACGTGACCAGAATTGCGGGTTCCGGGAGTATCGTTGCCTGCCCGCAAATCACCATTTCCTTAACACCTCCTGTCGGAATTTCCGTAAATCCTGGAACGGCGCACTAGACTATTGAAGCGAACAGCCGGGCGATCCAATGGCGACCATTCCCGTGGCCACGAAGAAAACCCGGTATCCGAACTTCCCGCCTTGGTGTAGCCGAAATGACTCAATCTTCCCGATCCGTCGCCTCTCCGCGCGTTGTCAGCATCGCGGATTTCCGCGCCATCGCCCAGCGCCGGGTGCCCCGTTCTGTCTTCGATTACCTTGATGGCGGCGCCGAAGGTGAGGTGACCCTTCGCGAGAATTGCCGCGTCTATGACGACGTCACCTTCCGTCCCCGCCACGCGGTGGCATTCGACCAATGCAACTTGCGCACCCGCGTACTCGGTTTCGATCTCGCTCTTCCCTTCCTGCTCGCTCCCGTTGGCTATAGCCGGCTCATGCACCCAATGGGCGAAGTGGCTGCAGCGCGCGCCGCGGGCAATGCGGGCACCGCGTATATTCTCTCCACCATTTCGGGGCACAAGCTCGAAGACGTAAAGGCTGCATCGACCGGCCCCGTTTTCTATCAGCTCTATCTCATGGGCGGTCGCGGCGCCGCTGAGGCCGTGATTGAACGCGCCCGCGTTGCCGGGTTTTCTGCGCTCGCGGTCACCATTGACACACCCGTTTCCGGCATCCGCGAACGCGATCATCGCAACGGCATGAAGGAGCTTGTGAGCGGCGGCCCGTTTGAGAAGCTTCCTTACCTTCCGCAAATCCTCTCGCGACCGCGCTGGCTTGCGAGTTTTCTTTTAGATGGCGGCATACCTGCGCTCCCCAACGTCGTGATTCCGGGCAAAGGTCCCATGCCCCTCGTCGACGTTGCTGCAGCTCTGGCTGAGTCGGCCGTAACCTGGAGCGACCTTACCTGGATTCGTGAGGTATGGCGTGGTCCGATCATCGTCAAAGGCGTCCTCACGGCAGACGATGCGCGCCGCGCCATCGATGAGGGTGCCGCGGCCATCTCTGTTTCCAACCACGGCGGCCGCCAACTCGATTGCGTTCCCGCCTCGTTGCGTGTGCTGCCCGAGATCGTAAAGGCCGTCGATGGGCAAATCGAAGTCCTGATGGACGGAGGCATTCGCCGCGGTACCGACATCGCGAAGGCTCTTTGCCTCGGAGCCCGCGCCGTCCTCTGCGGACGCGCCTACGCCTACGGACTCGCCGCCGCCGGAGAGGTCGGAGTCAACCGCGCCATTGAAATTCTGCGCACTGACCTCGACCGCACGCTCAGGCTGCTGGGTTGCGCGAATGTCGGCGAACTCAATCGTTCGTATGTGAATATCCCAAAAAGCTGGGACGCAGACTGACGGGATGACCACATAATCAACAGAATCCCGCGGTTCACCAAACTCATCGAAGGCTTGGAGGAAAGACCATGCCAAAGTTTGTTCGCTTTCAATCGTTGGGAGGACCGGAAGTTCTGGTTCTCGAAAACGAGCCAGTCCCCGAACCGGGCAAAGACGAGGTTCGACTGAAGGTTCAGGCCGTGGGCTTGAATCGAGCCGAGTCGGTTTTCATCCGCGGCTACTATTTCGAGAAGCCGAATTTACCGGGAAAACTGGGGTATGAGGCGTCTGGCATTGTTGAAGCGGTTGGCGAAGGTGTTGACCGTGCCTGGCTCGGCAAACGCGTCTCAACCGTGCCTGGTTTTTCCATGAACAAATACGGAGTCCTCGGCGAAGTCGCAATTGTTCCGGCGCGTGTGTTCGCGGAGTACCCCTCGCAGCTCTCCTCCACACAAGGCGCAGCCATCTGGATGCAATACCTCACCGCGTATGGAGCGTTGGTCCATCTCGGCGGACTCAAGGCCGGCGATTTCGTGTCGATTCCAGCCGCTTCGTCGAGCGTCGGCTTGGCCGCAATCCAGATTGTCCGCGACGCGGGAGCAACCTCGATCGCGGCGACGCGCACTGCGGAGAAGCGAGCGGAACTGCTGGAGCTTGGCGCAGACCATGTGATCGTCACCGGCGAAGAAGATTACGTGGCACGCGCGCAGCAGATCACCGGCGGCATGGGCGTGCGCCTCACCTTCGATCCCGTCGCCGGCCCGTTTGTCGAGAAGCTGGCCGAGGCCGCATCCGACGGAGGAATCGTCTTTATCTACGGTGGCCTTTCCATGCAGCCAACGCCTTTTCCCGCGATGGCGGCGATGCGGCACGGCCTCACTCTGCGCGGTTATACCCTGCTCGAAATCACGGCCAATCCCGCTGTCCTGGAGACGGCGAAGCGATACGTCTTTGATCGGCTCGCGGACGGGCGTTTTGTGCCAAAGATTGCCCGCACATTTCCGCTCGCGCAGGTCGTGGATGCGTACAAGTATCTTGAGTCCAATCAGCAAGTGGGCAAGGTTGTGATCACGGTTCCGTGATGGGCGAATGCGGTCAACCCCCAAAAACTCGTTGCGCCCCGCTCATACCAGATGAGCGGGGCGCAATATAGGACCGATTCGATGGCTTGTTCTCTTAAAGCTAGGCGACTGCAGAAGGTGCCGATGCCGCCTGCTCTTCCACGTCAAGCTTGCTGCCAACTTCAGCAGCGGCCTGCGCGAGCACGCGGTGATGAATTGTGAAAAGCGCCAGTTCAAGCCGGTCGCTGACGCCCGTCTTGTCGTAAATGGATCGCAGGTAGTTCTTGATCACCTGCTCGGTGGTCTTCAGGCGGATTGCGATTTCGCGGTTCTTGCAACCCTGGACAATCAGCGCAACGATGCGCATCTCTTTGGGCGTAAGGCGATCGCGTACGCGCGTTCCCACCATATCTTCTTCCGGCGAATCGGCCTGCATCACTTGCGGCGGGACCCAGGTTTCTCCCGCAGCGACGCGGCGGACACACTCCACCAGCGACGGCCCATTCACGTTCCGGTAAACCACGCCGCGGTATCCCTGTTGCACATAGCCACCGGCCGTTTCGTTGTTCTCGGCAATCACAATGCCGCGACTCACTGTAGTCTCAAGCAACATGCGAAGACGCGTAAGGTCAGGCCGCAACGATGAAGCAAATAGGACCACACAGCCTGGAAACGTCGTAATGGCGTGATGCATGCGGTCCAGGTCGGTGCATTGGGCGATGATGCGCATATCTTCGTCCATGGCCAGCACTTTTGCTGTGCCTGCACGGAAAATAGCCTGCGAATCAGCCAGGATGATCTTGATCATAATTACAGCCTCTTCTGCTTCTTTCTCGGACCCAACTTGCTTCTAAAGGCCCAGATCTCCCCGCCGAAACCGGCCGGTTTTGAATTCAGGCAACAATTTCGCGTCTTGCGGTACTATCGGCAAAAAACTTCGATTCGTGCCACTGACCGCATTTGCGACAATCGGAGCAGCTTCTTCCCTTCCAGAGGTACATCCCATCTAGGAAGCAGCATCGCCCCAGGGGTTACTTTGGTAAACAGATTACCTCCTGTCGCCACCAAGGGTCACTACCACCACGGAGGGATGCCTGTACCCTGTTTAAACCAAGACCGCCAAGGACGCGATTGCTCCTTTTCTTGTGGGTTTCCTCAAGGAGCCTTTTTTATCGCCGCATAAGTGGCAGTTTTCGGGTATCTCCCCGCAAAAAGTTGAATCCGAGGCACTTGTTGATTTTTCCCAGCGAAGGCGGCCCGCGCCTGAAAACCTCCGTCCCTGTCTCGTAAATTGTGCGTCCTCTTCGAAGAAATGGCCCTTTATGCCCGAGGATTCGAGCCATCCCCATCGTGCAACCGCTATAAACTAGCCGTATATGGCGAGGCCCATCCTGCTGGCGGTAGACGACGACGTAAATGTGCTTGAGGCCGTGGTCCAGGATCTGCGCCGCGAGTACGGCGCCACCTACCGGGTCATGCGGGCGGCAAGCGGCCAGGCCGGGCTCGATACCTTGGAACAGTTACGCACACGGCAGGAAGCCGTGGCCCTGATCGTCAGCGACCAGCGCATGCCTGGCATGACCGGCGTCGAATTCCTCGAGCGGGCGCGCAGCGTCTACACCGATGCCCGCCGCGTGCTTTTAACCGCCTACGCCGACTCCGAAGCAGCCATTCAGGCCATCAACTCCGCGCGGATTCACTATTACCTCAACAAGCCCTGGGATCCCCCTGAGGAGAAGCTGTACCCGGTCCTCACCGACCTTCTGGAAGACTGGAAGGCCGGCTATCAACCCCCGTTTGAGGGATTGCGCGTCATCGGCCATCGCTGGTCGCTCAACGACCACAAAGTGCGAACATTCCTTTCCAGCAACCATATCCCCTACCGCTGGCTCGATATTGCCACCAGTGAAGATGCGGGCAAGTTGCTCGAAGAACGCCAGTTGGACGCGGAAAAGCTGCCGGTGGTTCTGTTTGGCGACGGCAGCGCTCTGGCTGACCCGGACCTGAGCACATTGGCCGCCCGCGTCGGCTTGAGCGTCCAGGCGACCCAGGAGTTCTACGACATGGTGGTCGTGGGCGCTGGACCTGCGGGCCTCGCGGCTGCGGTTTACGGGGCGAGCGAAGGGTTGCGCACCCTGGTCATCGAGCCGCAGGCCCCCGGCGGCCAGGCTGGTTCCAGTTCCAGGATCGAAAACTACCTTGGATTCCCCTCCGGCGTCACCGGAGCCGACCTGGGACGCCGCGCACACATTCAGGCTGCGCGCTTCGGCGCGGAGTTCGTGACCCAGCGCGCAACCGGTCTGCGCATCGATGGGCAATACCGGTTTGTGCAGCTTGCCGATGGACGCGAAGTCTCAAGCCATGTTGTTCTTCTGGCAATGGGCGTGCATTACCGCAAGCTCGATGTTCCAGGCGCTGACCAGTTCTCCGGCAAGGGCATCTACTACGGCGCTGCCCTGGTCGAGGCGGTTTCCTGCAAAGACGAGGACGTTTATGTTGTCGGAGGAGCCAACTCCGCCGGGCAGGCGGCTCTTTACTTCGCCCGCTACGCGCGCAAGGTAACCATGCTGGTCCGCGGACCGGGCTTGACGGCCACCATGTCGAAATACTTAATCGATGAGATTGGTAAAACATCCAATATTGAGTTGGAGGCCCACACGCAGGTTGTGGAGGCCTTTGGCGGAGATCGGCTGGAGGGGATTCGCTTGATGGGACCCGATGGCGAACGACGCGTGCCTGCGTCGTCGCTGTTTGTTTTCATCGGTGCGGCGCCCGGCACGTCATGGCTACCCAACTGTCTCCTGCGAGACGGCAATGGTTTCCTTCTCGCGGGACCGGATCTGCGGGCGGACGGCAAGCCTTTAGCGGGCTGGGGTGAGCCACGGGAGCCGTTTCTCCTTGAGTCCAGTGTGCCGGGGATTTTTGTGGCGGGAGACGTCCGGCACGGATCGATAAAGCGGGTGGCTTCGGCCGTGGGTGAGGGTTCGATTGCAGTCCAGTTCGCGCATCAATACTTGGCGGGGTTCTAAAGCAAAATGAGCGAGGGAAACCAATACGAGATCGCCACCGTTCCACTGGAATCAGTGGCCGATGCACTGAGCAAGACCCTTCCCTTCGCAGGATTGACGATCAGCGATTTCGGCATGCTGGGCCCGGTGGAGCGCATTGAGGCTCCGGCCGGTTGTACCCTCACGGAACCAAAAGAGGTTATTCGCGGATATGGCATTGTTCTCCAGGGTGAAATTCGCGCGGAACGCGTTGAACCCGATGGCTCGCGAACGCTGGTATGGACGGGACGCGCGGGCGAGGGGTTTGGCGAGACTCCGCTGCTGACGGGGAAAGCCTTCACTTCGTTGCACGTGCAGGCAATTGAAGATACGGTGATCCTGCGCATCAGCGAAGACGGTTTTTGGGCCCTGATGGCCTGCTGCCCGGCCGCGCGTAAAGTGATTCTGCGCGACATGACACAGCGGCTGCAGGCTCACCAGGTCGAGGCGCTGCATCGGGAGAAACTCGTCTCTCTCGGTACCCTGGCTGCCGGACTGATGCACGAACTGCACAACCCTGGGTCAGCCGCCAAACGATCCGCGGCACAACTGCGGCAGAATATTCTTCGCCTTCAACAACTCGCGCTGCGTTTCAGTACCGAAGAAGAAGGCCCGAAAACACCCGCGCAGGCAGAGTGTATGCGTTTTCTCCTGGAGCGCACAATGGGCGGTTGCCAGATCCAGGCCATGGGATCGCTCGAGCAGGCCGATGCGGAAGAAGAGATGTCCACCTGGCTTGCGGATGCGGGTGTGGAGAATGCGTTTTCGATTGCGCCCGCGCTGGTGGGAATCGGTCTGCAAAAAAGCGAACTCGCCTGCGCCAAGGACGTTTTCCCGCCCGACCATTTTTCTAACGCGCTGAATTGGCTTGAGGCACTCGTTTCCAGTTCCACCCTCGTCTGCACCATCGAGGAAAGCATTTCGCGCATCTCCGAACTCGTCATGGCGGTCAAGAAATTCGCCTACGAAGGAAAGATTCCTTCCAAAGAGCTGGACGTCCACGACAGCTTGCAGAGTACGCTTACTATCCTGGGCCACAAGCTGCGCATGAAGGGCATCAAAGTGGAGAAGGACTTCTCCGCAAGTCCTGCGTTGATTCACACCCGAGGCTCATCCCTGGGCCAGGTTTGGACAAACCTCATCGACAATGCGCTCGATGCTTCCCCCACGAATTCCAGCATCCGGATCGCAACCTGGATTGAGGGCGGAACAGAATCGCACAACGGCAAAGTGCCCGCTGCCGAGGGAACCTCGGACAAACTGGTTGTCTCAATCGAGGATCATGGCGAAGGAATTCCGCCCGAGTCCCTGCCGCGAATCTTTGAAGCCTTTTACACCACCAAGCCGCTCGGCACCGGAACGGGATTGGGGCTAGAGATCGTTCACCGCATCGTGACCCAGAAGTTCGGTGGCACCATTGATGTGCAGTCGCAGCCAGGGTCAACACGGTTCGTTGTTCGCCTTCCACTCGCCGGTCGACCCAACAACGATGCGCCGGCTCCGGGACTTTCCTTTACCTCTGCCAATCGCTAAATCAGCATTTCCCCCTCGACTCTTCCCGCATCCTCAAAAATGAAGTAGATCCGCGCGCTGCCGATGGAATACTTTGAGGGGCCCGGATGGCGGATCGCGCAGACCTTCTCGAAGCAACAGTGGACTGCGTTCCAGAAGGTGTAGCAGTCTTCGGAGAAGACTTCCAGCTGACCATCTGGAACCAGGCCGCCCAGGCTATCACCGGTTTTGCGCCGAATGACCTGGTAGGGTGTCCGGTTCCCGAAGGATTGAAACCGCTCTTGGCAGGCCCCGAAATTCTCTATGGGCTTAAGACATGCGACAGCACTGAAGCGCGTCACAGCACGCGGGTCCATGCGCGGCACAAGCTTGGGCATCCATTCGCCGCGATGGCGCGGGTTCTGATCCTGCACGATGCGCTGGGCCAGCGCATCGGGGCCGCCATTCTGTTTCACCCCACAGAGTGCCTCGATGCCTTGCCCCATGGAATCACCGGCGATAGCGAGGATGTGGAAGCGAACCAGGTGGACCTCCAGGACCGGCTGGCATCGCTGTTCAACGACTTCAGCCAGGGCGGTGCCGCGTTTGGCGTTCTTTGGATCACGGTGGATCAGGCCGCCGATTTGCGCAGAACCCATGGCGCGGGCGCATGCGAAGCCATGTTCAAGAAAGTCGAGAAGGCTTTGGCACAGGGCCTTCGCCCGGCGGAACACCTTGGACGGTGGGGCGAAGCCGAATTCCTGGTCATTTCGCATGAGCCTACTTCAACCATGTTGGCGCAGCACGCCCAGGTCCTGGCGGGGTTGGCCCGCACCGCGGATTTCCGCTGGTGGGGCGATCGCGTCTCGCTCACGGTGAGCATTGGCGTGGCGCAGTTGAAAGAAACCATGACATTGGCCGATGTATTGGAGAGAGCGAAAGCCGCCATGTTCTCGAGCTACCAGGCCGGCGGAAACCAAATCGCATTGGCTCCGGGAGAAGCATCATGTTCGCCATCATAGGCATTGTTGTTGTGTTCGGAGCGGTGATCGGCGGCTTCCTCATGGAGCACGGCAAGATGGCTGTCCTCGTCCAGCCGGCTGAACTGATCATTCTGCTCGGCGCGTCCATCGGAACATTGCTCGTAGCCAACCCCATCCATGTCATCAAAGGCGTCATCGCCGGATTGCTGGGCATCTTGAGAGGTTCGCCCTTCGATAAAACGCGCTACCTCAATACGCTCAAAATGATGTACCAGTTTTTGAACAAGGTCCGCAAAGAAGGATTGCTCAGCGTGGAAATGGATGTCGAGAAACCCAAAGAAAGCAGCATCTTCAAGAACTATCCTGAGTTTCTCGGCGACCATCACGCCATGTACTTTGTCTGCGACACGCTGCGGACAGCCATCACTGGCGGCGTGGAACCCTTCGACATGGACCAGATGATGGAGCTCGACAT
>Ga0187851_10004610_pt1 | contig 11210 bp, 7 predicted proteins | sample June2016WEW_6_10_FD_132997 | JGI IMG/M metagenome (GOLD analysis project Ga0187851, IMG submission 132997) | Peatland microbial communities from SPRUCE experiment site at the Marcell Experimental Forest, Minnesota, USA - June2016WEW_6_10 | ecosystem: Environmental > Terrestrial > Soil > Wetlands... | reverse complement strand
GCCCAGTCAGGCACGCTGGTAATGCCGTAACGGTAGTTGACCGTATACTGCGATGCATTGGGATCGGCAGGTGTGTGGCTGTCCACAGAGACCACCTCGGGATGACCGAGGCAGAAGTTCCCATCACCGGGCTGCGTTGGGTCCGGCGTCCAAGTCGACCGTCCCTTGGCGGAAATGTCGTAGTTGTTCACTTGTTTCGACCCCACAAGGAAGCGCTTCTTCTCCGCGGAAGCACGAGTCAGCAGGACCGCATCCACGAGCGCATCGTAGCCCTTGGTCTGCTCGTCGTTCGACGTGTCGGCCTGCGCGGGAAATTTCTGCGGGGACGCCCAGAGGCAATCCTGTTGGCCCTTGTAATAGGTATTCAGCGCCGACTTAAACCCACTTTTGTCCACTGTATTGTTTTTGCAACCGATACTCAGACCTACGAGAACGGTCAGAGTGAGTGCAGCAAGACGTGTAGCGCGCATTCGATCTCTCCTTCGAGAGACTTGGATGCACGAATTGCTGGCCAAGCTGGTTGAGCACTGGGAATCGCAGGCTCGCAACCGTCTGATTCGGGTTGTCTTGGAACCCTAACGGCGGCCGCATAACGGCCTTGGGGGCGCAGAAATAATCCCGCACGGCCACGTCAGGACACTATTCTTCACCAAGCTCGTAGGGAATAGCAAAGCGGCCAATCTGGATGACAGATTTATCACCCGGAGGCCAGATGCGAAGGCTTTCCACCCGGCTCGATCCAGTCATCCTCGCGGCCTCGCAGGTGCCCGCCAGCGCGCCGTTCGCCGCTTCGTTGAAGTGAAAATTCAACGCTTCGTGATTTTTCGCGCGCTCCCATCCAAAGACATACTCCCCCGGCTTCAAAGCAACACCGCCGATCTTTACCGGCGCTTGCACCACAAGATAATGCGAGTACTTTCCGTCGGCAGAGTAGCCGGCAGTGAGCAACACAACCCCGGCGATAAAGTGTCCTTTGTTGTCAACGATGCCCGAGGCGGTGCGTAGTTCGGTTTCAATATGTTCTTTCTCCACCGGTGCGCGCGCAGGCAACAGAGAGGTCAGTTCGGCCTCAGTGGCCTGGCGCCAAACCGGCTTCTGCGCCACCGCGAACGAGTAGGAAAGCATCAGCATGAACAAAAAAAGAACAGCCTTTTTCATTTTCTCGGCTTCCTTAAGGATTCGAGCGGAACGATGCCGCGTTGAATGGCCTCAGTGGCGGCCTGCGTTCGATCGGTCACGCCGAGCTTACCCAGCAAGCTGTTGATGTGCGTCTTCACTGTGGCCTCGGTGATCTCCAGCTCCGTCGCTATCTCCTTGTTGCTTTTCCCATGCACAATCTGCTCCAACACGTCGAACTCCCTCGGCGTGAGTTCCTCGGTACCGATGCGCTCCGCCAGCTTTTCAGCAATCGCCGGTGGGATGTGGGACTTGCCCAGATGCACAGCATGGATGGTTGCGACCAACTCCTCGCTGGTCATGCCCTTCAGCAGATAGGCGCGCGCGCCGGCCTGCAGCGCTCGATAGATGTCTTCATCGCCGTCATAGGTTGTGAGCACAATGAATCGCGCCGCCGGCGTTTCCATGCGCAGGCGCTGAATCACGTCGACGCCCCCCATGCGCGGCAGACGCAAGTCCATCAGGGTGATGTCCGGCTGATGTTTGCGAAACTGGGCGATCGCCTCAACGCCGTCGGCAGCTTCGCCTACAACCTCAAGGCCATCGGCAACGTTCAAAAGCGCTACCAAACCTTGACGCACAACGTGGTGATCTTCAACCACCAAAATACGAATGGGTTCTTTTTTCACAGTTGCTCCTTCGATTGCGCACGTGTTTCGGGGGGTGCGGGAACGTGAAAGCATACGATCGTTCCCGCGCCTGGCGTGCTTTCCACATTCAGACTTCCGCCTGTCAGCGTCGCGCGCTCCCGCATTCCGGTCAGACCAAAGTGGCCTGGGACTGAAGTCTCGCTCACGGAAAAACCTTTCCCGTCGTCACGGACTTCCAGGTTGACTTCGTTGGAGCCATAGTTCAGCTGCACATGCAAATGGCTCGCCGCGGCATGTTTCTTTACGTTATGGATGGCCTCCTGCGCAATGCGCAAAAGTTCGCGTTCCGTGCCGGGCGCAAGTGGCCGGTAAGCTCCGAAGATACCGAATTGCGATTGCAGTCCTCCGCAGCCGGCAGATTCAACCATGCGCCGCAACTTCACCGGCAGCGTAGTCTCCCCGGAATCCTGCGAACGCAAGGCCCATATCGACTGCCGGGCGTCCGCCAGGCCTTCGCGCACGTAGCCGCGTGTCAGATCGAGGTGCTTGGCGGCTGCCTCCACTTTTTTCACTCGGAGCAACTCGGAAAGCACTTCCAGCTGAACGGAGATGCCGACGTAGCCTTGCGCAAGCGTGTCGTGGATTTCGCGCGCGATGCGATTGCGCTCCCCGAGCACGGCGTTGAACTCGCGTTCCGCGCGCCGAAGGCGAAGACGTTGCACCAACAGGATCAGCGCGGCAGCGCAGAGAATCAGCAGCGCATAGAACCACCAGGTTTGGTAGAAGTGTGGGCGCAGTTCAAACGGCAGCGCTGCGCCCTCTAAGTTCCAGAGGCCATCATTGTTTGCCGCCTGCACGCGAAAGGTATAGGTGCCCGCCGGAATGTTGGTGTAGTAGGCAGTGCGGCGCGGCCCCGCATCGGTCCACTGGTGGTCAAAGCCTTCGAGCATGTAGCGGTAGCGAACCTTTTGCGGCGTCACAAAACTCAAGCCCGCGTAATCGAATTCGAAGTGCACATGGCCTGCGGGAATGTGGAGTTCGTGCGACTCACCAAGAGGCACGGCTGCGTCGTCGATCGAAAGCCGCTCCAGCGCAACCGCGGGTGGAACAGTGTTGATGGGGATTGTGGCAGGGTCGACTTCAACCAGCCCCTTCGGCGTGGCAAACCAGAGGTGTCCGGCGTGCGACCGCCAGCCCGACGGATGACTATTGACGGCGGTCTCGCGCCCGCGAAGGCCATCGGCTGTTCCGAACTGGAGCCAGCTCAGGCAGTGACCCAAAGGAACGCCGATATCGTCTGCTAGGTGTTCTGGGCAATCGGCGCGCGCCAGGCCCTCGCCCGTGGCGAACCAGATATGGCCGTGATCGTCGTCGAGAATTGCGTGAATGTCGTCCTTGCTCGGGACACCCGGCTTTGCGACGGGTGTGAAATCTTTGCCGTCCCAGAGATTCCAGCCGTGGTCCTGCGTACCAATCAAAACGTCGCCATTTTTTCTTACGAGGAGTGCGGTCACCACGTTGCTGCTCAGGCCATTGGCGGTGGTGAAATTTTCAATTTTGCCGCCCCGAAAGCGCGAAAGGCCCGCAAAGGTTGCCGCCCACAGGTCGCCCTTCGCGCCTTTGGCCATGGCGCCCACCAGGTTGCTGCCCAGCCCATTGGCCGTCGTGAACGTATCCATGGGCGCGCTGGTTGACCCTGGTTTGACCCAGTGGGTAAGTCCGCGGCGCGTACCAATCCAGAGAGAGCCGTCCACATCCACAAGCAATGACCGGATAAAGTCGTCTGGAAGACCATCCGCTGAAGTGAACGAATCAACGGTTTTGGAGCGGATCCGGTTCAATCCGTCAGGCGTGCCAACCCAGAGGTCGCCGTTCGGTGCCGCAGCAAGCGAGAGAATTACGTCGCTGGCAAGTCCGTCTCGAACAGTCCAGGTATGCGCAACGTGCAGGCCAGCGCCTTTTGGCGATTCACTCAGAGCACTCAGTCCGAATCCGCCCGTTCCAACCCAGAGCGTTCCAGCGCCATCTTCCACGACAGTCGTGGTCGCGTCGGCAGGTAGACCGTCGCGAACACCCAGGGTGCGAAAACGTTGATCGCGAAGAATGTGCAGTCCGTCGGCTTCGGTTCCAATCCAAAGGTCTCCTTCGCGGTCCTCCATCAAGGCAAGGATCGAAGCTGAAGAGAGCGAGTCGGTCACGGGAAGGGTCTGCAGCTTCCCGCCGGACCAGCGAGCCAGCCCGCCATTTGTGCCAATCCATAATGCGCCTTCGCGATCGGCGAAGACCGATTGAATGCGAGTTCCGGGAAGCTCTTTGCCCACCGCCAGCCGCGCGACGAACTCTCCGCCGCGATGCAGCTCGAGGTCGGTCTTGCTTCCATAAGCAGTCACTCCATTCGTCAAATTCGTTAGGAAATCGGAGTGGAAGGCGACGTTGCCCTTCTGAACCAGTTGTTCGGGAAACATCGATACTGGCTGAAATCGGCCATTTTTGAACTCTGCCGAGCCGGCCGTGGTCTTCACCACCAGGCCCTCGCTGCCGCCTGCGTTTAGCCCGACAATACTGTTCGCCGGCAAGCCGTCGTTGGTTGTGAATACGCGAATCGCATTGTCTTTCCAGCGAGCCAGGCCGTCCCCTGTTCCAATCCAGAGCGCGCCGTCCTGCGCGGAGAAAAGACAGTGAACGTCGTTGCCGGGCAGCGCAGGAACCGTATCTTTGTCGAAGACTTGAAACCCGTTGCCATCGAAGCGAACCAGGCCAACTTCAGTCCCTATCCAGAGAAAACCGTTCGCGCCCTGAACCAAAGCCTGCACGGTGTTTTGTGGCAGACCGTTTTCCATCACCCATGTCTGGCGGCCATAGCTCGCCAGCGGCGTTGAGGGCTGCAGGCCAAACGCGGCTGCCGCCCACCCCACAACCAGAGCTATAACCAGCGCTGGCCTCGGCCGCCCGAAATGGCGCTTGAACGCCATGGGATACGAAATCTTCAGTAGAATCTTCGAGTTGGCGCGATCTTTGGCCACAGAAGCCGGGCTGTGCCTGGTGGAGCGGAATCCGGCCGGCGGTCTTGGTTGAAGTGCAACTCCGCTTAAGCCGTGCAGGTCAGTGCAAACAGACTACCGCATTACCACCGACGCTAGTCTCCATCGATTGATGGAGCTGAACTTCACTCCAATGACTCAAGACGCAGATCGATTCGGGCGATACTCTTTTCTTGTCTCCTGAATTGGTCTCCTGATCTGGTTTCTGAGAGTTTCAATTTTCGGGTGGCTGCCCGCCTCGCTGGGTAGCCACCCGATTCCTTTTGGGCGTCACATTTTTCACATTCACAGCCTTCCAGAATATGACGCCTTGCACTTCTACACATGGTCGTGTATAGGTAGAAGTCATAGGCATGACAATCCCATCCAAATTCGAACTCCCTCAGGGCACACTCGACCTTCTCATCCTTCGCGTCGTCGCGCAGGGACCAATTCACGGATATGCGATTGCCCAGCGCATGCAAATGATCTCGAAAGAGGCATTGCAGGTCCAGCAAGGCTCGCTCTATCCGGCGCTTCACCGCCTCGAAAACAAAAATTTTCTTGTCGCCGAATGGGGCCCCACCGAAACAGGCCGGGAGGCGAAGTTCTACCGGCTGACGGAAAAAGGCCGGACGCAACTCCAAACTGAGACCGAAAGTTGGGAACGCTTGACCGGCGTTGTGGCGATGATTCTTGAACACCCACTTGGAGAACCCTCATGAACTGGTTGCAGCGGCTTTCAAAAACCGGGCGGATGGAGAAAGAACTCGATGCAGAGCTTCGTTTTCACTTCGAAACCCTCGTCGCGGACAAGATCCGGGGCGGCATGAGCGAAGAGGAAGCACGCCGGGCAACGCGGCTTGAATTCGGAGGACTCACGCAACTGAAAGATGACTGCCGCGAGAGCCGTGGAACCCTCTGGCTCGTCTCTATCGTGCAGGATCTGCGCTTCGGCGCGCGCATCCTGGCGCGCTCTCCGGGATTTTCAATCACCGCCATCCTGGTTCTCGCGCTGGGTATCGGCGTCTGCACCCTGGCATTCAGCCTCTACAACATTGCCTCGCTCCAATACGTTCCCGTGCGCGACCCGGCAACTGTGGTTCGCATTCAGCGGCGGTCCCCTGAGAACATCACCCCCGGCGTGCCGTATGCGTCGATCGCCTATTATCGCGACCACGCCGAATCGCTTTCCGCTGTGATGGAAACCATGGGAGGTCCGCCTCTCGTACTCAACCAGGACGAGAAGCGCATCAGCGCCACGTTTGTCAGCTCCAACTACTTCAGCGAACTGGGAGGCTCGGCTGCGACGGGGCGCCTATTCGAGGCAACGAGCGAGACGGCTGCTTCCGCGCCGGTATGCGTTTTAAGCTACCGCCTCTGGCAACAGAAATTTCAGGGCGATCCGTCGATCGTCGGCAAAACCATCCGCCTGGGCGGCAAGCCGGCCACGGTGATCGGCGTTGCTGCGGAGGGGTTAGCCAGCCTTGGTACCGACACCCCCGACGTTTGGCTTCCAATCCTGCAGCACACCTATTTTGTTGAAGGCAGTAAGGCGCTCGACGATCCCAAGTTCGATGGATTGATCGGAATGTGGGGGCGGTTGGCACCAGGCGCGACAATGGCGAGCGCGGCTCAAGAACTGCTGACACTTACCAACCAGTTGCGGACCATTTACCCGACCGTGATCTGGGACCACGAATACATCGTCGTGACTCCTGGCGCGCATTTCCTGACGTTTGAGAGCGAACCGGGAAGACCGCCCGTTCTTGAGGTTGTGGGACTGCTCGCGTTCCTGATTCTCGCCATTGCGTGCGCCAATCTCGGCGGGCTGTTGATGGCGCGCGGCGCCGGCAGACAGCGGGAGATTCAGTTGCGCTTCGATCTTGGCGCGCGCAAGCTGCGCGTCTTCCGCCAATTGCTTACTGAAAACCTTTTGCTGGGCTTGCTGGGCTCCCTTGCTGCGTTGCCGGTGAGCTATGGCGTTCTACGCCTGGTGCTGGTGTACTCGAATGCTCCGGCGTGGATGAGCGCATTGCCCGACTGGCGGGTTTTTCTTTTCACCTCTGTTATGGGTCTTGTTGCGGCGATCCTCTTTGGATTTCTTCCCACGTTGCAAATGGTCCGCAGGAAGAAGAATCGCTCTCTCTGGCACCAGTTCGTGGTATGTGCGCAGGTGGGGGCCAGCTGTGTCCTGTTCATTCTGGCGGGATTGCTGGTACGTGCATCGCTGCACGCACTGTATACCGACCCCGGATTTGGATACGAGCAAGTGCTGGCCATCGATCCGGGAATGAGCGTGCACGGTTATTCGTCCGCGAAGGCGCAGTCCTATCTCGAACAATTGCAAACCCGGTTGCGAGCCGTGCCGGGCGTGACGGACATTTCGATTGCACGGGTTCCTCCGTTGGTGAACGACATGGTGATGATCACCAGCATTGACGTGGATGGCAAGCGGGTGATGATCTATCCGAACTGGGTTGGCCCTGACTTCTTCAAGACGATGCGGATTCCTTTGCTGCGCGGCCGCTATTTTCAGAACAACGAAAAGAATGCGGTCATCCTCAGCGAATCATTAGCGCGCAAGCGCTGGCCGAACGATGACCCGATCGGAAAGCAATGGAAGGACGGCAAAGACATTGTGATCGGCGTGGTGGGCAACACGCGGGCCATGGAAATGAACAACACAGACGCGACGGAGATCTATTATCCGCCGGGCGCAGATGATTTTCCTGGTATGACTGTGCTGGTGCGTGCGGCCGGTGATCCAGGCACGCTCACGCCTGCCGTCAAAGCAATTGCGGGGAGCATCGACACGCAGTTGTATCCAACCATCACGCCGCTGACGGCAGGCTTCCGCAAAAATGTTGCGCAGGCCGAGCAGACCGCAACCATCATCAGCTTGCTGGGTGGCATTGCGATTTTCCTCGCGGTGGTGGGCCTTCTTGGTTTGGTAAGCTTCGCTGTTTCGCAAAGAACAAAAGAACTCGCGATCCGGCTGGCGCTTGGAGCCAATCGCATCGCGATCTTCGCGGCGGTATTGCGGAGATTCGCGTGGCCTGTTGTTCTTGGGTTGGTGGCGGGCATTACAGCTACCGGTCTCCTTTCACAGATATTGCGGCGCATTCTTTACGGCATCAGCGGACTGGATCCGATCAGTTATGTGGGAGCGACGGCCATTCTGGTCGCCATTCTTGGCGCAGCGGCGTCGTTGCCGATTCGGCGCGCTCTTCGCCTCGATGTTGCCCGGATTCTGCAATCGGAGTAGTCTGCGCTCGCTCCAAAACCGCGTGGTCATCAACAAATGTCCGCGTCGCGGGCCTCTCCCCTTGACATCTAGGGTAATATGGCGCTACGCTCTCCTTACCCTTGATAACTAGGGTAAGGACCTATGGCAAAGAATGACCTGCAGGGCGCGCTCGATCTGCTCATCCTCAAAACTCTCGCGCAGCTTGAATCCATGCACGGGTACGGAATCATGGCGCATATCCGCCGCGTGACCGACGAGTTGCTCATTGTGGAAGAAGGTTCGCTCTATCCCGCACTGCACCGCATGGAGCAAAACGGATGGGTACGCGCGAACTGGGCAATCACCGAGTATGGCCGCAAAGCCAAGTGGTATGCGCTCACGCGCGCTGGCCGCCAGCAACTCGCCAACCGCGAAAAAAACTGGGCACAGGTGGTCCAGGGTGTCGACGCCATGTTGCGTTTTGCGTGAGGTGATCCATGGGACTCTTCAGAAGAATCATTTCGCTCGGAAGGCGCAGCCGGTTGGAACGCGAAGCCGATGCTGAACTGCGCGAGCACATGGCCATGTGCATCGACGACAACATCGCGCAGGGAATGAGCCGCGCAGAAGCTGAGCGCGATGCGCGCCGACGCTTCGGCAATCCCAGGGTCATGCGTGAGCGTGTCTCCGCAGAAGATGCAGCGCTTGGCCTCGAGAGCCTATGGCACGACCTGCGCAGCGCACTGCGCGTCTTCATCAAGAGCCCAGGCTTTGCCTTCGTCGTAGTCGCCACACTGGCGCTGGGTATCGGCGCCAACACCGCAATCTTCGAGATTCTGGATGCGGTGCGGCTTCAGACACTTCCTGTCGCCAATCCGAACCAACTGGCGGAACTCCGCATCATCGGCGGCATTCACGGCTTCGGCATCACCGACAGCGCATTCAGCAACTTCACCATCCCGATGTGGCAGGCGATCAAAGATCATCACGAGCCTTTCTCAGGAATCTTCGCCTGGCGCACCAGCCCTGTTCGCGTGGGGTCTCCAGATCAGTCGCGCAATGTCTACGGCCTCGAAGTTAGTGGAGACTTCTTCAACACGCTGGGAGTCGTTCCCTTTCAAGGCCGTTTGATTGAGCCGCAGGATTTGACGAGCTGCGAAATCAGTCGCGTCGTGGCAAGCTACTCGTTTTGGAAGTCGCAGATGGGCGGCCAGCCGATCACGCCGGCCACGACAATCATGGCCGAGGGAAAGGCCGTGCAGGTGCTAGGCGTCACGCCGCCTTCATTCCTCGGACTCGTCGTTGGCGATCGCTTTGACCTTGCCTATCCAACCTGCACTCCGCCGAATCCACGCAGAGAAGTGTTCACCTACTCAGTCATGGGGCGGATGAAAGATGGGTGGACATTGCAGCGCGCCTCTCAGTACTTCGAGGCGTTCAGTCCCGGACTCTTCGAAGAAACTGCGCCCGACGGGTATCCCGCCCAGACCATCAAGGCATACAAAGCCTTCCGCCTTGGTGCGAACACCGCCGGCGCGGGCGTCAGCACGCTGCGCGATCAATACAACGCGTCGCTCGAGATTCTGCTGGCCATCACGGGTCTTGTGCTTCTCATTGCGTGCGCCAATCTTGCCAACCTACTGCTGGCTCGTGCCAGCGTGAAACGGCGCGAAGTCGCGATTCGCATGTCCCTCGGCGCATCGCGCGGGCGTTTACTGCGGCAAATTCTCCTTGAGAGTGCGCTGCTCGCAGCGACTGGCGCTTTTCTCGGAGCCGCACTCGCGCAGCCGCTGAGCCGCACGCTGGTGAGCTCTCTCGATACGACCGATAACACCATCCACTTGACCATAACTCCCGATTGGCGCGTACTCATTTTCGCCGGCGCTGTGGGAATCGCGACGTGTCTTCTCTTCGGCACACTTCCTGCCTTGCGAAGCTCCGGGGCAGAGCCCCTCACAGCTTTGAAGTCCGGTGCGCGCGGCGTGGTGGGCAATCGCGAGCGATTCTCCGTGCAGCGCGCCATGGTCATCACGCAGATCGCCGTTTCCATGGTGCTGCTAGCAGGCGCGCTGCTCTTTGTGCGCAGCTATCGCAACTTGCTCACACTGAATGCTGGCATGCGCGAGAGCGGCGTCCTTTCTGGAGGATTCTATTTCCCATCGGAGCGCATCAAGCCAGAAAATCTTGGCGTCTTCAAGAATCAAATCGTGGATGAAGTGCGCGCCATCCCCGGCATCGACAACGCCGCCGCGGCAACGAACACGCCTCTTAGCGGTTCCACCTGGGGACATGGAGTGGACGTTGGAAACCTGGACGGACAAAGCCGCTTCACCTACGTCAGCCCCAGCTTTTTCGGCACGCTCGACATTCCGTTGCTCTCGGGGCGTAACTTCACCGATCGCGACACAAACGATTCACCACTGGTGGTGATCGTCAATCAGTCTTTTGTGCGTAGATATATCGGCACAGCATCTCCAATCGGCATACGCGTGCATGTGCGATCAGAACCCCAGTATCCCGAGCGAACCTATGAGATCGTCGGCGTCGTTCCTGACACGAAGTACTCCGACCTTCGCGAAGACCCGCAGGTGCAGGCCTTTGTGCCCATCGCGCAGCTTCCTGTAACGGCGCAGGGTCCCGGCACGGGGATGCTCGTTGCATCCCGCGATCCGGCAGCGGCAGAACAGGCCGTGCGCCAGGTCATGCAGGCCCGCCATCCCGGCATGCAAATCCAATTCACCGACTTTCAGCAGGGAATCCTTGACCATCTTGTCGGTGACCGTATGATGGCTAGGCTCGCCGGCTTCTTCGGCATGCTTGCGGCTCTTCTCGTCGTGGTCGGTCTACACGGAGTGCTTTCGTATTTCCTATCGCAGCGGCGCAGCGAAATCGGCATTCGCATTGCGCTGGGAGCAAGTCGCGGCCGCGTGGTCGCCTCCATGCTCGGCAACGCCTGCGTTATGCTTGCGGCCGGTCTCGCAATTGGCGCCGTTCTCACAGTCTTCGCAAGCCGCGGCGCGGGCACCCTGCTCTTCGGGCTCAAGCCGTGGGATCCGCCAACGTTGCTCGCAGCCGCTGCTTTGCTGGCCGTAGTCACGGTGGTGGCCAGTCTAATCCCGTCGCTGCGCGCAGCGCATGTGAACCCCATCGACTCCCTGCGCGCAGAGTGAAATGCACTGATCCCTGACCACTGTT
>Ga0187851_10004607_pt1 | contig 11212 bp, 9 predicted proteins | sample June2016WEW_6_10_FD_132997 | JGI IMG/M metagenome (GOLD analysis project Ga0187851, IMG submission 132997) | Peatland microbial communities from SPRUCE experiment site at the Marcell Experimental Forest, Minnesota, USA - June2016WEW_6_10 | ecosystem: Environmental > Terrestrial > Soil > Wetlands... | reverse complement strand
GTTTGATCTCTCCGTTCCGGTCAAGTTCGAGAGGTGAGGCCATTCTTTGACCGGGAACTAAAACCGGCCAACCGTTTTCATTCCACCCTCCACATTTTGGACGTAGGGTTTCACCCCATGGTGAAGTTTCGGCCTATCGCGTAACGTCCCCCGAAAGCGATACAAACCAAACATGAAAATATTCCTGTTTTTTATCTGCGTCATCACCCTCCTCACCTCCACCGGATGTCTCGTTTCCGATGCTGAATGGCACGGGTATGCTGGCGGGCACGATCATATCAGGGGTCGTTCGGAAGTCAGATCAGGACATCCAGAAGTCGTAGTGCGCGCCCCGGACGTCGTGATGCGCCCGCCAGATGTCATCGTGCGCTAGGCGGGAACAATTGGGACTAAAATCCAAAGGCCAAATGCCAGAGATATTTTCAGCCTTTGACGATATGGTTTAGCCGTTGTTGTTCCGGCCTTTCCGTCAATCGGGATGCAACATGCCAAAACCGAGATTGTCTCCTTTATGGAACCGCGCTTCGTTGGCCCTGCTTTTCATGTTAAATCCTGCCGACGTCATGACACAACATCACCGCTGAGACGGTTAGGCTGCGGCATTTCCCTTGAATCTCCGGCGCGACGCGGGCAATTTGACCGTTTATGAGCAAACGGTTTGGCTGGCTGAAAAAATTCGCGCTGCTGCTGGTGTCGGGCACTGTGTTTTATCTGACGCCGACGCGCGCGGCTTTCATCAACGGCCAAAGCTACGTGTCGCTGGCAGATTGGGCGCGCTCGAACGGCTTGAACGCATCGAGGACGAGTCGCGGTGACGAGATGGTTCTCGCCAGCCAGACGACGCGGCTGGTCTTTGACGTGGACTCACGTTACGCGGACATCAACGGCGTCCGGGTCGCGCTGTCGTTCCCCGTCGCAAACACGAAAGGCGCGCTGCTCATCGCCCAACCCGACCTTGAGACGGCGATTCGTCCGCTGGTCATTTCGCAGAAATTGTCCTCGAAAAGAATCACGACCGTTTGCCTCGATCCGGGTCACGGCGGCAAGGACACCGGCAATCGTGTGGGCTGGCATTACGAGAAAGTATACACGCTTGCGCTGGCGGCGGTGGTGCGCGACCAACTCGAACAAGCCGGCTTCAACGTCATCATGACGCGGACCAGGGACACGTCCGTGGAATTGTCCGAGCGCCCGGCGCTGGCGAACCGCCGCGGGGCGGATTTGTTCGTGAGCTTGCATTTCAACGCGACACCGACCGGCCGCAATGAAGTTGAAGGGCCGGAGACGTATTGCATCACGCCTGTCGGGGCGAGTTCAACCAACGCGCGCGGCGAGAGCGGCGAATTTGGCTCTGTCGTTGGCACCGGCCCGACGATTGCCAATCGAAATGAACAAAAAAGCCTGCTGCTGGCGTATCAAATACAGAAATCGCTCGTGAGAAACCTTGCGGCAGAAGACCGCGGCGTGCGGCGCGCGCGTTTTGCCGTGCTGCGCGACGCGGCGATGCCGGCAATTTTGATTGAAGGCGGTTACATGACGCATCCGGTCGAAGGCAGAAAAATTTTCAGCGATGCCTACCGCCGCCAGCTGGCGCAGGCGATTGTGAAGGGAATTCTGGCCTACCAGAAAGTGACTTCGCCGGCGGTTCCGCCATTGCCGCCGGCAACCAATCGTCCGGCGAAGGGAGCCGGCGATTCTTCCGCGATCTATTCGCCGGACAACGATAAATAATTCGCGAAATCCCGCCCTGCGTGCCGCGTTTTGGGACAGGGTTCATCCCAAAAGTGACTGCTTTTTTTTGAATTCCTTCAATATTAGAAATCTCACCGACCCCATTTACAACAACTTACGTTGATGGCATTGGGGCTGCTTAGTCGAGGAACTCGGGAAAAAGGGATAGGAACCACTATGTACTGAAACTGCGCTTGTTGTGGGCAGAGGCTGCACCGGCGCAATTTGTGTTTATGGGGTTGAGTGATGCACCAACTCAAGATGTATGAACTATGAGAAATGACTGTAAGACGGCACCGGTTAGGCGCATCTGGGCACATTTGATCAGACCATCGTTCAGGGCAGCATTTTGCGTGTTGTCCGGATTGATGTTGTTTTCTTCCGGCACTGCTTTTGGCCAGCAGGCGTATGCCGTGGAATTTAACCAGGGCAACAATCTTTTCGGGCTTATGAACCTGCTGACCGGCGGCTTCACACAATTGGGCAGCGAGGGAACAACTCTTTTCAACGACATCGCCGCCGCGCCGAGTGGCGCCTTGTATGGCATTGTCAATTCGACTTCGCTGGTGACGTTGAACACGAATACCGGTGCGGTGCTGACCAGCGTTAACTTCAGCGTCAGCGGGATTGAGTCCCTGGCATTTGCATCCAATGGGGTGCTTTACGGGGCGACTCAAAGCGCCCTTTACACCATCAACTCCGCCAACGGCCAGGCGACGCTAGTGGGTGCCTTCAACAACAGCGCCATCGGCAGTGCCGGACAAAACATACGCTTCGGCTCCGACGGCAACCTTTATGACACTGACGGCGGAGTCAGCGCCACCAACACGGATTTGTTCCGCATCAGCACGGTCAACGGGGCAGCCACGTTGATGGGTGTGGTGACCAATTTCCCTGGCCTGACCCTGGAAAACTCCGGCACGCAAATGTACGGTGTCGGCATCCAGCTGGGTTCGGCATCCTCACTTTATCAGGATCTGGTGGGAATAAATCTGGGCAGCCTCGTGCCTGGCGGAACCAACAGCAATGGTTCGCCTTTTGATGTCAGTTACAATTTATTGACCGCCCATTTCCCAAATAATTACAACTTTTCATCGGCAAACTCCTTCGTCGTTCCGGCTCCCGAGCCGAGCACGATTTCGCTCTCCATATTGGGCGGGATGATGCTCTTGATGGTAAGCCGCAGCCGCATGAGGTATTAACCGCGCGGAACAGCCGGACATGACACAAGTTTGATCGCTCTGCTGGTGAATCAGTTGAGTTGGTCTGCACTTCCCGCCACATTCCCGGCCAGCCAAAGTCGCGGCTTGGAAACAAATTGACGCGGGTTCTGCTTGGCAAGAGAGGGCTTCGTGGATTAGCTAGTCCCCGTGAGCATTGCAACCAAGACCGGCGACAACGGCACCACGGCACTCATGTACGGCCGGCGCGTTCCCAAATCACATCCACGTGTCGAGGCTTACGGCACGGTGGATGAACTGAACACCGCGCTCGGCATGGCGCGCGCGACGGCGGAACATGATTTTGTCCGGGAAAATCTATTTGGGATTCAGAGGGAGCTTGTCGTGTTGATGGGGGAGCTTGGCGTTCAGGTGGATGATTTGGAGCGCTACGTCAAAGACGGCCACCGGCTCGTCACGCCGGACATGACTTCAAAACTGAACGATCTCGTCCATGAAATTGAAGCCCAAAACATCAGTTTCAAAGGCTGGGCGACGCCGGGTGCGACAAAAAATTCCGCCGCGCTGGACATGGCCCGGACGGTCTGCCGCCGCGCCGAGCGGCGCGTGTGCGCATTGAAAGAGACGGGCGGACTGCAAAACGCAGAAATTCTGATCTACCTCAACCGCCTGTCGGACTTGCTATGGCTGTTCGCGCGCTGGGTTGAGACGCAGTCAGGTTCGACGACAAAATGAAACACGCGCAGGGTTCGCCCGCGCGTTTGGCAAAAAAGGGGGTTCAGGACTTGCGGATGCGGCGGAATCCCCACAAAGTTGAGGCGCCCAATCCAATCATTGCAAGGGTCGAAGGTTCGGGCGTGGCTTGCGGCGAAAAGTCCACACCGCGGAAAGCCTCGGTTGTCCCGCTGACAGTGGCGAGGGTGTCTGCCGAGGACCCCGGACCAGCATCGGTAATTTCAATGAGATTTTTCCCATCCTCTGTCGTGGCGTAAATCAAGGGATCAGCGCCGCTGAAATTTACAGCCAGTCCATTCATGCCAGTGCTGCCATCGAGGGTGTAACTTAATGTCCAGTTGCCTCCGCTAAGGTCGTAGCGTTGGATGCCTCCGCTGGTGTTGGCCACGTATGCGATGGTCATGCTTGTGTTGAACGCGAAGTCAGAAGGAGCCGCATTGGCCAGAACAAGGGTCGGTGTGGCAATGCCGCTGGTCGGTGTGCCGGCAATTTTATAAATTCCAGTGGTACCCTTGACGGTGCTGTAAAATAGATTGCCGCCAAAGTCCTGGATGACAAGGCTGTTGGAGCTCGTGATTTGAGCCGGTGTTCCGGTCCCCAAATAGACAGTGCCACCGGAACTCGCAGGGCCGGCGCCCCAAAAGTTGCCGTTGCCGTCGCTTGTGCCGCCGCGAATGTTGTTGCCGTTGTAAAAAGTGGTCGTCGTGGCGATGAGGGAGTAATTTCCACTCGCGTCCACCGTGGCAATGCCGCGTGGAATGGTGGTTGAACTGGCAACCCCGGCGGTGCCGGCAGCTACATTGTAACCCGCGAGAACCAGATATTGACCGTTGCCTGAAAGGGTCAACTGGCCCTCGGACGAAGCCGAGCCACTGTTGACCAGTTCGCCAGAACCGGTGGAGGGGATCGCCAGGTCGCTCACCAGACTCCCACCCGTCGTAAATTGGTCCAGAAAAATGGCAGTGCCCGCGCTTGAGAGCGACGCGCCGCCGTTGCCAACTTGCAAGACGACCAAGTCGCCGGGATCAAAGGATTGGGCGTGGCTGATGGCCAGGGTTGTCAATAGCGATATTATGATTGCGAAGAGTTTATGGGTTGTTGTCATAGGATTATTTTAATGTGGAATTTTTGAGAATTATTTGCGGTTTGTGCGGCGGCAATTTCAACCTTGGCTTCGGGCGAAATCGCATCCGAGATCAGAATTTGCCTTCATCTCGCGTACAACGGTTTGCCAGGCACGCACCCGGCTCAATTGCTCATCAGACAATGCAAAAAATCAGCATGGCTGAAATTGCTGTCTTCTAATGTTTTAAACATTAAAAATGTTAACATGTTTTATGCTGATTGTCAAGGACTTATACTTATATCAGTTGCCAAGTTTGGCACAGAACTCCAGGGCGGTGCCGCCAGACGCAACGAAGAATTCCGCCGCGTTGGGCATCGCCTTGATGGTCTTGCCGCCGCCCCGAGTTGTTTCCCAGCCGCTTGTCAGCTATTGGGAGAGGATGTAGAACTGCTGCGGCACTCCTGGATTGATTCCGTTGGTGAGGTTGAATTGGCCGCTGCCGTCAAACCTGTTCGTCGCAATGGGCGTCCAATTTGTCAGCGGCAACGCGACATTCGTGCTTGTCAACAGCACATAGGTTCCGCTGGCCAAACCGTTCGTCCCGGTGAATACCAGATTTGTTCCCGACAGGCTGAAGCTGGTGATGTATGGGGCCGGTTTGACGGTTAACACCACGTTCAAAATCCCGTTTGTAAGCGGGCTTGTGTCCCAAACCAAGCCGTTGCCCAACACCGGCAGATTGGTCGTGCTGAATGATCCAGCATAGGCCGGGGCGTTGAAAAGTTTGAAGCTGTCGCCCGCCGCCGGCGTGCCGGAGAGGCTCGTCACATTAAGCGTCCCGCCATAGGTCAAGGTGCCGCCCGCGGACAACACGTCATTGGTTGCGTTCGCCTTGTCGAGTTTCATCACGGTCGTGCCACCCAGTATTGTGTTCGATGTTACGGTCAACACGCCCGCAGCCGTCACCGAACCGGGTGCAACCGTTGAACCGCTGGTCGCGGTCAAAATCCCCGTCACCGTTCCAAACCCGCTTAACGTCTGGCCGCTGGGCAGCGTCAGAGTGTCATCGGTGCGACCAGAGACATCCACGGTTGCGCCAGCCGCCACGGTAATCACCGGAGTCTGGTTGATCGAACCTGTGCCGCTCAACGCGAGCGTGCCTGCATTGACTGTGGTGTTGCCGGTGTAAGTGTTGGAGTCGCCCAGGGTTTGGGTGCCGGAACCGGCCATCGTCAGGTTGATGGGACCGGTGATGATGCCCGAGTCGTTGGTCGAGCCATTGCCGTAAGCATAGATGCCGCTGCCTGACAGTGTCAACGTGGCGGTAGTGGCGGAGTTGGTGACGGTATTTTTCAAGGCGGCGCTGGTATTAATCCCCGTCACTGAATCAAGTCCCGCGATTTCCTGGTTGTTTCCGTTTAGATCGAGAACACCGAGGTTGGCGCTGGCGGACTGGCCGATGCTGACCACGGTGCCGGCGGGCAGGCGGTTGTCGCCGGTGGTTAATTGCAGCGGGCCATTGTTAATGAAGGTGTTGCCGGAGTAAGTACTCACACCGCCAAGAGAAAGCGTGCCCGCTCCTTGTTTGACGAGAATACCCGTCGAACTTGGCTTGTCGGCAATGACGCCATTGTAGTTAAGCAATCCCGTGGCTGATTTCACGCTGATTGAGGTGCCCGCCGCCGAACCGACCTGAATGCCGCGGTTGGAATTTAACGTATAAGTAACAGCGTTTTGTGAACCGTCGGCGGAGGTCAACCGACCGCCATCAATGACAATCGCGCCAGCCGTGGGCGAACCCGGAACAGCGCCGAAACTTCCATCGTTTTGGAATTGGACTTCCGCGCCATTGATGGTGATCGGTCCGGTGAAAGAGTTTGCGGCGTTGGTGAGATTTATTGTTCCACTGCCGCTACCCCAAAACGTGAGCCCGACCCCGGCATTGCCTGAAATCACTCCACCCAAGATGCGGCTGCCGCTCGCAGTGCTGTTCGTGATGTTTCGCGTTGCAGAGCCAAGACTGATCGGCATCCCAAAAACCGGGTTGCCCGTGCCGCCGAAAGTGAAGTCGCCGCCGATGGCAAGCGAACCCGCCGCAAAGGTGCGGGTGCCGGTGGAATAAAATGTCCCTCCGTTGATGGCAAGCGCCCCGGTTCCGACCGTGTTGGCGCTGGTACCGCTCATGGAGATTGTTCCGGCGTTTAGGGTGAACCCGCCGGGGAAGGCGCCGCTTTGCGATCCCATGTCCCAGGTTCCGTTTCCGGCTTTGATGAAGCCCGTTCCGGCCGCCGTCGAGAAACCTTGCCCTTGCCAGGTCAAAGTCACGCCGTCGGCAACCGTGAAAGTGCTGACAGTTCCGCCAGTGGTCAACGTGCCGGCTTGCGTTACGATGGTATTTGCATTGACTGTGACGTTCCCAATCGCGGTGGTGGTCACGTAGGTGACAAGGTTGGTTGGAGCGGACGGAACATTGAAAGTCGCATTATCTCCCGCCGTCCACCCCACGTTGAAAGGACCGCTGGGTGATGTTCCCCAGGACAAACTGGTCCAAGTGGAGCTGGTGCCATCTATTCGCCAATATTTATCCGCCGCTTGTATCCGGCCGGCCATCGTCAGGGCGGAGACAGTCAGCATGAACAGGGCGGTCTTGGCCACGAGGGCGGAACAGGTTTGCATCCTGGAGCAGTGATTTTTCATAAATGACGGGATTTTGGGTTTGGGGTTGGCGTTGGTACGGGTCTGTGTTTTTCTGAGGCTTGAAACGTTCATTTGATCGGTGTTTCTTGGTTTTTCAGTTGGCACTTCTTGCGGCTTGCAGGCGCAATTTCGGCATTCAATTCCGGTCAAATCGCCCGTGAAACCGCGTCCGGCTTTCAACTTAAGCATGGTGGCCTGAGGCCCGGCGCGCAAAATGCGCCGCCATCAAGGCCAATTGCGTGCGGCCAACTTCAAAAACATTGTTTCATATGTCAAGCTAATGTAATCAGGCGGCCAATGCGGAGGCGTCACACTTTAAAAACATCAATTAAATCAATTAAAACATGAGATAGGAAACAAATGGGCCGGGTAAAATGTTTGAATTTGTAAAGCAACATCTCTTAGATATAAAATCAGTATATCTACTAAGTATGGCGAAAGTTGTGCGATGGAGCGGGCCGCTGATAATTCCCTTGGTTACGGCTTGGTGACAAAATGCCCGCCGAATGGTGAATAAATCCGCTTTGGAGTGGCGGATCAGGCCGAAGCAAAGACGGCAAACAGCTCGTCACCAATGTGCTGGATGCTCTTGGGTCGGAACCGTGCGGCAACGGCCAGACTGCCGAAACCGCGCCCGTCGGCAATCGTTGGCGCACGCCTTCCGCCAAAAATCTTAGGGCAAACCGTCAAATGCAGTTCGTCCACCAAACCGGCACGAAACAGGGCATCATTTAGTTCGCTGCCTCCTTCACAAAGCAATCGTTTGATGCCCCATTTCTCACGGAGCCAGCATGATGCGGCGCGAAGATTGATTTCGCGCCTGCCACAGATTTTAACCTCATCAGCGACGGTTTGCAGCCGAAGCAGGTTCGCTTTAGATGCCCGTCCGGTTGTAAGAATGATGATGGGCGAGAAACGGCGTTTGAAAACCTCCGCGTTGGGATTGAGCGAGCCGCTGCCGCTTACAATGATGCGCAAATTGTATTCGGCCAGGCCGTGACGGAGCCGCAACCGCCGGAATTTCGCCGGTCCCGGCCCCAGGTTGATAGGAGCGGAATCCACCGTTCGCGCGCCGGCCATGACCGCATCCGCCGTCGCGCGCAGTTCGAGGAGGTGCTCGTCGTCGTGCGTGCTGCCAAAGGATGAAACCGCGCGGTTGGCCGTCGCAATTTTGCCATCCGCCGTGATCGCCATGTTCACGAGGACAAACGGCAGCTTTGGATTTCGGGCTTTGGACTTTGGGGTCATAAAATCAGCATCGCATCGCCAAAGCTGTAAAAACGGTAACGTTCCCGGATTGCTTCGGCATACGCCGCCAGGATCGTTTCACGTCCGCGTGTTTCGCCCGGTGCGGCGAAAGCGCTCGCGAGCATCAACAGAGTGGAGCAGGGGAGGTGAAAGTTCGTCAGCAGCGCGTCCACGATTTTGAACCGGAACGGCGGATGAATGAAAATGCGTGTTTTCCCTGCATTTTCAACGATTTTGCCGTTGTTCAGCGCTGCAATGCTTTCGAGCACGCGCATCGTCGTTGTGCCGACTGCAATCACGCGCCGGCCGGAAATCCTGGCCTGGTTAACGATGCGTGCCGTTTCTTCACCAACTTCAAATCGTTCCTCGTGCATCTTGTGCGCGGCGAGGCTTTCGGTTTTCACCGGCAGAAAGGTGCCGGGACCGACGTGCAGGGTGACGAAGCAAACTTGCACGCCGCGCCCGCGGATTTTTTCCAGTAATTCCGGGGTGAAATGCAATCCCGCCGTTGGCGCGGCCACCGAACCGCCGTTCCTGGCAAAAACCGTCTGGTAGCGCTCCTTGTCCTCCGGCAGTTCGTGGTCGCGACGAATATAGGGAGGCAATGGCGTTTCTCCGAGCCTTTCAAGCTGGCCGCGGACATCCGGCGTGCCGGTAAATTTCAACCGCCGGTTGCCTTCGTCATTTGTTTCAACGACAGCGGCGCAGATGCCGGCGGGATTTCCATCCCGGTCATGAATTGCAATTTGTGCGCCGGCTCGCGCGCGCCTGCCCGGACGCAGCATCGCCCACCAGTCGTTTACGGCGCTTTCTTCGAGAAGCAGGATTTCAAACTGGCCGCCGGTGCCGGCATTCACGCCGCGCAATCGCGCCGGAATGACGCGCGAATTGTTCAAGACGAGCACGTCGCCGGCGCGGAGAAAATCCGGGAGATCCCGGAATTGGCGGTGTTCGATGCGACCGCCATCGCGATTCAAAACCAGAAGCCGCGATTCGTCGCGCCGGAGGGCGGGACGTTGCGCGATCAATTCCGGTGGCAGCGCAAAATCGAAGTCGGCGGTTCGCATTCCGGCAAGTTTCGAGCTTCAGATTGCAAGTTGCAAGTTGTCAGGCGATGAGATTTGAGTTTGGACTTTTGGCTTGGTTTTCACGTTGTGAATAACTTCTGAATAAATCATCAAAAAAGTGAAAATTTTTGTTGACGAAGTGGGTCAAAATGGGTGATATTGGGGCGTCGTGGGGAGAAAGGCCATTCGCAGTTCCCGCGGTGAACAAATGGGCAGTACGACAAACAAAGAACCTGCTTACTACAATTCGCGTTTCCGGCACGGCGTGGATGAGAAGCGGCGCGTGCAAATCCCGGCCAAGTGGCGCCCGCAAAAGGCGGATTTGGAATTGACGCTGATCCTTTGGCCGCGGGAGGGCGTGGGATCGTGCGTGCGTGTCCTGCCGCCGGCGCAAATGGGGAAGCTGATGCAGTCCATTGATGAGATGCCGAACAGCGATCAGAAAAAAGTGGTCCTGAAACGCATTATCGGAAGCGGCTCGGCGCAGGCGACCGTGGACAAGGCCGGGCGGATTTGTCTGCCGGATGAGATGGCCCGCGAAGCAGGACTCAAAGACGAGGCGATGTTGGTCGGGTTGCTCGACCGGTTTGAGATTTGGAATCCGGAACGTTACGAAAAGGTTCAGGCTGCCGACTCGGCGTTGGCGCCTGACGCCTTCAGATTCATGGAATAAAATAGTTATGAAACTTGGAGCATTGCTGGCTGCGGGAAAAAGTCTGGCGCTCGGTCGCCGTGGGGAAAGTCCGTATCGCGCCAATAAACAGGTTTATCTCCCAAAGTTTTCTTCGCCGAAGAATCCCTTCGCGGCAACTGCTGAAGCCGAAACGGAAACGGCCGGTCCGGCGGTGGCAGGCGCCAATGCCGCCCCGCTGAAAAAGGAGATTGCGGCGAAGACGCAAAAACTGCCCACGCTGGCGTTTGCCGCCAGCCATCAGGTGGCTGCCGGCGAAAAGCCGGTCGTGATGCCGCAGAAATCCCGCCGTTCATCGAAATGGATGAGCCGCTTGAACCCGTTTGCGTCAGGTTCCGTGTTCCCGGCGGCGATGGGCAGGAATGCGAAAACTCCCGTGCAGGTGGAGCTTTCCCTGGACTCGGTAAAAGTTTTGCGCAACGACCTCAGCGACGTGGATGTCGAGGTTGTTCCGCTCAAGTCCCGCCCCGCGAGCGATGCGGTTGAGACAAATCCGGGCCCGGTTAAAAATTCGTGGGGATTGCTGGGTGAACGGCTTTTGAAGATGAAAGCAAGCTGAACAGGCCAGAAACCGATGCACAGTGCCAGATTTCGTTCACAAACCGGTGATGGCGGCGGAGGTGCTGGACGCACTGAAACCCCGGCCGGGCGGACGGTACGTCGACGGGACAATCGGTGGGGCTGGGCACGCGGCGATTATATTGGCCGCGACTTCGCCGACTGGATGGCTGTTTGGATGCGATCGCGATGGCGACGCGGTTGAAGCGGCGCGCGCGCGGCTGGCGGAGTTCGCCGG
>Ga0187851_10004606_pt1 | contig 11213 bp, 9 predicted proteins | sample June2016WEW_6_10_FD_132997 | JGI IMG/M metagenome (GOLD analysis project Ga0187851, IMG submission 132997) | Peatland microbial communities from SPRUCE experiment site at the Marcell Experimental Forest, Minnesota, USA - June2016WEW_6_10 | ecosystem: Environmental > Terrestrial > Soil > Wetlands... | reverse complement strand
GGCGCAATGTGGACGCCTCCCTACTGGGGCTGGTCCGCCGGCATGTACGGCTTTCATGACGGCTATTGGGGCGACAGCGTTGGCTACTACGGCGGCGTGAACTACGGCTTCGGCTACATGGGAATCGGGTTCGCCGGCGACCTATGGGTTGGAGGCGCGTTCCGCTATAACACCGCAGTGATGCATGTGAATGAGACAGTCATTCACAACACCTACGTCGACAACACTATCGTGCGCAACACGACGATCGTCAACAACACGCATGTGGCCTACAGCGGCGGGCCGGGCGGCATCAACCATCCTGCAACGGCGCAGGAGGCTGCCTACTCGCGCGAGCCGCACCAGTCTGCGACCTCGTTCCAGGCCCAGCATGAAACCGCGGCCAGGGCCAACGTGAGCAACTATGCCAGTCACAATGGTGGGCATCCGGCGAACGCGGCAGTAGCACGGCCTTTGACCGCAAGCGCCGGCGCTCGGGCCAATATCGGTTCGCAATCCAGCGGGGCCGGCGCAGGCAAGGTAACCTACAACGCCTCGAGACCGACCTCAGGATATGGGAACGGAAACCAGGGCCAGGCTGGTATGGCGATCAAGAGCCAGAGGAATCCTTTTGAAGGATCCTCGAACAAAAACAATGCGGCGGCGTCCAAGGGCAACAATGGGCAGCCGCACCAGCAGAATCAATCGCACCCGCAGAATCAGGCGCACCAGCCAGCGCCCAAGGAAGAACACGGGCACGAACGCTGAGCGTGATCTCGCCTTTGCCGCGACAAAAGGCTCACGTTCCACGTGAGCCTTTTGTGTATTCGTCGCTTCTTCTGGAAGACCACGGAGCGAGTCGGGTGATCGCTCATCCTCGACACTGGTTCACTGACCGCTGCTCTTGCTGTCCGAACTCGGTGAGTAGTAGCCCTCGCGTGTGATCACCGTCAGCTCGCCGTTATTTGCTTTAAGCGCGATGCGATGGAACTCACCGTCGGTGTCCTCCTTGTCGGGCGTATAAGTCAGTAAGTATTGCTGGCGAAGCGCCCCGGCGATCAGCCCATAGATATCATCCAGGTTGTCTTTCTTCTTGGCTTCGAAGAACTGGCCGCCGGTGCGTTGGGCGAGCTGCTGCATGATCTTTTTTCCGTCGGCCTGGGGATTGTTTTCACCGCCGCGACGCCCGCCGCCTCCTCCTCCGCCCGGCCAACCGCCGCCGCTCCCCGGATAACCACCACCCGGATAACCGCCGCCGCCCATGCCGCCCCGATGCCCACCCGGAAAGCCATTGTCCTGCCGCTCTTCTTCGCCTTTGAAGTAAACCGTGAAAACCTCCACTCCGGCGTGGTCGGCCGCATCCACGGCGTCGTTCAGCGTCTCCTTGCTGCCGTGGTCCACGCCGTCGGAGAAGACGACGAGCGCCTTCCTGCCGTCCTTCGGTTTCATTAGCTCGTCTGAGGCCAGGTAAATGGCGTCGTAGAGCTGTGTTCCGGCTCGGGCGCCGCCGCGCTGTCCGTTGCCACCGTTCCCGCCGTTATTGCTCGTTTCAGGTCCCTGGCTGCTGCGTTCCTGCGATGTTGGACCCATCGCGTCCAGCTCACGATGCAGTTTCTCTCGCGAGTTCGTGAAATCCTCGAGCAGCTCCACTTCCCGATCGAAGTGGATGAGGAAGGCCTCATCGCCGCGCACTCCTTCTTTTGCATCCGCGGGCAGCATCAGATCGACGAACTTTTCGCCTGCTTTGCGTTCGGCATCCATCGCCGCGGAGACGCTGCGGCTGGTGTCGACCAGCAACCCCAGCTTAAAGGGAAGATTGCTCTGGGTTGTAAAGCTCTTGATCACTTGCGGCCGGCCGTCTTCGGTCAGCGTGAAGTCCTTCGCGTTCAGGGTGGTCACCAGCGCGCCGTGTTTGTCGATCACGGTCACCGGCAGAAGCACTTCGCGCGCTTGCACCTTGAGGGTGGTCATGGGTTGCCCGGCGGGCTGAGATGGGGGCTGTTGCGCCGAGGCGAGCAGGCTGAGCAGCCCGGCAACTGAAACGACAACTGGGCGGGAAATCTGGATTTTCATGCAATTCCGCGGACTAGAGATGTTCTCCAAGAGTTAGACGCAAGTGACAACGCTTCCGTTGACCGCGTCTTTACAGCGTCAGGGTCTGCCCCTTGGCTTTACACGATCTTCGCATGATTTTGCCCGGGTTTGCATTCGCCGGCCCCAGTCAGTCTCTGGCATCGACAGGGCCCGGCTGGGGAGCATCATCTATGACAACTTTCTTGTGTTTATGCCAGATCGAGGTTGCGATCGACGCGGCGAAGATCAAGACCGCAATCACCGGCGTTGCCAAGCCGAAGGCGCCTGCCAGTGCTGCGATCACAGCAACGGCTACCGTCAGCGCCCACATGGCAATCGCTCCCAGCTTGCTCGACTTCACGGTGAGCAGCAACAGCGGCAGGCTGAGAATCAGGCAGCAACAGAGGGCAACGGCGTAGTTCCGGGGAATGCCGGTGTCAGAGGGATCGGCGTTGAAGGCATAATGAAGAAGCAAGCCGCCCAGGACGCTTGCCGCCAGGCAGGCCAGAGCACTACATACAAACATCCGGTCGTAGTGCTTCCAGTGCTCTGAGCGCGCCTTTCCCATCGTGTTCTACCCCAAGCAAAGGTGGATTTCCAGGGCCTGTTTCTGAGGTTCACAACATAATGCTGCGGTCATCCAGAGCGGAGTTTGGCCGGCACCGGGGTCCCCACGGACAGGTCTTCGTCCGGGGGGTGAGGCCGAACGAAGTCGAAGGACCTGTATTTTGAGGCCTTCATTATGCACGAACTTCGGGGACACCACATTAGCGCAGCAAGTCTTCCAGCGTCGTGCTCAAGTCTGTCTTGTCGTCGCGATACTTCACGATTACAGCCGCGTAAAGGCTCAGTCCCCATTCCTGTCCTTTGCCCTTCTTGACGGCGCGTGAGCCGGGCACGATGACAGCTTCGGCGGGAATGATCAGCGGCAGGCCGGAGGCGGCGCGCAGCACCTCTCCTTTGACGAGATCGAAGACCGGGGTGCCCCGGGTGAGGATGGTTCCGGCGGCCAGCACCGCGCCCCGGCGCACCACCGTTCCCTCATAGACGCCGCAATTCCCGCCGACCAGCACATCGTCCTCAATAACGACGGAACTGGCGTTCACCGGCTCGAGAACTCCGCCGATCTGCGCCGCGGCGCTCAGGTGAACGCGTTTGCCGATCTGCGCGCACGAGCCGACCAGCGCGTGAGAGTCAATCATGGTCCCCTCGTCGACATAAGCGCCGGCGTTGATGTACATCGGCGGCATGCAGACGACCCCGCGTCCAAGGTAGGCCCCGGAGCGGACAGATGAGCCGCCGGGAACCAGGCGGACACCATCCTCCGGGGCGAAAAGCCGTACCGGATAGGTGTGCTTGTCGACAAATGAGAGAGAGCCGGCAAATGACTGCTCGAGCGCTCCCAGGCGAAAGCCGAGCAGAATGCCCAGCTTGACCCAGGCATTGACGCGCCAACCTGCGGGCGAGGCCGCATCGGGCTCAGCCGCGCGGACTTCTCCGCGCTCGAGGGCGCTGCGCACGGCGAGAAACGCTTCCATCGCCGAGGCGTCGCCCGCGGCAGCTGCCCCGGCGGCAAAGTACCTCTCGATGGATTGCTGAAGATCTGAGGGGGTCATTCCAGTGAGAGTGTAGCAGTCGACACATCGATCACGCGGCTTTGACGCGCGCCGCATTGGCTTTGAGGCGCGGGCGAGCGCCGCCCGAAGCGATGGCCTGAAGACGGAAACAGTTCTTGCCTGAAGGAATAAGTGCGAGAGGGATCGGTGCATCGCCGGGCCGGTTGTTGAAGTTCTTCGATTCCAGCCAGGCGCAGAGCCTCGGGTCGCGAATCTCGGTGTCACCCTGCCAGAAACTGGGTGAGAGACCACATTGGATGTGGAGGTGGTCGAGCAGCAATTCGATCTCTGAAACATCGCGGGGAAAATAGCGGTGGACGTTGACCGAGCCGACTTCAACGCCTCTCATTGTGCGGCCTTTGCGGTAGGACTTGACCACCATGCAAACTCACAGGTCGGTGCGGAATTGAGTACTCGGCAAGTCTACGCACGAAGCTCGACATGCAGCCGCAAGTACGCAACATATCCGCCCCACAATTCCTGTTTCGGCTCGCCGGCCCCGCCCCACGCCAATCTGGGATGACATGGGGCATGACCAAATGCCTATATGCGATACTCGAAGCGGCATGTACAAACGAATCGTTCTCAAGTTATCCGGCGAGGCCCTGGCAGGCGAGCGGGGCTTTGGTCTCGACGCCGACAAGGTGTCGCAAATTTCCAACGAATTGGCAGAGATTCACAGGCTGGGAGTAGAAATAGGCCTGGTGGTCGGCGGCGGCAACTTTGTTCGTGGCGTCGAGGAGCAAGCCAGAGAGATGGACCGGGTGGGCGCCGATAACATGGGCATGCTTTCGACGGTGATCAATGCCATCGCTCTGCAGGACGCTCTCGAGCGGCTCGACGTCCAGTGCCGGGTGATGTCCGCCGTGTTCATGAACCAGATTGCCGAGCCTTATATCCGGCGGCGCGCCGTTCGTCATTTGGAGAAGGGGCGTGTGGTCATCTTTGCAGCTGGCATCGGAAACCCGTTCTTTTCAACCGACACCGCAGCGAGTCTGCGCGCTATGGAGATCAAAGCCGATGTGTTGCTGAAAGGCACCAAGGTCGAGGGCGTTTACAACGCTGATCCCAAGCACGTAAAGGACGCCGTGAAATACGACGTCATCACGTATATGGATATCCTGCGCCAGGGACTGAAGGTCATGGATCTGACTGCAGTGAGCCTGTGCAAGGACAATAACCTGCCGATGATCATCTTCAATATGAACCGGCCGGGAAATATCCGCCGGGTTGTGCTGGGCGAGAAGGTCGGATCGATGGTGACGGCGTAAGAACAGCCGTCGGCTACCAGCCTTCAGCTAATAGCGCGGACGCACCCAGGCGCTAGAATCGGCTGCGAGATGCCGCGACGAAGGCTTCCTGGTTCGCATTCCTGGTACCGATCAATCACAAGGTCTTCCCCGGCACGAAAAAGCTAATGGCTAATGGCTAAAAGCCAAAAGCTAACGGTTGAGGGCTGGGGCAAGTCCGGAGACGTCTAACACTGCGTGGCAACCCTCGAGCAAGCGCCGCCGAAGACCAAGCCAGCGCCGTTGAAAGCCTTGACAGGCCTGCGCTGTTTCGCAGCCCTGAATATTGTCTTCTTTCATTTCTCCAATCCGCAGTGGTTCGGATTTCTAGCGCCGGTGGTCAATGCCGGATTCGTCTCCGTCAGCTATTTCATCCTGCTGTCTGGGTTTGTGCTTGGCTATAACTACAACAACCGCGCACGGAACGGCGAGCTCGATCGCACGCGTTTCTTCAAGACGCGATTCACGCGCATCTACCCGATTTACCTTCTCAGCCTTTTGTTAAGCCTGAACCAGCTTGGAACTGAGTATCAGGGTCACACTCATGCGATGTTCTGGGCCGGTGTTGTGCTCACGCCGCTGCTATTGCAGGGCTGGATTCCCGCCATCGCGATATTTCTGAACACCCCGGCCTGGACGATGTCTGCTGAAGCGTTCTACTATGCCATCTTTCCCTGGCTGGCGCGATGGAAGCGGCCGGAGCGGATCGGGCCATATCTCGCAAAGATGTCCGGAATATGGGTGCTGGGACTGGTTCCCGGCGCTCTTTATATAGCCTTTAATCCCGACAGTATCGCGCATCCCGACCGCTGGAGCTATGGACCGTGGCTTACGGCGCTCAAATATACGCCCTATTCGCACCTTTTCAGCTTTGTCTTTGGCGTGATGCTGGCCAATCTCGACCAGATGATCCACCGCGCGAGTCGCCTGCGCCTCGGACTGGGGATCATCGGTTTTGGCGGCATCTACTCACTTCTCAGCCTGGGACCGCTGGTGCCCTATGCCATCATTCACGATGGATTGCTGATGCCGCTCTTCGGCTGCATCGTGTTGGGCCTTGCCGGCGAGAATCCGCTCGCCTCAGCACTCGGGGTGCGCCCGCTGGTTTTTGTGGGTGAAGCCAGCTATTGCCTTTATTTGCTGCACTTTAACTTGTGGAACCTGATTCACGATTCGCATCTTCTCGACCGGCTTGACCTCAGCCGCTTCGATCCGTGGATCAGTTACGTATTGCTCATTGTCATGGCTCTTTTCGCCCTGTATTTCATCGAGAAGCCTGCGCAGCGGAAACTGCGGGAGTGGCTGCACGCAGGCGCGTAGACCGCGGTTCGCTGATCGTGATTCCTCGAGTGAAAAAGTGAAGGAGCGAAATGAGTGAAATGAGTGAAGAAGCGATATACCCTGGATGGGTTCACTCTTTCACTTCTTCACTGGGCTGCATCACGGCGCGACCGACTGCGTTGCGTGATTGCCGTGAGCAATGGCTACGAGCGCGGTCGGGCCATCGCCCGTTGGGTATGGGCTCGCCAGCGTAGTGTTGATCACGCCGGTGTTCGGAGTCAGTCGGAACCCGGAAACATCATTGCCCAGTTTATTCGCTGTATACACATAGCGCGCCAGAGCGGGCTCGACGACGATGGCTACCGGATAGCTATCAGTGGCGCTGGCTCCCGCGCCCGATGTGCTTGCTGTTGCCGAGGGCGTGCCCGTAGGCAGGGAAATCGTATAGGCCGAAACTGACGAGTCCAGAGAGTTGGCGACGTAGATGTAAATGCCGCGGGGATCGATGGTAACCGCCGAAGGCTCGTCCCCCGTTTTGAACGGGCCGTTCACCATGAAGTTGAGTGACTCGTCGGACTGAACGGTGTAGCCAATCAGCTCATTGGACGCAAAGTCGGTAACGTATACGAAGCGGCTCACCGGATCGGAGGCGAGGGCCACGGGCTTGACTCCGGCCTGGTAGGGACCTGCAGGCACCGGGGCCAACGCGCCACCGGAACCAATTGTGAATCCAAACACCCAGCCGGGGTTCGCGTTGCTGGTCGTGGTCCCGCCGGGGTTATAGGCCGATTGATCGTAAGCGGTCACATAGACCGCGTTGTTGTTGGTCAGAACGATCACGCCCGTGGGAACAATCGTGTCGCTCGGATAGCCGGCAAGAGTCAGAGGCACGCTCGCTGACGCCGCGCCGATGACGCCTTTGCTGAGGGGATACTCGGTTAAGGTCGCCGAGGTGGTTCCCGAAACTGCGAAGAGATAATCGTTGGACTCGCTCACCGCAATGGCGACAGGGGTATTAGGAAGTGTGATGGACTCCTTCTGAGTCAAAACACCGTGGATGTTGATGTCGAAGTGCACGACGGAATCGTTTCCCGCGTTGGCAACATACAAGTTGAAACCGTCTGAGGTGTCGGCCATGGCCACGGGGATGGTCCCACCCGAGGAAATCGTGGGATGTCCGGTGCGCAGCGCGCCCGACGATCCATCAGTTTCGTAGCTATAAATCTGCCCATTGCTTCCGGCGCTTCCCGCCGAAGCGGCGACGTAGACAAAGTCGATGTTTACAAGCTGGCAAGCAGTGAAGAGGGAGGCCAGGATCAGGCCGGCGGCCAAGACCAGAAACAGCTGGCTCAATTTGTTGAACTTCATGCGCTTCCTTCGTTGTGGGCCTGTATATTCAAGCCCTGATTCAGTCGTTGAGGTAGTCCCGCCGTTATTGTAAAAGCTTATTCGGGATGCTGCGAACGGGTCCGGTGTTCCAGCAGGTCGGTTCTGCCTGCCGTTGCGTGAATGCCCGCTCCGGTACCGTTGTGTGGAACCGCAGCCACGGCCACGGGCTGAGCTGCGGTTGGGTAAGGTGAAAACTGCGCATCGATCAGCGTCCCGGCGCTGGTGCTCAGCTCAAAATCGGAGACAGTGTTCCCGAGAAAGTCGACGGTGTACAGAAAATGATTTGTCGAGGGATCGATTCCAATCGCGACAGGATCTACCCCGGTCGTGAATGTGCCAATGCTCGTCAAACCACCGTTGCTCATTGAATAACCTTCAACGGTCGCATCCGCCGCGTTCGCAACGTAGGCGAACGGATAGGTCGGGTCGATAACGATCGCCGAAGGCTGGCTACCGGCCGGGTACGGGCTGCTCGCCAGCGGCGCCAGGCTGCCCGAGGCCACGCTGTATCCCAGCACCTGGGCTGTCGCGGAGTCCGTGACGTAAACGTAGGTGCTTGTGAGATCGCTGGCGATGGCCGAGGGCCGAACCCCGGCCGCGAAAGGTGAGCCCGGCAGTGGGCTCAGCGCTCCGCCCGACGCCACTGAGAAGCCAAAGACATAGCCCACGGACGGCGACACCGACGAGTCGTACGCGGCGACGAAGAGATCGTCGCCCGAAGCCAACACGTTGACCGCGGTGGGAACAATCACATGTGTTGAGCTGGCGCCGTTGAGTGTCAGCGGCCAGTAGCTGCCATTCACTGCCGAGTTCACCAGTGGCGCGCCCAGGCAGACGGTCGCTGTGCAGGGCGCGGACGCCGAGGCGCCACCTGCCGTCAGTGGGTAAACCGCAACCGAACCAGGGCAGGGATCAGCCGAGGAACAGAGCGGAAGCGGTTCGTAGGTATCGAGGACGAACAAATTCGATTTGTTCACGGCCACCGCCAGGGGATAGATGCCGGGCGTGTTCACCGTGTTGAACGGATAGACTTTGCCGTCAGACCCAACCACGAACTGCACGATCGTGTTGTCGTCTTGATTCACCACGAAGAGATTCTCGTTGTCGGAGGAGACTGCCTCAGCCACCGGATTTCGCCCTGCTGAGGGAAACGGCGACGTCGGAATCTGCCGCATCCGCCCCGACTCCGAGTTGATCTCGAAGACGTCGATCTCTCCATACTGGTTGGTGCCCGCTGCTTTCGAGCTGAGCACATAGACAAAATCCACGGTCAGCGTTTGCGTGATCTGGGAGCATGCCGTCACTGATAAAGCCGCCAGGAGGCTTGCCGCTGCCGCCAAAAAGAGCTGACTCGATTTGTTCAACTTGATGTGCATCGTTCTTTCAAATAGGCCGCACTTGACGGCCTCTGAAAATCTCGTTCGCGGCCGAATGCTGCCGGCTCGCAAAATCGCCCATTCTACGCGGCACGGAGCCTGTAATCAGACCCCAAATGCCGATCTTTGCATTCGAAATTGAATCGGCCCGCGCTATCCTTGTCCGTTCGTCGGCGGTAGGCGCACATTGCGCTACCCGACGCGCCCATCCATCAGACACCACGTAGCCGGACCCTTAAGCGAATAGGTGCTGGTTCTCCGCATATTGTTGAGCACGCCTGAGTCTGGATCCAGCAACCTTCCTGTGACCGTCGAGTCGTACCCATTGGCTTCGAAAATGAACTGGTCGGATGGATCCTCGACAATGCACTGCGGACCCGATCCGGACCCGAACGGTTCGCCGGCGATGAAACTCAATTGGTAAGAGGGCGCGGTCGTCAAAAAGTATCCGCTGATGCCGCTTTCCGGATTGGGGCCGGAGGTGTTGTTTCCCTGGTTGGCCACATAGACGAACTTACCCTTCGATTCCACCAGCACATAGATTGGATTGGAGAGTGTGGGATCGTCAGGAATGATGCCGCTGGGCTCTGCCTGCAACGAGCCGCCCGTGCCCACTGAAAACGGCAGAATCTGGCTTTGCGACGTGGTCGTTGTATTGTTGAACGTCACGGTGATGGGCTCATTGTCGAGCACATAGACCACGCCCCCAGCACTGACAATCGCGTTACCCGCACCGATGTTCAATTGCTGCACGCCGTTTTGACTGAGCCCGAGCTGGCCGCCACCGTAGGCATAAGGCCACACGGCAGTACCGCCTGTATATGGATAAGAGGTCGGAGCCGGCGCGCCGGTAAGCGTCAGCATATAGGAGCCTGTGAGAACGAAGTCGACAGGATTCACGGGAACCGGAAAGTAAGTAATCGGCTGCCCATTGGCCGCCGTTACCTGGGCATTTTCCACCAGCGACAGACGCCCCGTGGTCGAGTTGATCTTGAAAACCGTGATATCGCCGCAGGTGGTAGTCGACGGGCCAAGCGCCAGCGCGCAGTTGTCGGCGGCCGATGGGCTCGCATTGTCAGGAGCGTCATGATCCAGGACAAAGAGGTAGCTGCCGGTAGAGTCGGCAATTAAACGGAATGGGTTGATTCCCTGGGTATAAAACGTCTCCTGAGGAGTCAGGACGCCGTTTCCGCCCACCGCAAACTCGGTAATGTTGGAGTTCTGGCAGGCGTTGGCCCCGGTGCCGTAGCAATCGCCGTTCCCCGCACTATTCGTGCCGCGATTCAGGACATAGATAAAATTGCTGCCAAGAGTGAGCACCGCCCGAACCGGGTTGGAACCGCCCGAGGCAACCGGCATTCCGTGGATCGGCGTTAGAACCCCTGTGTTGTGATTGATTTTGTAGCCCGAGACGATGCCGCTGTTTCCAGACTGGGCAGTTTCGGTTCCGGTCACATACAGATAGCCAACTGAATAACTCTCAATGCAAGACGCAACGCCAAAAACAACGCCTGCCGAAACGGCGCCCATGCATAGCGCCTTACCGAATTTCGTAAACCTCATGCTATTCCTTCGTCCTGGTCAGGCGTACGCCGCCAAGTTGAACATTCCGCAGCCTTGCTGGGTTGGGATGGAGCCCCTGCTGCATTGTAAAAGGCGAGGGCCGGTTATGCCTAGCGCCGATATCACGAACCCGCTTCGTCTATGCCTCAACTTCACGCGACATGCCATGCCGTTGAATCCCGCCGGAGCCGTACCTGTGGCCTGTCGTCGATAAAAGCATTGCAGTATGCGCGTCTGAATGGGGGCGCTCTCATTGAATCATTCCATTTCTTCTCGCGCGATCCCGGCATCGGATCTACACATCCTCAGAACTCCCTGGAAAACGAACTGCCGTTAGACGTCGCGCCCCGGAAATCGTCAACCGTCTGCCGGATGGGGCAGGGTAGCAGAGGAAAGTTGCAGGAAACCAAAGGCAGTGGTCCTTGGAGCAGCAGGTAGAGGTTACGTCGTCGCACCAGGCTATCATGGGTAGCGCACTGCACCTAAAAGCAGAGACCCTAAGTCGGGTGCTGATCCGGTTCTTTACACGCCCTCGACCACCCTGCCACACTGGAACGTGGACACGCAGACAGTCGTCATCCTTGACTTCGGCTCGCAATATACCCAGCTCATCGCGCGCCGCATCCGCGAGCAAAATGTCTTCTCTG
>Ga0187851_10004605_pt1 | contig 11213 bp, 18 predicted proteins | sample June2016WEW_6_10_FD_132997 | JGI IMG/M metagenome (GOLD analysis project Ga0187851, IMG submission 132997) | Peatland microbial communities from SPRUCE experiment site at the Marcell Experimental Forest, Minnesota, USA - June2016WEW_6_10 | ecosystem: Environmental > Terrestrial > Soil >... | reverse complement strand
CGGGTTCGATCCCCGCCCGGCTCACCAGTTAAACTTTCGCCGCTTCAGCGAATCATGCTGCTGCACCCGAACTCAAACGCTGCTCAGGGAAAAGGAAGTCTGGTGTTCGACTTCGTGCACCCAGTAGGGCGGACGGCCATAGTGAGCATAGAGCCGGTTTTCGTACTCTCGCGTAAGCGGCTTGGAGAGCAGGTACTCCGGGCAGCTTTGGATGGCTTCGCGCGAGAGACCGGCGTAGATCTCAGATTCCTCCCAGCTCACACGTTTAATCCAGGCGGGCGAAATCAGTACCTTCTTACCCGGCAGCCAATTCCGCGTTGCAACCTCAACGTAACGGATAGCCCAGGCTGCATCGTCGATCACAAATCCGTTCACATGGCCGATTTCACCATTAGTCGCTTCCACGTAATAGCCGGTGATGGCTTCCGTGCTGCGGAGATGCGAATCCGTCGACTCTCTCTCAATCCTGCGTGCGTTAGGTTTCGTGGAAGGATTCGTCAAGCCCGCCGGATAGCGCGCAGGACCCCACAGGAACGCACCGCCCCAATAATAGGGATATCCGTAGTACAAATTATATTCAGCCTCGTGCTGCCGAGAGACCGGCTGATGTGAGTTTATGTCGGGGCTATTCTCCACCTGCTTCTTCGTTAGCGAAACATCCAGCCGCTTGGCGTGCCAGTCCGTATGGAGTATGGAGAATGGTGAGATCAACACTGACCGGCCGCCTAGCCAGCCTCCCGTTTCTACCGTGAGGTAGCGAATGGCCCACGTCTCATCGTCGAAGTAGAACTGATTCACAGTTCCAAGCTCTCCATCCGTAGCTTGGATGGTGAGACCTTTCAAAAATGCCGCATTCGTTAGCATTGTCTTGCCTCCCGATCGGATGCGCTATCTTGCGGCCGCTCCTACCGCTTCGGGTGAGTGCAGTGTCACATTGATGGGCCGCGTGGCTGCGATGATGCTTTTGGCTTTCTCGATTTCCGAGGCCTTGTCATGCACCAGCAGCAGAAACTTGTCCGTCTTGAGCGCCAACTCGTACTCAACGACACTATCCTTCGGAATACCCATGCCATAGAGTCCCGCGCCGATCGCGCTTAAGCCTCCAACCACCGCGGCGCCTTCCAACCCTCCCACGATCCACGCAACCAGAGGACCCGCCACAAGGACGGGACCGAGACCCGGAATTGCAAAGAAGGCTGAGCCAAACAGCAATCCCCAGAAGCCTCCCCAAAAAGCGCCGGTCTTGCCCCAGTACTTCATCCTGTCGCCGGTATTGTAGTAACCCACCACGTGTTCATCAGCGTGGGTGTCCCTGCCGACGATGGATAAGGTGCGCATGTCGAGTCCGGCGCGCTGAAGTTCTTTGACTGCTGCTTCTGCTTCGACATGCGTCGCATAAACAGCTACCACTGCGTTTTGTTCAGACATTTTATTGCTCCTCGATCTTACCGACTTCTACGGCTACTGAAAGCACTTCCGTGGCCGTCGATATTGCTCGCCGAGGGTTCCGCTGTTTCGGTTTCGGGAGCTCGTTCCAAAGAAGTCCGTGGCGACCATATGCAGTCGCATGGCCGCATATGGTCAGCGGCCATGACCACAGAACAAGCCGATGGTTGTGGAACACCTTCGTGGAACACCTTCAATGACCACAAGGAGCCAAAAGTGCAAGGAGGAATCCGAAATTGTTCTCCGCCATTGGTGCACCGAGAAGCCACTGCCAATGAGCACCCTGGAGGGTATCACTATGAGTAGCGCGATGAGTAGCACGGCAATTCTGAAGCTGCACCGGCTGGTAAGAGCGCAATGACAACGGAGGAATACGGAAGCGCGTACAAGAATGGCTTTGTTCGGACCACACGTCTTCTTGTTACGCGCGGTTTGTCGTGGGATGATGCCCAGGAGACGGCTCAGGCAGCCTGGGTCAGAGGGTGGGAGAAACGTACTCAGTTGCGCGATCGAACCACGCTTATGAAATGGATAAATACGATCGCCTTGAACATCTATCGCAGTAGTCTTCGACGCGAACCTTTCTCGCAGGACGTTCCGGAAATCGCCGCACCGCCCGAAAGACACCTGGCCGCTATTGATGTTCATCTCATACTACAGACCTGTAAGAAAAAGGACAGAATTGTTTTAGAGAGTTACTATCTGGAAGACTGCGGGCCTGAGGAAATCGCTCGCGCGCAGGGGTCGACGGTAACGGCGATCCGTCTCCGATTGCTTCGCGCGCGGCGTGGCATCGCCAAAACACTAACCGCCGGTTCGCGGCCCACCATGGCGGTAGCATTGGCGAAGTCTGCAAGCGCTTAATTGAGGGGCCGCGCGATTCTCGCGGGCGCGGCCGCTGGATTATTTCACCGCGTCCCTCTGCTTCGTGGCTTTGACGGCGCTCAAAATCCCGGCGCCCAAAAGTACAACGGACCCCACCACAATCCAATGCAGAGGCACATGCAATATGGCGGCGCCGTAAATGAGGCCGCCAATGACGATCAGGAACCCAACGATGTAGAGTAGGAACGACACGTTCTTTCCTCCTTCATGCGGTGCCGCGGCGTCCGCTCACCACGTTTATAACGAAAACCACGAGCGCCGCTACCAGCAGCAAGTGGATCAGGCTTCCTCCTACGTGCAGGCTGAAGCCTAGCAGCCATAGGATCAAAAAGATCGCGACTATTGTCCAAAGCATTGTTTTACCCTCTTCTGCTCGCTCGGAGCATTTCTAAATTCTCTAAGTAACGATATGTGGTCACTTGACCAAGCATGGTCACAAGAGAATGCGTTCATTTCAGGCCCAAGGAACCGGTTTTTGAAGCAGGAACAGGCGGGCGGTCTCTACTTCGGACCGTAATTCAAGCGGCAGTTGTGATCTAAACTGGGGCATCGAGAGGATCAACCGGCGCTCCTTGAGCCTTTTCGGTTTGTTACGGCTTCTTGAGATGCAATTGACCAGCCAACCCTTTGATGTGCCTTTTCGCACTGTGGAAGTCACATTGCTCTATCGAAAGCCATAGGAGAACTAGAAGATGAGCAAAACACTGGTAGCCATGCTGGCAATTGCCGGTACCATGGGTATCGTCGCGTTCGCGGCGGACCGAGAAGTCAAGGTCGACGACAGGCTGGACGCATCAGCTGACGCGCTGACCGATATGATGAGGGCCGCCGATAAAGGCATCCCCCAGGATCTGCTGGATAAGGCGAAGTGCGTCGTTGTAATTCCGGGTATGAAAAAGGCCGGATTCATCTTCGGCGCGAAGTATGGCCGCGGTTTCGCGGTATGCCGCCGCGCAGGCGGGTCGGGCTGGAGCGCTCCGGCCGCGATGCGCTCGGAAGGCGGCAGTTTCGGATTTCAGATTGGACTTTCGGACACCGATGTTGTGTTGCTGGTGATGAACGATGGCGGAATGAAGCACCTGCTATCTGACAAGTTTACGCTCGGCGGAGAGGCCACCGTGGCTGCGGGCCCAATCGGCCGCGACGCTAGCGCTGAGACGGACGCCATGTTGAGCGCGGAAATGCTGTCATATTCCCGCTCGCACGGGCTATTTGCAGGCATCTCGCTGGAGGGCGCGACGCTTCGTCCGGATTCGGAAACTAACCACGAACTCTACGGTCACGACTCAAGCAACCGTGAAATTCTGACTGGCGACTTTAAGACGCCGGAGGTCGCGAGAAGGTTTGAAAGAGCGCTGCATCGCGACTCGGCCGACCGCAACTAGTAGCACAGGTTATAGGATTCGGACAGTTCCAGAGTGCGATAGAATTGGGACTGTCCGTCCATCCCGAATCATTTGATTGCGAGGAAACCAAGCATGCACGAAACACACAGGCAAGCCGCCGAACAGCACGAACTGGCTGCCAACTCTCATCGCACAGCCGCGGAACATAACGAAAAAGGCGATTACTCAGCGGCAATCTGGCATTCTGAGCGAGCGCTGGAATACTCAGACCGCGCCTACAAGCTCTCCAAGGAAGCGCACAACAAGTCAGGACAGATGGTGAATCCTTAAAATTATGTCCACTCGCCAGAACAGCGGATCCCACTTCGAGAACCACCAGCGAGAAGATGAATTACGCGACGGCGCCGCACACGCGCATCGTGCCGGCGTGGAGCAGGGAAACGCGGATCACCTGACTGGGCACGAGCAATCACGGCAGGCTCTCGAACACTCCCCGCACCTGAATGAGCATACGCAGGCGGCGGCTGGCCATGGCATCCGAACATTCGGACATGCGGAGATCGCGGCCCTCGCTTATGAACTGTGGGAAGCTCGAGGCCGTCCCGACGGATCTTCGCAAGAAGATTGGTTCCGTGCCGCGGAAGAATTGCGATCGCGCGCGTCTAACCACATTACGTAATCACGCTACGTAGTCGCATCACGTAATCAGTAGCCCCAAAGCCGCCGCACTCATCAACGCTGCGCAGACCCATCCCAACACCATCGCGCCCCGGGAATTGATCCGGCTGCCCATGACTTTCTTGTCGCTCGTAAGCAGCACCACCAAAACCACTAGCGGCGGCGCCAGCACACCATTCACAACAGCGGACCAGAACAGCATCTTCACTGCATTCCAGCCTGCAAAATCAAGGACCAGTCCCACCACCATCGCTCCCGCCATGACAGCGTAGAATCGCGGTGCACGGCCCGGCTTCTGGCTTAGCGACGTGCCTTTCCACGAGGACGCTTCCGCAATCGCGTAAGCGCATGATCCGGCCAGCACTGGCACTCCCAACATGCCCGTCCCGATCAATCCCAGTGTGAACAGCCAATACGCACCCTGGCCGGCCAACGGGCGCAACGCTTCAGAGGCCTGCTTCGCCGTCTCAATGTTCTGCACTCCATGCGCGTGCAGTGTCGCCGCAGTTGTAAGAATGATGAAGAACATCACCAGGTTCGAAAAGAACATTCCAGTGAACACGTCGCCGGTCGCCCCGCTCAACTCCAGATTGGTGGAGCCGCGCCGCTGGGCCACGGTGATCTTCCCATGCTTCCGATCTTCCTCCACTTCCTGCGCCGCCTGCCAGAAAAACAGATAAGGAGAAATCGTGGTCCCCAGAATCCCCACCAGCACGGACATGTAGGATCGTGTCCATTCCAAGTGCGGCACAAAAGTTCCTTCGAAAACGGCGGCCCAGTCCGGCCGCGCCAGGAACGCTGTGATCACGTAAGCGAACAGCACCAGAGCCAGCCACTTGAAGACGCGCGCAATGAGATTGTAGGAGGTCCAGATCAACAAGCCTGTGATCAGCAATGCGAAGAAAGGGGTCCAATAGTACGATCGGATTCCCGTGACCATCTGCATCGCATTGGCCATGCCGCCCAGATCCGCGCCGATATTGAACACGTTGGCGACAATCAGCAGCGCGCACGCCGGCCACAGCACCCAGGGTGAATACCGCAAGCGGATGGCTCCGCCGAGTCCGCGTCCCGTCACCATCCCCAGACGCGCACACATCAATTGCACCGCTGCCATCAACGGAAACGAAAGGAGGGCGGTCCAGAGGAAGGAATAGCCGAAAACGGCGCCCGCTACCGAGTAAGTGGAGATCCCCGAAGGATCGTCGTCCGCGGCGCCCGTAACCAGTCCCGGCCCGAGATTGGCAAAGAAGCGCCCTACTAACCCGCGCCGGTTCGGCTGAGCAACAGAACTCGCGTGCTTCACCCTAAGAGACTCCGCCCATGATCTGCGCCAATCACATTCTACGACGGTCTCCGTGCGGGCCTTGCTGTGCGGTCCCTACCTTGCTAAGACAAGACTGGAGTCAACAATGAAATTTCTGTTTGGAGTCGTGGTTGGGCTGCTTATCGTGCCAGCTTTCGCTTACATTTATCTCCGGCTGGGATATGCGCCGGTCGCCACTGCCGCGCCGCCGCTTCCCCTGGAGAAAACGATTACGCGAATGGCGCTAGACACGCGGGTTGCGAAAGAAGCGCCCACCCAGGCCCCTCTTGCCGCCGCCGAACCGAATCTAATGGCTGGCGCAAAAAGTTATCGCCGGTTTTGCTCCGAATGCCACGGTCTGAGCGGAAAGCCCCCCAGCGCAGTTGCCAAGGGAATGTTTCCGAAGCCACCGCAGCTATTCGATGGCAAGGGTGTAACGGACGATCCGGTTGGCGAGACCTACTGGAAGGTTGCGAATGGCATCCGCCTTACCGGTATGCCCGCATTCGTCGGATCGTTAACGGACGAACAGCTTTGGCAGGTTAGTCAGTTGTTGGCAAATGCGAAGAAGCTGCCGGCCGGAGTTGGTGATTTAATGGCCAAGGCTGCGGACGCGCAGTAAAGGGTCCGGCGCCCGCCGGCATATATCCATGATTTCGCATAGATGACCAGATGCGGTCAGGTGACTGCATGTGGTCGGGGCTTCGGAGGCCTTGAGAGAGCTCCGCCCTCAGCAGCTTTAGCGAACTCACGTTCTGGAGGCAACCCCCAAACATGCAGGAACGATTTGCTACCGAAGGCCAGAGCTGTTCAGACGAACCAGTGAGGCTAGCGGATATCGATCTTGAGCAGGGCGTCTGAATGTTCGTGGCGCCAGCCCCAATATGCTTGTTGGTCGTTGTCATGGAGCTTAGAAAAATCGCGATATCTGTGATGGTTCTCTTTTGCATAGATGCGATACGCCTGATCTTCATGGGCATTCCATTCATGATCGTCGTTATGTTTTTTGTCGTGGTAGCTGCGAGCGGTCTTGTCATCGGCTCGCAGTGCCATGGGTGCGATTGCTAGTGGGACGAGTAGAGCGGCGCCCAGCAGGGCCGCACTGCAAAAACGGGGCATGATTATTCTCATGAAGGAGATCAGAGCAATCGTCGGGCCAGGCATGCGCTGACGCTTGAGATCCTCCGCTACTTCGCCCGCTTTACGGCCTCTGCTAGGCCAGGATAAGGATTAACGGCCTTCCCCTTCCACCACACCTTTTCCGGCCCCAACTCGAAGATCGCGAAATGCAAGTGCGGCGCGCGCGGATCCGCGTTTCCCGTCGATCCCACGAAGCCGATCACGTCCCCCCGCGCGACGTGCAATCCCTCATGCAATCCCTTTGCGTACCCGTCCAAGTGAGCGTAATAGTAGCAATACACTCCCGTTTCATCGAACTGGTATATCGTGTTGCCGCCCGGTTTGCTGAGGAACAATTTGCGGACGGTTCCGGATACTACCGCGAGCACGGGTGTCCCTCTCGGCTCCGCGATGTCGATGGCCTCATGCGGATGTCCGTTGTGAACTTCGGCGAACGAATCCCGCAGATCAGCGAGCGAGAGTCCGCGGATGGGTGGACTCCCATCGAGCAAGGGAAAGGCCGCGCCAACGCCGAGAACCATCCAGAACAGCCCGACAATGCTAACGCGGAGCTTCAAACGCTATTCCTCCAGGATGACCGGTGTGCCCCGTCGAATCATGTGCGACAGACTATCCACATCCCAGTTCGTCAACCGGATGCACCCGGCTGAGTCGCCGTGCCGGACATGTCCCGGATCCGGCGTTCCATGGATTCCATAATGTTCTTTCGAGAGGCCGATCCACGCGGCGCCGGCGGGGTTTCTCGGGCCGGGCGGGAGAATGGCAGCCGCTTTTTTCGGGTCCGCGTTCCAGAAGAGATCGGGATCGTAGTTGAACCACGGATAATGGAGCACGCTCGTGATAGTCCAGTTGCCGATCGGCAGCGGATCATGCGTGCCTCCGATCGTGGCGGGATACTGCACCAGCTCCTGGCCGCCGGCGCCGTACGCGATTACAGTGCGCTTCGACTTCGACACCACAAGACGTGACGCGAGTTGGACCCGGGCGTGACGCACATTCGGGACGACGATCCGCTCCCCGGCTGAATCCAGTTTTTCGCCGGGATTCAACTCGGCCAACAACTTCGGCGAGCAATGGAACCTCTCGCCCAGTTCTTCTCCCGGCGTTTCGAAGCCCAGCCACTTCATCTTCGCCTTCTCCAGGATTTCAGTTGGTTCTGGTTGGAACGGACCTTTCTCGTCCGCTCTAGTAATCGCGTAGGTCACCAGCAAAGGGCCGGCATCGATATCCAGCAGGCGCCACATCTCCGCATCAATTGTGCCGGTCGGCTTCAATCCGTGGTTCTCCTGATATCCTTTGACTGCGATTCCGAAATCGTCGCCGTAGACACCGTCAATTTGGCCAGGCGAGAACCGGGCGCGGTCCAGAAGAATTTGCGCCCGCACTACACGGGGCCCGGTCGCTCCCGGCCCCACCGCTGCAGTCTTTGTTGAGTCCTCGATTTCATTTGCGGAAAGACTCCGGGCAGCCGGCGCGCCGGCTAGGGTCAGAATCGAAATACTCGCAGCTACCAGACAAATTAGGCGCATACGCTAGAGTCGGCACTTTGCGGGCCATCCGCGGAACGGTACCGCGCGTGCTCTCGCACAACGGTAACCACTGAAAGGAAATCATGAGGACATGTTCAACTACTAGAATCGCCGGAGCCGCCTTCGCGACGCTGTGTACATTTTGCGCGTTTGCGCGTGACCATAGCGCCCTGAATGGCACCTGGACGCTGGTGCCCGCCAAGAGCGACTTCGCCGGCCAGCCGGTGGTTCAAACCGGCACCGTGACCATCGCCGATCGGGAGGGCATCATTATCGTCTCCCGCAGTTTCGTGTATGAAGGCGCCACGGAGACGTTCTACTACAACGACGTCACCGATAGCGAGCACAACGCCACATTTCACACATCGAAAGACCTCAAGAGCAAGACCAGCTGGGATCACGACGTTCTGAAAGTTACGACGACGCAGTCCGGCGCGGTTACCATCGAAAGCTATAGCCTGGCCTCGGATGGCGCCATGATTGTTAGCGTCGTAAGGCCGGAGCGGAAGCCGATCACCCTTACCTTCTTGCGCAAATAGCCAACGGCCCCAGCCGTGCACGAGATGGATTAGGGCTCGCAAAGGAATCCTGAAAGATTGAGCGACCCCTGACGTCTATGTGACAGATGGCGCAGGTAGCCGATCAGGCGAGGCTGACGCCTGCAGGGCGTTTTGAGAATAAGAATTTGGAGGAAACAAATGAATTTAGCAGACACGGCAACAAGAGCGGGCGCAACTCTGTCTCACGCACAGGATCGAGTGATGGATTTTGGCCTCGCCGCCGGCGAGAAGTTGGATGAAGCCCGAAAGGGTACAGCCGACGCGCTCGAAAACGCGGCTTTCTCAGTTCGAACCAACGGGCGCGAGGGAGCCCAGACCATCGAGGATATATCCGAGAAAGCGGCTGGCAAGCTGGATGCCACGGCTCAGTACGTGCGCAGCCATGACGTGGGCGGCATGCTAGGTAATCTCCGGCAGGTGATTGGGAGGAATCCAACGGGATTCTTGATTCTGGCCGCGGGAGTAGGATTCTTGGCCGGTTCCGCGTTCCGGAGTAACAATTCAGAGAAGGAAGCATGAAATCGAGTACGAAGGATAAGGAGGAACGACAATGTTGATACTGATTATCATTTTGGTGTTGCTTTTTGGCGCCGGTGGAGGATACTACGGCCATAGCCGCTGGGGTCCCGGCGGCGGAGCGGGAATAGGACTGGGGACGGTGCTGGTGATTCTCCTAATCGCCTACATGCTTGGCCTGTTGTGACGAAGTGATGGCCGGAGTCGCGCGGTGGCTTCCCGACGGCTCCGGCAGGTTGCGGTTCCCCAATTGCGCGCTTAGGCTGCGTTGGAGGGTAGAGTGTGCTCGGATTCCACGCCAGGCGACCCAGCATTGCGTTCAAAGACGTTGCGCCTTTGATTAAGGTTGCGTTCCGGAACTGGCAAGACGACAGAGCGCCACGAATGGGAGCGGCGCTGGCTTACTATATTGCCCTTTCGCTCGCGCCGACGGTTTTGATCCTACTCGCGATCGCCAGTTTGGCATTCGGCGCTCCAGCCGCTGAGGGCCGCTTGGTATCTCAGTTCCAAGGTTTAGTGGGAAACGAAGGAGCCAAGGCAATTCAGTCCATGATCGATGGAGCGCGTCAGTCCAGAGGCATTGCCGCTACCGTACTTGGGCTGGTCACAATGTTTTTTGCGGCCTCGGCGGTGGTCAGCGAGCTGAGGGATGCGATGAACACCATATGGCAGGTTCCCGAAGACACGGCTTCGAGCACGGTCCGGAGCATCTTCAATCTGGTGAAAGATCGGCTGTTTTCATTCGCTCTTGTGCTGGCTTCCGGCTTGTTCCTGGTGGTGTCGCTAATCGTGAATGCCTGGATCTTCGCGGCGGGCAAGTATCTCAACTCGGGATCGTCGCCGCCCAGGGCGCTTATCCAGACCACCGATTGGGTGGTCACTTTCATTGTCCTTACGGTTTTGTTCGCATTCATATTTAAGGTGCTGCCTAGCGTGACGGTGCATTGGAGCGATGTCGCCATGGGCGCAGTCGCCACTTCGCTGTTGTTCGCGGCCGGCAAGGTTTTGTTAGGGGTATATCTGGGCAAGGCGGGCTATAGGGACACATACGGAGCGGCCGGCTCGCTGGTCATTATATTGGTATGGGTATACTATTCGGCGCAGGTGCTTTTTCTGGGCGCCGAATTCACGCGAGCTTACGCCTTCCGCTTCGGCTCAATGTCAACGTCGAAGAACCACCGCCTCGTTTCGTAGCTCTGACAAGGAACCCTCAGGAATGCCGGTGAATCGCACGGAACGCCATCGGACGGGACGCAGTGGCTGGCTACGCGCGGCCGTATTGGGCGCGAACGACGGGATCCTTTCGACGGCGAGTCTGGTGCTCGGCGTCGCAGCCGCGCATGCCTCTCACAGCAATGTACTGGTGGCGGGCGTCGCCGGCTTGGTGGCCGGCGCTATGTCGATGGCGGCCGGTGAGTATGTGTCCGTGCACTCCCAGGCAGACACTGAAAAAGCCGATCTCGATCTGGAGCGCAAGGAACTCAAAGCAGACGATAAGGGCGAGCATAAAGAGCTGGCACAAATCTATGTCGCTCGTGGACTGGATCCTGCGCTCGCGAAACAGGTCGCGCAGCAGTTGATGGCCTATGACGCGCTGGGCGCACATGCCCGCGACGAACTCGGAATCTCCAAGAATCTCCGTGCGCGTCCCGTTCAGGCGGCGCTGGCATCCGCCGGCAGCTTTGCGGTTGGAGCAGCCATGCCTCTGCTGGTCGCCGCTACAGTTCCGGAGTCGAGTCTGATCTACCTGGTTTCCGGAACTTCGCTGCTCTTCCTCGCGCTACTCGGCGGGTTGGCGGCGCGCGTT
>Ga0187851_10004603_pt1 | contig 11214 bp, 9 predicted proteins | sample June2016WEW_6_10_FD_132997 | JGI IMG/M metagenome (GOLD analysis project Ga0187851, IMG submission 132997) | Peatland microbial communities from SPRUCE experiment site at the Marcell Experimental Forest, Minnesota, USA - June2016WEW_6_10 | ecosystem: Environmental > Terrestrial > Soil > Wetlands... | reverse complement strand
TGCTCGGCCAGGGCACGCCCACGAAGATTGCGCTCACCGACAGCTTCCACTGGGGCTTGTGGGTCGGCGGCGCGATCGCTCTGCTCGCCCTGCCGACAATCGCCGTCGTGCTCCGCCGCACGGCCACACCGGCCTCCGCCGGGAGCGTGGTTCCGGCGCCCGCCGACGATGCGGTTGCTGCGGTCGAAGCCGACAGCGTGCGCTGAGCCGCCTTCTTCGTCACACCGGCGATGGTCTCTCCCCGGCCGCAGATCCCCGCTCTCAGGTTCTGCCGCAACGGTCATCGCCGCGATCAGGCGGGCTGCTTTCTGACCACGCGCCCGGGCGTCACGGCGCCCGGGCGCGTGGTCCGTTTCGGCTCTCGCCGACGAATCAGCGCAGCAATGCGGAAGGTGCCTTATGCCTCAATACTGACATAATAATAGTAACGCATAAACACGTCTTCAGATAAACCGAGAAATTTCGCGGCGCCATTGACCGGCAGGTAATAAATCCCGGTGAAATGGATTGCTCTCTCTCGACGATGAACTGGACGGCAGGAGGAAACACCATGCGACCAGATGAACTGGGCGATGGGCAGGTCATGACCATGACGTTGGAAGCATTCGCCGACACGATCGTGCCGGGTGAGAAGAGGTGGCCGGGAGACAGGGCGGTCGCAGGTGCGGCCGAGGGCGGCGGGGCCGTGGCGGCCGGGGCCCTGCAGCTGCTCGAGATGCCGGAAGGCGGCTTGGATCAAGCGCTCGACGACCTGGCCCGCATGCTGAATGACCACGCTGAGAAGTACCGGGCCGGGCACGGGCTTCCCCAAGACGAGTCGGTGCCGCCGTTGGTGGCGCTCGACTTTGCCAACCGTACCGCGCTGGTCCAGGAACTTACCGCGCCGGATCATCCCGAGAAGGGCCAGTGGGTGGGGCTGGCGATGTTCTGCAACATGGCGTTCGACACCGGCGCGCACAGCCACACGACCGACGCGATCAAGTCCGGGCATGTCGGCCTGACCATGATGGGCTTCGCCCAGCCGGACGACGATGGCCTGTGGCGGTTCCCCGACTACTCATACCGCCGGCCACTCGCCCGGCTCCACCCTGGCACGACCGCGAACGGGAGCCTGGCATGACCGCAGTGGAGAGCACCGACGTGCTGGTGATCGGTAGCGGTTTCGGTGGCGCCATCGCCGCGTACCACCTGGCCGCGGGCGGCGCCCGGGTCACCGTGCTTGAGCGCGGCCCGTGGCTGGCGGCCGAGGAGTTCGACCACGATTTCAAATTCGGTTCATCGTCGACTCGCATCTTTGACTTCCTGGTCGGCGACGGGATGAGCCTGCTCGGCGGCAACTGCGTGGGCGGTGGCAGCGTCGTTTACTTCGCCGCGATGCCCCGCGCTCCCGGCTTCGTCTTCAACCGGCAGGGGAGCATCGGCCGCCGGATGTGGCCGACTGCGATCACGCGTGACGCCCTGGAACCCTGGTACGACCGGGTGGCCGAGGCGCTGCCGATCAGCATGGCGGACTGGAATACGGCCACCTACGCGGGGGGCTTGTGGGCGGCGGCCTGCGACCGCGCGGGACGCACCGCGAATCCGGTGCCCGCCGCCATCGACGATGCGCTGTGCACCAACTGCAACTGGATGATGTCCGGATGCCGGTTCGACGCCAAGCGGTCGCTGCTGCTGAACTACCTGCCGGCTGCCCTGGCGCACGGCGCCGAGATCCGGCCACTGCATGAGGTCCAGCGGATCACCCGGACCAGCGACGGCGGTTACCGGGTGCACTACGACACCGTGCACGAGGTGGATTACCGGATCCATCCGGATAGCGGCACCATCGACGCGAAGATCATCGTGATCGCGGCCGGCGCGGGCGCCACGCCGGTCATCCTGCAGCGCTCCGAGGCCGACCTGGGCCCCATGCCGCACGCCGTGGGCCGCTACTTCTCTGGCAACGGGGAACGGCTCAACACCGCGTACCTGAACGAGGACAAGGTCGCCGAGCTGCTCGGCCTGTCGCGCGGCGACGGGCTGGCCTACGCCGCCTCGCAGATCGGCAAAGGACCGACCGTGGCCTCGTGGGACCGGCTCGACGGGTCGCTGCCGGAATACGAGCGCTATTCGCTGGAGCAGCTCTACTTCCCGCCGGGGCTCGGCACGATCCTCGCCCAGGTGCCCGACGCCACCGGCCCGACGTGGTTCGGCGTTGAGAAGAAGGAGATACTCAAGCGGTGGCGCTCCTGGCTGACCATCTTCACCATGGTCGAGGACGACAACGAGGGGGTCTTCGGCACCCCGCCGCCGACCGGCAACTCTGCACGGCTCTCCCAGCAGTTCCTCGGCTTCAGCAATCTCCGTTACCGGCCGACCGAGAACACCCTGCGTGGCTGGGCGCTGTCGGACGCCGAGGTGCGGGAGATCCTGGAAAAGGACGGCCTGGCGAGGGTGATGCCATGGACCAACGAGCCGGTGGGTGCCTACACCGTGCACCCGCTCGCATCCTGCCGGGTCGGGGACGACCCGGCGACCTCCGCCCTTGACGACCGGCACGAGCTGCGCGGGCACCCCGGCATCTTTGTCACCGACGGCTCCGCAGTGCCCGGAGCGCTGACGGTTAATCCGGCCTTCACCATCGCCGCGCTGGCCGAGCGCGCGATGCCTGGCATCGTCCAGGCCGCGCGGGAGCGCGGGATCGATGTCAGGTATGGCGCACCAGCGCCTGACGGCTCCACCAGTGCCCGGCAGGCGGCCCAAACGGCCGCCGCCCGGCTCGCCAGGGCCTGACCCGGTACGGAGTGGCCGGCCGCGGCGGTATTGGCTTACCGCCGCGGCCGGCCTCACGTCGTTTCGAGTAGCCGGTCGCGACACAGGGAGTTGACGATGGGCGGAGGATTCCTCCGGATTGCGCTGCGAAGCTCGTCGCTCGCGCAGGTCAAGCACGTGCCCCAGATTCGCTTCAACAAGGCGGGCGGCCTTGTCGCGAGCGTCTACGGCCAGATGGAACGGGAATTCGGCATGCTCGCACCGCCGGTCACGCTGCATTCCCCGCTACCGGAGGTGCTCGCCGGTTGCTGGCTGGTCCTGCGTGAGACGCTGATCGCTCCAGGAAGGGTCACCCGAAGCGAGAAGGAGGCCGTGGCCGCCGCCGTCTCGGTCAGCAACAGCTGTCCGTATTGCGTGACCATCCACAGCGGCGTCATGCGGGCACTGCTTCCCGGACCGGACGCCGCGGCGCTCGCCGCGGATCAGGTGAAGAAGATATCCGATCCCCAGATAGCCGCGATCGCCGCTTGGGGACGCAACATCGCCGACCCCGAGGCGCTAACCGAGGCGCCGTTTCCGGCCGAGCACGTTCCTGAGCTCCTGGGGGTTGCGGTCACCTTTCACTACCTCAACCGTATGGTCAACATATTCCTCGGCGAGATTCCGCTGCCTCCGGCCGCGCCTGAGGCTGTGCTCGGGCCGATCATGCGGGTGGCCGGCCGGCTGATGCGGTCGGCGGGACGAAACGCCGCCGCTCCCGGCGCGTCCCTTAGTCTGCTGCCAGACGCGCCGCTGCCGAAGGACATGTCGTGGGCGGCCGGAAGTCCCAGCATCGCCGGCGCATACGCGCGCTTGGCCGCGAGCATCGAGGACGCGGGCCACGACTACGTACCGGCAGCTGTCCGCGAGCTCCTGTTTGCCGAGCTGGCGGTCTGGAACGGACGTTCCAAGGGACTCAGCCGGGCGTGGGTCGAAGACGCGACGCGTACCCTGTCCGACGCCGACCGGCCCGCCGGGCGGCTGGCACTGCTGACCGCGTTCGCCTCATACCAGGTCGACCAGGGCGTCATCGACGCGTTCCGGGCCACCCAGCCCGCCGACGAGACGCTGGTGGGGCTGACGTCATGGGCGAGCCTGACGACGGCCCGGCACATCGGCGCAAAGACCAGGCTAGTCTCCAGCGCCTGAAATTTCCGCCATATAGTGCGCCAGCGAGATATCGGGCCTTCGGCTAAATCCATCACCCCTGCAGGCCAGGCCCGAGGGCTAAGAATCGAAGCTACGTTCGCTCTATGAGTTAGCGTGAGAACGAGCCAGCCGCAGCGCATCTGCCTCCACGGAGAGGGCGAGCCCACGCCTTGATCTACAGATCGAGCTTGGTGATCAGGACGAGATCCTTCACGTTCGTCGCTCAGGTTCTCAATGACCGCGTCTTCGTTCGGCGGGAGCGGGCGGGCCGCATCGAGCACATCTTCCCTGCTCAGCTCCGAGGTGAGCCCATGGGAGATGGGCACGTAGGCTTCCGGGTCTGACATCGTGCCCAAATCATGCCTCCGGCGGGACCTCGGGCTCCAGGATGGACCGGCCCGCACCCGGCCCTCCCGCCGTAGGCGGCTGAGGCAGAAGGAGCGGCCATCCCGTCCCGGTCGGCCAAGGCAAGCCGAGCAGACCGCAGGCACCGGTAAACCTGTGAAACGCGAGGGGAAAGAGACCAATGGAAAGAGACCAGAATGAGCCCGGCAATTCCATTCGTTTAGCTGGACAATCTGGTGGCCGCCACCACAAAGGGACGTGGTGGCGGCCACGGTCATATGACCGTTATCCCAGGGAATGGACGGTCATCGGCAGCCCTCCCCGGACCCGCATCGTCAGCATCGGCTCGCCGTCGACCACGTATCCGGGCACCTTCTTCAGCCGCAGGTCGCGGGCGACGGTGGCGAGCACGATCGTCGCCTCCATCATGCCGAGGCTGTTCCCCACGCAGAACCTGGGACCTGCCCCGAAGGGGATGTACGCGTAGCGGTGGCGCCCCTTGGTCCGTTCGGGGGTGAACCGGTCCGGGTCGAAGCGCTCAGGCTCCGTCCAGAAAGCCGGGTGACGGTGCAGTATGAACGGGCTGATCAGTACGTCAGCGCCGGCCGGCACGTGGTATTCACCTATGGTGTCTTCGGCAAGCGCCACCCGCGACAGCAGCCATACCGGCGGACGGAGGCGCATGCTCTCCTCGAGCACACGGGTCGTATAGGTCAGGCCGCGCAGGTCCTCGTGGCTTAGCGTGTCGCCGGTGAGAACCCGTGACGCCTCCTCATGCAGCTGGTCCCACACCTCCGGATGGTGATCGGCGTAGTAGAACGCCCAACTGAGCGTGCTGGCTGTCGTCTCGTGGCCGGCTAGCAGCAAGGTAAACAGCTCGTCCCGCATCTGGATGCGCGCGACCCGCGGATCGCTTTCCTGCCGGGTTGACTCGATCAACCGCGACACGACGTCGTCACCCGTGTCGGTGGGATGCGCGCTGCGTTCGGCCACGAGTCGCTGAACGACCCCTTCGAGGTAGGCGCGAGCGCGGCGGAAGCGAAGCTGCCGGGGCAACGGGACCCACATCGGCACCATGCTCATCGACATCAGCTCGAACATCGCCTGGTCCTGGACGGCTTCGAACGACTCCCCGATCGCGTCGAATGCGCTGATGTCGCTATCGAGCAGGGCATGCCCGAGGACGCCGAGCGTGAGACCGGTCATCTCCTCACGCACATCGACCGGTCCATCGCCCTCGTGTGCCCGCAGCCTTTCGACCAGCTTCGCCGCCTCCTCCCCGATGACGCCGGCCTGCTTGGCGATCCGCTTAGGCTGGAAGGCGGGCTGGATCGTCCGGCGCTGCCTGCGCCAGAGCTCGCCCTCACTCGTCAGCAGGCCATCGCCGATAGCCCGGCGAGCATGCACTTGGCCGATGCCCTTGCGATAGTTGCCTGGGTTGTCAGCCAGCACATGCTTGGCGTAGTCGGGGTGACTGAAGAGGTACAGGCTCATCGGGCCCATGGGCAGCTTGACCGCGTCCCCATACTGCGCTGCGGCGTCCGCCATGGTCGTGGCCCGGTTTCGCATCATCTTGATCAGCAAGCTGATGGACGCCATGCGCCCTGGCCCCGATGGCACACGACGGGCCTCGACGGGTGCAACGCTTACAGCGGTCATAGCTTCGCGTCCTCTCCGGAAACGATCTGGCACAATACTGTCTCGCCGATTGATCCCGGCAGATTAAATGATTCGGGACTCTTTTCGTGGAAACCGACTACCGGCAGCCTCGTCGCCGACATATGTGATGTCGGCAGCCGGTGCCTAAGCGCCACGGAGGCATTAACCAACGTCCTCTCCATTCGGAATTCGCTTGATACATCGGAGTACGAGATCATGATCTCGAATTGGCCGCCTCCTCGCCTACTCCGAGCATGCCGCGCCAGAAACCCCGGGCGCCACCTACCGGCCGGATCCGCCCCGGGGATCACACGTTGCCGCGTGTCGTCTCACATCGAGGGCATGAGTCCTGGAACAGATGAGGGCGCCAGGACGATCCAGATACCGAGCCCGACGATCGCAACCGCCAGCGACACGTCGACGGCGGCGTTCGCAGGCAGCAGCCTCTGGGCCAGGACGACCGCGCAGACCACGGCCATCCACACGATGCTCATGACGCCCAGCGCCACGGGCAGCAGCATCAGTCCGATGTTCGATCCCAGGCAGCACAGCCCGAACCCGAAACCAGTGCGGAGGTTCTCGCGGCAGCGCCGCCGGAAGTGCCGCTTGAGCGGGGTGAACTCGTAGGCGCCGGCCGCGATCACCATGATGCCGGCGGCCAGGGACTCGTGCGGGCGGTACGCCACGTACACCAGGACGCCCACAAGCGTCCAGACGGCGAGGTACGACACGACAAACAGCGGTACGGCGCGCATACCATCGCTGGCTCGGGCCCGCCTCAACACGGCCGGGGCCGCGCCTGGCAACATCATCGCCGCCATCATTGGCGGCCACACGGCGACGAAGAACGCGAACGAGCCGAGCTGGGTCGCGACGCCCATGTCCATCCCGTTCATCTGCCAGCTCGCGATGACCCAGGATGCGGCCGCCAGCCCGATCGTCGCTGTCAGCACGACCGCAGCCGCGGTCATGCCACCTGTCGTCATCGTGGCGGGGCGGTCGGGCGGCGTCAGGTCCGCGGCAGCGGAGGTGAGTCGTCGATCAGTCATGATGTCCCGAGGCTTCCTAGAGCGGGTTTGTAATCGGGCGGGGCGGCTATGGAATTAGAAAGCAGTTCCGCAGCTCGGCGTCATTCGTCCGCCATCATCTCATAGACCCGCAGGCAATTTCCTCCGGACAGAGCCAGTTTCAGTTGAGGAGACGTTCCGTTGACGCAGCGACCGCCCCGCGGATTCCGCTTCGCCGCAGCTCATAGGGCGATACCGGCCCGAGCGCGCCGGCCGCGACCTCGGTGCGATCTGCCCGCGGCACCGGGAAATAGTCCGGCATCCCTCCATGGATAGGGTTTTGGATCTTGCCATCGATCCAGCGACGCGAATGGAAATAGGTAAAGCCGTCGACTGCGAGCCAGCTCATCGTGGGTGATGGTACGGATGACCGGTTAGATCAGGCAGCACCTTTTCGCCAGCGGGAGCGCGGCAGTCGGGCCTGTTGCACAGCATGCGCCGCAGGAGCGGGACCGTCTTCGTCCGCGGCGGACCCGGCCACAGGCGCCGGTGACTGTGCCGGGCCGGCCCACCGTCGTGCTATTTATTCGTCCCTTGCAGCGACATGAGGGTGCTGCTGATGCGCTGCCGCCAGAGTTCGAAGCCCGGCACCGCTCCGCCTTCCGACGGCTGCGGGAGAGATTCCTCACAGATGCGGGCGGCGTCTTCCGGAGTGACGCCGCATAGCAGCCTGGCCGCCAGTTCGGTATGCGGGGTCACCAGCCCCGCCCGCACCCGGGCCGTCGCGGCGAAGGCGCTAGCCTGGGCGATCTGCGGGAGATACGCCTTGCCGCGGTCCAAGAACACGCGCAGCTCGGCCTCGTCCACGGCGCCGGCGTAGGTGGCGGCCAGGCCGGCGCCGCAGTAGAGGTCGGCCCGGCGTTCCAGCGGGAACGCGTCGAACGCGTCCGCCACCCGGTTCGGGTCTGACCCGCAGACGAACCACGTGGCTCGCCCGATGCCCTGGTCGATAGCGCGGTTCGCGTACTGGGCCGGATCCTCGGCCGGCCACGGGAAGTCCAGCTCCTGGTACTGGCGGCGGACGTACTTTTCGGTGTGGAAATAGGCTTGATGGAAGCCATAGCCGTCGAGCGCGAGCCAACGCAGGATCGGGTCGGTCAGCCCGACGGTGGCCTTCGCCCAGCGCAACCTCGGCAGCCGCGCCATCGCCCAGCCGACGCCGACGTAGACCATGTAGATGTGCTCGTCGCCCCGCCCCTGCAGGCAACGCTCGACCCAATGGCCTCCGAACGGCAGTCCATCGCGGACCGCGAACCCCATTCCAGCGCCCTCGTAGGCGAATCCGCGGAATTCCCACGGCACCTCTTCAAGGTGTTCTTCCGCCTCGGCAACGGTACGCGACCCGACGGCGAAACTATACCCCTTCATGAATGTCTCGCCGACGTTCTCAAGCAGATCACGCGCGGCTGGGCTCTTCTCGTAAAAGCCGCGCTTGGACAATTTGGTGGCTGATTTGCTGGGCGTAAGAATACGTCCTCTGATTGCCCGCCATGAAACGGCCAACGTTTTCTCCTCTCGGCCTGCCGCTTGACTTCGCGGCATAGTGTTCTATGCAATAGTCACGTTATGCAAAGAACCTACTGCCCGCGCTGCCAGCACCGATCGCTCGCGCAGGCCCAGAAGGCCCGCGCTCGCGACCGGTTGTGCGCAACGCTCATAACGTGTCGTTGTCGCGGCCCGTCCGGCCGCCTACGTCGAAAGTGACCTGGCCGCAGGATCGAGCTCCAGGCGGATCCTGCGCCGCCAGATCTCATACGCAGGCTCCGGTCCCTCGACGGCGTCGACGGCTGTGCCCCGGTCGGCGATCGAAACCGCCTCCTCGATGGTCAGGCCGCCAAAGGCGCTGGCCGCTTCGACCGTATGCTCAGGGACGAAGCCTGCATAGTGCCGCGCCTTGACGGCGAACACCGCCCCCAAGCCGACCTCGGGCCGGTACGAATCCGCGGTTTCGTACAGCTCAGAGAGCTCTTGCGGGTCGCAGCCGCCGGCGAACGTCGCGGCCAGTCCGACGCCGCTCCACAGGTCGGCCCGCCTCGGCTCGGCGAACCGCCGCACGGCCGCGGCGACGTCTGCCGCTCTGCCGCCGTGGATGAACCACAGCGCGCGGCCAATGCCCTGGTCGACAGCCCGCGGGAAATAAGCGGGGTATCCAGCCCACGGGTAGGGTCGCGGCTGAATCTGCTTGTCCACCCAGCGGCGGGTGTCGAAGTACGCGCGATCGAAAGCGTAGCCGTCAACCGCCAGCCAGCTAATCGCCGGATAAAAGGGAGTTCCGCTCAGATCAGGCACGACCTTCTTCCACAACTGGCGAGGCAGCCGGGCCATGGCGAAGCCGATGCCAATGTAGGCGACGAATATGTGCTTCTCTCCCGGGCCTAGGAGCAGCTCCCTGGTACGGTGACCGCCGAACGCGTCCCGTACCGTAAATGCCATCGTCGCGCCTTCATAAGCAAAACTACGGAGTTCAGGTTCTATCATGCCCAGGCGGCGCTCCACTTCCCACTGGGAGCGTGAGTCGATGCCCCATTCGAACCCGCAGATCACTGACTGCGGTACTCGCTCCAAATGGTCGGTGGCCTCAGTTGGCTTACTGGGGAAGCCGCGCTTGGCGAATGTAACCTCGGTCAGCGACGGCGTGAACACGAGCCTGCGGACCGAGCCGAGCAGCGTGGCCATACATCCCCCTCTGTTTTCGATAGGAAAAACTCCGGTCTCTTGGATGATCGGCCGCGGGCGTGCCACGCCGCCTCTTCCCGATTGCGTTTGAAGGGGCCGAACTCCGCTGTGGAGTTCGGCCCCTCCAGAGGATCGGGGCGGTCTGCAAGCTGCGCCGGGGTGCCGGGTGAGGGCAGCACGTCCAGAGAAGCCCGTTGTCCCCATATCGCTGGATACTCATGAGTTGGGGTGTCCGATCGGCGAAATTACGCACATACCCCTTTCGCGATCTATGCCGCGATGCAGCGAAGCAAACAGGAAAGCATCCGGCCAAGCCCAGGTAGAAAGGACCCACCGTAATGGAGTTGCAGGAAGTATGTTCCTACCTTACCGCCGAGGATAACGCTCTCGACGGCCTGGTTGCGGAGCTGGACGTGGCGGCGTGGGCAACCCCGACTCCAGCCCCCGGCTGGACGATCGGGCACCAGATCGCGCACCTGGCCTTCATCGCTCACCTCGCCCGTCTGGCGGCGTCAGACGGCGCAGCCTTCGAAGCCGAAGTGGCTCCCGCCCGGATCGACTTCCAAGGGTCTGTGGACACTGTCCTCGCGGAATACATGGCCGATGGGCAGGAAGGTGTCATGGCCCGCTGGCGCTCCGAACGCTCGGCTGCGACCGGAGCCCTCCTCGCGGTCCCAGCCGGGCAGATGGTTCCGTGGCTGGTGAACCCGCTGCCGCCGTCGGTGCTCGCGGCCGCGGGGTACATGGAGACCTTCGGCCACGGTCAGGACGTCGCGGATGCCCTGGGGGTACGCCGCGAGCGGACCGACCGGATCAAGCACCTGGTCGCATTCGGCCTGCATACCCGCGCTTTCGGCTACATGGCGCACGGGATCAAGCCGCCGGAGGAGCAGTTCCGGCTCGAATTGACCGCCCCGTCTGGTGCCCGCTGGGAGTTCGGCCCTGCGGACGCCACGCAGCTGGTCCGCGGGTCCGCGTGGGATTTCTGCCTGCTGATCACCCGTCGTCGGCATCGCGATGACCTCGACCTGACCGCCGTGGGCGCCGAGGCGGATCGCTGGCTGAACATCGCCCAGGCGTACCGCGGGCCGGCCGGCGAAGGCCGCCAACCCGGTCAGTTCGCGGACGCGCAGTCATCGCAGGCGGCCTGACGCACCCAGATCTTCGTGCCTGTCGATGTGTGCCGTGCTTTCCGGCCCGGTTTGCGCGGTTCAGGTAGCGGAACGGGAGCCTGGGTCCGGCCAGACCTCCGAATCGGCTGACGCCCTCTTCGGGTTGTCCTGCTAACGATTCGTCGGCCGGGCCCAGGTTCAGCTAGCGCCGCAGCAATCACTCTGAGGGCCCGAACCACCGCATCCCAGCCGCCGTCACCGCCAACCCCGCCTCTCCCCGCACCCGCAACCCACCCGTCACAATGGTCGAAAAAGATCGTGGAATATTCGGCTTACCTGGATAGTTCGGTACCCTATCGGGTACCGAACTATCCGCAGGAGCCCGATCTTCCACGCGAAACCGGCGGCCCGGCCCG
>Ga0187851_10004602_pt1 | contig 11215 bp, 10 predicted proteins | sample June2016WEW_6_10_FD_132997 | JGI IMG/M metagenome (GOLD analysis project Ga0187851, IMG submission 132997) | Peatland microbial communities from SPRUCE experiment site at the Marcell Experimental Forest, Minnesota, USA - June2016WEW_6_10 | ecosystem: Environmental > Terrestrial > Soil >... | reverse complement strand
GGCGATATACCCAACGCTGATGGTTTCAGGATGAATCGGTATCTGCCAGACCCAGCTCATGTAGAAAGGGCCTTCACAGTCCGCGTTTATGGTGGTCCCTTCCAGTGGCTCAGGCGCGGGGAAGTAATCCCATATTGCTACCTTTTTGGGGCCGTACTCATAAACCTGCAAATCGAAGAGGCGTGGAAACAGACTAGTCGCCGATCCAGCGGCGTCAACAAACCAACGTGAGGAGATTTCGATGCCGCCCTGGGTAACCACCGAAGTGATCGTTCTGTCTTTCCGCTCCACTCGAATCACTTTGTCGCGCAGCCAGGTGACGCCGGCTGAATTGACAATCTCGCGAAGAGCCCGATCGAGTTTTGTGCGGTCCACGTGAAGGGTTCTCAACTCAACGTTGTATGGCGGCTTAGCAAGCCAATCGGACGGCTCGTAATGTTGTGCCGCTCCGCTGCGCAGCCTGAGAATGACGTGTTTTTTATAAGTAGCCATCTCTTCGCTGAGAAGGCGGTTCATTGGCAGGCCCAGGTCGGCCAGTAACTCAGGTGCGGACCAGTCAAGTGATTCGCCGACTGCGTCTCTGTTTTCAGATTCCGCCTCAATGCAGAGCACGCGCAGTCCACCCTTGGCGAGATGAAAAGCGGCTGCCATTCCGGCCAGACCACCCCCCACTACCGTCACATCAATTTCGGAGAAGTTATTTATCATCAGGAGGATGTGTCGACAGTTTCCTGTATAGCGCATACTGGCGGAAGCAATGACAATCACGCAACAGTCGATGGGCGGGTAATTCTACCCACCTTTCGATGGAACCGCGATCGGCGGAATCTAGATTGAAGCGCTCGCAACGTTGCCTGACCACATTCCCATTAAGCAGCACTCGGATGAGGCGGGGCGGTTGCACATCAAATCATTGGAGCGTAAGAACCTTTGGCACTGCTCTTGATCGGGATGTCAGTTATCATGCTGGCGACGCTGGCCGGGGGCTGGCTGGCGCGCAAAGTGGGACAGCCGCGGGTGGTAGGCGAGATCGTTGGCGGGATTCTGCTCGGCCCTTCACTCTTTGGGCGATTCGCGCCAAACGTCTCCAGTGCTCTTTTTCCAAAGTCGTCCTTTGCCGTCTTCGAAATTTTCTCCACAGTTGGGTTAATCCTCTTCCTGTTCCTGGTCGGCATGGAATTGGATCATGAATTGCTCTACCGCCAGCGCAGGACGGCGCTGCTGGCAAGCGGAATGAGCATCCTGCTGCCGTTTGCGATAGGGGCGTTGCTGGCGCCCTCATTGAGGGTCCGGTTCGCGCCGCAGGGAGTCGGCGGCACACCTTTTACATTGTTTCTCGGCATTGCAATGAGCATTACGGCCTTTCCTGTGCTGGCTCGCATCCTCGAAGAGAGAGGGATCCAAGCGACCGAACTGGGGTGACCGCGATTTTCTGTGCCGCCGTGGACGACTTGTTTGCGTGGCTTTTTCTCTCGCTGGCGCTTGCGCTGATCGGTGCGCCGGGCGGGCCGTCCTCGTTGCTCTTGCGACTGTCGGGCCTTGCTGCCTATTTGATAGTGATGCTGGGCGTGATCAGGCCGCTGGCGGCGCGGTGGACGCGTAATCTGCAAAACGCTGAGCTTTCATTTGAGATGCTGAGCATTGTCCTGGCTTTGACGCTGACATCGGCAGCGGCCACTGAATTCATCCGCGTCCACCCGCTCTTTGGAGCGTTCATTGCCGGGACGTGCTTCCCACGCGTTGAAAACTGGCAAAAGACAATGCGCGAGCACCTCGACACCCTGGTGTCAGTCATCCTGTTGCCTCTTTTCTTTGCCCTGACCGGGATGCGGACGCAACTCAGTCTGCTATACGGAAAGTCGGCTTTGCTGTGGGCGGCCACAGTGTTGCTGGCCGCGGTGTTCGGAAAGTTGGCGGGCGCCGCGCTGGCTGCACGCTGGAATGGGCATTCATGGCGTTACGCAGCTGCGCTAGGCGCCCTCTTGAATACGCGCGGGCTGGTGGAACTGGTCGTACTCAACATCGCATATAACGTTGGCGTCTTTTCTCCCACGCTCTTTTCCATGATGGTGGTCATGGCTCTATTGACGACAATGAGTACAGCGCCAATCCTCAACCTTCTCGGCGTTGAAGATCATAGCTTGATAAAGCCGTTGCCCGCAGATCGCCCCGTGATGTGAAACGCATCATGCGACTCGATCTTTGTTCGCCTAGTTCAACTAGAGAATGAGCATTTCTGCCGGCCAGCGTGAACGGGAATCAGGAATCAGGTCTGCCGAAAAATTGATATTGCGGAACTTGACCTCCTGGTATATTCCAGAGATAGTGAGGTCTGCGCCGTGGGTATCGAAAAGACCAAGATCGAGCTGATTGAAGATGCCGACGCGACTGGCGAAGTGGCTGCTGTCTATGACGAGTGGCGTCAGAAGTCCGGCAGGCAGAAGATGCCGGGAATTTTGAAGTGCTTCAGCCACCGGCCCGATTTTCTTCATGACGTCCTGAAGTTTGGTGACACGGTGCACTTTTCTGAGGGGCATCTGAATCGACGTCAGAAAGAGGCCATCGCCAGCTGGGTTTCGTGGCTCAACCGCTGTCCGTATTGACTGGACTCGCATGCATACTTCCTGCGTGTTCAGGGAGCAGAAGAAAAAACGGTGCAGGCGCTGGCCAACGGCAAGCTCGATGAAGCAGAACTGAGCCCGGCAGAGCGCGCGTTGTTGGATTACGTGACGAAGGTGACGGAGGCCGCGTATCGAACGACCGCAGAAGACGTGCAGACCCTGCGCGATCACGGCTGGACCGAACCGCAGATCGCCGAAGCTGTCTATATTACGGCGATGTTCGCGTTCTTCAATCGAGTTGCAGATGCTTTCGGAATTCCGCCGCAAGGCTATCTTGAAATGAACGCCGTGACAAAGTAACCCGGACAACTTGCTCGAATCTCCGAGGGTCTGGAAATAGGCAATCCATTGTCGTCGGGCAAACGTGGCCTGGGCCCGAATCCTCCGTTTGCGCGTCTCCACCACTCGATGCACCTCCGGCCCCCTCCCTCCGGTGGATGGCGAATGCAACAGGTACCCAGTCAAAATATCCGTTGAGCGCCTTCTTCCCGACCACAGTCGTAAGTCGAGCATTGATTCCGCTTTGAGCGGAATTTATCTCATTGGAATCAGGCGCTGGTCCCCTGACTCAATCATGGTTAGCTGGGATTCTCGAGGCGAGTGATGAATCGTCGAAATTTCCTGCGTGCGAACGGCGCCATTTGTGCTGGTTGGGCGATCACCAGGACGATGCCCGCCTTGGCGAATTCTCCGTCGGTGGGCGGATGGCGGACCTTCGAGGTCACCACCAAAGTGGAGCTGCTGAAGCCAGACGGTGTTGGGCACATCTGGCTGCCGGCGCCGCTGATTCGCGACACGCCTTATCAGCGCACAATTTCAACGCGGTTCACGACTGAGGTTGGATCGGTCAGGGTGAGTAAGGACAAGCAATGCGCTCTTGGGATTGTCTCCGCAAAGTATCCCGCGACCGCCAAGCCGGCGCTGACGTTGACCAGCCGCGTCTCGCTGAAAAACTACACCGTCGATTTGTTCTCCCGGGCTATAGTCCCGCCGGTTTCGCAGACTGAACTGAACTACTTCCTTCAGCCCAGCCGATATGTGCCGACAGACGGCATTGTGAAGCAGACCGCACTCAAGGCGACCGCCGGCGCAACCACCGACATTGAGAAAGCGCGAGCTATTTATGAGTGGGTCGTCGAAAATACGTTCCGCGACCCGAAAATCCGCGGGTGTGGTCGTGGCGATATTCGATTCATGTTGGAGTCCGGAGATATGGGGGGCAAATGTGCCGACCTGAACGCGTTGTACGTCGGCCTGGCCCGCTCGGTGGGCCTGCCCGCGCGGCACGTCTATGGTTTAAGGATTGCCAAGTCGGAGCTGGGCTACAAGAGTCTTGGACTGGCCACGGATAATGCCACGAAAGGACAGCACTGTCGAGCCGAAGTCCACCTGCACGGGCACGGATGGGTGCCTGTAGACCCAGCCGATGTCCGGAAAGTCGCTTTGGAAGAACCTCCCGGAAACCGTTCCCTGGGCGATGAAGTCGTGTCGAGGGCCCGTGGTTATTTGTTCGGTTCCTGGGAGATGAATTGGATGGCGTACAACTACGCGCATGACGTGGAACTCCCGGGATCCGCCGGCAATCCGCTGGTGTACTTCATGTATCCGCAGGCGGAAACCCCGGAAGGACGAGTCGATCCGTTCGATCCGGATAACTTTAAATACGAGATCGCGGTAAAAGAGATCACCTAGCCAGTGTCATGTCTCCGAAGTTCCTTTCACGATTTCGACGAATCCAAGTGGGGCGAAGAGCAACCCTCAGGGGTCGTGCGCGGGCCATGCTACGGGCGGTGCGATTCAGTTTCGACCAAGCCGCCCGGTTGGTCGGCAGTGAATTGATTTCCCTCCAGATTGGCGGCCAGCCGCCCAACCGTCGTTGGGAGGGCAATTCTACCCATCTTTCGATGGAAGCGCGATTGCCCCGAACCCCGCTAAGCTGCTGGCAGCGGGTCCAACTTCCCTCTCGAAACAATTGGCCCAAGGAGAGTCGGGATATTTGAAAATTCCTGTGTGGCTCCGTCCCGTGCTGCTCATTGCGGCGCTGCTCGCGGTTTGGCAAGTCGCCATCAATCGCCATCCCGGGCAGCTACTGCCGGGGCCGATTGGCGTTGCGTCGGGAATCGTGGACCTGATGCAGCACGGATTGTTAGTCAAATACGTGGTCGCATCTCTTTTCCGGGTGACTTGGGGATTTGGCCTGGCGGCTCTTGTGGCGATCCCTCTGGGGCTTATGCTGGGGTGGTACCGGCGCGGCGAATTGGCGTTCTACCCCCTCGTGCAGGTCTTTCGTCCCATTTCACCCCTGGCCTGGACTCCGATCGCCATTCTCTGGTTCGGCGTGGGCGATCTCGCCGCAATCTTTCTGATCTTTGTCGGGTGCTTCTTTCCTTTGCTTCTGACGGCCATGAGCGCTGTGCATAACATTCCCGCCGTGTATATCAACGCGGGCAGAAACTTTGGATTAAGTTCGAGTGCGTTTGTGTCACGGGTGCTGTATCCGGCGGTTGTTCCTCAGTTGTTGATTGGGCTGAGAATTACGCTCGGCATCGCCTGGCTGGTTGTGGTGGCCGCGGAGATGATTGCCGTCAGTTCCGGATTGGGCTTTCTGATTGTGGATGCCCGGAACGCAGGGAATCGCTACGATCTTGTCGTGGCCGGAATGGTCATTATCGGAGTTATCGGCCTGTTGCTTGACCTTACGATGAGATCGCTGGAGCGGGTGAGGTCGTTTCATTGGAGTGTGGCGGAGGACTAGTGGCGTCAGCAGAAGCAGTTGTGACCGCGGCAGGAACCACGCGCAAATTGCGAATTCAGCACCTGGGCAAGGTGTTTGAGCGCGATGGCGAAAGCGTCGCTGCGCTTGAAGACATCAACCTCGACGTCACCGAAGGGGAATTCATCTGCATCGTCGGCCCTTCGGGATGCGGCAAGTCGACACTCCTGAACGTCCTGGCGGGCTTTCTTCCTTCGACCAGTGGATCCGTCACCATCGACGGTGAAGCAGTGAGCGGGCCCGACCCGCGGCGCATCATGGTTTTCCAGGAGCGAGGTGTTTTTCCCTGGCTGACCGTCGAAGGAAACATAGGCTTCGGATTGTCGAAATTGACGCGCGCGCAGCGCGAAGAGCGCATTGCACACTACGTGCAAACCGTCCGGCTGCAGGGATTTGAAAATACTTACCCTTCGGATCTCTCCGGCGGCATGAAGCAGCGGCTGCAGGTGGCGCGGGCGCTGGCGGTCAATCCTGACATTTTGTATCTGGACGAGCCTTTCGGAGCGCTCGACTCCATTACCCGAGTGATTATGCGCGGCGAATTGCTGCGCATCTGGCAAACAGAGCGCAGAACCATCCTTTTCGTTACGCACGATATCGATGAGGCCGTGCAAATGGCCGACCGCGTTGTGGTCTTGAGCTCGAGGCCGGCGCGCATCGAAGAAGTTCTGACGATCGACATCCCCCATCCCCGCAACATCAGCTCGCCGCGTTACCTGGAGCTTCGCGACGAACTGCTGAAGCAGATTGGCCTGGCCTACGAGATATGAAAGCAGTTGCCAAGCCGCGCATTTGGGAGAATTTCTTTTGGCCCGTGATTGCCGCTGCACTCTTGTTGGCGGTCTGGCATTACTCGGTGGTGTTTACGGGGACGAAAGTCTTCCCGTCGCCAATGAACGTAAGAACGGGAATGGCTGAGTTGCTGCATAAGCATGTTCTATGGGCGGATATCGGCGATTCACTCCGCAGGGTCGCAGTTGGCTTCTGTGCCGCGATCCTGGTCGGAATTCCTGTTGGCCTTTGGCTCGGATGGAGCGCAGCGGCGAACCAGGTGGTTAACCCAGTGCTGCAGATACTGAGACCCATCAGCCCCATCGCATGGATACCAGTAGCCATAATCTTCTTCGGCGTGGGAGACCGCGCTGCAATCTTTCTCATCTTTCTCGCATCGATCTTCCCTATTGTGCAGGCGTGCGTGAGCGGCGTATCCAGCGTGTCGCCCGTTCTGCGCAGTGCGGGGCGCAATTTTGGGTTGTCTACTCCGCAGCTCTTGCGGCGGGTCATTTTTCCGGCTGCCTTGCCTCAGATCCTCGTCGGCGTGCGCATCGCGCTGGGCATCGCCTGGCTCGTGGTTGTGGCGGCTGAAATGATCGCCGTGGACTCGGGACTTGGCTATCTGGTGATCGACTCGCGCAACTCAGGAAAGCGCTACGACCTGGTTGTGGCGGCGATGCTGATGATCGGGATCATCGGGCTGATCCTTGATTTCAGCGTGCGGCGAGTGGAGAGGATCAAGTCCGTTCGCTGGGGGTTCCGCAATGCATCTTAGAACCAAGCTCATGATCCTCGCAGTCGGCTGGCTGGCGCTCATCACGGGGCTGCATGCCTGGCTCAACGTTAATTGGGCAGCGGTTTTGAATGATTACCGGCCCATCAATGAGCGCAAGATCACGGTGGCCTATCTGCCAGTTACCTGTCAGCTCACTTGCCCGGTCACCGACTACATCTCGAAATATTCGCTCTCGGGTGAAGAGTTCATGCCGCGAATGTTTCAGGGGTTTCCAGAGATGAAGGAAGCGCTGATCTCCAATCGCGTTCAGGCGGCATTTATTGTTGCGCCCATGGCACTGGCGCTCAAGGCCCAGGGAGTTCCCATCAAGGTGGTCTATCTCGGGCACCGCTATGGGAGCGCCGTTGTTGTGCAGAAGAATGGACCGATCAAGACGTTCGCCGACATGCGCGGACGCACGATCGCTATCCCCAGCCGCTTCTCAGATGAACGCCTGCTGCTGTTTCGCGCCATGAAGGTGTGGGGTATCAAGCCAGGAGAAATCAAGATGGTGGAGATGGCGCCACCCGATGTCTCCGGCGCGTTGGCGGCTCACGCCATCGACGCGTTTGTCATGGGCGAACCGTTTCCGTCACAAGCGGAGATGGCCGGATATGGACGCATACTTTTTCAGGCTCGGGATTACTGGCCAGACTATATGTCGTGCATTCTGGTGGTGCGCCAGGACCTGATCGACCGTCGTCCGGATGTGGTGCAGGTGCTTGTGGACGGAATCGCGCGCTCGGGCCTGTGGCTGGATACCAGCAAGCCTCATCGCGAGGATGCCGCCGACTTTGTGGGACGTTTTTACTACAATCAGAAGCCCGCGCTGCTGCGCTGGGCGCTTACCAAGCCGATGGATCGGGTTGTCTACAGTCCCCTCGCTCCGCGGAAAGCGGACTTCGACATGGTTCGCGACCTGATGATTGAAACCGGCGTCCTCAATAAGAAACTCGATTTCAGCGAATACACCGACACGCGATTTTCAGACCAGACCAGCACTCTAACGTCTTGGCGATACGAACCTGGCACCGCTTCAGCGAAGTGAATCACAGCAATTTCAAGGCGCGAGTCAACCGCCCGAGGAGGGCATGAACCATGTTACGCAGAAGAGTTCTTCAATTCCTGGCAATCTCGGGTGCAGGCGCGTTGGCATTCGAGGCCAAAGGGAAAGCAACCGCCAGGACCGTGATCTACCAGGTCAGAGGATTCAGTTGCATCACCTGCGCGGTGGGATTGGATACGCTGCTGAGCAAGCAAAAGGGCATTTTGGCAAGTAAGTCGACTTATCCGGAAGGAAAGGTCACCATCAAATTCGATCCCGATGCAATGGATGAAAAATCCATAGAGGGATTGATCTCCGAAATGGGCTTTACTGTTGCCAGCCGCGTAACGGGCTGACCTCTTGGCACACATAGCTTGGTGAAAGGGATTGGAAAATCGATGATGCAAGATTATGCCGGAATCTCGACGGATATCGTAAGCGCACTTAGGCTCAAGAATTCTCCAATTGCAATCTGCTTTGCCGATTCCGTTCCCGCTGGAGTCGGCGCTCCGGCCAGCCGCGTGCCAGCGGGATGCCGCTTCTGGGAGGACGCGATGAGTGACTCGTTTGCGACTTCAGCGGCTGACCACTCGCGGTGCGCCATCGGTGTGTATACGCACAATCTCGAACCTTCTGCCGCACAGCAGGCCGACTTGATGGATGCCATCAAGGTGTTTGGCGACCTTGGATACGTGAGGCCCGACGATTTGCCGCTGATTCCTGTCCTGCAATCGAAGCCGCGGCATGTGCTCTATTCTCCTCTTGCTTCGACGCCATTGCCGCCCGACGTGGTGTTGCTGTTCGCCGATGCAGCGCAGACTCTGATTCTTTCTGAAGCAACACAGCAGGTCGAAGGCGGCAATGCTCCCGCAATGGGGAGACCTGCGTGTGCGGTCGTGCCACAGGTGATGAATACGGGAAAAGCTGCAATGAGTCTCGGTTGTTGCGGAGCCCGCGCCTATCTCAGCCTGCTCACAGATTCGATCTCGCTTTTTGCTTTCCCCGGCGCCCACATCGAGTCGTATGCCGAAAGAATCGTAACTCTCGCTTCGGCGAACTCAGTCTTGTCTAAATTCCATCGCATCCGGCGCGAGGAAATTTACGCGGGGCACAACCCAACCATTCAGGATTCGCTCGAAAGTATGGCGGCTTCGAGCAGAGATGCCGGCTCACCGCAATAAGAATTCCGTCGGCTTCCGCGCCAGCACCTGATCCCGCAGCGGCCACTCACCAGGTGAGCCTGAGTAGCGACACAGCCTGCCTCGGCAACGCCGTATCGATCGGGGCTTTTCCCTCGTGCACGTCCTGGCACGCCTCTAATCCACGTGCACCGTCGTGCTCGTCTGGATGTCGCTTGCCGAGTTGCCGATCATCACGCTTACGGGCTCGGACTCAACTCGGAATCCCGGCAGCTTTTCATCCCACCACGCAAGGGCCGACGCTTTCAGAGGCATTTCAACTGTTTTGGTCTCTCCGGGCGCGAGGGTCACGCGCCGGAACCCCTTCAGCTCCTCGCGCGGGCGCTCTACCTTCGACCCCAAATGCTTCACGTACATCTGCACCACATCGTCGCCGGCCCGGCTGCCGGTATTCGTCACGTCTACGCTCATCGTCACTTCGCTGTTTCCGGCTAACTGCGGGGCGCTTGCGCGAAGGTTGGAATATTTGAACGTCGTATAGCTCAGTCCGAAGCCGAACGGATACAGCGGCTCACCTTTGAAGTACATGTAGGTCTTGCCGTCGCGGATGTTGTAATCCATCATCGGCGGCAACTGGTCGAGCGACTTCGGCCAGGTTTCCGTCAGCCGCCCTCCCGGGTTGTATTTGCCGAACAGCACCTGCGCCAGCGCCGTCCCTTCGTCCTGCGACGAGTGCGTCATATGCAGAATGGCCGGCACATGCGCCTGCGACCAATTGATGGCGAAAGGAAAACTCGAGACGAGAATCACCACGGTTTTCTGATTGACCGCATAGACCTGTTTCACCAACTGTTCCTGCGCCAGGTCAATGCTTTCGCGGTCGCGTCCCTCGCGTCCATCGCTGGGAACGGTACAGGCCAGCGTCCCGCCGCCATCGATGGTGTTGTGCCAGTCGTGAGCCATGTCGGGCCCGCAGGTTGGGTCGTTGCCGATCACCACCACCGCGACATCCGAATCCTTGGCCGCTTTGATCGCCGCGTTGCCCAGCTCATCAGCGGCATAAGTCACCTTCACTCCCGATCCAGCCTCGGCCTTGATTCCCTCGAGCGGGGTGACAGTATACGGCGGCGTGCCACCATACCAGTCCCAGTGAACTGAGTCGGCCAGCGGGCCTATTACCGCAATCGACTTGATCGCATTCTTGTCGAGCGGCAGAAAGTTGTTCTCATTCTTCAGCAGAACCACCGATTCGAGCGCCATCCGCAGCGACACGCCGCGGTCTCGCTCTGTACCCCAAGGTTCGGGCGAATCCTTTATCTTCGCGTACGGCACCATCTCGGGCGGATCGAGCAAGCCGAGCCGGATGGCGATGCGGAACTTCGGCCGCAGCAGCGTGTCGATCTCGGCCTCGGTGATCTGGCCATCCTTTAACGCCGCCTTCGTCTCATCCAGGTAGCGGTCGAGGAACTGATTAATCCCAGCCTTCAGGCACGCCACCACCGCGGCCTGCTGATTCGGAAAAAGATGTCGCGGATCAACGAGCAACCGCACCGCTCCGCCATCGCTCGAAATCACTTCCACGCCCCATTGCTCGCGGACGATGCTGCGCAGGACCGGATTTACTGCCATAGTGGTACCGTTCCACGCGTTGTACGACGCCATCACCGCCTTGGCGCCGCCATCGAGAAAAGCCATGCGGAAAGGAACCGAATAATACTCCCAGAACAGCCTCTCGTCGAAGTCCGACGACGAACTGTCGCGGTGATCCTCATTGCTATTGGCTAGAAAATGCTTGAGCAGCGGAGACGCCTGCCAATATCTCGGATCGTCGCCTTCCAGGCCCTTCGCGAATGCCGTGGCCATGGTTCCATTCAGAAACGGATCTTCACCGTAGACTTCTTCGCTTCGCCCCCAGCGCGGATCGCGCGCCAGGTCTGACTGCGGCCCCCACTGCATCAGAATCTGGCGGTCGTACTTCGGCGTCTGCGTAATGAACCGCGCCTCGTATCCCTCCACGCCGCCCGCCTGCTGCACCAGCGCCGGATCCCACGAATCGCCCATCCCCGGCGGCTGCGGAAACTGCGTGGT
>Ga0187851_10004601_pt1 | contig 11215 bp, 11 predicted proteins | sample June2016WEW_6_10_FD_132997 | JGI IMG/M metagenome (GOLD analysis project Ga0187851, IMG submission 132997) | Peatland microbial communities from SPRUCE experiment site at the Marcell Experimental Forest, Minnesota, USA - June2016WEW_6_10 | ecosystem: Environmental > Terrestrial > Soil >... | reverse complement strand
ATCGACCTGCCGAGCGAGGCGGCGGGATTTTTGCCGACGCCCGCGTGGTGGAGCACCGTCTCCACGCGGCCGTGGTCGCTTGGCGATACGTATAACGTTTCCATCGGGCAGGGCTCGCTCGCTGTCACGCCGGTCCAGTTACTCAGCTACATCGATGCGATCGCGAACGGTGGAACGATCTATAAGCCATTTCTGAATGCGAGTGACACGCCGGTGGTCAGCGAGAACCTCACCTATCTTTTGCCGCAGATCCAGGCGGTGCAGCAGGGGATGCTCGCGACGGTGTCCGACCCGCGCGGCACCGCATATACGATGGACAACCTTCCGGCACAGGCATGCGCAAAGACCGGCAGCGCGCAGGTGCAAAATAACCAGGAGGAGAACGCGCTCTTCGTGGGCTATTTCCCATGCACCGATCCGCAGATCGCGCTTTTGATTTTGATCGAGAATTCCAAGCAAGGAAGCCTCAATGCTGTCCCAATCGCAAAGAATGTCTTTGACTGGTATTATTACAACAGGATCGCTCCTGGCAAGAATGCCACGAGCACCGCACAATAACATGAGCGAATTACGGCAAGACTTAACTTCAGGGGATTGGGTGTTGCTGGCGCCGGGGCGTGCATCGCGGCCGAAGTTTTTGGACAAAAAAAAGCCCGTGCGAAAACCGACGCTAAAATCAACCTGCCCGTTCGAGGATCTTAAAAAATCCGGCAACTGGCCGCCCATCCTTGCGTTGCCGAGTGAAAAAAAATGGGAGATTGTGGTGTTGCCGAACAAGTATCCCGCCATCGCGCGCGGCCCGATATGTTCGATGGCGTTTCGCCATGGCATCTATCATGCCCGCACCGCGGTGGGAACGCACAATCTGCTCGTCACCCGCGACCACGACAAGCACTTCGCTGATCTCAGTAAAACAGAAGCGGCGAAGGTGTTCGAGGTATTTCAGGCATTGCATCGCATGGCGGCAAAAGACCGATGCGCCGCGTACGTTTCGTCGTTCTATAATTACGGTCCGGAGGCGGGCGCATCCGTATGGCATCCGCACTATCAGATATTGACGTTGCCGATCATTCCGCCGCATAACGTACGCTCACTGCGCGGCACGAGCGATTACTATAAAAAATTCGGGCGTTGCGTGCGATGCGACATCATAAAAGTGGAGAGCAAAAAGAATACGCGCGTGATCTTTGAGAACGAGCACGCGATCGCACTCGCACCATACGCGTCCAAGCGGCCGTTCGAGGTGAGCGTCATCCCCAAAAAACATTGGGCGTCGTTTCGGGAGACATCGCCTGCCGCCGTGCGTGATGTTGCGCACGCGCTCCAGTCGGTGATGCAGTGGATAAGAAAATACGTGAACGACCCTGATCTGAATTTTTTCATCCATGATACGCCGCTTGATAACAAGGATTATCGGCATCACCACTGGCACATTGAAGTGATCCCGCGGACCTCTTTTGAGGCCGGGTTCGAGTTTTCCACGCAGATCGATATCAACGTGGTCGACCCGGACAATGCCGCCGCGATCCTGCGGGGCCGTGGAAAGAAGACGAAGTTTGCGATACCGCATTGACGCCATGATCAAAAAAATATCAAAGCATCGCTTGGTGAGCTTATTATCGCTTGCGTCGCTCGCGTTCGCGGCGGGAGGATTTTTCTGGGCGCTCGGCGCGCTTGGCGGCGCGGCATCCGGACCGTTCATCCTGCACTTCAACGACCTGCAGGGGATCACGAGCATCGGGAGCTTTGGCAATATCCTATGGATGGGCGTGCTCGGCATCGCCATCGTCGTCATGAACTTTTTTATCGCGTTGGACCTCGAAACGCGGGACAATGTTTTGGGAAAAATCGTCGCCGCGATGACGCTCGTCATGGCCATCTTGCTTTTTTTGGCCTTCGCGGCTATAATCAAAATCAATTAAATCCTATTAAAAAGGTATTAACATCATGGCAAACGATTTTGCAGTAATAGAAACAGGCGGCAAGCAGTACCGCGTCTCCGCCGGCGCGAAGCTTAAAGTAGAGAAGTTGGACGTGAAAGCGGGCGATACGGTGGTTTTTGACACCGTCCTTTTGACGTCGGTCGGCGATACGGTCAAGGTGGGCGCGCCGTATGTTGCGGGCGCAAAGACCGAAGCGAAGGTGATGGGCGATGGCCGTGGCAAGAAAGCGATCGTCTTCAAATATCACCCCAAGACCCGCGGACGGAAGAAAAAGGGACATCGGCAAGAGTACACAGAAATAGAGATAATCAAGATATAAGGAAAAGCCCCTTCTCTTTTTTAACGGAAATGCCACGTAGGAACGTGACCGTTAAAAAAGAGAAGGGGCTTTTCCTTATATCTTGGTAACCTTCAACTATGGTATAATAGAGAGCATGAATATCCTAAATTCGGGCTTGGGGGCGGGGTTCGGCACGGTAGGCGGCGTGTGGTTGGTTGTGCTCATTCTTTGGAGCCTGCTTTGGAAAGGGCTTGCGCTGTGGCACGCCGGCCGCCGCGGGCAGCCGTGGTGGTTCGTGATCATGCTCGTCGTGAACACCGTCGGCATTTTGGAGATCATCTATCTTTTTGCGGTGTGCAAGTTGAAGTTTTCGGAGCTATTTAAGAAATAATTTCAGATGGGGGGGAGGAATCATTCTGAACGCGTGATTGGGGGCACTCCGGAAGAGCAAAGACTTGCGATGGAGGAGTTGCAGGGGGTTTTTGATGAAACAGATCCGAAACTTGTCGGGTACGAAGTGGAGAAGTCCACGGATGAGAAGGCAATGATCGAGAAGGTCGAAGCCATCGTAGATGAGATGGTTGAAAAGTGGGGCGGTGATCCAAAACCCGTTCCCTTAAAGAAAATACAGGTGTTAAAGCCTGGCGCGGTGGACGCGACAAGTGATGGATCGTATGGAGGTCGGGGAGTTCATAAGCCATTGCGCGCCAATATTGGAGTTGAGAGAACAGGTTCGAGGGTAGGGTTCGGAAGCGTCTTAGCGCACGAACTGTTTCATTTAAAATCCTATAAATCCGCCCAGATAGATAAATGGACGAAAGAGGTGGATCTTTATAGGAGTGGGTTTTCTATGATCGATCGAAAAAATCCGCCTGGCGAGTTCGGAAAGAAGCGAGAATATTTTTCCGACCTTGAAGAAGGAATTGTGGCCGAGTGTGCAAATAGATTTTTTGACAGGATGAAGAGCGAGCCGCTGTTTGAAAAAGAGATGGCGGCGAACGAAAAGATAAAACAGTGGGTCCTGAATGCCTGCCGTAGGCGTGAGATGCCGAAAGAGAAATTGCGGATTCTTGAGCGCGAATGGAAGTATATCCCCGATGCCGAAAAATATGCGCAACAGATCGAATCTTTTTCAGAGGTTGAAACAGAGAGAGAAGATTTCGCGTGGGGAACCTTTTCTTATCTTTATGAAAATAATAAAGTCGAAATTCGGGAACGATATTCACAAAGGAACAGACTATACCAGCTTTGCGATGAAATATGTGCGAAATCCGGGGGCAGATTTGTAGATAGCGAAGCAGTGTTCAACGAGTTTGCGAAAGCGAACTTTACGGGGAATTATCTGACCATCGGACGCGTCGTTGACGGCGCTCTTGGTAAGGGTTCTTTCAGAAGATTAGCCGAAGAGACAAGCGGCGATCCAAGAAATAATGACGCTCGTAAGCCTTAGTTTATATAAAACACATCCGCACTCGGTGTTCCCGCCGGAATGCTGCTTGTCTGGTTCGGCAATAGATAATGGATGTTCGCCGTCGCCGCATCGCTCGTGGTGAAGGAGTGCGTGACGAACATCGTCGTCTCCGCCGGCACCGGGATACCGCGCGCCAGTACGCCGCCGGCATTCACGACGACGTACTTCGGCGTGCTTATCGGCAGGGCGTTGATCTCACGGCCGAGCGTCACATAGTCTGCGTTGAATGCGCCGGGGACGTTGGGGTTTTGTGCCCACACGACAAAGTAATCGTAGTAGCCCCAGCCGGCAACGATCACGAGGAAGACGACCATGAGTGATTTTGCGAGCGCCGCGCTCCAGTGTTTTTTGATCGCGCGATAGAGCCACACGCCGCCAAGTGTGGCGAGGATGAGTGCGGGTGCGAGCGCGAGGATGGAACGCAACGCGTGCGGGATGCCTTCATCCGACGCGGCGGCGGGCAGGATGCCGAAGACGAGCCACGTGAAGACGAGGAGGGTGCCGAACAGCGGGAATAATTTTTCATTCTCCGCCGTGATATATTTTTTCCGCGCGCGACGCACCCAGAAATAGATCACGAGTGCGATGCCGAGCAGGAACAATATGCCGACCGGCCAGAACAGTTCCGGCGCGCCGCTCACATTCTGCCGCCAGTTATAGTCGCCGTGATAATTGAACATCAACGCTTCCTTCGCGACGTTCACCGCAAAATCGTGCACGGGGCTCGCGGCACTCGTGACGCTGATCTCCGCCGTGCGGCCGAAGAAACTTCCCGGCGTCGTGGCGAAATACCATCCAAGCGGCGCGGCGACGATGAACGTGACGATGATAAAGAGCGCGGTGCGTTTCCAAAAGCCAGCCAATGTATAGAAGAAGGGGATGAACAATAGGAATAATATGGGCGTGACGCGGTAGGCGATGTAGGTGTAGAAGCCGAGGCCGTAGATGATGCCGGCGGCGAGCGCATACCACAACGCGGCGCGTTTTTTATCTGCGCCCGCGCGGAACGTTTTGACAAGCAGCCATAGCGTAAAGACGAGGGCGAGCGGTGCCAGAATCGCGCGGAACCCGATGCGCGAGAAGATAATTCCCCAGAAGCTGGTTGCCAATAAGAAAGCGGCGAGCAGTCCCGGGCCATCGCCAAAAAGTTCGGCGACGAGCAGATACAGCCCCAGCACGGTGAGTACGCCGGCGACGGCCGCGGGCAAGCGAACGATCCACGGCGCGGTGTAAGCATGGGAGATGTCCATCGTGACGGCGATGATATTCACATAGAGCCCTTCGCGCCCGTTGTCTTCGGGATAGAACACCGGGAAGTGGTTCGTTTCCGCGGCCTCGACGGCGTTGTTGCCATCCATCGCCTCGTCCGGGTAGAGCCCGGGCGGCGTGCTGGTGAAATGGTAGAAGCGGAGGAAGATTGCTATAATAAGGATGCCGAACAGGAGGACGTTCCGCTGGGTTTTGGACATTCCTTTTATTATATCAAAAATGGATTCATCATCATCGTTCGAACATGTATTGGAGGCCGACATGAAAACGCTTGCGGCGGAAATTCACCGCACGCAGGAAATGAAGGATGCAAAGAATGCGGAAGGGTTGGATGCGGTGAAGGAGGCCATTCGCGCGTTTCCACAGCTTGGTCACGGCGCCGCGGAGGATAACGGCGTGCCCGTGCCCGCAACTGATGCACAGGCATTTTCAAACAGCCCTCTGCCCGCCTATGCGCAAAACGCCGCGCCGGAAATTCGCTTGGAAATAGAATATTTGCTCGACATCGCGTTGCATAAAGGCATCAGCGCGGCACTTTCCGAATCCGCAAAGTCGCCGTACTTCGTGCAGGACGCGTTCCATGACGCGCTCGCGGGGCGGCTCTACCCGGAGTTGCAAAAGCGCGGCCTTATGAAGTAGCGAAATACCATGCCGACATTTTATTTATTGCTCGGGATCGTGGTCGGTGCCATCATCGTGGTCGCGGCGTTTTTTATCATCCGTGCGCTCGCGCGGCGGCGGATATTCAACTCATTACAGACATCACTTTTTTTAATAAAGATTCCGAAGGCGCAGCCTTCGGATCAGTCGAAGCAGGGCGGGGAGGGCGGCGACTTCAAAACGGAACTTGCGCACTTTGAGCAGCTGTTGAACGGCCTCACCGCCATCAAGAGGCCGATCGTCTTTGAAGTTGCGGTGCCGCACATCGGCGAGGAGATACACTTTTACATCGGCGTCCCAAAGTTGTCTGCTGAGGTCGCCATGAAACAAATTCAGGGTTTGTGGAATGGCGCGAGCGTGGAGTTGGTGGGTGACGACTTCAATATTTTCAATGCGAACGGCGCCACGGCGGCGGCGTATGTCGCGCAGAAGGAACATTATGCGCTGCCGGTGCGGACGTACGCGGAGCTTGGCGTGGATTCTTTCGAGTCCATCGTGGGCGCGTTCGCGAAGATCAACGAGATCGGCGAGGGAGCTTCGCTCCAGCTCATCGTGCGGGCGGCAACCAGCGGCTACAAGAAAGAGATCTATCACTACATCGAGGCGCTCAAAAAGGGTGAGCCGATCAAAAAAGTTTTGGGCAAAAATATTATTTCGGGCGTCAGCGTTTCCGGCGTGACGGATGTGTTCAATCCAAAAACAAAAGAAGAGCAGGCGGAAGAAAAGAGCAATCGCGTGGTGGACGATGAGGCGGTGAAGGCGTTACAGCTTAAAGTGGCCAAGCCGCTCTTTGAGGTGAATCTCCGGCTCATCGCGTCCGCGGGATCGCCGTTCCAGGCGAACGACATCCTCGACGGTCTCACGGCGGGATTCAGCCAGTTCGGCAGTCCGATGCGCAACGATTTCAAGATCGTCAAACCGCGCAACCCGAAAAATATCGTGAACGATTTCATCTACCGCATGTTCGATGACGGTGAAAAAATGTTGTTGTCGAGCGAGGAGATCGCGAGCATCTATCACTTGCCGATCTCTTCCACGGAAACCCCGCGCGTAAAATGGCTCAAGTCAAAGGAAGCACCGCCGCCGGAAAATCTCCCGACGAGCGGTATCCTTATCGGCGATGCCATGTTCCGCGGCGTGGCGAAACCGGTGTATATCACGGATGACGATCGCCGGCGGCATATTTACGTGGTTGGGCAGACCGGTACCGGTAAATCCACCCTGCTCGGCAACATGATCATCGAAGATATCCAGTCCGGCAAGGGCGTCGCGATCATCGATCCGCATGGCGACCTCGTGGAGAACGCGCTCGGCTTTGTGCCGAAGGAACGGCTGGACGATGTCATCTACTTTAATCCCGGCGACCTTGCGCGCCCGCTCGGATTGAACATGCTTGACTTCAATTACGACCGGCCGGAAGAGAAGACCTTCATTGTGAACGAGATGCAGAGCATTTTTAATAAATTATTCTCGCAGGAAACGATGGGCCCGATGTTCGAGCAATACATGCGTAACGCGTTGCTGCTTTTAATGGAAGATATGTCGAACGAGCCGGCCACGCTCGTGGAAGTTCCGCGCATCTTTACCGACAGCGCCTATCGCGCACGCAAGCTCGCGCGCATCCACAATCCGGTCGTCATCGATTTTTGGGAGAAGGAGGCGGTGAAGGCCGGCGGCGAAGCGTCGCTCGCGAACATGACGCCATACATCACATCCAAGTTCAACAATTTCATCTCGAATGATTATATGCGACCGATCATCGGCCAGCCGAAGTCGGCGTTCAACTTCCGCGAGGTGATGGACAATAAAAAAATATTGCTTATCAATCTTTCGAAGGGCAAGATAGGGGATATCAACGCCGGATTGCTCGGCATGGTCTTTACCGGAAAGATCCTGATGGCCGCGCTCTCGCGCGTGGACATCGCGGATGCGGACAAACGCCCTGACTTCAATCTCTATATAGACGAGTTCCAGAACTTCACGACCGATTCCATCGCGACCATCCTTTCCGAGGCGCGCAAGTATCGGCTTAACCTCACGATGGCGCATCAATTCATCGCCCAGCTTGAGGACAAGATCAAAGACGCCGTCTTTGGCAACGTCGGTTCCGAGCTCGTCTTTCGCGTAGGCGTGCAGGACGCCGAGTTTCTTGTCAAGCAGTTCGAACCCGCATTCAACCAAAACGATCTCATTAATATTGATAACCTCAATGCCTACGCAAAAATTTTGATCAACGGACAGACATCAAAGCCGTTCAACTTGAAAGTCGGTACCGCATCGTGGAATGGCGGTAATAAAGAACTGGCGGAAAAGTTGAAAGAATATTCGCGTATGAAGTATGGCCAGGATCGGCAGGGCATCGAGGACGATATCTTCAAGCGGTTGCGCGCATAGGGTGGGGGGGTTGACAAGCATAGCGAATATGCTATACTTCATCTCAGTTATTGCAATCAAGCTATTCCACTATTTTCCACTTTGACCGGTGGGACATCCGCGGGAGACTCCTACTCCAAACAAAAGATCGCTTTTCTGGAAAGCATCTTGGATCGTCCTACAATGAGCGTACGCCTCTGCCGGTTGCGTACTAGGTGAATGTAAAAGGGTCTTCACCGAAATCTGGCCAAAACCTGCCAGGGACAGAAGTAGAAGTACTTACTTCGTCTGATGGAATTCCAGACATCAGGCCTTCGTCCTAAAATAAAGGGCAGCCGCATTGTGTGGCTGCCCTTCTCTCGTTTTGTTTATAAATACCGTGCGGAATTCCGATTTAATAATTTTTTAATCTCGTGTTGTTATAATGCGGGAGATGTTGAATAAAGAAACGCTTTTCCATTTATATTGTGGAGAGAAAAAATCTATGCAAGAGATTGCAGATCGGTTGAATTATTCATTACACACCGTCTCATATTGGATGCAAAAATATAAAATTCCTATCAGGTCTCGTAGCGAAGCTACCTATGTTAGGCGAAATCCAGGCGGCGATCCATTTTTGTTCCATAAACCAATAACACCCGAAGAAATTAAGTTATTTGGTTTAGGTATTGGTCTCTATTGGGGAGAAGGGAATAAGGCAATAAGGCAAATTTGAATTCAGTACGATTAGGAAACACCGACCCGGCGCTTATTGAAGCATTTATTGAATTTCTTGTCGGAACTTTTAATTTAGAAAGAGCCGATTTCAAATTTGGATTACAGCTCTTTACCGATATCAATCCAGAGGTAGCGCTGGACTTTTGGATAGAAAAACTTAATATAGATAGGAGCCAGATAGGAAAACCTGTTATTACGAAGTCAGGATCTATCGGTACTTATCGAAAAAAGAGCCAATATGGCGTTTTAACGGTAATGTATCACAATAAAAAACTTCGAGATTTGTTGGTAAGTTTGTTGCCGTTGTAGCTCAGCTGGTAGAGCAACTCCATGGTGGACCCACAGGGTCATGCCCACGGAAGGGGAAACCCATCCGCGAACCCCGAATTACGGTCAAAGGTCAGAAATGGCAGAGACCGTGGCGAAGCCGCGAAAGTGTGCTTGCGCCCGAACGACTGACAAGGGCCGCTACGCCGCGCAAGCGGTATGCGTAAGATACAGTCTAATCCTCATATAAGCGGTTGTCCGCGAAGTCGAGGTATCAATGAAGGAGTAGGTCGCCGGTTCAATTCCGGCCAACGGCTCACTCGCAGGATGCAGTACGCATCTTCGCCTCCTAGAAGATTAATAGTCGGCGAAGATGCGTACTACATCCTGCTCGTTCGCAAAAGGATAAAGAAAAGAGCGTCCGACTGGTACGGCCGGTGCGGATTTGCAATAAGGGCGCAGATAGAGTATCATCTTTCCCATGGCCAAGCTAAAACATGCCGACCGGTTGATCACGATGCGCTGCAGCGTATGCAAGCGCCGTAATTATTACACCAATAAGAACAAGAAGCTGGTGGAGCGGAAGATCGAGCTTCAGAAGTTCTGTGACTGGTGCCGCGTCAAAACGCTGCACAAAGAGGCGAGGATCACCGGAAAGTAGAGATCGTAGCCGGAAAAAATGCGCTTGGCCTCTATGGGATGAGACAGGCGCATTTTTTAATAAAGATTTAATGTGCAATATGCCATGATGGGAATATGGCATATCCATCCTCAATGCGTCACGAGGCGGTTAGATTGCGAAAACGGGGATATTCTCTGAAAGAACTCAGTGAGCGGCTTGGAGTCGTTAAGAGCACCATCGCATTGTGGACGGAAGATGTGGTGATGGACAAGAAAGCGGAGCAGCGATTGCTTACGGTAATAAAGCGTGGGCAATTCGTCTCTGGGGAAAAGAGACGGGCGAGAACTAAGGCAACGGAAGATAGATATTTCAAAGAGGCGCAGGAAGAGATCAAATCGAATCCGAATTATAACAAGATTGTTTGCGCCATGATCTATTGGTGTGAGGGAGCAAAGAGTGCGAAAGGTGGTATCGCTTTTACTAATTCCGATCCAAATTTAGTCCGAACTTTTTTAAGATTATTACGAGAATGCTTTGATTTGGACGAGAGTAAATTTCATCCCTGCATACATCTTCATTCATATCATTCGCCGGAAAAGCAACTTGATTTTTGGTCGAAAGTGACCGATATTAATAAGCAGCAGTTCATAAAACCATACTTAAAACCAAATACAGGAAAGAGAGTTCGTGAGAATTATCAGGGTTGTATTAGGATTAGGTATGGTAGCAATGATCTAGCTCGGAAGCTTATGGCAGTGGCGAAAGCGTATTTGTCTGATATGGGGGCTTAGTTAAACGGAATAATTTCGATCTCCAAAATCGAAGTCGAAGGTCCGACTCCTTCAGCCCCCGCAAAATGGATCTAAAAATAATCTTTGCAGGCGTTTCTTCGATCGTAGGAATCGCGTGCTTTATTCCATACGTACGCGATATTTTTCGCGGGACAACAAAACCACATATTTACACGTGGTTCATCTGGGCGACGTTACAAGCCATTGTTGCCGCAGCAATGTGGAGCAGCGGTGCGGGTGTGGCAATCGCCTCATCGGTAATTGGCGCGGTGTTGTGTGGTTTTATCTTCGCGCTTGCCTTCAAATATGGAACGAAAAACATCACGCGGTTTGATACGCTCTGTCTTTTCGGCGCATTGTTCACCCTCGCCGCATATCTCATTTTTCACGACCCCTTGCTTTCTGTTATTGCGGCGACGCTGACCGATATTATCGGCACATTGCCAACGGTGAGGAAGGCATATAAAGAACCCCATACCGAAACCGCTTCCACGCATATCTTGAGCGGCGTCTCCGGCGCATTTGCGCTTGCGGCAATTGCAAATTTCACATTGACGACATCACTTTATCTTTTCGCAGTTACCATTTTGGACACTTCTTGCGGGATTCTTGTTTGGATTCGCCAGAAAAATAAGGCATTTTAAATAGTTTTAATGCCAAGTGTGCTTTACTGTGCGCGAGCACATGATCAAGCACAAAGATTTACAAAAAAATCTGATAGCGTATGGCATTTTGGCGCTGCTGTTTCAATTTCCGACGTTCGCCCTCCACCAATTCAAGGCGGATGGCGTCACGCCGATTCCGGAAGGCAGTGCGATTGCT
>Ga0187851_10004600_pt1 | contig 11216 bp, 12 predicted proteins | sample June2016WEW_6_10_FD_132997 | JGI IMG/M metagenome (GOLD analysis project Ga0187851, IMG submission 132997) | Peatland microbial communities from SPRUCE experiment site at the Marcell Experimental Forest, Minnesota, USA - June2016WEW_6_10 | ecosystem: Environmental > Terrestrial > Soil >... | reverse complement strand
GAGGTCGAGGGTTGTCTCGTGGCCGTCGGCGAAGGTGACGATGACGCTGGCGCGGCCGCCGATGGCTCCGAGGTAGGAGTTGAGGGTGGACAGGAGCAGGTCGTGGGGTTGTTCGATGCGGCTGATGGCGGCCTGGGTGACTCCGAGCCGGCGGGCGAGCTCGGCCTGGGTGAGCTCGGCGGCTTGCCGGAGGGCGGCTAGTCCCATGGCGTAGGTGCGGTCGGCTTCGGCCATCTCGGCGCGGACCCGGGTCATGCCGTCGGTGATGTCGGGTCGCTGGGCGAGCTGGTTGATGCGGTCGTTGCCGCGGATGAACTTGACTTCCTCAGTCATGAGAATTTCCCTTCTGGCGCAGCCAGGCATCGACGATGACCTCTCCGCGTGCTGTCGCGCTGGCGTGGAACACGTCCCCGATCGACTTCTTGTCGAACCCGACCAGTGCGAGCACTATCTGGTCGTTGGCGGGGAACCAGCAGATGATCCGGACGGCGACGTCGGGGTCGTAGGGGTGAGCGACCCGCCATAGCTCATGGCGGCGGGCCTGCCGGACTCGCTTGAAGGTGGGGATTCCTCATCCGGCTTGGCCGGGAGGTCGTTGAGCGATTGCAGGAGTGCGACCGCGACTTCCAGGAGCTTGCCGCCCTGCTCTTCGGCGTTGGTGAGCCAGCGGTCGAACTCGTCTGTCCAGTCGACGATCACGCTCTTAGTATGAGCTCTAGTTAATACAACGTCAAGTTAATATCCTGCCGCCTCCGCCTCCCGCGCAGCAGCGGTCCGGTGTGTTTCCGGGACCGGGCGGCCGGAAAGGCGGGCGGCAGGTGATTGGGCTGCCGGTCCGGGAGAGCGGGTCAAGGTCACCGAACGCGAGCCTCGGGTGCCGGAGCTGTGCCGGCCGTGATGGCGAGGCAGGCCGCAGGCTCAGCTCGTAGCGGGCATGTCGGCGCGGCGGGGTGCCGGCGGCGCGGCGGGGGTGCCGGCGGCGCGGCGGGCGGACGGTGACCTAGTTCGAGCTGCGCTACGACTGAAATCCCTGCCCCGGTGATAGGCCTGGCTTGGACCTGGCGTGTACCTGATGCCGATGATGAGGGGCCGTCACCGCTGCCTGGCCGGGGCCGTACAAGGGCAACCACAGGTCCATGTCAGGTGGCCGGCACAGCCAGGTGCCGGCTGGTGCGCCGGCCAGCCGCCGGTCAACGGGAGCGGCTCGGGACCTTTCACCAAGTCGGCCTGCCGGCCAATCTGCCCGACGCCTCGGTCAGCACGACCACCTACGCGGCAACAGTAGCGGGTCGCAGCTCGGCGCAGGAGCGGAAGAGCGGGTCCTGGGCGGGCCCGTTCGGCCAGGACGCCGCCAGCACCTACCGCAGCGCCCCGCCGGGCTAGCCGGGGGGCGCGCGGTGATCGTGGCAGTTACGGTCGGCCGTTCAGGCCGCCCGGTGGCGGACCAGCCAGATGGTGGCCGCGATGAGCAGCGCGGACAGGCCGAGCAGGTAGCCGCCCTCGATCCACTGGAACGGCCAGAACCGGCTGCCTGGCTGGTAGCTCACCCAGTACTGGTAGCCGTGCTGGGCGATGTAGCCCACCGGGTCGACGTTCGTCTGAGTCGAGTTGGGTCCGACCTGCTGGGTGGCTGGGTGGTAGCCCTGGAGGAACTGGCTGATCGCCGCCTGGCTGAGCGGCTTTCCGTTCCGCCCGGTGTACCACGAGCTGATGAGCCAGGCGGAACCAGGCAGGTTAGGGCTGTGGGCGACCAAGGGGGTCAGGTAATGCTGGCGCAGGAACAGCCCGACAGCGAGAGCCAGGCCGGCCCACGCGGCCATGGTCGCGGCGATCGCGGGGACGACCCGGTGGATGAGCATGCCGGCCAGGGCGCCGATCGAGCAGGCGGCCAGCGTCCAGGCCGCGAACGCCACCCCGTGCAGGTCGAACACCAGGGGAGCCAGGGGAGGCAGCCGGGTCTGCAGTCCCTGGTCGGCGAACGGGGCGAAGTACCAGGAGAACAGCACGCTGAACGCCCCGGCGGCGGCGGCCAGGGTGACGGCCAGCGGCGCTAGCTTGGCCAGGGTCCAGCGGCCCCGGCCAAAGCCCTGGGTCCAGGCGTACCGGAAGGTGCCGGTCTCCAGCTCCCGGGCCAGGACCGGCGCCGCGGCGAAGGCCCCGATCAGCGCCGGCACCACCTGCAGCAAGACCGCCATGGCCTCCGCCGTGGACCAGTGCGCTACATCGAAGTCAACGATAGCGTTGCTGCAGGCCAGCGAGCCCGCAGGGTGGCACGCGGCCACGGCGGCGTAGGCGTGGTGCATCGGCAGGCCGGTGTACAGCAGGTACGCTGCCAGCGCGCCGAGCAGCCCGGCCACCCCGGCCAGTGTGGAGCGGTGCTGCCGCCAGGTGACCCAGGCCATCCGCCGCCACGGCACTGGCCGTAGGGCGGTGTCGTTCCCGGGCCGGGCGGATATGGTTGGTGCGGTCATTTCGCCACCTCCGACGTTTCGTCATTCTCAACCGACAGGGCCGTGACGCCTGGCCCGCGCAGGTAGGCCAGGGCGAGTTCTTCCAGGCCGACTATGTGATGGCGGGCGAGCAGGTCACCGGTCTTCCCGGCCATCTGCACCTGGCCCCGCGACAGCAGGATCAGGTAGTCGGCTACCCGCTCCAGCTCGGCCAGGACATGCGAGGACAGCAGGACCGACACGCCGTCGGCGGCTACCGCCGTCATCACCGTGGCCATGAAGTCGTGCCGGGCCACCGGATCGAGATTCGCCAGCGGCTCATCGAGCACCAGCAGGCGTGGCCGGCGGCCCAGGGCCAGGGTCAGCGCGAGCTGCGCCTGCTGCCCGCCGGACAGCTTTCCGGCCTTGCGCTTCAGCGGGATGCCCAGCTCGCCCAGCCGCGCCCGCGCATAGCCCATGTCGAAGTGCCGGTTCAGGTTGCGGGTCAGGTGCAGCAGGTCCGCGGCCGACAAGTTCTTGTAGACCGGCGTGTCCTGGGCGACGAACGCGATGCCATCCAGCGCGGCCGGGGATCCGGCGGGCCGGCCGCCGAGCACCGTCACGGCGCCCGCGGACGGCGCGGCCAGGCCGACCGCGAGGTTCAGCAGCGTGGTCTTCCCCGCGCCGTTCGGGCCAACCAGCGCGGCCACGTGACCGGCCGGGATGGCCAGTGTGCACTCGCGCAAGGCCCAGCTGCCGCGGTAGTGCTTGCCCAGGCTCTTGGCTTCGATGACGTTCATCTGTTCTCACCATTCATGACGTGTCCTTTTCGGATAGGGGTAGGACCACAAGCGCGGTGCCGGTGAGGAACTCATCCTCATGGCAGCTGACGCTAACGGCAGGCCGATAACACGGCCGTAACGCCGGATCGGGGCCGTCCGCGCTGGCCGCGGGCCGTGTTATCGGGGCGTTACGCGTAGCCGGGCATGATGAGAGCATGCGCGTGCTGATCGTGGAGGACAACGAGGTGGTGGCCCAGGCCATCGCCGCGGGTTTGCGAGACCAGGGAATCGCCGTGGACGTGGCCGGCGACGGCGCGGTCGGACTGGACAAGGCCGGGCTGTCGCCCTATGACGTCATCGTGCTCGATCGAGATCTGCCGGTGGTGCACGGCGACGATGTGTGCGCGCGGCTGGCCGGCCGCCCGGGCGGCGCGCGAATCTTGATGCTGACCGCGGCAGGCTCGCCCGATGACCGCGTCGACGGGCTGAATCTGGGCGCGGATGACTACCTGGCCAAGCCGTTTCACTTCCCGGAGCTGGTCGCGCGGGTCAACGCGCTCTGCCGCCGCGCGCCGTCCGTTCCGCCGGTAGTGCGCCGCGGTGAGCTGACGCTGGACCGGCCGCGGCGCCGGGCCAGCAGGAACGGGCAGCTGATGCCGCTGACCCGCAAAGAGCTCGGTGTGCTTGACGTGCTGATGTCCGCTGACGGGGCGGTGATCAGCGCCGAGCAGCTGCTGGAACGGGTCTGGGACGAATACGCCGACCCGTTCACCAACGCCGTCGCGGTGACCGTGATGCGGCTGCGGCGCAAACTCGGCCAGCCGCCGCTGATCGAGACGGTCACCGGTGGCGGGTACCGGCTGCCATGAGGGTCATTCCAGCCGCGCTCAGGCCGTGGCGCAGCAGCCTCCGGGCGCGGATAGTGATCGCCTGCGCAGCGCTGTTCCTCGTGCTGGGCGCCCTCTTGATCGGCGCCGCCTATTCCCAGGTCGGCCGCGTCCTGGTGGTTCCGTACGGCGCGCAGGGGGAGACCATCGAGCCCGGCGGCGACCTGCAGGTCAACGCCACGACAGACGCCTCGAAACGCGCCGAGTTCCTGGAGTTCACAGTGGCCGGGCTGGGCCTGGGCACCTTGCTGGCCGCTGGGCTCGGCTGGGCCGTCAGCCGCCGGGTGCTTCGGCCGCTGACCGCCGTCACCACGGCGGCGCAGGCCGCCTCCCAGGACAACCTGGACCGCCGGCTGGCCCTGGCCGGTCCACCCGATGAGCTCAAGGAACTCGCCGACACCTTCGACGCGATGCTCGCCCGGCTGGAAGCCGCGTTCGCCCGCCAGCGCCGGTTCGTGGCCAACGCCTCGCACGAACTGCGCACGCCGCTGACCGAGATGCGCACCCTGATCGACGTCACCACGGCCCGGCCGGCCGCCTCCGCCGCGGAGCTGGAACCGGTGCTGGCCGCGATCGGCGCCGCCGTGGACAGGTCCGAAGAACTGATCGAGGCGCTGCTGACCCTGGCCCGTTCCGACCGCGGACCAGGCCCGGCCGAGCTGGTCGACCTGCCCACCGCGGTCGAAGACGCCATCGACCTGATCGCCCCGGCCGCCGCGGCCAGGCAGATCCGGATCGACACCGCGCTGCAGAACGCACAGGTCAGCGGGGACCGGGTCCTGCTCGAACGGCTGGTCAGCAACCTCATCGACAACGCCGTCAAGCACAACGTAACCGGCGGCTGGGTCCTGGCCAGCACCAGAACCGACGCAGGCACCGCCGAACTCACCGTCGCCAATGGCGGCGAGCACATCCCCGCCGACCAGGTAACCGAGCTGTTCGAGCCGTTCCGCCGCCTCGGCGGCCGGACCGGCAACCGCCCGGGCGCCGGCCTCGGCCTTTCCATCGTGGCATCGGTCGCCCACGCGCATGGTGGCCACGCCCAGGCCCACGCCGGGTCGGCCGGCGGACTGGACGTGCAGATCACGCTGCCTGCCACGGCGAACGGAAACCGGTATGCAGCTCCGGCGGCGCCCGGGATAGCCGATTGATGAGGAATCTATGCTCGTCGCCGGCGTCGGCGCTCGGCCACCTCGCGGCCGGGGAGCTCCGGACCTACGCGACAAGGTCGGTGCGCTTGGTGTGCGGCACTTTCGTGAGCTGCGCCGTCGCGTTCTGGGTATTGGCCCGCTGGTCAGCGGATGTCAGGGGGAAAGTCACTTGCATGTCGAGGCCGCCTGCGGGCCGAGCGCGGGCGGTGAGGGCGGCGCCGTGGGCGTCGGCGATGGCGCGGACGATGGCCAGGCCGAGCCCGTGTCCCTGGCCGCGCTGGGTGCGCTGGGCGCCGAGCTGCCGGAACGGCTGGAACAGGTCCTCCACCGCCTCTGGAGGCACGAGCGTGCCGGTGTTGCTGACCGAGACGACGGCGCCCGCGGTGGTCAGTGCTGTGGAGATCTCTGCCTGGCCGCCGGGCATGTTATGCCGGATGGCGTTGTCGAGGAGGTTGGCGACCAGGCTTTCCGCCAGGCTCGGGTCGCCGGGTACCGGGGCTGCGGCGAGTGCCGCGCGCAGGTGGATGCCGCGGCGCTCGGCTTCCTCCTGACGAGTCAGGAGGACATCCCCGGCGATGTCGGCGAGGTCCAGGCGTTCCAGCTGCCCGATCCCGCGCTGGCTGCTGGCCAGGGCGAGCAGCGCCGCGATCAGGCGCTCCTGCTGATCACCCAGCTCGACCAGTTCCTCGCAGGTTGCCCGGAGCGTCTCCACGGTGGGCTCGGGATCGGCGAGGGCGACCTGGAGCAGCGCCCGGCCGGCGGTGAGCGGGGTCCGCAGTTCGTGCGAGGCGTTGGCGATGAAGTGCCGCTGCGCCTGGAACGATGCCTCCAGCCGCGCGAACAGGCCGTCGAGCGTTTGGCTGAGCTCGGTGAACTCGTCGCCGCGGCCCCGCACGCCAAGCCGCCGGTGCAGGTTGCTGGCGGAGATCTCCCGCGCGGTGGTGATGATCGCGCGCAGCGGCCGGACGAAGCGACCGGCGATCAGCCAGCCGGCCGCGACCGACAACAGGGCCATGACCGCAAATGCGACCACGATGCTCCAGAACGCCGACGGGCCGATGGTGAGGGGGATGCGGGTTGGGGGCCCGGGCGTGACGGCGCCCGGCAGGCTCGGCCCACTGGCTTTGTATCCATCGTGCTGGAGCAGGCCCGGTGCCAGGAGTTGCGTGACGACGAGCAGCGCGAAACCCGAGGCGCAGATGACGGCGCCGTACAGGAGGGCCATCCGCGCCCGCAGGGCGGGGCGGCGGAAAGCGCGTGCTGGGTCCGGGGGACGGAGCTCGGGCATCAGGGTTCTCCGATCTGGTACCCGCCCTCGCGGACGGTGGCGATAACAGGCGGGTCGCCGAGCTTGGCCCGCAGCCGGCGCATGGTCTGCTTGACCGCGGTGGTGAACGGGTCGGCCGCGGAGTCCCAGACCCGCTCAAGCAGTTCCTCGGCCGAAACCACCTGGCCGGCGCGGGCGAGCAGGTACTCGAGCACGGCGAACTCCTTGGCGCTGAGCGCCAGCCGCTGCCCGGCACGGGACGCGGTGCGGCTGGCGGGGTCGAGCCTGATATCGCCGTGGGCGAGCAGCGGGGGCAGCGGCATGGCGGCGCGGCGGGCGAGGGCGCGGACCCGGGCGGTCAGCTCGGGGAAGTCGAAGGGCTTGGCCAGGTAGTCGTCGGCGCCCATGTCCAGGCCGTCCACCCGGTCGGTGAGGCGGCCGGCCGCAGTAAGCATCAGGATCCGGCTCGGTGACCGCCTGGCCGCCAGCCGCCGGCAGATCTCGTCGCCATGCACTCCCGGCAGGTCCCGGTCAAGCACCACGACGTCGTAGCGGGTCAGGGCCAGCTGGCCGAGCGCCTCGTCCCCGTCGTAGGCCACGTCGACGGCCATGCCCTCCCGGCGCAGCCCGGTCACGATCGCCCGGGCCGTCGGCTCGAAATCTTCCACCACGAGCACCCTCATGACCGCGTGTTCCCTTCCCCGCGGTGTACTGGCCACTGCTTTCAGCATGCCAGGCCGTCGGTATCAGCCAGGTTTCATTCGCTGGCGCCGTGCTGATACCGGTCCCGGCATACAACCATGACCATGGGAACGACAATCGAGGTCGCCGGGCTGCGCAAGCGATTCGGCCGCACGCTGTTCCGGAGCCGTGACGCATGAAGCCAACCCGTTCGGCTCGCATTTACGATTGTGGTGATGACCTGCGTCATCACCGAGCGGCGTGGGACCCTGCCGGGTTCCCCCGGCTGCTACACGCCGAGTGGACCAAGTTCCGCACGGTCCGCGGCTGGGTCATCGCGCTCTGCGCGGCCGCGGTCGTGTTTGTGCTCCTGTCCTTCTTCAGCGCCTTCGAGAGCCGCGCGCCTGTCCCCGCCGTACCCGTCGGCCCGGGCGGCGAAGCCGTCACCGACACCTACATGTTCGTGCACCGGGCACTCGTCGGCGACGGCACCCTCACGGTCAGGGTCGCCTCCCTTTCGGGGGCGTACACCACGCTCTCGCCCACCTCGGGCAGCGCCTTCGGAGTGTCAGCAAAGAGCGGGCCGAGCTCTCAACTGGATCCCGGGCTGGCGCCGTGGGCCAAAGCCGGAATCATCCTCGAACCAGGCACGAACCAGGGAACCGGCTACGCGGCCGTGATGGTCACCGGCTCCCATGGGGTCCAGATGCAGGACAACTACACTCACGACAGCCCAGGGCTGGCCGGCGCCGTCGGGCCGTCCTCTCCCCGGTGGCTCCGGCTCACCCGGGCCGGAGACGCCATCACCGGCTACGACTCCGCCGACGGAGACCACTGGACCAAGATCGGCACCGCCCGCCTGGTCAGCCTTTCCCGCACGGTCCAGATCGGGCTGTTCGTCACCTCCCCGGTCTACTTCGCCGCCGGGGGCGGCGAAGATGGGACCCCGAGCGTTGCTACCGCCAGCTTCGACCAGATTGCCACGCAAGGCGACCTTCCTCGCCGCTCCTGGACTCCAGACGCGATTGCCGCCAGTTTGTACCCTTACCTACCGTCGGCTTCCACGTGGCGACGGCTATCCGCCGATGCGTTCACCATCAGCGGGTCAGGCGACATCGCACCGCTCGTCGGGGACATCATCTCCCCCCAGTGGGCAGGCGCAAGCATCGTCAACGGGACAATCGTCGCCCTCCTCATCGTGATAGTGCTCGCCACCTTGTTCGCCACCTCCGAGTACCGCCGCGGGCTGATCCGCACCACCTTCGCCGCCAGCCCGCGCCGCGGCCGCGTCCTGGCCGCCAAAGCCGCCGTCGCCGCATCGCTGGCCTTCGCCACTGGAGCCATCGCAACCGCGATCGCCGAAGTGATCACCCGCCACGTCCTGGCCGCCAACGGGAGCTACCTCTTCCCGCAAAGCGGGCCCGACCTGGCTCGGGTCATCATCGGCACCGGACTCCTGCTGGGGCTCGCCGCGGCACTGGCCGTCGCGCTAGGCACGATCCTGCGACGCAGCACCGCGGCCGTCGCCGCAGCCATCGTGCTCCTCGTGCTGCCGGGCATCCTCGGCTCGCAGTCCGGGAACTGGCTGATGCGGTTCACCCCGAGTGCGGCCTTCGCCATCCAGGCCACCCTGCCCCGGTCCAGCCTGGTCACCAGCGACTACACACCACCGAACGGCTACTTCCCGATCAGCCCCTGGGCGGGCCTGGCCGTGCTCGCCGCCTACGCCGCAGTGGCCCTGGGCGTAGGCACGTGGCTCCTCCGCCGTCGAGACGCCTGACGGCCGGGCGATCGCGGCCCGGTGGGGCGGCGGCGGCCGGTCCACGTTCGCGGTGATCGGGGAGTGTTACGACGGGCCGTTCGGCATCGATCTGCGGAAGGACGGGCACCGAACTCGGGCGGCGCCAGGACCTGCTCGCCGAGGGCGGCTTCGCTGACCACCGGAGACCGGTCCCTGCTGGCCGGGCGGACCGCGGCCATGTGCGAGGACAAGCTGGCGTTCAAGCTGGCCGAGAAGGACGACTACGCGCTGATCGGGCTGCGGCCCCGCGACCTGCCCGACGACCTCCCGCCCGGCCGGGCCTACCAGGCCGCTGTCCGTCCCTGACAGACGCGGACTCCGGGCACCCCTCGGGGTTCCTGTCACGGTGGTCTCGCCCGTCCAGCCAGCATGATCAGTCACACGGTTACTAGCCTGTCACGGAATGTCTTACGTCTGTCTTACCCGCCGAACCGGCCTCGCGGCGGGCTCGTTCCACCGGGTATGCCGGACCAGGGGCCAGACGGACCTGGTTCCTGCCTGAGCCGGTCCCGCGGGCGGACGGTCCGGGCAGCTGGCGGACGGGCGGGCGTACCGGGCGCCTGCCGTGGAGCGCAACGGGAGTGGCCGTGGCGGACCTGCGGGTGGAGGACTCGACTCTGGCGGACGCGCAAACAGCATTCCGCGCGGCGAGTAACCGCCTGGCGCCCGTCGTCTGGACCCTGAAGGGCCTGGACTCCGGGGTCGTCGGCGCCACTGCGCTGGCCGGGAAGCTTCGGGAGGCGGATGGCATCCTGGCGGCCGAGCTGGGGATCATCGGGCAGGCCCTGGCCGAGCTGGCCGCGCACGCCAGCCAGATCAATGCCGCCTTCGGCCAAGTCGACCAGACGTTGAGCGTGCGGGCCAGGACACTGTGGTGACCGGCTACGCCCGCTCCCTGCCGCACCTGGGCTTTGACCCGGCCCCCGGGGATGTCGGCCTGACCCAGAGCCTGGCCCGCCGTCATTATCAGGTCGCGCAAGAAGCGCGGCAGTCCCTCGCCGTGGTCGAACGGCTCAACCTCAGTGCCTGGCAGGGCCAGGCGGGAACGGCCATGCGAGCGCTGCAGGCCACCTTCCCGCCCGCGCTGCGGAACACGGCCAGCGCGGCGGAGACGCTGCAGGCGGCCATGTCGTCCTGGGCGGGCCAGCTCAGCGGTTTCCAGGCCGAAGCCGATGCGCTGGAACGCCAGGCCGCCAGCGCGAGCGCGCAGCATCAGGCGCTGCAGACCCAGCAGGCGGCGCTGCCGCCGGGGTCACGTGTCCTGAGCGCAGAGCTGGAGTCGGCGTCCACGGCCGTGTCAGCGATCCAAAATCAGGCTCAGGAACTGCACGAACGTTACCTGGCCGCGGCCGGCAAGACAGCCGCGGACGCCGGCGGGACGTCGGGCCTGTGGGGTAAGACAGAGCCGGTCCGGACCGTTCTGGAAGCCGTCCTGGCCCCGTTCGACATCGTGGCCGCCGATCACTGGGTGAGCGCACTGGAGAAGGTCGCGGCGGTGCCCGCCGAGTGGGTGAAGGAAGTCGATGAGTCAATCAGCGAGGTCAAGACGCTGATACAGGCCGGGAAATCACCGGTCGAGGCGCTGATCGACGCCGCGAAACTCGCTGAATCGACCGGCGGCAAAATCGACGCCTGGTATGCGTTCGCTCCCGGCTGGCTCAGGACGGCGGCCGGGTCGCTCGCGGAGATCAGGGGGCTTTCCTACACCCTGAGCGGTCTCGGCCTCGTCGCCGACGCGGGAACGATTATCGCGCCGCAGGACAAGGGCGCGATGGGCTGGGCGGACCGCGGCGTGGCCGTAGTCAACGGCGCCCTCATCACGACGGACCTGGCCCTGGGCTTTTTGCCGGGTGTCGGCGAGGTCGCGCTGGCCGCGACCGGCATGTACCTGGCGGGCGATTTTCTTTACCACCACTTCACGCCGTTCCATGATGTGGCCCACGAGGTGGGTCACGCGACCGTCCACGCGGTGGATCGCACGGACCACGCCGTCCGTTCGGCCTGGCATACGGTGACCTCCACGATCGGAAGCTGGTTCTAGATGACGCTTGATATGGCCGTCGCCGCGGCTGAGCGGACCGAAACCGCGCGGCAGCTGATCGGCCGGGCGCAGGCTGATGTCGTTGACCTGGTGACCGTTTCGGCCCTTGAGCTGTGCGTGCTCGGTGGCCCCCGCCATCGGTTGTTCGAGGAGAGCGTTTGCAGTGCCTGGAGGAAG
>Ga0187851_10004598_pt1 | contig 11219 bp, 8 predicted proteins | sample June2016WEW_6_10_FD_132997 | JGI IMG/M metagenome (GOLD analysis project Ga0187851, IMG submission 132997) | Peatland microbial communities from SPRUCE experiment site at the Marcell Experimental Forest, Minnesota, USA - June2016WEW_6_10 | ecosystem: Environmental > Terrestrial > Soil > Wetlands... | reverse complement strand
GGCAGGTGAGATAAGCCCGCGGGAGGCGCTGGAGACGGGAGGGGTCCGGCTGCGGGCGCCCGATGGCGGGCCGGGCAATCCGGGGTTGCTTGCGTGGTTCGTGGAATTGTTCCACATCCCCCCGCCGCCGCTGCGGACCGCCCCGGACGGGCTGGTGCCGAGCCTGGAATCGCAGGTACCAGGCCCGCCCGCCCTGGCTAAGCACGCCGTCCACAACGGCGCCGTCCACTAGGGCAGCACGCCAGACAACCCATGTCGGTAGCCGGCGCGTTACGGGCCTGGGACCCGGTTTATCGACTGCACCGTTCAGGGCTGCGGGAAGTTCAGGGCTGCGGGAAAAAGCCCTTCACGAAAAAACTCCAGGCGCGCTCGCCGAAGAGCGCCCGTTGCCGGGGCAGCATGCGCACCGGAATGCCTATTTTGTACCTGATGCGCGGGTTGGTGCTGCTGATCGACTTCTCCACCACCTGCGCGACCTTGTCGGCGCGTATGGAGGTACGGCCGCGGCCGCGGGGATGCTCCGCCTCCCGGTAGGCGCCGTGCCATTCCACGAAGCTTTCCCAGAATTCGCTGTACCTGTCGTGCCCGGCGCCCGGCGCCAGCCGCAGGTCGCCGATGGTCGTGGGGACGAACCCGCCGAGGATCGGCGACGGCTCGATGATGATGACCTTGATCCCGTCCCTTTCGACCTCCAGTCGCAGCGAATCGCTGATCGCCTCAAGCGCGTGCTTGGTGGCCTGGTAGTAACCGCGGCCCGGGGTAGCGAAAAGGCCGAAGATCGAGGACATCATGACGATCCGCCCGCCGCCTTGCTCGCGCATGCCCGGCAGGACAAGCTGGGTCATCCTCGCCAGCCCGAACAGGTTGGTCTCGAACTGGCGCCTGACCTCGTCGACCGGGGTTTCCCCGATCAGCCCGTTGAGGCTGTAGGCGGCGCTGTTGATGAGCACCCCGACCGCACCGTGATCGGCGGAGACCTTCTCCACGGCCGTGCTCATCGACGCCTCGTCGGTCACGTCGACCTGCAACGTGGTGATGCCCTCTGCGGCCAGGTCCTCAAGTCCGGCCAGGCTTCGTCCCGTCGCGTAGACCGGCCAGCCGGCCCGGTGCAGCCGCAACGCGGTCGCGCGACCGGTCCCCGAGGACAGGCCGGTGACAGAGGACACGCCAGTGATCAGAACGGCCTTAGACGGCGCCATCATGATCTCCGTCCGGCACTTCCTGCTGGGAAACGCGGCTCATCGTCACCGAGGTGCCCAGTCCCGTACTGTCCACCAGGCGGCAGATGAAATTGAACAGCGCCGCGCAGAAAACGCCCTCGAGAAGTTCTCCCGTGGTGTAGCCCGCGTCGAGTACCCGCTGCCAGTCCCGATCGGTGATCTTGTAGGGGCTGATGGTAACTTTCGTGACCAGGCGGAGCAGTTCGCGGGTGCGCTCCTCCACGGGTAGTTCGTCGGGATCGGCCGAGTTCGCGATCGCGTTCGCGAGTTCCTCGCTGCCCCCGTAGACCTGAAGGAAGAAACTGTGCGTGCCCACGCAGTACGGGCACTGGTTCAGGCGGGAGGTCCAGGCCGCGATCAGTTCCTTGGTCTCCCGGGGAAGCTCCCCGTGGTTGAAGGTGCCGTTGTACCCGGCCAGGATGGCTTGCAGCAGCTCCGGCTTGGTGGACAGGAGCCGGAACATGTCCGGCACGAAGGGCAGCCCGGTCTCGCTCCTGACCTGCTCGTAAAGCTCTGCGAGAGGTGCGTCCGCCTCGCTCTCCCCGATCAGCGGCACCCGGACCGCGGTCGCGATCTGTTCATCCATGAGACGACCTCTTCCATTGGTTAACAGTCAGCTATGGCTCGTTAGGTCACACGGGGCGTCCGAGGTTACGGCGCTTGAGGATCGGCACGGCCTCAGCCTGGAAATCCAGCTCGGCGTCGAAACCCTTGACCATTCCTTCCAGCACCAGAAGTGACAACAGCGGGAAGGCGAACTCTGGGGCGGGGTAGAGCCCGTAACGGCGCTGGAGGTCGAATAGACGTCCGGCGAAGCGAGCCAGGCTGAAATCACCGGACCGCGCTCCGGTCGTCTCCGTGATCAGCTCGGCCAGTACATCGCGGAAACCTGCGCAGTCGGCCCCTGGCGCGATCTGCGCGGCGCTCTCGATGACGATGTGCCCGCACATCTGGCCGTTCCCCATGGCCATGTTGATGAAGAAGTCGGCAAAGGACATGCGCACGCTCTCCGGCAGCCGGATCACGAAGCCGGCGTCCAGGATGACGACCTCCGTGTCTCGCGTGAGGTAGAGGTTCCCGGGATGCAGGTCGCAGTGGACCAGGCCGTCCACGAAAAGCATCTCGTAGATGAGGCCCATGACCTTGCGGGCCGCCGAGCTGCGCGCGGTCGCACTCAGATCGCCCGGCGCGAAATGGACGAGGTCGTCGATGAAATCCATCACCACGACCTCGTCCGTGCACAGCTCGATGAGCGGCGCCGGGATCCGGATACCCGCCGAGCCCGCCAGGTTCGCGTGCAATGCTACGAGTGATTCGCGTTCGGCAACGAAATCGAGCTGTCGCAGGATCGCCCCGCCCACCTGGCTGAACATGACCTTCATCGGCATCGACCGGAAGGGTGGCAGCGCGCCGAGGGCCGTCATCATCATGGACATGAGCTCGAAATCCTGGCGCATGATCTTGTCGATGCCAGGTCGCCGCACCTTGACCGCGACCTTTCTGCCATCGGTAGTGACCGCCCGGTGCACGCTCGCGATGCTGCCACAGGCGACAGGGGTCCACTCGAACGCGGCGAAGGGCCAGTCACGATCAGAGTAGGTGCGCCGGATCGCCTTCTCGATTTGCCCGCGTCCCGGTGGCGGCGTCGAGTCGGTCAGCCGGGTAAGCGAGGCGCACACGTCATCCGGCAGCAGGTCCCGTCGGGTACTGAGCAACTGGCCGATCTTGATGTAGGACGGACCAAGGGAGTTCAGCATCCGCACCCATCGTTCACCCGCATCGGCGGATCCGGTGCGCCGCAGCTTGCGCGCCACCGCCGTGCCGCCGAAGACCAGGCCGTAGGCCGAAATGAGCGTTCCTACCCGGCAGGCACGGACCAGCAGGCCAGGTAGCCGTACCATCCCGGCGAGCGTCCTATTCATGCTGATAAACGTCTCCTCAGGTTAATCGTCTTGCTCATTTGCTCGTTGCCTGCAGCGCGGCGAGGTTAGCCGCGACGTGCTGCCGCCACAGTTCGAATGCCGGCACCTGATCGGCCGAGCCCTCGGATGGCCGCGGCAGGTTCTTGTCACAGATGCGGGCGGCGCCTTCCGGAGTCGTGCCGCATATCACCCTGGCCGCTAGTTCGGTATGCGGGGTTACCAGTCCGGCCCGCACCCGTGCGGTAGCGGCGAACGCGCTGGCCTGGGCGATCTGCGGTAGGTATGGCTTGCCGCGCTCCAGGAACACCCGAAGCTCGGCCTCGTCCACTCCGCCGGCATAGGTGGCCGCCAAGCCGGCGCCGCTGTACAGGTCGGCCCGGCGTGAGGCGTCGAATGCGTCAAGGGTGTCGGCCACCAGGTTCGGGTCTGTCCCGCAGACGAACCACGTGGCCCGGCCGATGCCCTGGTCGATGGCGCGGTTCGCGTACCAGGCGGGGCCCTCAGGCGGCCAAGGGAAGCGTGGCTCCTGGTACTGGCCGCGGACGTATTTGTCCGTGTGGAAGTAGGCTTGGTGAAAGCCGTAGCCGTCGAGCGCCAGCCAGCGCAGGACCGGGTCGGTCAGCGCAGCTGTGGCCTTCGCCCAGCGGAACCTCGGCAGCCGGGCCATCGCCCAGCCGACGCCGACGTAGACCATATAGATGTGTTCGTTACCTCGTCCCTCGAGGCCCTCCCTGACCCAGCGACCGCCGAACGGCAGCCCGTCGCGGACGGCGTATCCCATGCCGGCGCCCTCGTAGGCGAACCCGCGGAATTCCCACGGCAGCTTTTCCAGCCCTTCTTCCGCCTCGGCAGCCGAACGGGCCTCTGCGGCCAGCGCATAACCGGTAAGGAACATCTCGCCGACTCGCTCAAGCCGTGCGCGCGCTTCGGGACTCTTTTCATGAAAACCACGCGTAGCGAGCTTTGTCTCCCTGATATTGGGTGTCAGTATCCGCCGCCTAAGCGCCCGCCATGTTGCTGCCATTATCCAACTCCAGCCTGGGATGCGGATTGGTCGCAGATCGATTGCCGACCTTTTCGTTATCGTCGGCGATGCGCCGGATTCACAGCCTCTCTGCCGTTGCGGATCTGCGCGGCAAGTGGCACGTGGCACGCGGCAAGCGGCAGGCGGTCAGCGATCGGTCAAAGAGGGTGCGGAGAAAGACGCGAACGCCGACGGGCGAGCCAGGAAACCCTGGGCCCGCCCGCCGGCGTCGCGCGGCTACCGCCTACCCGACCGGGACCTGTACCGGTGCGGGAGTGGCCACTGCGGTTGAGATCTGCTCGTCGAGCCGCGCCTGGCGCCGCTTGCGGTTCTTGCTGTACAGGTGCACGGCCCACCAGCCGGCCCCGCGGACCGCGCAGGTGATCACGACGGAGAAGAACAGCGTGAATACGACGTTCGACTCCATCAAGATGGCGTAGAAGAACGCCACCCCGGCGCCGAAGATGAACTGTGGTATCGGCTTGCTCGGCGTCGTACCGGGGTCGCTGACCATGTAGTTGGTGAACAGCAGGAACGCCACCCCGGTCATCAGGCCGAGCGCAGAGAAGAGCGAAACGTCCCAGATCGCGTGCCGGATGAAGGCCTGGATCGCGAAGCCGCCCATCCAGCCGACGATGAGCATCGTCCGTCCGGTCAGCTTGGCGTTGAGCACCGTTCCCGCGGTCAGGATGATCACCGGGACCATGATCTTGAAGAACTGGTTCGTGTTCTCGGTGAACATGTACGGCTGGTTAATCGCGACCCAGCTTCCGAAGACCGTGAAGGTGGCCGCGATCCCGAGGTTGGACGGGTTCATGAAGTGGCGCATCCGGCCGGCGATGGGCGCCTGCAGGATGTACTTGCCGCTGACACCCACCATGACACCGAAGATGACCGGACGGATCTGGTTGTTCGTGTACAGGAGCATGTTGACGGCAAGGCTGGTGATGTGCGCGGGAAGCAGGAACTCGAATACCCCCCGCGGTCCGCGGCCCAGGTACTGGGGGCGGCGGCGGCGCGCCCACGCGGTGATGGTCTCCAGCGTCAGTTCGGTGGTGTAGCCGGTGATGATCGCGAATATCGGGAGGATCCACATCTGCTCGAAGCCGAGCAAGGTGTACCCGAAGACGTTGAAGACGCTCATCGATATGGCGAAGTTCCGCAGCGCCTTGTAGCGCGGGTCGTTGTTCCCGTTCGCTTTTGCCTGGTAGTACTTCTGCTGGCACACGATGGGTGCCTGCACGATCTTCCGTAGCAGGCTGGGTGCCTGCGCCTGGTCCGTGGCTGTGGTCATGACCCGGACACCTCCTTCACGGTGCTGGTCAGCATCAGGTTGTGCGTGCCAGGAGAAAGCTGGATCGTCTGCTTGACCGACACGCCCGAATTGTCCGGCCACTGGATGGTCACGGTGACCGGGCCGTGGTAGGAGCCGAGACCGAACCGCACCTGGAAGCTGCGGTAACCGTCGTGGCCGCTGCCACCGTCAAGCTGCGAGATCTGCTCGTGCCCTGGTGTCGCGATGGCGACCGTGGCGCCGTAGGCCGGAGCGCCGATGGCGGCCAGCGGACCCTGGTCCTGACCCGCCGCCGGACGGTAAAGGTTCAGGGTCAGGTTGTTGCCGATGGCTGGTGCCGTGTTCTCGTAGAAGACGGGCGCTGCCCACTGGCGGGCTACGGCGAAGTCGAGGCGTCCGTCTCCCGTGGTGTCTGCCATCGCGACGCCACGGGTGGGTGTGGGCACCGCCAGGCCGAGCTGCTTGTCGATGTTGACGTACTGGCCAGAGGAGTTCTTGGCGAAGAAGCCCAGTGCGTTACTGCCGGAAATGTCGTCGCCGGGCTCGACATTCGGCCAGGTGGCGGGACTGCTCAGCAGGTCGTCGTTCATCATGGCCATCTCCTGGAGCCAGTTCCAGCGGTTGATGGTCCCTTTCAGGAATCCGTTGGCCTGGACGACTTCGAGGTTGCCGTTGTTGAGGAAGTCCCCCATCTTGACGTCCCAGGACCAGCCGTTCCAGGCCAGGCCGAGTTGCTGGGCGTCCTGCGTGAAGGGTGCGTTCCCGCTGCTCAGGTCCTTGGTCATCTGCGCGTCGCTGGAGGCGTTGTTGACGTAGACGAGGTTGCTTTCCTCCAGGCCCCATGGCTGGGTGATGTCGCTCACCATGAAGTCGAACCTGCCGTTGTCATTCATGTCCCCGAAGTCGACGCCCATGCCCTTGAACGACCCGTTGTCCATCACGAACGACTTCGGCGTCGTCGGAGTCCGGTCGTTGGTTGCCTCGATGAACTTGATCTGGTTCGGGCTGGACTCGTTGTAGAGCAGATGGCCGTGACCGAAGTCGTTCCCGATGTAGAGGTCTGGCAGGCCGTCTCCGGTCAGGTCAGCCGTGGCGAGCGCCAGGGTCCATCCCGTGGTGTCCGTGAACGGGATAGCGCCGTTCTGCTGGACGTAGTTCACGCTGGGGTGCGAACCCGTGCTCGCGCCGGCCCAGCGCATTACCTGCACCCCGCCGCCGTTGGTCGCGTTGGCCAGCGAGTTCGGCATCACGACATCGTTCGCGCCGTGCGTGTTAAGGACGGGTGAGTCCGGGAAGTAGTTCCCGACGATGATGTCCGGATGACCGTTGCCGGTCAGGTCCGCGACGGCGACCGCGTCGGTGTTCCACAGCGGGCCGGTGTACTGGCCGCCCGAGTCCACCGCGCCCAGGAGTTCCTGGGGCTGGTACGCGCTCGCGGACAGGGTCTTCGCCCCTGGTTTGAGCAGGAAGAGGATCGGGCTGCGGCCCCAGTAAAAGACCAGCAAGTCCATCAGGCCGCTTCCGGTGAAGTCCCCGGCCACGCATCCAGTGGGAGCCATCGTGTTGTTGACCGGCAGTGGTGCCGGGTTCAGCACGAACGGGGTGAACCGGTCCTCCTCCGGCGCGGTCGGCGTATAGGTGACAATGACATCGTTGGTGCGGGTGTCCACGATGCACATACCGTCAGAGCGCCCGTGGCCGGTTAGGTCGTTTATGGCCACCGACGCGCCGACCGCGGAGATCCACGACCGGATGTGGTAATAGGCGGGGTTGACCTGCCGGACGGTGTTCATCTTCTGATCGTTGTAGCCGGGCGGCATGGCAATTGGTAGCTGCTTGAACGAGTACTGTGCGGCAGTCTGCGTCGCGCCGCTGGCATGCGCGGGGTCGCCCGCGACAAGGTAGGCGACTACCAGCGCGATGATAGCCGTCAGCGCCGGGACGAGCGTGCGTAGTCTTGAGCGCAACTTTGTTACCTTTCCTGCGATTTAACTGGCTGGGCATACGCAACAAGATCTACGCACTGGTAGAAAGGCGCTTCTTTGGCATTGCGGCTGGGCAAAAAGACAGCCTTCCGCAAGCCGGCTTAGCAAACGAGAAGAACCTCAGCATTTCTCCCGCATGCCGTGGTCCCAGCCAAATCCGCCGACCGCACGCAGCGAGTGGCTTGCGCCGGAACCGGTGCCGGAAGCTGGCTTCGACCCAGCCTTTAGCTTCGGGAAAGGGGGCCGCTGGGATGTCTGTCTCCCGCGCCGTTCTTATTACAGGTTGTTCCACCGGTATCGGCCGCGCTACCGCTATTCGTCTGCACCAGGCTGGCCTGCCCGTCTATGCCACCGCGCGATGCCTGGAGACGCTTGATGGACTGGCCGCGGAGGGCATCACGACGCTCGCTCTGGACGTCACCGACGAGGAGTCGATGGCCATTGCGGTCAAGCGGGTCGTCGACGACCATGGTGCGGTCGGCATCCTCGTCAACAACGCGGGCAGCGGTGTTTACGGTTCGGTGGAGGACGTGCCGCTTGAGCGGGCGCGAGCTTCGTTCGAGACGAACGTCTTCGGCATGGTACGTCTCACCCAGCTTGTACTCCCGGGCATGCGGGCCCAGGGGTACGGGCGGATCGTGAATGTCTCCTCGATCCTCGGGCGCTTCTCGCCGCCGGGCGGGGGCCTTTACCACGCGACCAAGCACGCCGTCGAGGCCTACAGCGACGCACTGCGCCTGGAGGTAGCCGGTTTCGGCGTCGGGGTGTCAGTGATCCAGACGGCCACCGTACGCACCGAGTTCTTCGCCAATGCGATCAATCAGTTCGCCGGCCCGCCCGGAACGCCCTACGCGGACTTCTATACGGACCTGGCCAACTGGGCCATTGAGGTAGCGCAGGGGCACACCACGACGGGACGTTACGCCGTCCCGCCGGAAAAGATCGCCGCCACGGTCGAGCGCGCCGTCATCGCCACCAGGCCGCGGCCTCGCTACGTCGTCGGCATGCTCGGCCGGGGTGCGCTGATGCTGCGTCGCTTCCTGCCTGACACGTTGTTCGACAAGTTCGTGCGCAGCCAGTTCCCGGCGCCCTGACGCCGCGGCCAAGATAAGACAAGCGCCACATCGCCGGTGAAGCCGGTGATGTGGCGCTTTTGCGTGCCACCTCAGATCCGGTTCCGCGAGTAGCGCGCCGAGTTGCTCCTACCGGCACCTACCGGCATGTGCCGGCGTGTGCCGACTTGTGTCACTGGCTTACTCACGGATTCGGGCCATCCTGCCCTTGACATCGCGACGGTGCCGACGTATTTTCTGAATAACACCGTTATGTAACATCGATATTCAATAGGAGGGGTTCACGATGATCCCCACGCACCACCCCCCGTCCCGCTCCAGCCGCTCGCGCTCCGGACTCTGGATACCCGCCTCCGAGGAGATGGCCCACGGCCCGCTGCCCGTCGATGGTCACCTGCCCGAGACCCTCGACGGCATGTTCCTCCGCATCGGCCCGGATGGCGCATGGCGCCAGCCGCTCAGCGGCAATCCCCTGGCCACCGGTCTCCGGCTGCGGGGCGGCCGCGCCGAATGGGCCAGGACGACGTGGGTCCGCACGGATCGGGTCAGCCGCGCCCTCGGCGAGCTGCCCGCGCCGGGTCCCCGGCGAGGGCTTTCTGACGATGCCAACGGCGGCGTGATACGGCACGCCGGACGCATCTTGGCCCTCGGTGACGGCGGCGTGCTGCCCTACGAGCTCGGCGCGGATCTGGGTACCAGGGCACGCCACGACTTCGACGGCACTCTGCCCCGCGGATTTTCCGCCCACCCGGAACGGGATCCCGTCACCGGCGAACTGTACGCGGTGGCTTACCACCATGAGGCACCGTACGCGCAGCACATCATCGTCGACACGGCCGGCCGCGTCCGCCGCGCCGAGCCGATCTCGCTGAAAAGCCCCTCGATGATGCACGCGTACTCGCTCACAGAGCACTACGCGATCCTGTACGACCTGCCGGTCGTCTTCAGCCCGGCCGCGGCCGCCGCGGGCATGCGGGTCCCCTACGCCTGGGATGACAGCCACGGTGCGCGGCTCGGCATCCTGCCGCGCGAAGGCGCGGACTGCGACGTGCGGTGGATCGAGATCGAGCCCTGCTACGTGTTCCACGCGATGAATGCCTACGAAACCGACAAAGACCACCTCGTGCTTGATGTGGTGCGCTACGAGCGTGCCTTCGACCGCAAGCCGGCGCATCCTGGTGAGACGCCGCCCGCGCTATGGCGATGGAACGTCGACCTGCGCGGGGAAACCATGCATGCCGAGCAGCTCGATGACCGCCCGCAGGAGTTCCCGGTCGTTGACGAGCGCTTCAAGGGCTGCCCGTGCCGCTACGGCCTCACCACCGGGATGAACCCCGAATCTGCTCCCTACGGCGGCCACTCGCTGCTGCGCCACAACCTGCCGTCCGGGACGGCCGAGGTGCACGATTTCGGTCAGGGAAACGAGGCGGGCGACCCCGTGTTCATTCCTCGCTCGGCGGAGACGCAGGAGGGGGACGGCTGGGTCATGACGATCGTCCGCGGCCTCGGCAGCGGCGCGAGAAAGCTCGTGGTGCTCGACACCGCCGACTTTTCCGGGGATCCGGTCGCCGAGATCTGGCTGCCGTCGGTCGGGCCACGCGGGTTCCACTCCACCTGGCTCCCGATGGCTTGGGGATGACGGGCGGGCCGACCATGGCACGACCAATGCCACGCCTAAAACACCAGCCACCGGCATCCCGCGGGAATCACGATCAACTTTGGCCAAAGAGACATTGTGACACGACTGTTAAGCTCAGTCGCGTCCTCATACCTGCCGGATGTACGAATCTCGCCCTGACCTGCTTACATTCGGGAAATTCATGCCCTCCGCGCGGCCCGGGAGACAGCAGAGCATGATTGCGAAGGTCGGGGCCGTGTTCTTTTTGACTAATTTTGTTCGAATGCGTGGCTGGGGGTGCAGATTCTCTGCTCTATCATTGCAGTGCGCGAGGTCGGCTCCTACTGCCGCTCGTGTGCCATACTAGGAACGGCAAATGCGGCATTGTCACTTGCGGGGGTTGACGGCTGGTTACCTGGAGCAGGGAGACGGGATGGCTGGCGGCAGGCAACCCGGAGGACGGCACCGTTAAGGGCGCCAGGTTCGTTCAACCCGTACCTCCCGTAGACGGCGAGTTTTCCGGAGTCCGCATCGCTGGGTTGACCTTGCTGGCGGTCCTGAGTACTTTCATCTCAGTTGCGGCGCTCGACATCGTCCTGTATCCGGCGGAGTCGCAGGAACGCTCCCTTTGGGTCGGCCTCCCGGCGTTGGCCGCCATCTTCGTCATGCAGCTTTTCAATTCCTCTGCCGGCGCGGTGAGCTGGCCGGCCTGGCGCCGCTGGGCGATGCTGACGGCATTGGTGGCCGTCACCTATCTCCCGCTGCCTTGGCTCGGTGAGGACTGGATGGGAATCGCCGGGTTCCTGGCGGGGTCGGTCTTGCTGCTTGTACGTGGCCGGACCGCCTGGGTGCTGTATGCGGCCGTGGTGGCGAGCATGGCCGTATTGTCGTCCGTGAGGTATGGGCTAAGCCTTTACTTCGTGGCTTATGTGGCGGTCTCCACCCTCGCCGTGGGCCTGTTCGTGTTTGGTTTGTCCCGGTTGTCGCTGATCGTCAGGTACGTGCATGCCGCGCGCGGTGAGCTGGCGCAGCTCGCGATCGTCCAGGAACGGATGCGTTTTTCCAGGGACCTGCATGATCTGC
>Ga0187851_10004595_pt1 | contig 11224 bp, 9 predicted proteins | sample June2016WEW_6_10_FD_132997 | JGI IMG/M metagenome (GOLD analysis project Ga0187851, IMG submission 132997) | Peatland microbial communities from SPRUCE experiment site at the Marcell Experimental Forest, Minnesota, USA - June2016WEW_6_10 | ecosystem: Environmental > Terrestrial > Soil > Wetlands... | reverse complement strand
GTCCAGGGCCGCGTCGTAATACCTGCTCTTTCCCGCGCCGAGGATGCGCAGACCCAAGGCGCGATACAACTTGGCCGCGGCCAACCGGTCCAACCTGGCCAACGCCTTGGCCGCCGACTCGGTGCAATAATGGCTCAGAGCCTCCAATTCGACCGGCTTTGCTGAATGTACCCGCTGGCCGAGTCGTCCCCATTCCTTGGCCTTGACGCACAGAGAGATGAACTCCCCGATGCTGGCGCCGGCGGCGGCGGCCATGGCCCGTTCGTGCCAATTGGCTTTGTCGCTTCTGGGCACGTAGCGCATCAATTCCTCGTATGTGAATTCGCCAGGGTTTCCCTGGAATTCGCTCCACGCCAGGGCCAGCGCATCCTCCTTCCGACCCAGATGGAGGAGGATTTCCGGCTTCAACTCCTTCAGTGAATGACTGCTCTCGTTGCGCCAGTCGCGCGTCGGCTCAAGAGTGATTCCCTTTTCCACCCATTCCAAGGCTGTGGTCCCGTGTTTTTTGGAAATCTCCATCTCGGCCAACCGTTCGTAATCGCGCGGACTGAATCCCAACTGCCCACACAGCGCGGCGTAAGCGGGGGCATTACACAAGGACTGGTAGATTTGCTTGAGCGACATCGCCGGCAATCTCACGTCATTTTCGTAATCGAAAATTGCCTTCGGGGAACCGTTGGCCGGCGCAGGCAATGCTTTTTCAACAAGCTGCTGAAAGTGGCCGATGAACAACTGCCGTCCTTTCCGATCCAGCGCCTTGATCACCTCCTTCTCGATTTCGTAACAGAACCCATAGTTGTCGTTCTTCATCCAGTTGAGAAGCTGGCGGATGGTTTTCTCGCCTGGTAGGCCGGCTGCCTGGCGGGCACGGATCCAACCGCAGGCAAGGCGATGAAAGAGCATTGCCAAATCACACTCGTCGTCAGCTTCCTCGATTTTGGCATAAACCCCGGAAAGCATGATCTCGTAGAAGCGAACCGCCCTCGCCGCTTCCCCGGCCTTCACCAAAACCTCAAGCTTCCGATGCATCCCGTCCAAATTGGTGACAAGGTCCGACACCTCATCCCGTCGGAAAAAATGGCCGGGCATAAGTTCACGCCCGATTTCTCCGATCAACGGATCTTCCTTTGATCGCCTGCTCATTATTTGCGCCGGCTTATGAGCCGAAACCAACCCGCTTCATCAGCGCGCGGCGGAGATGCGCTTCCGACGTGCGAGGCCACTTGAGCATCCGCAGGTAGTCATTCGTGAGGACTGCATCGAACGCTTCTGGATCGAAAGGGCGTCCAAGCCACTCCTTCATCGAATTATGCTCTTCGTGTTTGGGGTTGCGGAGAACCTTCAGCAAATCCTGGTAGCCCCAAGGCCCGCCGCAATCGTCCGGCGGGCAGGCGCGCTTGCCAGCCAGACATCGGGCGACGATTGTCGCGTCAGGCTCCGGCGGCAGGATTTTTTCCACGACGATGGTGTGCTGCCAGCCATCCCCGAAATCATATTCGTAATGCAGAACGTCCTTTTCATAGGGCGCGACATCCCGAAGGGAAAATTTGGCTTCGTCCAGGACCTCCGGCTCGCCCTCGAACCCTGGAGTATTGACGTGCGGGTCCGAGAAGAGCCGGCCGCCCACCTCGAACTGATGCAGGTGGCTGTTGGTCCAGCCCATCGCCAACTGGATGGCCGTATGGAGCCAGCCCAAACTGGCGTTGCCGGGCACGGATAAGCGGCGCCAGATTGCCGGTTTGATGAGGTCCAGCGTGATTTTGAGCTGGTACATTGGGAAGGCCGGCGCAACGCCGGAGCTTGAAGCGCGCTTGGCGCTTGAACCGTTCTTTGAAGGGGATTCCATTTTCAAAGCGAATCAAAGGTGGGGCTTACTGCTCGAATTGTGAAGCCGCAAATTTAGAATTCTCGGATGGCGATCCGTGCTTCATTCATCAATGGCTCCGGCTCAGTTTCCGCTCCGGCCGTCACCTGCTCACCGTCTATTTTCGTTCCCGGCGTGGCGGCTCTTCCCCGTTCAGAATGCGCACCCAGGCCCGTGAAATGTCACCCCTGTCGAAAAGTTGCAGTTTATGGCGGTTCACCACTGGTTTGAGCCACTTGGCCGCCACCATCTCCGCGAACAACTGTGGGCTGCCAAGGAGGAAGGCTACCTCATCAGGGCGGTAGCCCAGTTTCACGTCCGCCAGGAACGTAAGCTTCTCTTGGTTCTGTTTTGACCCACCCGACTTCATATCTACTTCCATTATACAAGCCGTTTTTCGAATCGCCGGGATTTTGCATTAAATCTTGAAATCGATAAATGTGTTGTTATCGTCTGAACCAAAGCAACTTACGTTGCAAAGTCGTTTAAGCGGAGCACAGTTAAAATGGTTAAAAACATGGCGAATATTTGCCATATGGTGGAAAAACGCTGTGCGCCAAGTTTCTATCGAAAGAATAAATATAATGATTTCAGTAAATGTGACACTTTCACCTTTAGGTGAAAGTGTCAGATTGGATGAAATAAAACTTGCTTGATTTCACTAAATATGGCAGTTTCACCGTGCGATGAAAATGATTGAAAAACTGGAATCAAATGATTTTGGCGAGCAATGCGAGAAATTACTGCGCGAGTTGATTGGGCGGGTGCCGTCCTTGAAACTGGTTTCGTTCGAAGAGGAGGCAAGCATTTTTCCCGGTTCGTCGGCACAAGCGGACAGGTTGGCTCAAGTGGAAGCAGGTAACCGGAAGTGGACGTTGTTGGTGGAGGAAAAGCGGCTCGCCCAACCGCGCGAGGTGCGGTCGGCGGTGCTGCGATTGGAGAGTCATCTCAAGCAGTTGCCGGGAAATGCACCGCGTTACGGCGTATTGCTCGCGCCGTTCATTTCGGAGGAGTCAGCCAAAATTTGCACGGATGCGGGCATCGGGTACGCGGACCTGGCGGGCAACGCCCGATTGGCGTTTGACCAGGTGTTTATTGAAACCCGTGTGGCCGGAAATCCATTTCACGAGAAGAAGGAAGTGCGGTCACTATTTGCGCCACGGGCGGCGCGGGTGCTGCGAGTGTTGCTGCAAGGACCGCCACGTTCATGGAAGGTCACGGAACTGGCGAAGTCGGCGCAAGTAAGTCTCGGTTGGGTCAGCGCGGTCCGGCAGCAATTGCTGGCGCGCGAATGGGCGGCAGAAGCCGCAGATGGTCTGCGGGTGACGAAGCCGGACGCAGTGCTGGAAGCCTGGGTGAAGGCGGATGATTGGGAAAAGCGCACGCAGATACAGGAGTATTCGGTCCTGCTCCCCGATCCGGTGGAGTTGGCGGAAAAATTGAAAACCACCTTGTACGACCAGCCACCGATATTCACGCAGTGGTTTGCCGGCTGGTTGCGGCATCCCCATACGACACCGGTGGTGGTGACGGCTTACGTGAAGGAATTTCCCGACGAGACGCTCATTAAAGAAAAACTGCTGGGACGGCGCGTCTCCGCCGGCGGCGGTGGATTAAGGCTCGTGCTGCCCAAGGATGAAGGCGTGTTTCGTCCATCCCAGGCGGTGCGAGGATTTGAATTGGTTTCGGACGTACAGATTTATCTCGATCTACAGCAGGTTGGTTTACGTGGCGAGGAACAGGCGGAAGAGTTGAGACGGTGGCCTGACTTTGCTGGAGGGTGGGCATGAGCAAATTCGGAACATTTGGAGATTATCCCAAGGAAAGTCTGCTGTCGGCGCAAGCAGCGCTGCTGACCGCATGGCGTTCACTAGAGCGATACCACGATGATCTTGTGCTGGTCGGCGGGTTGGCCGTGCATTACCTGACGAAACACAATGTCGCCGGCTTGCCGGGGGCGGTGACAATGGATGTGGATTTTGGTATCTCGCTGGCCGCATCGGCTGGGCAATATGGAACGATCAAAACAGACCTGGCAGGACTGGATTTCAAATCTGAAGGCAACCGCTTGGTTCGCAAATTTGGCAACCTGAATCTTTATCTGGATTTTCTTACCGAAGACCCGCCTTCGATGACTGGCGCCCGTATGGTGGACGATGTAGTGGCCAGCGTGATTCCCGGAGTGAATCGGGCGCTGGCCTGCCGCCGAAATGTACCTGTCAAGGGGAAGGATCTCTATGGGAGAGAGCAAGAATGCAAGGTCGCGGTGGCCGACATCGGCCCGCTGCTGGTGCTCAAATTGAATGCCTTTGGGGGGCCAACCGGACGCCGGCTTCCGAAGGATGCTTACGACGTTTTGCTCGTGACGACGGGGTTTGTGGACGGCCCAGAGGCGGCGGTGGCAGGGTTCCGTGCGGAGGCGAGGGCTGAGAATACGGGCTACGCGTTTGCAATGAAAACCCTGCAAAAGGATTTCCTGGATCCTGGCCAAGATGGGCCAATTCGTGCAGCGGAATTCCATCCAGGCAATGCCAACAGCCGAGACCGCATCAGGCAGGATGTTGTCACAGTCGGAAAATTTCTCCTCGGGAGCTAACCGAGATTGTATCAGATTGCTTCGGCTGAGCAGGTCGCGCCGAAACGTCGGGGAGTTGAACACGAGTTCAAGTTGGGCGCCATCCACGGTCTAGTTGGCCGCGGCCAGACCTCCGGTGGATAGAGGATACCCACGGGCGCTGCCGGCGTAGGCACGCCTGGGGAGGCGGAAAACGCAGGCGCACAAGGGTAAATCTGGGGACGGAACTATGGCACAAGAAGTGAGAAATGAGTGGCCCTGTGCGGGGATCAGGATGAAGACTTCAACCGTGCGATCAACCCGGCCAAGCCCCTTTCCACCGGTACCCGGCGATAAACTTGCAGAATGAGGGCGTGGTGGCCTGCTGCTTGGCGTAAGCACTCGGCCACGCGCTTATCGACATTGAGCACGTCCACGTAAAGACCAAAACCGACGATGTGCTTGTCATTGACATTGCCAATTTCGGCCCGAGGTAACTGCTTCATCCGCCGGTCAACCTGCTCCCAAACCACCCAAGAGGGAATCTGGTCCTTCCGCAGACGCACGGCCGATTGGGCCTCGGAAGCAGAAAAACCGTCCGTAATGACGCGCATCTGCTGGAGAAAACCGACTTCGTACCTCACGTCCTCAACGGTTGGAGAAGGAGGCAAGCGGTCACGGGAAACGCCGATTTGATGGAGCCATGCGTCCGTAATACAAGGGCCAGCGGAACGCAACTGACTGCTCATGTCGAACACCGCCGCCGCAAAGTCATCTGCCAAGGCGGTGGCGTTGAGGCGACGGAGGTGGCCAGATTGAGTAATGTTTGCGGCCAGGTTGGCCGCCATCCGCTTACGAAGACTCGCGCTGGCCTCATTGGACAGGAAGGTCTCGTGCTGGCCCTCGGGAGGGATGGGTTCTTTCGAGTCCGTAGGTGAAAAATGCGTAAGATTAGCGACCTGCTCTTTGCGTAATTGCCGAGCCTCTGCGTAATCGCGGCGATAAACATCCCACCACTGACGGTTCGCCTCCACAAACTGCTCCCCAGAGACGAAGCCGCCGCGGATGGAGGGCCAAACGGCGTCGATCACGTCCTGATGAGCGGCCCCAGGATGGGTAGCAAGAAATCGCGTTTCGTAAGCCCGAAGATCAACTGCAGAGGCCCAGTAGGGTTCAGTGGGCTCATGCCCATCCAGATGGAGATAAGCCACATGAGGCAAACGGGAAAGAAAGGCAACACGGGAGCTGAATACATCGTCGTTGCCGTGGGAAATAAGTTCCTCCAAATGATGCCAAGTCAAATAAGGGAACCACTCACCCGTCCGAAGGATCGCGAACAATTCTTTAGAGAACGGCGCGGTAGGCTCGGCAGCAACATGGCCGAGAGTGGCCGTATCCAACATGACGAATTTTGGAGCGATTATCGACATGTGTCGTATGCCCGGAGAATATAGCGACGGGGGCGGCTAGTCAGCATCGAAAATGGATCGAAAATGGTCGTCCGCTGGACGATATCCACCCAAACGTGGCGGACCTGGCAGCGGCGGAGCGGTTTTATAGCGAGTTCCTGGGATTGGCAGTAACGCAACGCGCCTACCCCGGCGCCCTGTTCTTCGCCGTCGGCGGTTTCCGCACCGTACAGGGTGATTTGCTGCCGTGGGCCGTGCAGAACTATAGCTTTGAGGTGTCCAGCTTCTGGAATCGGGTCACTTCCAACCTAATCTCCTCCCAATCGTCCATCGCTCTGTGAGACAGCGCCGCACCTCAACCGGATCAAACCATACACGTGCGCCAAGCTTCACGTAAGGTATCGTTCTCTCCGCCTGTTGTTGTCGCAACCATCGCAAAGAGGGACGTGATTGTTCGTCCCAAACTCGCATAAGCAGTGTCTTGGCGTCGACCAGCCTGTTTTCGAACTCCCCAATGTGGCTTCCTTCTGTTTTCTGTGTTTCTTTTGATTGGTTCGTTTGTTGATCATTGGTCATGACTTAAGTTAGGCAGCAATTTCTCACGGAAAGGCCGCATTGGTCGTCCAACCGGCCAGGATTGCGCTGGCGGGAGCCGACACAGGTTTCGGTGGGGCCTATGCTGCCATCCCAACCCGGCGAAAGATCGCCAACCGAGCCATGGCTTTTGCTGAAAATACGTAGGTGAAAACCGTGACAGCGGATGCAATGCCGGTTGCAATAATTCATTCACCCAGTTGCAATTGACTGCATTTCGTCAACAATTCTCCGCATCATTGGATTCTACCACGAAATCCGCCTAAACCCCTCTCCTGCTGGGCCATAAGCACTTATGGCGGTTTCAATAGTAGAGTGTGGGGAGCTTGGCGCAAGCTTCTCAGACTCGCCTATTATTGCAAATATTGAGGGAATTCGCGTTTTCACTTGGCGGTTGCAAAAACGGTTGCAATGACCACAGCCTGCCTGGCAGTCGGTTGGATTGTCGCCGAAGGGAACATTTCCTGCCACAAGATCGAACATGCCGCCGGTCAGGGTGGCTGTCTCCAGGCCGCCCATTAGCACTTTGGCTTCTGGGGGCAGTTGAGGATGAATGTGTCCGCTGACATGGTCAATCTCGCCGGCGGACCCATCACATGAGCAATCCCCGGATTCCGCATCCCAGAACGCGTCGGTACCGGCGGACGGCTCAAGCACATTGGCCCCGGTGAATCCGAGTCGTCACAAGTGCTTCGCTCATGCCTCAGCAAACGGCATGAACATAAAGTAGCTGGTTCTGCACCGGATATCGTAGCCAACGGGCGAGGGATTCGGATGCCCCAGGCGAAAACCCAATGGGGACTTGGTTGGACGGCCCAACCAGTTCTTGAACGGTTGGACGACGGCCTGCGCGTCCGGAAGGACTGCTGGGTCCAGGCGTCGCGCAAAGCAGCCCCAAACGGCATCGGGAGCAAAAAACCGACCGGCGATCTTCAGCGCGAAGGCAAGGGCTTGGTTTCGGGCAGTTAGCTTGAGGGGCATGGCGGAAAATCAGGCTGGATTCTCATGGCACACTAATTTTAAAGTTGAGTCGAGTTCGTTTCGCAGATCGGGTCGTCGGACCTGTGAACTCTCCACGGCCACCTGGCCTCTTTTCGCCATGGAGTAAATCTGCCGGCGAAATGTGTCGCGAGATTGTTTATGGCCGCGCAACTCAGCCGCCGCCCTGAGGTCGTCCACGGATAATCCTCGGGGGAAGTGTTTCAAAACTTCGAGGATCAAGTCACGGCGAGAGATCACAGAGCCTTTCCCGGCGGGGAGAGCGTTGCGTATGTCATGCATCGTCACTTTGGGCTGAAACGCCCCGACCAGCCTGACCCGGCCATTTTCACGTTTGAATTCGCCTTTCGCCTCATTCTCGACTACCGAGTGAATGCACGACCATTTGAATTTGATCCCACAGGTTGCAGCAACCTCAATCAACTCGTCCTGCCACAATCCGTCGGGAGCCATGCTCAAGATGAATTTCATCGTCTCAACATTCGTGAGATTCGGATTGGCAAGTTTCGCATGACAATCATGCACATGTTTCTTGATCGCCTCAAAGCCGGGAGTTGATTCTTTATCGTGGACCCGCAGTTTCCAGTTGGGCGCGCCTTCTGGAATTGTCACTTGGTTATAGTAGAACGTCACGCGACCTTGACGATCGAGCCGCTTAAGTTCCTTCTTCAACTTTGGCCTGTCCAGATTGATGCCGAACAGCTGAAGCACCTCCAATAATTGATCGACAGACAAACCTCTCGGTGTTTTTGGCGCCGCACACCGCAAAGCCTCGATCAACGACCATGAGTCGCGGCGGCCCAGCTCCCGTTTCAACAGGGATTTCAGATGATCGAGATCAACCTTGGTCTCGTAGGCGCCGATCAGGCGAATCCTGCCATAACGGCGTTCAAAGCGACCTTTTGCGGATTCCGTCAGCACATACTTGATTGCGCCCTTGGTGAGTTTAATTCCGACCGCTTGCTCCACCATCAGAATCAAGTCTTCCTCGCTCAGTCCCTGGGGCGTCTTGCTGAGCACCAGTTCCATCGCTTCCCGGGTTTCAAGAGGAATGCGTGGTTTGGTCTCGAGGTCCTTGATCACGGCCGCCCTAATGTCATCAAGAGTTGTCGTAAAAGATGGTGAGGGGGGAGCCGGATCGATTTTAATCTTGTGGCGTTCGCAATAACGCCGCAGGTTTTCGGGCGTAACTTTCAAACTGGAAGCCACGTCTTCGAAGGATGATTGTCCCAACATTGCTTGCACTTGTGCTCGCGACGTGGTCACCCTTGGCCGGTTGTTGTAATGCAAGGCCAGAGCGTGCGCATCGGGCACTGGTACCTTGTGAACGGCGCAGTAGGCGCTCAAATGCAACGTCTGGATGCCCAGCTTTTTTGCCGCAGGAGCAACACCGTGCAGTTCTTTGATTATTTTCTCGAGTTCGTCGTGGGGCACCGTGGTAACCGGCGGGGGGAGCGGCGCATCTTGAGGCTTTTCGCGGGACGCGCGTCCGGCTTTCGGGAGCGGAATACGCTTTGCCCGGCATACGGCGTTGAGCCACGCCCCGTCCGTGCCCTGTTCCGTGGCAACAACTTTGAGGCTGCTATTCCAAAGCTTGTCCCTGAGAACATCGTCCGGAATCGTAGGCAGCCATAGCTGGTGCTGTGGCGGCGTTACGTCAAAATCCGGCACTTCGGGAGCTGTTGGGATTTGCTGGCCTTCCTCGATGAGTTCATGTTTAATCAAGTCCTTGCGAATGGCTTCACGGAGAACTTCTGTCACGGGCATGGACGCGGGTAAGAGCGAGCAGAATTGTGCAGTTTCTTCCCGCGTCGCCAGTCCATCATAATAATTTCTAAAGGTGTCCCAAAGGTGGTCATCCTCGCGCACCGCCTCCCGAGGGTCCTTGAAACGGTTTATGCTGTGGGAACACCCAGTATGCCTCGGGACATCAGACTTCGCCGGCACCGTGACGTCATAGGGCGCTTTGAACCAGGCGGGGCGTTTCACATCATATCCTTGCGCTGCTTGCACCAGCTTCCAAAACAGATCCCAGCCTTCGAACGAAAGCGGCTTGCCATCCCAATAATGCTCGAGCACCGCAACTGCATTGGCGGAGAGCGTCTTGATGCGTCTCCTCCTCTTCTTGGTCGACCATAGCCGGATGAGCTTTTTATGCAGACGGGCATCTAACGGGTTCATCTGCCTCAATTCGCTCAACGGTCTCATCGCGGCGTAGTACATGAACACCACATGAGGCACGAAATAACCAGCGCCGCGCGCCCCAACTTCGTATTTTGCAGCGATGTCGAGAGCAATCTGCACCTGCGCAATGTTGTCGATGGTGATTTCCGCCATCGCTTCGGCTATTTTTTCGGCCAGCGTCTGGCGCAAATTCGCCGCGTTCGCGACATTCTCCCGGATATAATGCTGGTCCGCACCGAATTTCAGGAGTCTTTTAAAAGGCCGCAAGATTTCCCTTGCTCGACGGTAGGGAAGGGGTTTCAGAGACCGCTCCAGCCGGTCCGCTGTGACATCCCCCAAGTCCATGTCGTATTTGTTGCGCGCCTTGTGATCAAACGACTCGGTAGGGCTGCCGAGCGCCCGGCAAACTGCATTTACCGACACGCGGATTTTGTCCAACCAATCCTTAGTGAGATAGGGGGACTCCAATTCGACCATCAATTCAAATAGTCGTTGCACTGAAATCGGCTTGATGAGGTTCCCATAAGTATTCTCATAAAGATCTCCGGCCTCCTTGATTGCGTAAGGGTTCTTTGCCAGATATGGCTTCAGGCGCAAATGCAGCACTTCATATTCTCGCACATCTTCGTCGGTCAAGCGCGTCTTCACGGAATGCATTGTGACCTTAACCCCTTCATAGGCATCCTCCAGGTTGTTCATGAACGACCTGGCGTCCGGCCTGCTGTCATAGTTGTCCCTTAGATATCTCGGCTTTTGGCCCTCGAAGAGAACTTGCCGACCGCGGCGGTCGAGCAAACCCAGGGGGGGAGCCATTGTGAAGACCGGCAACTGCCCTTTGACGCGGAAGGAAAAAGATCCACCCCGATTCTCGAACGGCGTAATCCACAACCACCGTCCCTTTTCGAGTACCTCCCCGGCCGTGTAGTCTTCCTTCTTCCTCGTCTTCCTCTTCTCCTTTCCATTCGATTGAGTAGCACCCTCTTTTGTGGCCGCGCCATACACAGAATCAACCGCAGCCGATACAATGGTTGCTTTGTTGCCGTCTGCCGGTTTCGCGTCTTGTCTTTCAGAACGTGTGTGGCCGGATTCCGATTTTGCCTCGTCGGGCGCATCGATAGGCAGATCGGAATTGAGATCCATAATCACGTTTTTTGTTTTGGGCTAATTCGTTCCCCCGTCGTCCGGAACAGCCAACCGCTCCGGGAAAGCAGAAAACCGCGGAAACCGCAGTGAAATCTCATCAGGGTGTTTCATTGGTTTGTCCTTGTTTCCAACGCCATGACTGAATACGGACCTCTGCCCCCTTTGGCGATGTACGGAGCTGCGCGGCCGTTTGGGCTATGAACCAACAGCAAGAGGCCCGCCCCCGGTACTCGTCGCGGGTCGCCGACGCCACCTCGCCGCTGCGGACACCGCCCTCAGTCCTCTTCGATGAAGTGGTGAGAAAACTTTGCCTGCCATCTGCGCGTTGGCCTGCCGGTGTCAGCGCCGGCGAGCACTGGGGGACGACCGGCGCACCTTCAGCCGGTGCGGTTGCAGAGGCCGGATGCACTTTGGACTTGGTGCGGCAATTCACGAGTCCCTCCTGTCTCGGCGGCGGAGCGTCGGCGTCATCACTAC
>Ga0187851_10004594_pt1 | contig 11225 bp, 14 predicted proteins | sample June2016WEW_6_10_FD_132997 | JGI IMG/M metagenome (GOLD analysis project Ga0187851, IMG submission 132997) | Peatland microbial communities from SPRUCE experiment site at the Marcell Experimental Forest, Minnesota, USA - June2016WEW_6_10 | ecosystem: Environmental > Terrestrial > Soil >... | reverse complement strand
TTGTTTAGTTGATAACTTGTACTCTTAACATCAAATACAGTAACAACATCACTAATAGATTTAGAGCTAGACCTATTAAGTGAGTCGGACATAGTAACGGAATCATTGATAATAAGAGAATACTGATTTGCTGTAGTCCAATATACATCATAGTTCTGAAAAACTAAGTTATTGTAGTTTGTGAAACTAACATTGTTTGACATTTATTACCCTATTCTAATAACCGATATTGTTGAATCCTTGCCAAGTCCGCTCACATTATAAGCAATTTTATTACCACCTGAATTAATACTCTCGACGGAAATTCTAATATTTCCTGTTGGATTAATGCAAATTCCAGAAATAGCAAGGGTCATACGATTCCCTGCTGCTGAATAATCTGCATTTAAACTTTTAAATACGGTAGTTCCATCCCATAGTTTTGCAATAAAATGGTCGTTCCCTTCGAAGCTTACCTCACCAGAGGCAAACCATACCCCAGTTCCGGTCGGTTGTCCGACTGAAGGCCCGTCATAGAATTGACCGGAATAGGTCATGGTAACGTCACCGGTTAAGTTATTTGAATAGTATCTCTGTGCTGGTATCTGGAGTATCCACCTCTTATTACCAGCATTTGTGGCTGGGGTTATTATATAAACTCCATCAGCTGTAGCACCAGAGGTAGCGTTAAGGGCATATACCCTTGACACGCCTGTTGATAAAACTGTACCGACAGCCATATCTTGGTTTCCCAAAAGGCTTCCGTCTATATTATCTAAACATCCGGTTGTACCTCCAGTTAGGGCGGTAAACCCGTAAATATAATTACTCATGTAAGACTCCTAAAATACTTGTAAATAATTCTTCAAATAAGTGTTCTTTGCCCCTAACTTTGTTATGACAATCTACACAAAGAGTTATTCCTAAGTAGTTATCATGATGCTGTCAAAGTCCATGTAATTTGGAGACTATCGCCACTTGCTTTATTCACTGTTGCAAAGTTGGTAGACATCCAAAGGTAAGCTGTGTTCTGAGTTACTACATCAAACACACCAGCCTCAGTAAGAGCACCAGTTCCAATACCGGCTGCAAACGTACATACGAACGTTACTACATTGCTGGCTCTAGTTATTGAGGAGCAGGCTGTCCGTGAACCCGAAACATAAGCTCCAAGTATCGTAGTTGCCGGAGTTCCTGTTCCAACTTCCATCCAGTTTGGTTTTGCTGTGTAGCCAGTTCCGGTAGGCGTGGCAAGAATGTTATCCATGAGTCCATATCGACCAGCATTGGTAACTGTATTATGGATTTCTCTTGTGTCTTTTAGATTACCGTTCTCGTCACGTAATACAAGAGATACGTGTCCGGTATATTTAACTCCGTCACTCATTCCTTTTCCCAACCCAAAACTAACATCCTCTTTAAAATTCAAAGAATCTTCCATTGTCTCTCTCCTTTATGTTGTGATAAGTTTAGGTATATCAGCAACGTATAGTCTTAAATTATATGTATCATCTGGTATGGGTTCTATTCCTATTGAACTTCCCAACTCATACCAATACTGCGGCGTTGTCCCGTCTATATTATAATGACCTATTCTTAGTGGGTCTATCTTTGTGAGCATTAGATTTCTGGTAGAGTTTAAATACTCTACGTGAAATACCTTATAAGCATTAAAAGGTACTTCTCTTACCCCTATAGTAGTCTGGTAACTAAGTATTCTTCTTACGCAAGTTGTCTTCTCGGCTATATCCTTAGCTGCAATAGTGAGCCAGTTATATATTTCAGCCTCCGAAAAGAAGAGGCTATTTTCGTCATTCAGATAAGTTCTAACTCTGCTTTCTAGGTCAGAGGCTTGCATGTTTGGGAATGTCATTCTACACAAAACCTCTTACCGGAGAAGCTGTTGATGGTATTGATTCATATAAATTATTCTGTTTCTTCTGGTCTAATATGAAAGACCTAAAGTTTTGTCCATGTATTACTGAAAGGTTTGCGTCGTAAGTATCTTCTCCACGCTTCTGATAGGCTTGCCAACAAACCCCCTCTATAATGGTATCGTGCCACTTTGAGTTAATCTCAGGTGTCTGTACTGTCATATCGGTTGTATAGTCCATCTTAACCAACGGATATCTTATAACCGTCATATCTATGGGATAGTAATTGTCGGGATTTGCGTACAAAGTAATATAGCCACCCTGATAATCTAAAATGTATCTAAGTGGCTGTGTTTGGGGTTGTGCTCTCCAAGAGGCAAAGTAACCATCCATGTCTCTCTTGGAATATTTTATTAGTCTGTTTGTATTGGTTGTGGTGTCAGTAAAGGTGGGATATCCAGAACCTTGCGTAGCTGGATTTGAACCGTCTGTAATTGTTCCACCTGAAGTAAACTGACCACTTCTGTATTGTATTGAATAAGTAAGCGGTGTTAAGTAAGATATAACAACACAGGTGTTTCCAGTGGTTGTATCGGTAAGTGTTGCTCCATTAGCCCATTGTGTTGCCGGTGATACATTGAGTGTAATTGTTTCTTGACTTCTTATCTTTGCTGATTTTATATATATAATCTGCTGGGGCAAGAGATAGTCCATAGTTCCGGCTTTCGTAAAGAACTGGCATATAGACGGGGTCATACTATCTTCAAGACATTTAGCATCTCTACAGATTGTATCAATGGCGTGGTTTATATAAAAAACTATCTCTCGGTCTAACCAGAGGTAGGGACGTTCAAAATTATTAAGCCTGTATCGGCTCAGATCTACTAAGTCCTGTAGAGTCATCTTTTTTCTCCGAGGTCTCTTCTTTTATCCGTGTTAGTTTTCCGAACTTATTATATTTCCACCCCTTTTTTAGACGCTCTTTTTTTTCTTTTACCGGGGTTTCTGTTTGTTCGTTGTCTTCTTGAGGTAGTTCGTCTGTTTTCTTTTTTGGGGTTATTTTAACTGCTTCCGCTATTTCTTCGGCATCCATCATTACTTCCACCATTCCATCTACTGTTGCTGTATTAGGATTCCACGGAAAGGGATAGCCGGTTGAATGTAGTCTTAACATTCTAAACTTCATAAATTCCTTTCTACCCAACGTTGGGTAATTCAGGGGGTTACTTAAATTTCGCCCCCTGAATATTTAGTTGTTACGGATTAACTGCTAACAAAGTAGCGGTTCCGGTTGCGGTCTGAGGAGCAGCAGCCTGTAACACGTAAGCCGTGCTAGAGGTAATTGCCGTTACACCAAAGAACTGACAGTTGGCATCAACCATAACACAGCAGGTATCACCACCCGTAAACGAGAAGGCATCTGCTAGTTTGGTTGCCATGTTGACAGAAGTTGCAACAAATCTACAATTTCTAAACTCAACGAAAGTTTGACCTGGGGGAGAGTTGGTGTTTGCTACATTGAGAAACACTGGGGCCGTCGAACCGGCACACATCAACAGTGTACAATTCTCGAATATGGTATAAGAGAAATCGTTAGAAGGCGTATTAATCTGAATCAAAGGGTAAGCTCCTGTAAGAGTTACCGTGTTCGCACCGATAACACAGTCCTTAAAATAAGTACCTGTTGCGGTAATATCAACACCAATGTAGCCAGCCGTAGATTGAAGTGTCGTCATAGGCGTGGCAAAATTTACGTTTTGGAAGGTATTGTAATTTCCTGTTATATTAAGGCCTACAAGGTCTGTTGCGGCAGTTCCGTGTGTCAAGTAAAGATTCTGGAAAAGATTTCCATAGCCCGATACAGTTAAAAACGGAGTAAACGTAGTAGACATTGAAATCCTAGAACGCATACCCATTTGTGCGAAGCCAGTGCCAATCAATGCACAGTTGTTTTTTGCCCAATTAAAAGTTGAACCAAGGATTACAGAAGAAGAACTCTGCTGTAAAACTATAGCATCGTTGTAAGTTCCTATGGAATTATAGGCATTGGTAAGTGTTTTAACCGGCTCAGAAGCATTAGGCACATCTGTTGGATTACCGTCAGAACCTACTGCTCCGTTAAGATAAATAGTTTTCTTGAAAGGATTAAGGATTCCACCGCCTATAATATTACCAACGGTGAGTTCATTAATACTCATTTGTTCTCTGTCCATTTTAAAATTCTCCTCGAATTAAATTCGGGGCAGGCCTTACGTTCTTTGCCTGCCCCTACTTGTTAGTTATCGTGCGTTAAGGTCAACGCATATTACGCATAAATTATACTTACCGTTTGTGAACGCTGCAACAGCAACCAATCCGCAAATCATATCGGCAGACGTATACATTCTAGCCGTCTGAGCACCCGCTGTAATTGCATACACAGGAGTACCCGGAAGGGTAGACATATTCGCTGTGGGGTATGAAACGGTGGCAACAGTTGTACTAGGAACAGCCGCAGCAGAAATGACATTACTGGATGAATCCGTAATAGCCATAGTTGCGGTTACACCCGTAGTTTCTGCGGTAACGGTTTCAAGATAAGCACCAAGTACATAAGTACCTGCCGGAATCTGAACCGCACCATAGAGGTCGCCAGTCGCATTAGTGACTCCAGTCTTAGCGGTATCTATTACTCCCTTGGCAACATAGCACCTAGGGATACCATCGTAGGAAACACCAGCCGCATTTACCTGCGTAGATGTTTCTGTGGTGGCAAAAGTAAAACCGGTAAAAACTGTCGCATAGTTACTGAAATCGACTTTTGAAGACATAATTCAATCCTCCTTATTTTCTTACGTACAAATAGCCGAGACCTTCAGCCTTGGTTACTTTGTAACCCCAAACCATAAGACCACGAACTATTGTATCGAAGGACTCTGTTGACCTCAGAGACTCTGTTTTAATAAACTGGTTCGCATAAGAGATGGCATCTTTGTTTCCAAAGAGTGCATAGAAACTTGTGAAACCAGAAGACTCGCTCGCAGCCGGTACATACCCGCAGGAGTTAGATGAATAAATTACAAACCTATCAATCATTCCCAAAAGGCCGGTGCGAAGAGTTGATTTCGGGTCGCCCGACAAGGAAGCATCCTTCAAGTCAGAACCCTTAATCATAACAGCCATCCAGCTAGGAATTACCATCCAACGACTTTCATCAGGTACATCGTTCTCATCAAGAACACCACCGCAGTAGGTAATGTAGTCTATGATGTTGGTTTTGGTAATCTGAACCGGAGCACCTGTAGCTCCGAGATTATAACCACCGGAAATCTTTCCGGATGTAGCACCGTAGTTGTAGGTGCTGGACTGAGAAGCAACGCCGCCTAAAAGCTGTGCGTCAACGGCGATTGCCATTTGTTTCAATATAACTAAATAGTTATTCCGACTATCACTTCATCCTAAGCAGCTTTTCTTTCTCGTTGCCAGCAAGGATTACAAAGACCGAGTGCATAGTATTTATCAGAACCACATATAGAACATTTCTGTCCGTGGTAATGACGATATCTTTTATCGGTTTCTTTAATATCCCTTACTTGTGACAAATAAGAAGAAACATCTACTTCAGATGTTAAATCATTTAGTCTGTGCGGGTGAGTTTTCATGGCACGAAGAATTTTTGAAATATTTTCACCATCTCTAAAGTGTCCCATCTTTGCACAACCAAGAACAAAATAAGCCTGTTCTCTTTTGTTGTTTAAACGTGGGGCAATGTATGATAAAAATCTTTCTGCATTTGATGGATGTAATCGAAGAACCCAAACTGCTTTATTTCCTCTTACAGTAATGTCTCCACCAAACACTTTCTTAACTAACTCTATACCGTCCATTTCTTTGGTGTGTGTAGTGATACTTACTTTGATACCAGCAGTTTTATTTCCTTTGCTGTTACAAGAATAAATACAACCATCTCCATCAAAGTATCCAGCAAGCCAAGACCTGCTAGGCTGAATAGGAATAGAATCAGTGCCAACCCTCTCGGTGAAACCTAATTCACTCAGGAGTTGATTGGCTTTCTTTCGTTTAGTAACCATATATGGCTTTAGTCTACAAAGTATATCTACTGCCGCTTGCCCCTGAATAATCAAGTCCCTGCGGTAAGATGTAGTACCCCTAGTCCTTCCTTTGCTTTCACAAAGAGAACCCTTTCCTAAAGCCTCGTAGATACGTTCGATGACTCCATCATTGGATAGTTTTTGTGTAAAGACCATTCTTAATCTACCGTTTGTTCCAATAGATATAGAACCGTCTGCGTCTAAAAAACCAGCAATGTATTTGTCACTCAGAATACGCATCTTGCTCTTCCCTCTGGTTAGCTTTCGCCTTCCAGTTATTTAGATTTAATTTTAAGCCGCCAAACAAATTATAGCGGCATCCTCAGTAAACTTGTTCAGCAAATCAATATCGCTCTGGACTTTATCTACGTCATCCAGAAGGACATTCCATGCTCTTCCTTGATTCACCAGCAATTCGATATCAGGGGACTCAGGACGCTGTTTCGGCAGCACCATGCCCTTCTGATAATTGAAAGTGTTGATGTCGGCGATTGTGCGGATGTATACTTTATCGCCCTGCTTTTTGACTTCACCTTCCCACAAACTATTGTTATCATTGAAGTTTTTACCTTCAGTCTCTAACGGTTTTAATTTCCGTTAGGTCGGACTATCTCTTCATCCACTTGGGATGTTCGGCACTCGTGGAGACTTAAATCTGCTACGTGAGATAACTTGTATAACATACTTGGAATTATGTATGGCTGAACTAACCTAGCAAATTCGTGAGAAGCCTGTGTGTTCCACTTAATGCAATATTTACCTTTTGATAAAAACAGTTTAGTATCTAAACCGTGTTTTTCTTTAAACCAGTTAATTATTGTATTGGCTTCTTCGTATGTACAATATGTAGAAATCTCTGTTGAGACAGAAGAAACAAAACCATCTTTATTAAAGTTTCTTCTTGCGTGTCCATCATCCATATACCAGATTGCTATTCCATGTGGTGTTAGCATGTTTAATACTTCGCTTGTTATGCACTTAGTTTTATCTTTATATATAAACTTCTTAAGTATCCTGAAATATGAATTGCTTTTCATAAAGGCACACATTGGATAAGATTTATTTGTTGCTTTTAAAAAGGTCTCATAATAATAAATGTTACACTTGCCACCAAACATCTTCTTTATTAAATTAGCTTTATGCTGTGCATAGTCTAACTGTTTAGTAGAATGAGATACCTTAAGTTCAGATGATTCGTATTCATACCCTTTAGGCTTTATCCTGTGTCTGACGTTTAGATACCCATCACCTATAACCATTCCTACCAATATTCCTCTGTCTTCTGTATTCATATCATCCTCCTAGCATTTAGCTTGATGATTCTATTTAAGTCTCTAGTCTCTGAACCTTCCAACTCTAGTTGGCTTGGCTGCTGATTACCATTTCAGGCTTCCAGCAATTCACCGAATTTTCACTAACCTGTTGCCAAGTTAGGGGACTGGGTTTTTTAATCCGTATTGGTGATGGCGGTCAAAACCGTCTTTTTGTAATATTTCTTGGCCAGCTTGCTAGACCATACTTCCTATCACGAAACATCGTGACTCGACTATCGCACCTGTGTTATCTCTAACACAGCCTTCTCGCTTAGTCTGTGCGGGTCTCGCTTCATGGCTTTTAATTCGTTATGGATGCTCTCACGCAATACTTCATCTGTGTGCTTACCCATCACATTATCAATTATCCAAATGCAAAATTTAGCTTGCTCTTTTTTAATCAATAAGTGATTCACGATATTTTGTAAAAAAGGTCTAATCTTTTTTCCTTGAATAGTCCATGTTACTGCGTTCTGCCATACTGGATTTTCAAAGTTACGGTCTTTTATTTGAAAACTTCCACCGTAATTATTTTGGAGCATTTCTAAAACAAATCTACAACTCTCAACTAATGTTACTCTTACTCTTGGAGTGTAATAATGTTTGTCTGGATACTCCCGATGGTAAATGTGTTGTAAATCTATACAGCCCTCGCCATCAATTAAACCTGCCACATACTTCCAACTCAAACGCTTCATGGATACCTCCGAACTGCATAAGTTGTATTTTCGAGTTCCCTCTGGTTTAGACACCCGAAGTTCTATTCCAGTTATTTAGAGAAGGTTTTATATCCCCAAATTATCGGCTAGGGATGAATTTGGAATTCCCTGCACTTGAATAGTCCGGAAAGCCAGCGACTCTCGCTGTGCTCATTTATATTCTCCTTATGACCTACAGGAGGCTACTGCAACTCGCCTGCGGCGATTGCTTTATCGAATATTTCATCCATCTGCTCTTCGGTTTTGCCGCCCCATTGTTTAGGGTTGTACTTGCCTCTGGCAGTGTCATTCATAAACTTAGTGTAACTCTCTCTTGTAAGTCCTGTTGGTTGCCCCGGTTTTACGGCTGGTGCTGAAGAACCGCCTTTGGGCGGGGCAAGATTTTTTGTTAGGTTTCCTTTGTTATCCTCTTTTACGGGAGGCAAGGACTTCTTGTAGTCAAGAAAGAATTGAGCAGCTATCTTTGCGTTCCTTTGGTCGGCTGCTGCTTTAAGGTGTTCGAGTTTTGTGTGTCCAGTATATGCTAGTGGCTCAGAAAGGAACTCTGCGAACTTAGGGTCTACGTCTATCTCTTTCCAGTCAGGGACTCCGAAGGCTTTCATCTCTTCGTCAAAACGCATTAGACGAATACTGTCTACGTCTGTTTCAACGGAACGGTTCTTTTCTTCGATTCCTTTTCCGACTTTCTTTTCTAGGTTCTTTACCTTTTCGTCGTAATCTTTTTTAATCTTACTGACTACTGTGGCAACCCTAGGGTCTATTTCTGAGAGGCTTTGTAGGTCGGCATCAATTTCTTCTGAAGCCTTAGCTGTCTGAGAAGAGTTTATTTTCTCTTGCAGCTCGGCGAGTTGAGTGTTGGCGACTCTGAGTTTTTCTCTTAAGTCGCTTGCCTCCTGTTGGTAACGAGGTATCTCTGCCTTGTACTTGCCTTCTAGCGTTCTGTACTTCTGTTCAAAATCTTCACTCTTAACAGGGGGTGTGACTTCTTTTACGGGAACTTCTTTAGTCGGTTCTACAACCACGGCTTCGGGTTCTGGAGTAGCCAGCTCTTGAGTTTCCTCTACCTTGGTTTTGGTTGTCGTCTCTTCTGTTCCTTTATCTTCGTCGCCCTCCGGGACAGGGTTTAAAAGTTTTTCTGCCTCTGCCTCTGCTCTTTCTAACTGTTCTAAATTCATGTGACTTCCTTTCTGTGGGCTAATTAGTCTCCACTGTTTTAGTATGCCTTTCGGCGTCAAAACATAATACACCTATGTGTAAATGTCACCATATTATATATACAACAAAAATCAATATTTATCAAGTAGTGTGTCATTAATGCCACGAACCCAGCTCTGGCTCTGGTTCTGCTGTGGTAGAAACTCTCTTTCTTATTGAGGAAATGGCGTGTGATAAAGCCGACACAGCATAAAAGCTACCCTTACTTTTATAACTAAGTTCCGAGAAAATCTTTAATTGTTCCTTTATCTTAGAATCTTTAGGGAATCTCAACTTGTCTTCTCGTATAAAGTCCTTTATTCTCAATATGCCCGACTCGAAAGAAGAGTGTACCGAGGGTTTAAACTGAAAGTGATATCCCTCTTCCCTGCGCCAAGTATTAAAATCTCTTATAAAGGTTGTATACTTAGCGTCGTTAGGAGCATAGATTAACTGCATCTCGTCTTCTATCTGTTCTGTGAGTTCAAGGATAGTCTCGCCCTCTATCTCTTTTATTATATTAAGATATTCTGTTTGGGGTTCAAGACTGTCTTGGGCGTTCTGTTTTTGTTCTACAAGTAGGCACAGGAAATTTGGATATCCTTCTTCTGCCCATTGTAGTCCACCGATTACTTTTTCTATCATGCTGTTACCATATGAATAAAAGGTTTAATAATCGCCCACAAGTGAGGTAATCCCCACATTGCCAGTGCTCCTAGCAAAAACGCTACTATTACTAAAACTATTATTCCAAACAAAATACTTTCTGCTACTGCACTTCCAAAACTGCTATCCATAATTCCTCCTTACATTAACTCTGGAAATAAGAGCCGGGGCGCATCTTGTAATCCAATCATCATGTAATTAAATGAATGACGAAAGTGGTCTGGCCCCAATCTTAAATATATATAACGTTGACTTCCGGTCTCTTCATCCTCTTGCAACCGCTTCGCAACATTGTGCATCTGTGTAGCAAATAACTTAATCATATCGCTAGGTCTTGGTAATAGCACGTTCTGCTCTACGATATCCTTGTGAGTAGAATCTAAAGACTCTGTCCTGTTTGCGTAAACAGTCATGTCTTTCTCGCTCCACTTGTAACATCCTTTTTGGTACTCGCTGTAATAATTAAGGAAGACTCGCCCCGGAAAACGTTCAGCAAACGACCTAGCGGCTTTAGTGTTTGGCTGCGCATCAACGACACAGCGCATGACTTTAAACCTTCCCATAAGCGCATCCAGTTGTTTCCACCCACTATCATCATTACGGTCAAGACTATTATTCCCACGCAAAACATCAGCATATATTAACTCCGCTTTTCTTTTCTCTCCACGTTTACCTATAGTTACATGAAGGTGATTTCCTTGGTCAACCCCCATAAATGTTCCTTCGTCTGAGGAACTGGACATTCCTTGGTCTCCACAGCAATCAAGAACCTCTTCTACTGAGAGTCTGTTCTGTGCGTCTACATAAGCTATTCCTACCTTAAGATTATAGAAGTCTGTAAGATTATTAGTAGTTCTGAATTTATTTAATATAAACTCAGGCGAGGTAGTTCTGGTGTTCATATATAGCTGTGAGAACTGCCTACCCCTTCGTTCAGTTATAGAAGGTCTCTTGGCTACCCACTCGCCTTTAGAAATATCCAGTTCTTTCCCGCATTTGTGACAAGCCCTAAAGGTTCTCCCTCTGTACTCCACAAAACAATCTGGAAACAACTCTACTAAGTTATTGTATTCGTTACAATGAGGACACTTCAATAACCAATATTGCATATCTGTACTTTGGAATAACTTATCTATTCCGTAGTCAGGTAGGGTAGGGTTTGAAAGAAAGAGAAGGTCTCCTTCTTCGGAGTGAGCCATCCTCTCAAGAGCCATATCAACGGCGTTCTGTGGGGCTTCGTCAAGCTCGTCGAATACTTCAAAATCTACAGGGATTGAATTACCACTCCAAAAAGCATACCCGTTCCTTCTAGTATACAGAGTCCCGTTTGGAACTGATGCACAGTAAACCTTTCCACTATATTGTATCTTGGTTGGCTCGGGTACTATA
>Ga0187851_10004593_pt1 | contig 11225 bp, 12 predicted proteins | sample June2016WEW_6_10_FD_132997 | JGI IMG/M metagenome (GOLD analysis project Ga0187851, IMG submission 132997) | Peatland microbial communities from SPRUCE experiment site at the Marcell Experimental Forest, Minnesota, USA - June2016WEW_6_10 | ecosystem: Environmental > Terrestrial > Soil >... | reverse complement strand
GCTACCGGTTCGCACCCGATCCCAACGGGAACGGTTACGACGCCACCTTCCGGGTGACGGAGGTGGATACTCTGCCCGTGCGCTTCCAGGAGTTGGGCGTACCGGACAGCGACATCGAGAGGATGCTGCGCGCCCGCGATCCGTTGTTCACCATGGACGCGATGGCGGCCAACCGGCCGGTGATCGACCGGCACACGGCCTGGATTCAGGAGTATCTGGCTGCCCACGGGATCACCGAGAAAATCGCCGGCGGCGTGGCCCCCTGGCCCAACGAAATGGCGGTGGTCTTCCGCCCCGCCAAGAATCTGCCGGCCGTGGCCCAGGTGACTTTCGAAGGCAACCAGGCGCTTTCCCAGGAAGCCCTGCGGGCAGCCATTGCGCCGGTGGCCGTGGGAGTGGCGTACACCGAGGAGAAGTTCCGGGAGTTGCTCGATTCCTCGATTCGCCCGCTTTACGAAGCGCACGGCCACGTGCGGGTGACGTTTCCCAAGCTGCGCACCGAGCCGGCCACCGACGTGGTGGGAGTGCACGTGTTCGTAACCGTAGACGAGGGCGACGACTACAAACTGGGGAAGGTGGCCGTCGCCGGGCCGGCGCCGCTGCGGGCGCAGGACCTTATTAAAGCCGGCGAGTTCAAGACCGGCGAGGCGGCCAATTTCGACCGCGTCAACGACGGGATCGAGAAGGTGCGCAAAGCCTTGCGCCATGCCGGCTATTTGGATGCGAAAGTCACCGCGGATCGCGATGTTCACGACGCCGAGAAGACCGTGGACCTGGCGCTGCGGGTGGACGCCGGCGAGCAGTACCTCATGGGCAGGCTGACGGTGGTGGGTTTGGACCTGAATGGCGAGGCCGAAATCAACCGCATGTGGACGATTAAGGAAGGCAAGCCCTTCGACGCCGAGTATCCCGATTACTTTCTGGCGAGGGTGCGGCAAGAGGGCGTGTTCGAAAACCTGGGAGAGACCAAACCGGAGACCAAAGTAGACCAGCAGAAGCACACCGTGGATGTGACCTTGCGGTTTGCGGGAGCGGCCAAAGGGCAGGGTCCGGAGAGACGGCGGGGAGGGCGATAAGCCTGAGAAATGGGTTTGCAGGCTTGTGGGGCAGGCTTGTGGGGCAGGCGCTTCCGCCTGCCAACCGCCCGCAGAGCCCGAGCTTCGCTCGGGTTGACAGGCGGAAGCGCCTGTCCCACCGACTACCGGAGCTTCCACAGGATCTGGCGCAACATACCCAGCAGCACTGGGGCGTCGCGCGACACGATGCCGAGCCGGCGCACCAGGCGGCGGATTTTCTCTTCGGTGGAAGCGCCGGTTACGGGGTTGATGTAGCCGCTGCGGTCGAGGGCTTCCATCAGCATAACGGTGATCTGCTCGATTTCGGCGGCGGTGGCGGGTTTGTGTTTGTCCGGGCGGGTCTGGGCCGCTTTGCCGTCGCGCTCCAGCTCATAGAGGCACAGGGCGACGGCCTGGCCGAGGTTCATCGAAAGACCGGCGTCCACGGTGGGGATGCGCATCAGCCAATGGCAGTGGCTCAGCTCGTCGTTGGTGAGGCCGAATTTCTCCGAGCCGAAGAGCAGCGCCACGGGGGCGTCTGCCAGGGCGCGTTTGATGAACCGGGCGCCGTATTCCAAACGGCGGATGGGGTGCTTCAAACCGCGATGGCCCACCGAGGTGGTGCCAATCACCAGGCGGCAATCGCCCACCGCGGCGGCCACGCTCGAACACTCCTCGGCGGCCTGGAGCAGCGGCGCCGCGCCGACGGCGGAACGCGCCTCGCGGTAGGCCAGATCGTACGGATTCACCACCCGCAAACGGGCGAATCCGAAATTCGCCATGGCGCGGGCCGAGGCCCCGATGTTGAGCGGATTGCGCGTGGAGACCAGCACCACGCGCAGGTTGTCTTTCCAATTGGGGGTTGCCATAAAATAACGACCGCAACCGCTCCCTGACGGTCGCGGCTCGACAGACCGTTATTGAGCCGCGACCGTTAGGGAGCGGTCAGCCGATACGGGTCCATGACGGCGATGCTCTGATCGTAGCGTACCGGTGGCGCCCGTGCTAAGCTACCCAATCGGAGAGAAAATCATGCCACCAAAAGCCACCAAGCCGCCGGTGCGCGGCCGCCGCCCCAAAGCGGAAGTGCAGCAGGAGTTCGAGGAGATTCAGTCGCGGGTAGAGGCCGAGCGCGAAGCGACCGACCCCAAGGCCGAAGAGGCCGCGCGCCTGAGGGAGACGGAGGTGCGGCACGCGGTCGCGGCGGTCACGGTGGAAGCCGTGGTGCAGCGGATCGCGGGCCTGGGTTTGGAAATCGGCAAGGCGCTGGCGGAGGTTTCCGGAAGGCTGGCCGAGGAAACGCAGTTGCTGGCATCGCTGCGCGAGGCGGTGGCGCTCGAGCGCAAGGAACTCGACCGGCTGCACCAGATCGATGTGGCGGCCACGGCGCTCGATCAAATGGTGCAGGACTACGCGCGTGAGAAGCAGCGATTGGAAGGCGAGATCGCGGCTGGGCGCGCGGCTTGGGAAGAGGAATCGGCTAAGGCGGAGCGCGAGCGCAAGGAGCAGGAAGAGGGCCTCAAGAAGCAGCGCCAGCGCGAGATCGAAGACTACGAGTACAAGAAGGCCCTGGAGCGTAAGAAGGCGCAGGACAAGTACGACGAAGACGTGCGCCTGCTTGAGAAGAAGAACGCCGAAAAGCAGGAGACGCTCGAAAAGGGCTGGAAGCAGCGCGAGGCGGCGTTGAAGGAGCAGGAGGAAGAGTTGGCGCGGCTCAAGAAGGAAGCCGAGGGCTTCCCGGCGCGTCTCCAGAAGGAAGCCGCGGCGGCGGCCGAGCAGGCGCGCAAGGAAACCGAAGCGCGCCTGGAGCAACAGGCGCTCGGGCTGCGCAAGGATGCCGAAAGCGAGAAACGCCTGGCCGAACTGCGCATCAAGACGCTGGAAGAAGCGGCTGCGCGCCAGCAGGCGCAAATCGCGGCCTTGGAAAAGCAGCTTGCCGAGGCCAAACAGCAGGTGCAGGATATCGCGGTGAAGGCCATCGAAGGCGCGAGCGGCGCGCGGGCGCTCTCGCACATCAACCAGATCGCCATGGAGCAGGCCAAGAACCGGCCGCAGGGGTAGGGCGCTGACCGTGTGATTTCTTCCTCAGGGCCGCGGGGCGTGCGGGCCGGGCCTGCCAGAGATTCTGGCCCTCGTCGTCCGCCTTCGGAAGCTTCGGAGAGGAGTTCCTCTCAATCTCCGACCCGCATTGTTCGCATGTGACCGTCCGCCACACTTCATTACCGGAGGCGGACACGCTCGCGATCCGCTGCGTGGTGGAGACGCGGCAATGGGGGCAGTAACCGACGCGCGTGGCGTCGCCGAGACGGGAGGACCGCGGTTTCCGTTTGGGTTGTTTGCGCATTTTCACGAACCTTGTACCGAAGGCGGAATATGAGTGTTCTTAGTGTAGCGCCCCGGCTGTCCCCCATGGCCGGAGCCTTCGCCGGAAACGCTTTGCAGGCCAAGCCGCCCCGTTCCGGCCTGTAACCCGAATTTGACAACCACCACCCGGTCCCGGTACGCTAAATACTTTGCAGGCAATATCTGGAGAAGTGTGTCAATGAGAACCGAGTTCCCCTCCAAGGACGACGTCACCCGTCAATGGCACGTCATCGACGGCCAGGACGTGGTCCTGGGAAAGCTGGCCAGTAAGGCGGCTATGTTGCTGATGGGAAAGAACAAACCTTCCTATACGCCGTTCCTCGATACGGGCGATCATGTGATCGTCGTCAACGCCAGCAAGGTACGGCTGACGGGCCGGAAGGAAGAAGACAAAGTGTACCGCCATTTCACCGGGTATCCCGGCGGGCTGGTGGAGAAGAGCGCACGGCGCGTGCGCCAAGAGAAGCCCGTGCGCATGGTGGAAGATGCTATCGCCGGGATGCTTCCGAAAACGAAGCTCGGCAAGCAGATGTACAGGAAGCTGAAGGTCTACGCGGGCGATACTCACCCGCACGCGGCCCAGAAGCCGGCCGCGCTGGCCGTGAAATAGCGGGAAGGCAGGGTTAGTGGCAGCTACGATGGTTCAATATTTGGGTACTGGCCGCCGCAAGAGATCGGTGGCGCGGATTTTTTTGAGGCCCGGCAAGGGTGAGATCACGGTGAACGGGCGTACGTTCGAGAATTATTTCCCGACCGAGGGCGCGCGCGCGGTGGTACGGCAGTCGTTGGCGGCGGCCGAGAGCGCGGACAAGTTCGACGTGCTGATTCTGGCCCGCGGCGGGGGCGTGATCGGCCAGGCCGGCGCCTGCCGTCTGGGCATTGCCCGGGCCCTGGTGGAGTTCAATGCGGAACTGCGTCCGCGGCTGAAGAAGCTCGGCTACCTCACCCGCGACCCGCGCAAGCACGAGCGCAAGAAGTACGGTCAAAAGGGCGCTCGCAAGCGGTTCCAGTTCTCCAAACGCTAAGGATTTCGGTGAAGTCCGGAGGATATGTAGCGCCGTTTATCGCTCCTCCGGGGTTTGCCGCGTCGCGTGAGGGCCGGGTGCGCCCGGTCTATTGCGCGTTTTTCGGTCTTCTGTCCCGCCCACGCCGCGCAAATCTCGCTTTGGGCCGCGCGGGGGGTGGGACCGCGGAGGAAGGCCATACGGGGGGCGTCGTCCCTCCTCAACCCGATTAGGAGGTATTTTGCCCGCAATCTCGATGAAGGAATTGCTCGAAGCAGGCGTTCACTTCGGGCACCAGACCAAGCGCTGGAATCCGAAGATGAAAGAGTACATCTTCGGCGAACGCAACGGAATCTACATCATCGACCTTCAGAAGACCTTGAAGATGTTCAAGGACGCCGCCCGTTTCGTGGGCGAGATGGCCGCGCAGGGGAAAAACGTACTGTTTGTCGGCACCAAGCGGCAGGCGCAGGAAGCAGTCGCCGAAGAGGCCACCCGCTGCGCCATGTACTACGTGAACCAACGCTGGCTGGGCGGCCTGCTCACCAACATGGCCACCGTGCAGAAATCCATAAAGCGTCTGAAGGACCTGGAAGCCATGGCGTCGGTGGAAGGCGGTTACGCCGGACGGCCCAAGAAGGAAGTCATCCGTTTGGAGCGCGAGCGCAAGCACCTGGACCAGAACCTGTCCGGGATCAAGAACATGCCGGGGCTGCCGGATGTGCTCTTCGTGATCGACTCAAACAAAGAAGCCATCGCGGTGAAGGAAGCCCGTCGGCTGGGCATTCCGGTGGTGGCGATCGTCGACACCAATTGCGACCCGGACGAAGTGGACCAGGTGATTCCGGGCAACGACGACGCGTTGCGCGCGATCCGTCTGTTCGCCAGCAAGATCGCGGACGCGGTGATAGAGGGCCGCGCGCTGGCCACCGAGCAGGACTTCACGGCCGATAAGATCGTTCAGGACGAGGCGGCCGGCGGCGAAGAGGGTATGCTGGCCTACACGGAATACGTGGACCCCAAGTACGCCGAGAAGATCATGGCGGAGAGCCTGAGCATGGCCGAGGAATCGGACCAGGCCGCGCAGCCGCGTAAGGGTCCTGCCTCGGAAACGGCCGAGCCGGCCGAGGAATCCGCGGCGACCGAAAGCGGACACTAGAATTGCGGCGCGCCGTGCGATATCTCCCTGGGGGCAGCGGCGCGCCTAGCTTGGTGCCAAGCCCCGGCCGCAAGGGAGCGGCCGGCGGCAATCTATAAGGATAATTTCGAATCATATGGCGGAAATCACCGCGGCATTAGTCAAAGAGCTCCGCGAGCGCACGGGAGCGGGCATGATGGAGTGCAAGAAGGCTCTAGTGGAAGGCGCCGGCGATATCGCCGAGGCCGAAGTGATTTTGCGCAAGCGCGGCATCTCCATGGCGGGGAAAAAGGCCGGGAGGGTCACGCGGCAGGGCTTGATAGGAACCTATATCCACGCCGGCGGGCAGTTGGGGGTGATGGTGGAAATCGACTGCGAGTCCGATTTCGTGGCGCGGACCGACGATTTCAAGGAGTTGGTGCACGACGTCGCCATGCACGTGGCGGCGGCCGACCCGCGCTATTTGCGCCGGGAAGACGTTCCGGCGGCGATCCTCGATAAGGAAAAGGAAATCGCGCGCGACCGCGCTAAAGCGGAGGGCAAGCCCGAGAAGATTATCGACAAGATCGTGGAAGGCCAACTGACGAAGTTCTATGAAGCGGCCTGCCTGCTGGACCAGCCTTTCGTCAAGGAAGCCACGCTCACCATCGAGCAACTGGTGAAGACCAAGATCGCCAAACTGGGCGAGAACCTGTCGATTGCGCGCTTCGTCCGGTTTAAGGTGGGCGATGCGCCGGCCGGAGCGGACGGCCCGGCCGCGGAATAGATGCCGGCCTATAAACGCATTCTGTTGAAGCTGAGCGGCGAAGCCCTGGCGGGCGGCGCCGCTTTTGGCATGGACGCCCAGCGCGTGAAAGAACTGGCTTGTGAAGTGGCCGCGGTGGCCGCCACGGGCGTCGAGATCGGGGTGGTAGTGGGCGGAGGCAACATCTTTCGGGGGGTTGCCGCGGCGGCCCAGAAGATGGACCGCGTCACGGCCGACCACATGGGGATGCTGGCCACGGTAATCAACTCGCTGGCCCTTTCGGACGCCCTGGAGGGCATTGGCGCGGCCACCCGGGTGATGACGGCCATCGAAATGCGCCAAGTGGCCGAGCCCTACATCCGCCGGCGCGCCATACGGCACCTGGAAAAGGGGCGCATAGCGATCTTCGCCGCGGGCACCTCCAATCCGTACTTCTCCACCGACACGGCGGCCACCCTGCGGGCGCTCGAAATCAAGGCCCAGGTGATAGCCAAAGGCACGCGCGTCGATGGCGTCTACGATAAGGATCCGCTCCAGTTTCCCGATGCCGTGCGGTACTCGGAGATCGGCTACACGGAAGTGCTTTCCAAGGGTCTGGGCGTCATGGACGCCACTTCCATCGCCATGTGCCGCGACAACCGGATGCCCATAATTGTTTTCAATTTGAATACAACTGGCAATATAATGCGTATGACGATGGGCGAGCCCGTCGGCACCCTGATTCATTAGCCGCGGGGGCCGCGGCGGCCCGATTGCGGAGAGACTGCCTATGAAAACGGAACCACCAGCAGCACCCAGCGCTATAACGTTCCTCTCGGTGAAAGAGGTGGACGCGAGCCTGAAGGCGCGCATGGAGAAGGCCCTTTCGGACTTGCAGCACGAGATGGCTTCCATACGCACCGGGCGCGCTTCGCTGGGAATTCTTGACCACATCCGGGTGGACTATTACGGATCTCCAACTCCCCTCAACCAGGTGGCCAACCTGCACGTTCCCGAGCCCTCTCTGATTACCGTGCAGCCGTGGGACGTCTCGCAAATCGGCCCCATCGAGAGGGCCATTCGGGTTTCCGACCTGGGACTCAACCCTTCCAACGACGGCAAGATCATCCGACTGCCGATCCCGCCGCTCACCGAGGAGCGGCGCAAAGAGCTGGTGAAGAAGCTGCACGGCGTGGCCGAGCACCATCGCGTGGCGGTGCGCAACATCCGCCGGGACGGCAACGAGGCGGTCAAGAAGCTGCTCAAGGACAAGAAGCTCGCCGAAGACGACGAGAAGAAGGCGCTCGACGACATCCAGAAGCTCACCGACGCCTACATGCAGAAGATCGACCTAGCCGCCAAGAGCAAGGAAAAAGAGATCCTCGAGATCCGGTAGGTTCAACGGCCGCAAGGGGCTTGTGGGGCAGGCGCTTTCGCCTGCCAACCATCGGCTTCCACCCTGGTGCGCCCTGGCGAATCCGGACTGGTTTCGTCCCATAAATATGGGATACTGGGGTTGATGAAGACCACGCTGGAGATCCCGGGCCCGACCTTTCGCAAGGCCAAGGCCACCGCCGGCGCCTTGGGAATTCCATTGCGCGAGTTTTGTCACGCAAGCTGTCGAAGAAAAGCTCTCCTTGGGTAGGCGGGGCCACGGGAAACCCTGGCTGGAATGTGCGGGCGAACTGGCCCATCTCCATGAGGAGACCGTGCGGATACAGAAGATCATCGACGGGGAATTCGAACAGATCGAACCTGAGGACTGGACTTGATTCTCGACACCAGTGCGCTTTCCGCTTTTCTTGACGGAACGCTGGAAGCGGTTGAGGTGGTGTCCGAGGCTCGCGAGCTTGCGATCCCCGTCATTGTAGCCGGGGAGTTCGCCTTCGGTATCGCGCAGTCGCGCCACCGCGAGGCGTACGAAAGGTCGCTGCAGCGAATGCTCGACCGATGCGCCGTCCTCGATATTGGAATTGAGACCGCGCGGCACCACGCGGCCATCAGGCTGGAACTCAAGGGCGCCGGCAAGGCAATGCCGGCCAACGACGTCTGGATCGCCGCGCTCAGCCGGCAGCATGCGATGCCGGTGATGAGCCGCGACGCCCATTTCGACTTTGTGGGCGGGTTGAGACGGCGAACGTGGTAGCAGGGCGGGCCGGGCGGGTGCTCTGGAAATCAGCCGCAGGCCGAATCCAAGATGTGACGGCGTGCCTCTAGGCAGCTCGCGCGGTTTCGGCGCGTTTGATCCACTTGGCAATGTCGGTGGCGGTGGCTCCTATGGTGAGGAGCGACCGCATGATCAAGTCGAGCGACACCGAGCGGTCGGCTGCTTCCATCTTGGCGACGCGCGACTGACTCGATCCCAGACGATGCGCCAACGCGGCTTGCGTCAACCCCCTTCGTTCGCGAAGTTCGCGGACTCCAGTGGCGAGCGCCAGCTTCAATTCGATAAAGCGATTCTCTTCCAAGCTCAGTTGCAGGAACTCGGCGCTGTCGCCAACCACCCAGCCGGCACGCTCCAAACGTTGCTTCTTAATACGCTTCATGTGTATTCCTTATCCGAAATCGCTCGCAAGTAGGCAGCCAGGCGCTTTTGGCGGACTTCCGCGATCTGGACCGGTGTAGCCTGGGTCTTCTTGCTGAAGACGTCGAGAATCACGATCGCATCCGGCGCGACGTGGTAAATGATTCGCCACGTCTGGTCACGATCGCCGATTCGTAGCTCGTGGCATTGGCGACCGATTGTGGGCATTGGTCGCGAATGGGGCAGACTCAACCCTTGCCCTTGCTGGAGCCGCCTGAGAAGCAGCCCAGCTTCCAAGCGGGCTTGATTGCCGAACGGAGGGGTTTTCACTTCGCCCTTCAACCAAACCAGCGGCTTGTCCCCCAGGTCAGCCATCTGTCGCCTATGTCCAATATGACATATTTCGCGGAGCGGCGCGCCCCGGGCGGGTTGAGACGGCGAACGTGGTCGCAGGGCAGGCCCGAATCAGCCCCGCGGATCGGGCACTCCTGGTCCCGCAGAGGATACGCTCCGGCGGTACACTATTTGCGGATAACCGTATGCGATTCGGCCTGATACTGCTATGTGCGGGCCTATTATCGGCCCAGCCGGAGCCGGACAAGTGCCGGTTGGAAGGCAAGGTCCTGAACTCGGTCACCGGCGCGCCGGTGCGCAAAGCGCAGGTTGTTCTGGACGGAGTGGCAACCGCGTCCCGGCCCGCTGCCGGGCCGGCCGGCCGGCTCCTGTCCGTGGCGCTGACCGCCGCAACCGATAGTGAAGGGCGGTTCGTCTTCGAGGGCCTCGACGCGGGCACGTACACCGTCATGGCGTTCCGCGATGGGTTCCGGAACGCCGCCACGCAGGGGCGTCTCGACGAGCCGACCCCGCTCGTGCCTGGGGAAGACAAGCGCGATCTCATCCTCAAGGTAGAGCCCCTCACCATCATTTCCGGCCGCGTTCGCGACGAGGATGGCGACCCCGTGCGTGCGGAGGTGAGCGTCATGAAGTATGAGTACGGGGCCAACGGGCGAGATCTCGTCGCTGAGAGGAATGCAGACACGAACGATCTGGGCGAATATCGTGTCTTCGACCTGCCCCCGGGAAAACACTACGTCAAGGTTACGCCTAGTCCTTCAGATGTGACGATTGAATCGAGCGAGGAATCATACCCGCCCACGTTCTTCCCGAGTGCTTTCGATGCCTCGACAGCGTCCGCGATCGACCTGGGGCCGGGGCAGGAGCGCTCCGGGACGGACGTCACGCTGCGCCATACGCGTACGGTGACAGTAAGCGGCCGTGTGGTGAAACCCGCGGGGGCATTGGGGCCTAGGATTCGGTTAGAGGGCGTGGCCGACTGGCAACCAGCCGGCGGCGTTGTCGTCACGGATCCTCACGATGGCTTTCAGATCGCCCGGGTTTCGCCGGGTTCGTACGTGCTGACGGCCGACACCAGCGTGGGCGACAAGGCGTACGCCGCTCGCGTTCCGCTACAAGTTGCTGAGACCAATATCGAGGACCTTGTTGTGAAGCTTGCACCGACCTTCGATGTGAACGGCCGGATTCGGATCGAAGGCGCGGCGCCGGCTGGGCGCCGCGAACAGGGGGCTGCTCCCGCGGCGCAGGCCGCTCCGAAGCCGGGCTCGCAAATCGGTTCTCCGCTGTCTCAGATCTCGGCCTTCCTAGGCGGCCGGTCCCCGCCGATTACTCGCAGGACGGCCGACGGTTCGATAATCTTCAGACTAGGGTGGCCAAGGCCGAACGACGACGGGACAGTTGTTTTCAGGGATCTGGCTCCGGACATCTACACGGTGCACGTCGACTTCCCTGAGACGTTGTACCTGAAATCGATGCGCTGCGGCGACAGGGAGATCGCCGATTTGAAAATCGACCTGACCGGCGGGGCGGGCTGCGAGTTGTCGGTGGTTCTTAGTTACAACGGCGGCCGGATCGATGGCGGCGTCGAGGACGAGAACGGGAAGCCGGTGGCGTCCGCGGTTTTGACGCTAGTTCCCGTGGATTCCATCCGCAAGTCCGTGCTCTTCAAGACGGGAGCCGTATCCCAGCAGGGCTCGTTCACGATCTCAAGCATCTCTCCCGGAGCATACAGGCTATACGCCTGGGAGGACGTGGACGCCAACGCGGTCCGCTACGACCCGGATTTCCTGAAGCCTTACGAAGCGCTCGGGCTGCCGGTGCAGATCTCCGAAGGCGGGTCGGAGCATGTGACGGTGAAGCTCATCAGGAAGCCGGCGGAACCGTAGCGCCGGCGCTCTCTCGCCCGCCGCCATTATAATAGAAGAACCCTCATGTCACTTTCCGCGCCAGCCCTGGCGAGCCCCGAAGCCATCGCGCGTTACGAGCCCGTAATCGGCCTTGAAGTACACGTGCAGCTTGCCACCGCGACCAAGATTTTCTGCGGCTGCCCCACCAGTTTCGG
>Ga0187851_10004592_pt1 | contig 11226 bp, 7 predicted proteins | sample June2016WEW_6_10_FD_132997 | JGI IMG/M metagenome (GOLD analysis project Ga0187851, IMG submission 132997) | Peatland microbial communities from SPRUCE experiment site at the Marcell Experimental Forest, Minnesota, USA - June2016WEW_6_10 | ecosystem: Environmental > Terrestrial > Soil > Wetlands... | reverse complement strand
GGGGTCCGCGATGAGCCTTTTTGACGGCGAACCGGAAGGCCCCAAAGGACCGCTGCGCACCGCGCCCCTGGCCGAGCGGATGCGCCCGCGCAGCCTGGAGGAGTTCAGCGGCCAGGAGCACCTGGTTGGGCCCGGCAAGCCGCTGCGCGTGCAGATCGAGCGCGACGGTCTCGATGCTTCTGGGTCGGGCTCGATGATCCTCTGGGGTCCGCCCGGAGTGGGCAAAACCACCTTGGCCAAGATCATTGCCGAGACCACCCAGGCGACTTTTATCGAATTCTCTGCCGTGATGAGCGGCATCAAGGAGATCAAGCAGGTGATGGCTGCGGCTGCGCAGGCCTCGCAGATGCACTCGCGCACCATCCTCTTCGTCGATGAGATTCACCGCTTCAACAAGGCCCAGCAGGATGCTTTCCTGCCCTACGTCGAGCGCGGAACCATCCGCCTGATCGGCGCCACCACCGAGAATCCTTCCTTCGAGATCATCTCTGCGCTGCTCTCGCGCTGCCGCGTCTATGTGCTTGAGCCGCTCACCGAGGAGCAGATTACGGCCCTCCTGCGCCGGGCCTTGGAAGATAAGGAACGCGGCCTGGGTGCGCTGGGGCTGACCGCCGACGACGATGCGATCGAGCTGATTGCCGGCTACTCCAGCGGCGACTGCCGCAACGCCTACAACACGCTGGAGGTGGCCGCGCAACTGGCGCAGGAGCCGGCTACGGAAGATCGCGGAATTGTGTCAGGGCATGAAGTGTCAGGGCACGACTTGAGTCGTGCCGTAGCCGCCGCAAGAATTGATGGGGCTTTAGCACCGGAGACGCCTCGCAAAGCCGGGCACATAGACAAGGCTCTGGCCTCGACCGCAGTACAGCAGCGCGTGCTGATGTACGACAAGTCCGGCGAAGAGCACTACAACCTGATCTCCGCGCTGCACAAGAGCGTGCGCAACAGCGACCCCGATGCCGCGCTCTACTGGCTGGCGCGCATGTTCGCAGCCGGCGAGGATCCGCTCTATCTGGCGCGCCGCGTGGTCCGCATGGCCGTCGAAGACATCGGCCTGGCCGCGCCCGAGGCGCTCAACCTGACACTCTCTGCCAAGGAAGCCATCGACTTTCTCGGCTCGCCCGAAGGCGACCTGGCGCTGGCCGAGGCGGTCGTCTACCTTTGCCTTGCGCCTAAGTCGAACTCGGTCTATACGGCCTACGGAGCCGTCCAGCAAGAGGTCGAGGATACCCGCCAGGAGCCGGTTCCGCTGCACCTGCGCAACGCGCCCACCCGCCTGATGAAGGAGCTGGAGTACGGCAAGGGCTACCGCTACGCCCACAACGAAGAGGGCAAGGTCGCCGACATGGATTGCCTGCCCGACTCGCTGCGCGGCCGCAGCTACTACCATCCCACCCAGGAAGGCCGCGAGAAACTCCTCGCGCAGCGCATGGAGGAGATTCGGCGGATCCGGGCGGGGAAGCGCGGCGGGGCATAATCCCAGAGAATCAAGTCGTCCATCGTCGAACAAGTCAAGTCATAAAGTGAGACTGGGGCACCCTGACGCTTCGCGTCTCGGGTCGGTCAAATGAAGGTCTCCCGGCAAGCGGGGAACCGGCTCCTGCAAACACGCTCCCTGCAAGCACAGGTCACGGCCCGGGAGCCGCTGACGGCGCCAGTGCAGGATTGTCGGAAGGGGACTTATCCTCCTGGCCCGTGCTTCCCTAGGGCAGTATCCGCGATTCGGAGCGAAAAACATGATAGGAGTCGTACACCGTATCGTTGATCGCCGTATCTTTGGGCCGATACACATGCGGCGGGGAACAATCGTCGTTCGAACAATAGCTTCGATGAACGATCGGGGCGATTGCCGTGGTGATGGTAACGCTCTTGCGGGGGCAGATATATGTTTTTCCACCAATATCCACCGGTTCGTATTCCACCATGATCTCAGCCTGAAAGATGGGGTCGGAGGGCGACAGGTCGGTGATTATCACCAGGCGATAGACAGCCCCGGTGGCAGGATCGATGGCGATCTCTCCGTGGAAGGGCGGTATGGATTGAAAGTCATGCCATGCCTCGTTCGGCAATCCCAGACAACAGTACTTCACGACGTAGTTGGACTTTTCTTGCGGAATGGCATACTGAAACACCGCCGCGGGACCGGTCGAGCGCTGTTCCCAGTGGCTCCACTCCATCTTTCCCTTGTAAATATCCGTCACCACGATGCGCTGCAGCGGGCCGAAGACGCCCCAGTTCACCAGCCCATTTCTGGGCCTGGGTTTGATTGCTGGCTGTTTTCCGTTGGTTTCTTCCACCTCCTGGTCGTTGCGGTAATACACGGTGCTGCTGAAGCTGTCGAGCGGCCGGAAGGCCTGATGTTCGACGATGACAGGCTCAGAAAGGAAGACATGCTCAGAAGCTCGAGACAAATACGAAACCTTCAGATCGTGAAAGCGGTTGGTTGTCTGTCGGGCGAAGAAGTCCGGCAATTTATGGATGGCGGCCACGAGGCTGTCGGCAGCCCTGGATAGGATCAGTCCCTGCGTGTAGGCGTCCGGCGGAGCCGTTGCGGGGATCTCCGCTGCGGGAAGCTGGAGAAAGGCCGAGGCGTCCGCCAAAGCCAGAAGTGCCTGGCGGGACTGATCTCCGGGCAGGCTGGCCTGGAATTTTTCCAGCCGCAAGGTACTGAGACGCTCGGTCAGTTCCAACTCGCCCAGTTGCTTGGCCAAAGCTTTGTCCGGCTTGCCGTGCGCGGCTGTCAGCGTATGCTCCAACTGCTCCACCGTAACTTGTTCGGCGGCGTGCACTGGCAGAACGACGGCATACAGCAAGAAAAGGAACAAGCAATTTCGCATTTTCTCTCCATCGGTCATTCAGGCCCTGAAGGAGGCTCGAACGCCCTAGCACGGCAGTCTACTTCATTCCTGACGCCAGGTTTTGATTCTTGAGACCCGATAGGGTTCGGACCGGGATCCTGATTCTGCTTCAGTCGATTGCGCACGATCCAGACCCGCGCCACCCGCCAAGGAACACTTGAAAAATTGGACAGCGCGGGCGGCCTTGCGGTTATGACGATTCTTGCCGTGTGCTTCCGGTCCGATCTGGAACTCTCATGAACCTACCATTGATCCTGGATGCTTCACCCTCGCAACACCTCGTTTCTGTCGCCTGGGTGCGAAAGCTGCTCCAAGATCATTCCCGTCCAGGAGGCCTCGTTCTTCACCACTCTCGCTGTTGCCGCAGGCGAGATCGCCAAGGCCCGTTCACCCATGCGTTCGAGGGCAATACCGCTGTCCGGTGACTCTGGTTTTGTCCCCAGGTTTCCACCGCTCGGAGATTCCCACTAGCCATACCCTCCCCTATCCAGTGTAGAATCAAAGGAGCAGCGACAGACTCACCTGGCTCACCGAGCAAACAACTGCGAACCGATGTAGTTGTTGGGGTTTTATGGACGCCAATTTATCCGGCTCTTCTCTCTCCCGCCGTCGATCATCCCCTTTGTATTTACATTTAGCGTCGTCCGTTGCGATTCAACCATGGAGGCCCAGGCGCCCCCGGAGTTTCTCCGGCCGCTTTGGAGATTTCTAATGGCCGACCTGGCTACTTTAGTTGAAATCATGCCATCGCAGGCTTCGGTCGTTGATCGAAAGCTGAAGAAATCTTCAAGCCGCCTCGGCATCCTGCTTTTCCTGCTCGCTCTGTTGAGCGGCGTCGGGTACATCGGCTTCCATGTCGCCAAAGACCTTGACTCGGTGACCATTCCCAGTGTCTGGCCATATCTCCTTCTGGGCCTGGCGTTGCTGATCGCTCTTGGCTTCGAATTTGTGAACGGCTTCCACGACACCGCCAACGCCGTCGCCACGGTCATTTATACTCACTCGCTGGACCCGAATGTCGCCGTCGTTTGGTCCGGCCTCTGCAACCTGACCGGTGTTCTCTTCTCCTCCGGCACGGTGGCGTTCGCCATCATTACCCTGCTTCCTGTCGAGCTGATTCTCCAGGTCAGCTCCGGCGCGGGCTACTCCATGATCTTCGCCCTGCTGGTTGCCGCCATCGTATGGAACCTGAGCACATGGTGGTTCGGACTGCCCGCCTCCAGCTCTCACACCATGGTCGGCTCCATCATTGGCGTGGGCCTTGCCAACCAGTTGCTTAGCATCCGCACCGGCACCTCCGGAGTGGATTGGGAGCAGGCCACCAAGGTTTTCAAGGTGCTGCTGATCTCGCCGTTGATCGGTTTTGGCGCGGCGGCGTTGCTCATGCTGGTGTCCAAGCGGTTCATCAAGTACCCCTCCCTTTACGAGGCGCCCAGGAACAGCCAGCCGCCGCCGTGGCCCATTCGTACCCTGCTGTTGCTTACCTGCTCTGGCGTCAGCTTCTCGCACGGCTCCAACGACGGACAAAAGGGCATGGGGCTTATCATGCTCATCCTGATCGGCACCGTCCCCACCGCCTACGCGCTCAACCACGCTGTCAGCCCCATGGAAGTCCAGTCTTTCATCGCCGCCTCGGAGCAGGCCGGCCACATCCTCGACCGGCACGTGGACAAGACCGCCATCCTGGGCCCCGATGCGCGCGAAGAGGTTACCGACTACATCCGAACCAAGCAACTCCAGCCAGACACCATTCTGGCGCTGCGAGAGCTGGTCGAGGATCTCAACCATGAGGTGGCACTTTACAAAGTCTTCAAGTCGGTTCCCGCGCAGGATCAGACCAACGTCCGCAACGACATGTACGTGGCCAGTGAAGCCATCCGCCTGATGCAGAAGAACCACAATCCGGCCTTCACGCCGGAAGAAAACGCCGCCCTGACCAATTACAAAAGCAAAGTAGACCAGGCCACCAAATTCATCCCCGATTGGGTTAAGGTGGCGGTGGCCCTGGCCCTTGGTTTGGGCACCATGGTAGGCTGGAAGCGCATCGTGGTTACTGTAGGCGAACGGATCGGCAAGCAGCATCTCTCTTATGCGCAGGGCGCCAGCGCAGAGCTGGTGGCCATGGCCACCATCTTCGCCGCCAACACCTGGGGCCTGCCGGTAAGCACGACACATGTTCTCAGCTCCGGCGTGGCCGGAACCATGGTGGCCAACGGCAGCGGGCTTCACCTCTCCACGGTGCGCAACATCCTGGCGGGCTGGTTTTTTACCCTTCCGGCGGCCGCGCTGCTTTCCGGCGCGCTCTACTGGATATTCCGCGCCATCTCGTAAGATATTGATTCTGTCGATTTCCCGACGCATCTTTCCAAAAACTCCGAGGAGGTCTTCCCTTTGCCCCGTCACCGTCTCGGTCTCGCAGTTCTTTGCCTCGTCCTGCTGGCGTGCGCTCCAGCCTGGCCCGCGCCGAGCCAGGCCCAGGCTACCGCGCCAGCGCAGACCGCCCCACCCACCGTCGCCCAGCTTGAAGCGCTCGCCGGCGAATACACCAACCCCGCCGAGCCCGATACCCCGCTCAGCTTCTACGTGCAGGACGGTAAGCTCCTCTACGAAAGCGAGCGCAGCGTCCCCGCCGAACTCAAGCCCATCTCATCCCTTGATTTCGGCCTGTCCGGCTCGAAAGAGACCTTCCGTTTCACCCTCGATGCAGCCGGGATCGGGGACACCTTGGTCGTCTCCAGCGATCCTGAAGGCTCCGTTTATCGGCGCACCGGCCCGCCCGTCCACCACCTCTTTCACGACTACCAGCGCACCGAAGTCATGATCCCCGTACGCGACGGCATCAAGCTCCACGCCGTCATCCTCAAGCCCGCCGACATCGCCGGCCCGCTCCCATTCCTCATCGAACGCACCCCTTATGGAGCGGACGTGATGACCCGCGCAGTGCTCTCTGCCAGCCGCCCCGAACTCGCCCGTGCCGGCTACATCTACGTCGCCGAGGATATTCGCGGCCGCTACAAGAGCGAGGGCGAGTTCGTCATGAGCAGGCCCCTTGCCGACCATCACGATCCCAAAGCAATCGACGAAAGCACCGACACCTGGGACACCGTGGCCTGGCTGCTCCAAAACGTCCCCGGCAACAATGGCCGCGCCGGCTTTGTCGGCACCAGCTATCCAGGCTTCCTGGCCATGATGGCCGGCATCGACCCCCACCCCGCCGTCAAAGCTATCTCTCCCCAAGCTCCGATGATCGACGTCTGGATGGGCGACGATTTCTTCCACAACGGCGCCTTCCGCCAGAGCTACGGCTACGATTACGTGCTGGGCCTCGAGTCCAACAAGGAAGAAGTCAGCGTCGACTACGGCAAGGACAAGGACGGCAAACCCCGCGATGGCTTCGACTACTTCCTTGAGCGCGGCTCCTTCGCCGAGGATGTCAAGAGATCCGGCTCCAAACTGCTGCCCACCTGGAAGCTCTTCCTGGAGCACCCCGCCTACGACAGCGTCTGGACCTCGCGCGCCGTCGAGAGATCGCTCAATGCGGTCGCCGTACCCACCCTCACCGTCGGCGGCTACTACGACCAGGAGGATATGTTCGGGCCACAGATCGAATACCAATCCCTTGAGCCACACGACGCCAACCACCAGAATTTTCTTGTCCTTGGCCCCTGGCGGCACGGTTCCTGGGCCTCAAGCTCGCGCCATCTTGGCAACCTCGATTACACCGAACCGATCGGCAAGGAGTATCGCGCGCAGATTGAAGCCAGGTTCTTCGCCCACTACCTGAAAGACGAGCCGGGCACGAATCCCTCCGGCTTCGACCTGGAAGACACGGCCAGCTTCCAGACCGGTTCCAATACCTGGAAGCGCTACGCCCACTTCCCGCCCGCCGAGTCGCAGCCCACCAGCCTCCATTTGCTGGGCGCGGGCTTGCTCAGATGGACCGACGCTATAGCCGCGGCCAAGACCACTTACGTCAGCGATCCAGCCAATCCCGTCCCTTACCGCCATCGCCCCATTCAGCCCACCTACAGCGAAGGCTCGCAGTGGCGCACCTGGATGACCGAGGACCAGCGCTTCGTCACCGATCGCAAAGACATCGCGGTGTGGAAGCTTCCCGTATTGAAGAAGGACCTCATCCTTACGGGCGAAGTCCTGGCCGACATCTACGCCTCCACCACCGGCACTGACACCGACCTCGTCGTCAAGCTCATCGACCAGTACCCCGACGACACGACCGTCACGGACCCCAAGATGCGCGGCTACCAGCTCATGACCAACGAGGAGATCTTCCGCGGCCGGTATCTTGAAGCCTTCGACAAGCCAACGCCCCTGCGCTCGGGCTCCGTCCATGAGTACAGGTTCTCGCTCCACGGCGTGGACCACGTATTCAAAGCCGGCCACTCCGTCATGGTCGAGATTCAAAGCACCTGGTTCCCGCTCTACGACCGCAATCCGCAGACCTTCGTCCCCAACATCATGACTGCGAGGCCCGAAGACTATAAGCCGGCCACCATCACCATCTACTCCGGCCCAGAGCACGACTCCACTCTGCAACTTCCGCTGATGAATGTCTGCGACCACATCGAGTGCTTCTGAACCTATCCGTGGATTGACACATAATAAGTGCGCACGTATTATGTGTATATGAACATCACTCTCTCCATCGACGAGCAACTGGTCGAGCGCGCCCGTGAGAAGCTGCGTGCGACTGGCAAAAGCCTGAACCAGGAAATTCGCGAGCACCTGCAACACATCGCAGGCGCAGGCAGCGTGGAAAGCGCGGTCGAAAAGCTTCGTCAGCTTCCTCCTCTGGGCAACCCCGATGGTTGGAAGTGGAATCGGGAGGAGCTTTATGAGGAGCGCATCCGTTGGCCCCGGTGAGCGATCGGGGAGCTCGTTCACGTCATTTGCTCACACCGGCAGGTGATGGCGAATGGGTAATCGTCGAGCGGCGAACATCGGAAGTGACCAGAATCGAAGCCGCGCCCCGGAGATCCGCTCGCACTTTCCTGGATACCAACATACTGGTCTATGCGGACGATACAAGCGATCCGGCTAAGCAGAAGACCGCAGTGGCGCTGATTCTCCACCACATGCAGCAAAGATCGGGCGTCGTATCTACCCAGGTGCTTCAGGAATACTTCGTAGCGGTGAAGCGCAAATTCAAGGCGGACTCCGCCCGGGCGAAAGAGAAGGTGGAATTGTATGCCACATTTGAGGTCGCTCGGCCCGACCTCGGCGATATTCTCGCGGCCATCGACCTGCTTCGCTTGCACGGCTTCTCGTATTGGGACGCGCTGGTTCTGCGCATGGCCAAACAATCGGGCTGCCGGATTCTCCTCACTGAAGACATGCAGCATGGCCGGGAGATCGACGGAGTAAGGATCGTCAATCCATTTCTATAGAACGCCGGCTCGCGCCGGAACGGCGGTTGCGCATCCCAGGCAGAGCGTTGTATCGTCCGGGCTATGCATTGGACGACTCCGGAAGAACGCATCCATCTCGGTCAGGCGCGGCGCAAGCAGGTTGGCCGGCAGGAACATGACGAACTCAACATCAAGGCGCGCAAGACGCCCCCGCCCGAACTGCTCGAGCGCTCGATGCGCGGCCGCGTTCCGGCACTCATCAAGCTCAAGTACGAACTGATGGCGCAGTCGCCCTTCGGCTACTTTCGCGGCGCGGTGCCGGTCATGGCCGCGGATTTGGCCGTGCTGCCCTCCACCGGCATTGTCAGCCAGCTCTGCGGCGATGCCCATGTGCGCAACCTGGGCGCTTACGCCGCGCCCGACGGCCGCCTGACCTTCGACATCAACGACTTCGACGAAACCATCCGCGGCCCCTTCGAGTGGGATCTGAAGCGCATGGCCGCATCGCTGGTGCTGGCCGGGCGGGAGTCAGGCCACAAGGACGCCTCCGCGCGCCAGGCCGCGGAAAAGTGCATCGAACACTACACCGCCCAGATGCGCGCCTTTGCCAAGATGCCCGGCCTCGACGTGGCACACTTTCAGGTGCATCGCATTGGTCAGGTCGCCCCCATCCATGCGGCCCTGCTGAAGGCCGAGCGGGCCACGCCGCAGCACACACTGGAACAGCTCACCGAGCCGGAATCGAAATCGGGAGCGGGCGAACCCACAGCGCCACGCCGCTTCAGGGAGTTGAAACCCACGCTCACCCGCGTCGCCGGCGCCCAGGCCCAGGCCGTGCTGGCCTCGCTCGCGCCCTACCGCGAGATGCTGGAGCCGCAGCGGCAGCACCTCTTGTCCTTTTATCGCCCCGTGGACGTGGCCTTCAAGGTAGTGGGCACAGGCTCGGTGGGCCTGCGCGACTTCTGCATTTACTTTGAAGGCAACGGCCCCGCCGACCCGCTCTTCCTGCAGATAAAGGAGGAGCCTGCCTCGGGCTACGCGCCCTATCTGCCCGACGCGCGCCCACCCCACCACAACGGCCAGCGCGTGGCCGAAGGCCAGCGGGCCATGCAGTTGCAGTCCGATCCCTTCCTTGGCTGGACGCACATCGGCGGACGCCAGTATCTCGTCCGCCAGCTCAACGATCACAAGGGTTCCATCGAACTTGAAGACCTGGCCGGTGCCGGCCTCGAAGCCTACGGCGAGGTCTGCGGCGAACTGTTGGCCCGCGGCCATGCCCGCTCCGGCGACCCGCTGGTCATCGCCGGCTACCTGGGCGGCGGAGACGGCTTTGCCGAGGCCCTGGCCAAGTTCGGCTCCCTCTACGCCGACCAGACGGAAAAGGACTGGGAGGCTCTGCGCCGCTCCCGCAAAGCGAAAACGAAGCCCTAGAGGCGACATTCCAATCGAGCGCGTCAGACAGGAGATTGCTACTCAAATGCCAGACAAGACAACTGGCCCCGTCAGAATGGTGATACCGATGCTGGTGTGCAGCGACGCAGCCGCTGAGATCGCCTTCTGCAAGGCCGCCTTCGGAGCCGTCGAACTCTCCCGCCGCTCGGCCGAGCACGGAACCGTAGTCCATGCCACGCTGGCCATCGCCGAATCCCTGATCTTTATCCACGATGAATCGCCTCATCTGGCCAGCCGCGCGCCGCAGCCGGACGGCAGCTCCTCCGTGGTGATCTACATTTATCTGGAAGGCGTTGACGCGGCGATCGAGCGAGCGGTCGCAGCCGGCGCCAGGGTTCTGTTGACGGCGGCGGATGCGTTCTGGGGTGATCGCGTCGGGCGGATTGTCGATCCGGCGGGCCACGTGTGGAACGTCGCCACTCGCGCCGCTGCGATTCCGCCCGCCTACCCAGCGCCGGGCCCTATGGGGCGTGAGGAGCAGCCGAATCCGCCTCCAGGGTAACAACAGAGATGAACCCGGACCGGACGCTCCAGGAATGTCCCGTGGCCCACACTTTCCGCTTCCTTCCTGGCTAAAGGAGGCAGCGCGAAACCCAACGCACGAATCCACGCAGTCAGAGACGCAGGAGGACGAATCCATCCCGCCTCAGCGGCAAAAGCAGATTTGCCGCGAAGCCGCTGCACCCCGGTTCAAATCCCTGTTCCCCTCCCTATTCCCTGCTCCTCTTGCGAATCTCGATGTTGAGGCGCTTGATCTTCTGATTGAGTGTGGAGAGCGGGACGCGGAACTGCTCGGCGGCTTCGGTCTGGTTGCCGTTGCAGCGCTCGAGTTTCTCCACGATAATGCGGCGCTCGATGTCTTCGAGAATGTCGAAGAGCGAGGCGTTGGGGCTGTGCTCGAGCAGGGCGTCGCGGAAGCTGCGGCCGGAGATGTGGCCGGGCAGCAACTCGGAGCCAATGACGGGGCCGCTGGAGAGCACGACGCCGCGCTCGATGGCATTCTCCAGCTCGCGCACGTTCCCCGGCCAGTCGTAATCGATCAGGGCGCGAAGCGCGTCGGCGGAGAGCTTGCGCGCAGGCATGCCGTTCTCGTTGGCATAGAACTCGAGGAAGTGGCTGGCGAGCAGGGGAATATCCTCGCGGCGGGCGCGTAGAGGCGGTAGATCCACGGTGATGACGTTCAAACGATAGAAGAGATCCTCGCGGAAGCGGCCCTCGCGGACTTCCTTGCGCAAATCGACGTTGGTGGCTGCCAGGATGCGCACGTCCACCTGAATTTCTTGAACGCCGCCCAGGTGCATGAAGCGGCGGTCCTGAAGAACGCGCAGAATCTTGGCCTGGGTATCCATGCCCATGGTGGCGATTTCGTCCATGAAGAGCGTGCCGCCGTTGGCGACTTCAAAGAGGCCTTTCTTGGAGGCGACGGCGGAGGTGAATGCGCCCTTGACGTGGCCGAAGAGCGTGGACTCCAGCAGCTCGGAGGGCATGGCGCCGGTGTTGACGGGGACAAAGGGCTTGTCCCGGCGCGGCGAGTTGGCATGGATGGCCTT
>Ga0187851_10004586_pt1 | contig 11233 bp, 9 predicted proteins | sample June2016WEW_6_10_FD_132997 | JGI IMG/M metagenome (GOLD analysis project Ga0187851, IMG submission 132997) | Peatland microbial communities from SPRUCE experiment site at the Marcell Experimental Forest, Minnesota, USA - June2016WEW_6_10 | ecosystem: Environmental > Terrestrial > Soil > Wetlands... | reverse complement strand
TTCGCCTGGTGGGGCGATGACGGGCTGCCGCCCGGCATCGGCTGGGGCGAGGGCGGCACCGTGACGGTGCTGACCACGTTCCGCGCTGAGAACACCGGGCCGCACACGGTTGGCGCCGCGGGGGTGGGACGGCTGGTGCTGGCCGTGGACGGCGCGATGATCGCGGACCAGGAAACCCCGGTCCCCGCCGACCCGGTCGAGACCATGACCCGGCCGGGCCAGGTCATGGGCACGGTGGGGCTGACCGCAGGGCAGGAGGCGGCGGTGCGGCTGGACTTCCGGCCGTCAGCGGACGCGGAGGGCCCGCTGGCCGTGCGGCTCGGCATCGTGGCCTCCCCTGACGGGGACAGGGCGCTGGACGAGGCGGTCCGGGCGGCGTCCGCCGCGGACGTGGCCCTGGTCGTGGCCGGCTCGGCCGAGACGACCGAGAGCGAGGGATTCGACCGGGAGACCCTGCGGCTGCCCGGCCGCCAGGACGAGCTCATCGAGCGGGTGAGCGCGGCCAATCCCCGCACCGTGGTGGTGGTGAACGCCGGGATGCCGGTGCTCATGCCCTGGGCGGACCGGGTCGCCGCGGTGCTCTACGCCTGGCTGCCCGGCCAGGCCATGGGCGAGGCCCTGGCCGACGTGCTGCTCGGCCGGGCCGAGCCGGGCGGGCGGCTCCCGGTGACGATGCCGGTCCGCGAGGAAGACTGCCCGGTGCTGCGGTCCGTGCCCGACGACGGGCGGCTCAGCTACGACGAGGGCCTGCTCATCGGGTACCGGGGCTACGACGCGGCCGGGACCACGCCGCTGTTCCCGTTCGGCCACGGGCTGGGCTATACCAGCTGGTCCTATGAGTCGCTGGCAGCCGGATCCCCCGTCCTGGCCGCCGGGGCCGACCTCACGATCGCAGTCACGGTGCGCAATAGCGGTGACCGCCCCGGGCGCGAGGTGGTCCAGGCGTACGTGGCTGGTCCCGCCGCCGATGGGCGGCCGGTGCGGGTCCTCGGCGCGTTCGGCTCCGCGGTCGCAGCCCCCGGTGACACCGCGCAGGTGACCGTCACGATCCCGGCCCGGGTATTCGGCCGCTACGACGAGCGGGCGGCCCGGTGGACCTGGCCGTCCGGCGAGTTCACCATCGCCGTCGGCCGGTCCTCGCGCGACCTCCGGCTGCGCACCGTGGTGGACATGGCCTGACCGCCGGGCGCCGGAAGCTGCGGCCAGCCCGGGAGGGGCCCGGCTGGCCGCGACCTGGGCGGGGCGCGATCCGTCCCGCCCAGGTCATCTAGTCCCGGCCAGCTGAACCCGAGCGGCTGACCCGAGCGGCTGACCCGGCCGGCAGATCCGGCCGGCAGATCCGGTCAGCTGATCCAGCCCGCGGCTGGATCGTCCGGGCCCGGCGGGTACGCGTCTTCGGCCGGGCCCGCCGGGTACGGCCCGTCGGCCGGTCCGGCGCGGTGCGCACCCTCGGCCGCGTCGGAGCGGTGGCCCTCCCCGGCCGTGCCGGCCTGGTGCGTGCCCTCGGCCCGGCCGACCCCGCGCCGCGACGGCGGGGCCACCAGTTCGACCTCGTACCCGTCCCGGTCCTCCAGGTAGGCGGCGTAGTGCTGCTCGCCCCCGGCGTAGGGATGCCGGTCCGCGAACAGCAGCCGCCAGCCGTGCAGCAGCGCCTCCCCCACCATCCGGTCCACGGTGCCCCGGTCGGACACATGGAACGCCAGGTGGTTGAGGCCGGGACGGTACCGGTCGTGGCGGAACGCGCTGCGTGCGGGTGACTGCTCGAGGACGATGTAGAGGTCACCGCACCGCCAGCTCGCCCCTTCCGGCCACTGCTGGTAGATCTCGTAGCCGAGCGCGTACAGCAGCCATCCCCAGGTGCGCTCGGCCCGGCTCAGGTCGGGCACCCAGAGCTCGATGTGGTGCAGCGTCCCCGTGGCAGCCGGCTTCATGCGGACAGCATGCCGCAAACCGGAAATCCCGGAGGGTTACTGATCAGGAAGCTTCTCAACCTGCTGCTGCAGGCGGTTCATCCCGTTCAGCCAGCGGTCAGGATCGGTAGCCCGGCGCGAGTACATGAGCGACACCTCGGGATGCGGCAGGATCAGGAACCGTCCGTCGGCGATGCCCTCGATGACCGCGTCGGCCACGGCGTCCGGGGTGATCGCGGTCGCGTCCATCAGCGCATGGCCGACAGGGCCGGACGACTCGTACAGCGGGGTCCGCACGCCCTGCGGGCACAGGGCCTGCACGGTGATGCCGCGGTGGGCGTAGGTGGCCGACATCCACTCCGCGAAGGCCAGCGCGGCGTGCTTGGTCACCGAGTACGGCGCCGAGCCCAGCATGGTCAGCAGCCCGGCCGCGGACACCGTGCAGATCAGGTGTCCCTGGCCCTGCTCCAGCCACGGGCCGGTCAGCAGCCTGGCTGCCCTGACGTGCGCCATGACATTGACCTGCCAGGAAGCGTCCCAGTCCCGCTCGGCGGCGTCCGCGCCCCCGGGCCGGGCGATCCCGGCGTTGGCGCAGAAGAGGTCGATGCCATCCAGCAGGTCCGCCGCCCCGCTGATCAGCCCGGCCACGCCCGCCTCACTGGCCGCGTCCCCGGGCAGGGCCTCCCCGCCGCACGCCTTGGCGACCTCCTGCGCGGCGGCCGCGTCGATGTCGTTGACCACCACCCGGGCGCCTTCGGCAGCGAACCGCCGGGCCAGCGCGGCGCCGATGCCGCTGCCGGCGCCGGTGATCGCGACCCCGGCGCCGGTGACGGACCTCACTCTGTCTCCTCAGCCGTTCGCGCCGTCCGGCCAGAAAAAACCCACCCGCCACTCGCCCGGGCCTGACGGCCCAGGCTCGCTAGCCGGCACCGGACGGCGCTCACCGGGGGCCGGCCGGGGCATGCGGCAGCCCGGCCAGGCTGGCCAGCGCGGCCCGGTGCCAGTCCGGCGTGCCGAAGGCGATCGACGAGCTCGTGGCCCGCTTCAGGTACAGGTGCGCGGGGTGCTCCCAGGTGAAGCCGATGCCGCCGTGCAGCTGCACGCATTCCCGCGCGGCCAGGGTGGCGGCGTCCCCGCAGGCCGCCTTGGCCAGGGCCACCGCGACCGGCGCGTCCGCATCACCGTCGGCCAGGCAGGCGGCCGCGTACCGGGCCGCGGCACGGGCCTGGCTGATGGCCACCCACAGGTCCGCCGCACGGTGCTTGAGCGCCTGGAACGAGCCCACCGGGCGGGCGAACTGGTACCGCTCCTTCAGGTAGGCGACGGTCATCTCGAGGCAGCGCTCAGCCACCCCGAGCTGCTCGGAAGCCAGCATCGCGGCCCCCGCGGCCAGCGCGGCGGCGACCGCACGGTCCGCGTCCGGGCCGGAGGCCAGCGCTCGGGCGGGCACGCTGTCCAGGGTCAGGTCGGCCAGCGGGCGGGTCTGGTCCAGCGACACCACCGGGGTGACGGTCAGCCCCGGAGCGCCGGCGTCCACCGCGTAGAGCCCGGAGGGCACGCCGTCGGCCGGCACGAGCAGCACGGACGCGGGCAGCGCGTCGGTCACCCCGGTGACCATCCCGGTCAGCCGGGCCTGACCGGCGGCGTCCCCGGGCTGCGGGAGCGTGATGCGCACGGTCGCGACCGGGCCCGCACCGGGCTTGCCGCTACCACCGGGCTGGCCGCTACCACCGGGCTGGCCGCTACCACCGGGCTTGCTCGCGAACGGCACGGCCAGCGCCGCGGTCACGGTGGCCGCGGCCAGCCCGGACAGCAGCTCCGCATCGCCGGCCGACAGGACCGCGGCCGTGGCGACCACCGCGCTGCCCAGGTAGGGGACGGGGGCTACGGCCCGGCCGGCCTCCTCGGCGACGACCGCGGCCTCCCGGTAGCTGGCGCCGGCGCCGCCGTGGCTTTCCGGGATCAGCAGGCCGGCGCAGCCGACCTCGGCGGCCAGCACCCGCCACAGGCCAGTGTCGTAGGGCTCGCTGGTCTCAGTCCGGGCCAGGACCGCAGACCAGTCGGCCCGCTCCTTGAACAGATCCCGGACCGCGGCCCGCAGCTCCTCTTCCGCCTCGCCGTAGAGCAGGTCGGGCAGGTCCCGGCCAGGCTGGCCGACGGTGTCGTTGTGGGCAGGACCGTCGCCGGCCGCACCGTCGTGGGAGCGCGCGGGCTGCGTGGAGGTGCTCAATCTTTCTCCTCAGTTGTTCGCGCCGTCCGGCAGGAAAGACCGCACCGGACGGGGCTCACCGGGGCAACTCCTTCCATGGCACACGGGTGTCCGTTCGTGGCTCGGGCGGCAGGCCGAGAACCCGCTCGGCGATGATGTTGCGCAGGATCTCCGAGGTCCCGCCCTCGATGGAGTTGCCGCGGGCACGCAGGTAGCGGTACCCGGGGTCACGGCCGTAGAAGCTGACGCTCTCCGGCCTGCGCATGGTCCAGTCCTGGTAACGGAGCCCGTCGGCGCCGGCCATCTCCACCTCGAGCGCGGCGATGTCCTGATTGAGCCGGGCGAATACGAGCTTGGCCGCTGAGCCTTCCGGGCCGGGATGACCCACAGCCAGCTGCTGGCGCAGCCGTTCCGAGGCCAGCCGGGCCACCTCCGCGTCGGCCCACAGCCGGAGCATCCGGTCGTGCAGGCCAGGGGTGCGCCGTTCGGGGTGCTCGCGCCAGGCCCGGGCGGCCGAGCCGATCATCCCGCCTTCGCGGGGCAGGGCGGTGCCGCCGATGGATACCCGCTCGTTCATCAGGGTGCCCTGGGCCACCCGCCAGCCCTCGCCGACCCCGCCAATCCGGTCACCGTCCGGGATGACCGCGCCGGTCAGGAAGACCTCGTTGAACTCGGCCTCGCCGGTGAGCTGCCGCAGGGGCCGGACCTCCACCCCGTCGGCGGTCATGTCGCAGGCGAAGTAGGTCAGCCCGGCGTGCTTGGGCACGTCCGGGTCGGTCCGGGCCAGGAGCAGGCCCCATCGGGCCTGGTGGGCCATGGACGTCCACACCTTCTGGCCGTTCACTACCCAGCGGCCGGCCCCGGGAGCGCCGTTCCCGTCCGGCGCCGCCGCGCCGCCGTCCGCCGCCGCCGCGCCCGGGGGGCTGCCGTCCTCGCGGACCGCCCGGGTGGCCAGCCCGGCCAGGTCGGACCCCGCCCCAGGCTCGCTGAACAGCTGGCACCAGACTTCCTCGCCGGTCCACAGCGGCCGGATCCAGCGGGCCTTCTGCTCCTCGGTGCCAAAGGCGAGGATGGTCGGCGCGGCCATGCCCAGCCCGATGCCGATCCTCTCCGGCTGGTTGCCCGGTGCCCCGGCGGCCGCGAACTCGGCCTCGACCACGCCCTGGAGCGCCCGGGGCAGGCCGAGCCCGCCGAGGCCGGGCGGGTAGTGCACCGCCCCCAGGCCGACGTCGAACCTGGCCCGCAGGAAGTCGAGCCGTGACATCGAGGCCGGGTCGTGCCCGGCCACGAAGCCGCGGACCCGCTCGCGCAGCCCGTCCGCACTGACGGGCCCGGTTTGGCCGGCGCCATCCGGCCCACTGCCGGCTCTCAGCACAGCGGCCCGCCCGCTACGTAGATCACCTGGCCAGAGACGTATCCTGACTCCTCGCTGGCCAGGTACGAGACGAGGCCTGCCACGTCTTCGGGATGGCCCACCCGGCGGACATCGATCTGCTTCGCAGCGAGCTCCTGGAAGTCCTCGAAGCTCATCTTCATCCGGGCGGCGGTCGCCGCGGTCATGTCGGTGGCGATGAACCCGGGCGCGACCGAGTTGGCGGTAATGCCGAACGGGCCCAGTTCCTTGGCCAGCGTCTTGGTGAAGCCCTGCATGCCGGCCTTGGCGGCCGAGTAGTTGGCCTGCCCGCGGTTGCCTAGTGCAGAACTGGACGACAGGTTGATGATCCGGCCGTAGTGACCGTCGACCATGTACTTCTGGGTGGCCTTGGTCATCAGGAACGCGCCGCGCAGGTGCACGCCCAGGACCGTGTCCCAGTCGTCCTCGCTCATCTTGAACAGCAGGTTGTCCCGGAGCACCCCGGCGTTGTTGACCAGCACCGTGGGCGGCCCTAGCTCGGCAACGACCTGGTCCACGGCGGCGGCCACCTGATCGGCCTGGCTGACGTCGGCGCCGACGGCGATCGCCCGGCCGCCATCCGACACGATCGTGTCCACGGTGGCCTTGCCATCGTCGGCGCTCAGGTCGAGCACGGCGACCGCCATGCCGTCCGCCGCCAGGCGCTGGGCCGTCCCGGCCCCAATCCCGCGGGCAGCTCCCGTGACGATGGCTACTCTTTGCGTGTCCTGTGGCATTTTCCGTTCTCCTTGCTACGTGTCATCCGCGGGCAGCGGCTGATCCGGTCGATCCGGTCGATCCGGTCAGGCTCCCTTCCGGTTCCACGGCCAGTGACTCACTTTTCTGGCGCACCGGACAGAGACCTACGTCCCGTTTTCACTGGCGATCCGGTAGGGGCGCAGCTCACGGCGGGCCAGCGAGCGCTTGTGCACCTCGTCGGGGCCGTCCGCGAAGCGGAGGGTCCGGGCGTTCGCCCACAGGTAGGCGAGCGGGAAGTCCTGGCTGACCCCGGCGGCGCCGTGCGCGGTGATCGCCTTGTCGATCACCCACTCGGCCATGACCGGGGTGATGATCTTGATGGCCTGGATCTCGGTGTGCGCGCCCTTGTTGCCCACCGTGTCCATCAGCCATGCGGTCTTGAGGACCAGCAGCCGGGCCTGCTCGATCCGCACCCGTGACTCGGCGATCCACTCCTGGATCACGCCCTGGTCGGCCAGGGGCTGGCCGAACGCGACCCGGTTGGTGACCCGGCGGCAGAGCAGCTCCAGGGCCCGCTCGGCCGAGCCGATGAGCCGCATGCAGTGGTGGATGCGGCCCGGCCCCAGCCGGGCCTGGGCGATCGTGAAGCCGTCGCCCTCGCCCGCGATCAGGTGGGATGCGGGCACCCGGGCGTCAGCGAACACGACCTCGGCGTGGCCGCCGTGCGGCCCGTCGTCGTAGCCGAACAGGCTGATCCCGCGCCGCACCGTGACCCCGGCGATGTCCCGGGGCACCAGGATCATCGACTGCTGGCGATGCCGGTCCCCCTCCCAGGCGGTCCGGCCCATCACGATGAAGATCTCGCAGCCCGGGTTCATCGCCCCGGACGACCACCACTTGCGGCCGTTGAGGACGTACTCGTCGCCGTCGCGCTCGATCCGGGTTGCGATGTTGGTCGCATCCGAGGACGCGACGTCCGGCTCGGTCATGCAGAATGCGGACCTGATTGACCCCTCCAGCAGCGGCCGGAGCCAGCGTTCCTGCTGCTCAGGGGAGCCGAATTCGGCCAGCACCTCCATGTTCCCGGTGTCCGGGGCAGCGCAGTTGAGCGCCTCCGGCGCGAGCGCCGGGCTGCGCCCGGTGATCTCCGCCAGCGGCGCGTACTGGAGGTTGGTGAGCCCGGCACCCTCCGGGTGATGGGCCAGGAAGAGGTTCCACAGGCCGCGCCCGCGAGCCTCCTCCTTCAGATCCCCGATCACCGCGGGACGCTCCCAGGGGCGTCCTGCCTGCGCATTCGCCTGCACCTGGGCAGCGAATACCGGCTCGGCCGGATACACGCATTCGTCCATGAACGCGAGGAGGCGCTTCCGGAACTCCTCCGTCCGGACGTCGTAGCCGAAGTCCATATGAGCCTCCCGACAGGTCCGCTGCTGACTCTATCTACTGACGGGTACGCCGCCTATCGGCCATGGGTCATCTCTCTCACTCAGCGGCCGGGGGTAGCGGCCCGGCGGAACACGTAGACGAAGTTGTTCACGTAGATCTGCCGGTAGATGGCGCCGGGATGGCGCTGCTCGACGAACGTGAGCGGATCGCTGGGCGGCGGATTCCAGCCGCTGTCCAGTTCGTCGAACACGATGTAGCGGGGCGCCGGGTTGCCGCCGTTGCCGATCCAGTAGGTGTCATCGCGGGCAGCCAGCGGGGCCAGCATGCCGAGCGTGGTCTCGACGGTGGTGCCGCCAGGTATCCGGGCCATGGCGGCATCCTCCCCCTGGACGTGCGGGCTGATCTGGTAGGTCCGCGCGTGCCACAGGTTGCTGAGCGGGAACGGCCAGGCCGTCACCACCGCGATGGACAGCATGAGCGCCGGGACGGCCCGCGTGGCTGCCGGATCCAGCCAGGACGGGAACGGGGGCTGGCCGCTGGCCTCACTCTCTGGCCGCGCCCGGTGGGCGCGGATCCGGGCCAGCGTGTCGATCGCCGCGATGAACACGATCGGCATCACCGTGGCGTTGTAGTGGTATCCCGCACCCCAGTAGGCACTGTTCGTGGACACGAACCGCAGCGCCAGGCTCGGCACCGCCACCAGGGCCAGCGGCGAGCCCAGCGCGAGGAACGCCACGGGCAGCAGGATCAGCAGCGCGGTGCGCAGCTTCGGGGCGTAGGAGTGGCCGAACTGGGCCAGCACCGTCGCCGCCGACGGATGCGCCGCGCTGGGGCTCAGCACACCGCCGTCGGTCCAGTAGGGGTAGTGATGCAGCGCGTTGAAGTGCGGGATGATCACCGCGATGGCCAGGAGGGACCAGGCCAGTCCCCAGATGGTCAGCAGCGCGCCCCAGCGAAGGCCAGCGGAGCGGAGAGCGGCCCGGTCCCGGCCATTCTCCCGGGCCCGGGAGAGGCTCATGACGACGATGACGACGCCGATGGCGGCGACCGTGAAGCCCTGGTCCTCCTTCACGAACACCAGCGGCAGGGCCCAGACGGCCGCGGCCCGGACCTTGCCCCGCAGGAGCGCGGACAGTGAGCAGGCCAGCAACGGGACCGCGAACGCGATCTCGTGGAAGTCGAAGTCGATCATCTGCTGGAGGCCCCAGGAGAGCCCGTACGCGGCCCCGATCATCCTGCCCGCCCCGGTACCGAGCCGGGCCGCGGCTGCCCGGCTGACCGGGACGACCGAGACGGCGGTCAGCAGGGCCTGCACCACGAGCAGGGTGGCCGCGCTGGGGAAGAGCAGGAACACCGGGGCGATCACGCCGACGATCGGCTGGAAGTGGTCACCAAGCAGATTGAAGCCGGACCCCCGGATGTTCACCACCGGGGCGTGCAGGTGCGCCAGCTGCCGGACGTACTCGGTGAAAATGCCCAGGTCCCAGGAACCCGGGGCGAGCTGGAGATAACGGGACAGCGAGATCGTGGCGTACGCGGCGAACACGGCCAGCGCGATCAGCCACGGCACCCAGTCGGCCCGGCGGGCCGGGCCGGCCGGCGTGGAGCGGCGGGTCGCGGCGGCATCCCGGGGCCCGGGGCCCCCACGGGTGCCGACGGCCACAGCCGCCTCGGTGGCAGCGTCCGTCGTGCTGGCCCCATGCACACCAGCAGGGTCGTCCTCGCCCCCGCCACGGGGCGCGGGATCCGGTGGGCTGCCGCCGGTCGTGATCATGCCGTCCTAGGTGAGTGCGTCCTGGGCCTCCCCGCGGCCTCTACGAAGCCTAACGCGCCCGGTCCGGACCGGCGGGAAGCTCCCCGGCCCTCCTAACGGAGCAGCAGCTTGCCGATCCGGCGGCCCGCCACGAGCAGGCCGATCAGGCCCATGACAGCCAGGTACGCGGTGTGCCCGAGCAGTTCCGGTTTGATCCGGCCCAGGGTCAGGTCACGCAGCATGGCCACGCTCTGGTAGAGCGGCGTGCATCGCACCACGAGCTGCAACGGCTTCGGGTACACACTCAGCGGATAGAACGTTGTCGAGAACAGGAACATCGGCAGCGTGGCGAGTGTCACGAACTCGAAGTCCTGCCAGGTCCGCATGTACGTGGTGCAGGCCATGCCGGCCGCGGCGAAGGCGAACCCGGTCAGCACGGCGGCGGGCAGATCGGCCAGCGCCCACCACGAGTGGACCAGGCCCATGGCCGCCATCACGGCCATGAAGGCCACCGCGTACAGGGCGCCACGCAGCAGCGCCCAGCTGATCTCGCCGAGGGCCACGTCACCGGCGCGCATCGGGGTGGCCAGCGCGGCGTCGTAGAGCTTCTCGTATTTCAGGCGGAAGAACACGTTGAAGGTCGAGTCGAATAGTGCGCCGTTCATGGAGGCGCTGGCCAGCAGGGCGGGCGCCACGAAGGCCGCGTAGCTGATGCCCTGCACGGAGCCGACCAGCTTGCCCAGGCCCACGCCGATGGACAGCAGGTAGAACAGCGGCTCGACTACCCCGGACACGAACACCAGCCAGGTGTGCCGGTAGACCAGCGCATGCCGCTCGACCAGGAACAGGCTGTTCCGGCCGCCCACCGACCCACGGGCCCAGCGCCAAGGCCCGCGGCCGGGCAGCATCCGCAGCGGCAGCCCGCGCACGCTAGACATAGAGCCGCCTGGTGTAGCTGCGGTCCCCGGCGATGATCCCGGCTCCCAGCACGACCAGCAGGTAGCCGACGTGCAGGAGCGCCGAGGGCAGCGTGGCGACGCCCAGGCACAGGTCCCGGCACAGCGCCACGCCGTGCCACAGCGGGGTCAGGTAGGCGATGGGCCTGATCCACGCGGGCAGCTGGGTGACCGGGAAGAACGTGCCGGAGAACAGGAACAGCGGGATCATCCCGAAGCGGTACACCACGGCCAGCGAGGTGTCCTTGGTGCGGGTCACGGTCCACGCCTCGATCGGCGCCGTGAAGGCCAGGCCGGTGAGCACCGCGACCGGCAGGGCCAGGATGGCCATCGGCGAGCGGATCGCCCCGAACGCCACGGCCACGGCCAGGAACACGCTCGAGGTCATGGTCAGCTTCAGCCCGACGAACAGCAGGTGCCCGTGGAACAGGTCGCGTGGCCGCAGCGGCGAGGACACCGCCGCCTGGTAGGTCTTGTTCCACTTGACCGAGCCGAAGACCGGGTAGGTCGACTCCCCCACCCCAGTGCCCATCGCGCTCGCGGCCAGCAGGCCGGGCGCCAGGAAGACGAGGTAGCTCACCCCGCCCAGGCGGGCCAGGCCGTGCTTGTCCACCAGCGTGCCCAGGCCGAGTCCCATGGCGCCCAGGTACAGCAGCGGGTTCAGCACCGTGGAGATGATCGAGCCGCGCCAGGTCCGCCGGTAGTCGGTCAGCCAGAACCGCAGCTGGCGGACCGCGAAGGACCAGGCGGGCGGGGAACCAGGACGGGCCGCGGGTTCCGCCGGCCGGGTGGCGGCCGGCCCGTCCTGCGCCGTCTGGGCCGTCATCAGTCCTCCAGCCGGCGGCCAGTCAGCCGGAGGAACACGTCTTCCAGCGTGCTGCGCCGGACCAGCGAGGTGAGCGGGTCCAGGCCGAGTTCGCGCACCGC
>Ga0187851_10004584_pt1 | contig 11235 bp, 8 predicted proteins | sample June2016WEW_6_10_FD_132997 | JGI IMG/M metagenome (GOLD analysis project Ga0187851, IMG submission 132997) | Peatland microbial communities from SPRUCE experiment site at the Marcell Experimental Forest, Minnesota, USA - June2016WEW_6_10 | ecosystem: Environmental > Terrestrial > Soil > Wetlands... | reverse complement strand
TTCCGAAGATCCGTTCCTGAACGCGTCCCTCGTGGTCCCATTCATTGAAGGCGTGCAGTCGCAGGGCGTTTCCGCAACCGTGAAGCACTTCGCCCTCAACGATCAGGAGTTCAATCGCCACAACGCGAACGTCGACGTCGACGAGCGAACCATGCGCGAGATCTATCTGCCTGCCTTTGAGGCCGCTGTCACCAAAGCTCACGTGGACGCGGTGATGGACTCCTACAACCTTGTGAGCGGGGTTCACTCCACGCAGAATGACTTTCTCAACCTCAAGCTGCTCAAGGGCGAATGGGGTTTTCAGGGCGTTCTTATGTCCGACTGGGACGCGACCTACGACGGCGTCGAGGCGGTCAACAACGGCCTCGATCTCGAAATGCCCAGCCCGAAATTCATGAACGCGAAGAATCTTATCCCGGCCGTTCAGAACGGTCAGGTAAAAGAATCCACGATCGACGAACATCTCCTGCGCCTCTTTCGCACCGAGCTTCGCTACGGCTTCACTGATCGTCCGCAGTTCGATCCCACTGACTCCACCTACTCCGTCGCCGATCGCGCAGTTGCTCTTCAGGGCGCTCTCGAAAGCATCATGCTGCTCAAGAACCAGGGAAATTTGCTGCCGCTCGATCCCGCCAAAATCAAGAACATCGCGATCATCGGGCCTGACGCTTATCCTGCGGTCGCGGGTGGCGGTGGATCGTCCGAGGCCCACGCCTTCGAACCGGTCAGTATCCTCACCGGCATCGCCAACCTGCTCGGTCCCGGTGCGCATGTCTTCTACAGCGCCGGCATGCCCGACTCGCCCGACGAAAAGAAAGCGATAGCTGACGCTGACGTGGTGATCGTTGCCGTCGGTTTCGACGCGAAGACGGAGCGCGAGGGCGCCGACCGAACCTTCACGCTGCCACCGGGCCAGGACGCGCTTATCGAAGCGGCCGCGGCGGCCAATCCTCACGTCATCGTCACCATCACGGCAGGCGGCGGCGTCGACACCAGCCGCTGGCTCGATAAAGTTCCAGTCCTGCTCCACACCTGGTATCCCGGCCAGGAAGGCGGTACGGCCGTAGCGCAGATTCTCTTTGGGCAGCACGACCCTGAGGGCAAACTTCCCATCAGCTTCGATCGTAGTTGGGACGAGAACCCATCCTCGAAGTGGTACTACGGCGACCCAAAGGACAACACCACGCTGCATACGATTGGCGAAGACGGCAAGCCGCTCGACTACACCATCGAGCAAATCAAATACGGCGACAAGCTGATGGTCGGCTACCGCTACTGGACCACCACCGGCAAGCACCCACTGTTTCCCTTTGGCTTCGGCTTGAGCTACACCACATTCAAATTCTCAAACCTCAAAGTTCCCGCCTCGGCGGCCAAAGGTTCCGCGGTCGACGTCAGCTTCGACGTCACCAACACAGGCAGCGTGGCCGGAGCTGAAGTCGCCCAGCTCTACGTCTCCGACCCTTCCGCGCAGGCCGACCGTCCCGAGCGCGAGTTGAAGGGCTTCGCCAAGGTCCGTCTCGATGCCGGCGAAACTCGACCCGTGACGATCAGCCTGGACGCACGCGCCTTCAGTTACTGGGATGAACCCGCCCACAAGTGGATCATCGATCCCGGCAAGTTCATCGTTCGCGTCGGCGATTCCAGCGAGAACACACCGCTCCAAGCCGACATTGACCTGCACTAACTGTGCGTTTGCACCAGCCTCAATCTGAATCGGAGATCAATCGACCCATGTTGAACCGCTGCTTCCGTCTTGCCGCTCTCGTCCTTGCTGTGCCCGCATTGTCTCTTGCTCAGTCCGCGCCGCATCCGCAGTGGGTGGGCACCTGGGCCACTTCTCCTGTGCCAGCTATCGGCGGCTTCAACGTCCGCCCGTTCAGCGGGGTTACGCTGCGCGAGATCGTCCATACTTCAGTTGGCGGCGCACAAATTCGCGTGCGCTTTACAAATGTTTATGGGAGTGATCCGCTCACCATCAGCGACGCGCACGTGGCACTGAGCGCCGGCGCCGCGGCCATCCAGCCTGGCGTCGATCACGCCATTACTTTCGGCGGAGCAACCTCCGTCAACATTCCGCCAGGCGCGGAACTCTTCTCCGATCCAGTCGCGCTCGCCGTCCAGCCGCTCTCCGATCTTGCGGTCAGCTTCTATCTTCCTTCGCAGGTGATGCGCGCAGAGACCTACCACTCCTTCGCTGACCAGGACAACTTCATCGCCAATGGAGACATGTCCGCCGCGCCGGACCTGCCCGACGCAACGAAGATCTTTTCGTGGTACTTTCTTGACGGCGTCGACGTGCAGGCTGTCGACGGCTCGAGGGCTATCGTCACACTCGGTGACTCCATCACCGACGGCGCGCTCTCCACGCACAACGCCAATCACCGCTGGCCCGATATTCTCGCCGCGCGGCTCCACGACGATCCGAACTTGAATAACGTCTCCGTCCTCAATGAAGGCATTGGTGGCAATCGCGTCCTCAACGAGACCTACGGCACCGAGGCCTACGGCCCCAGCGCTCTCTCGCGCCTCGATCGCGACGTCCTTTCGCAGAGCGGCATCCGCTACGTCATCGTGCTCGAGAGCATCAACGACATCGGCCGGCTGGCGCACCTCGCAACCCCGTATGACGACATCACCGCACAGCAGTTGGAGATGGGCCTGAAGCAGATTGCCGATGCCGCGCACGAGCACGGCATCAAGGCAATTGGCGCAACTCTCACACCTTATGGCGGGGCAAATTACTACTCCGATAAAGGCGAGCAGATCCGCGAGGCGGTGAACGATTGGATTCGCAATAGCGGCACCTTCGACGGCGTCGCGGACTTCGACAAAGCCACCCAGGATCCGGCGAATCCAACCCACTTCAATCCGGCAGACGACTCAGGCGATCACCTGCACCCCAAGGATGACGGCTACAAGGCGATGGCCGACGCAATCGACCTCTCGCTGTTTGCGAATTAAGCGAGTTGGATAGCGCGGACGGCTATCATCGTCCTATGAAGCGCGTCCTTCTCTCCTGGAGCAGCGGCAAAGACAGCGCGTGGACGCTTCACGTCCTCCGACGCGATCCCTCCATCGAGATTTGCGGTCTGCTTACCACGCTCAACTCGGAATTTGACCGCGTCGCCATGCACGGCGTGCGGCGCGCGGTACTCGAAGCCCAGGCCGCGGCCGCCGGTCTCCCGCTCTGGATCGTCCCGCTTCCGTGGCCGTGCCCAAATGAAGTCTATGAGCAGCAAATGGCTGAAACCTGCCGGCACGCCGTTAGCGAAGGCATCGACGCTGTCGCTTTCGGCGATCTTTTTCTGGAGGACGTCCGCGCCTATCGCGAGCGCCAGCTTGCGCCCACCGGACTCGAGCCGCTGTTTCCGCTCTGGAAAATCCCGACAGACGAGCTGGCCGTCGAGATGATCGCCGGAGGCTTACGTGCGCGCCTCTCCTGCGTCGACACGAAGCAGCTCCCCGCCGCTCTTGCCGGGCGCGAATTCGATCTGAGTTTGTTACGTGATTTGCCGGCCGCGGCCGACCCGTGCGGCGAGCGCGGCGAGTTCCACACCTGCGTCTACGCCGGACCAATGTTCTCGGCTCCGCTGCCCATCACCACGGGAGAAATCGTCACCCGCGACGGATTCACATTCGCGGACTTTACAATTGCGGCCGCCGAAGCCGTGAGCGTTTAGTTTCGCAGCCCGCGCAACGCCGGGTAGAGCTTTCTCCACCGCACGTAGCCGGCCCTGTACGCTTCCACATCTTTCGGGTCCGGATCAATCTTCTGCGCGACCTGGATAGCTTGCCCGCACGCTTCGTCCAGGTTCTTCCAATGTCCCGCGCCCACGCCGGCCAGCAGCGCGCAGCCAAACGCGCCGCCTTCTTCGGCTACCAGAATCTCTACCGCGTGGCCGTAGATGCCGGCCTGAATCTTTCGCCAAAGCGATCCGCGAGCGCCGCCGCCGCCAAGGCGAATTCCGGTGACGGGAATGCCGAGCTGGTTGAAGAGAGTAAAGCTGTCCTGAAGCGAGTAGGCAACGCCCTCCTGCACGGCGCGGACAAAATGCGCCCCAGTGTGCTGCACGCCGATGCCTGCAAACGCCGCTCGGACTTCAGGATCGAGATGCGGCGTGCGCTCGCCCAGCAGATAGGGCGCCCACTCCAGGCCCTCGCAACCTACTGGGACCTTTTCCGCGGCATCGCTGAGCGCGTCATAACTTTGGCCGGCAAAGAACGCACCACGCAGCCAGTTCAGGCTCAACCCCGCGCTCTGTGTTACGCCCATCACGTGCCACAGGCCTGGGACAGCGTGGCAGAACGTGTGCAGCCGTCCCTTCGGATCTTTTGTTGGCGCCGCTGTCGCGGCGAAAACGACTCCAGATGTCCCGATGGTCGCCGAAACGCTTCCCGGCTGCAGAATTCCCATGCCCACCGCACCCGCACCCTGATCACCTGCTCCCGCCGCAACCGGCGTGCCCCCCGTCAATCCCGTCAGCCCCGCGGCCTTTTCGCTAATCCGCGCACATATCTCCGGCGACTCGTACAGCTTGGGCAGCCAGCTCATGTCGATCCCCGCCGCCTCCGCCACCTCGCGTGACCAGCGCCGGTGCGTCACGTCGAGCAGCAGCGTTCCGCTGGCCTCCTGCACGTCGATGGCAAACTCGCCCGTCAGCCGGTAGCGCACGTAATCCTTGGGGCACATCACGTGGCGGATCTTGGCAAAGATCTCCGGCTGGTGCGTTTTCACCCACAGGAGCTTGGTGAGCGTGAAGTTGGGCAGCGCGGGATTGCAGGTCAACTCGATCAGCCGCTCGTAGCCGATCTTCTCGGTCAGCCAGTCGCACTCGGGCTGCGTGCGCGTGTCGCACCAGATGAGGGCCGGCCGCAACACGGCGCCGGCCTCGTCAAGCATCACTGCGCCATGCATCTGCCCGGTTAGCGCAATCGCGGCAATCGGCTCATGCGGCTCCGGCGTCGCCGCCAGCGCTCCTCGAATCGCGTCCTGTGCCGCGCGCCACCAATCCTCGGGATCCTGTTCCGCCCATCCCGGATGCTCCGCGCGAAACGGTGCGTGTTCGCTCGAAGCCGATCCCATCAGCTTCCCCGCGGCGTCCACGACCAGCGCCCGTGTTCCACCCGTACCGACATCCATGCCGAGGAACCACATCGCTGTTCACTCCTTGCCTAAATCGCTTTTCTGTAGCGCCCGCAGCATAGCAGTTTCGCCGCATCGGGGCAAAGCATCGCTCTACCGTAATTCGATGCCCCATTCGGGTAAATGACAGAATTCACACGGACGGAATACGATGCTCGAGTATTCCCGGAGGCGCAATGAGCAAGACAAAACAAATGGCCGGCAAATCTCTTTCCGTGGCGGCCGCGGCAGCACTTTTCTTCATCGCGCAGCTTGCCTTCGCGGGCGCGCCGCTCAAAGGCATTGACGTCAAGCTGGGCAAGAACCCGGGCGGCGGCTGCGCGGCGCGCACCACCGATGCCGGCGGTAAGGCCGACTTCGGCGTCTGGCCCAAGGGCAACTACACTTTGGAGTTCGCGCCTACCGATTCTGCCGCCAGCGCTGGCCAAGCCACAAGCCGCGAGCAATCGCCCGGTGCCAAGCCGGGAACGCAGCCTTCGCTCAAGCTGCATGTGGTCATCACTGGCGCGTCGGGCGGCAAGCTCGTGCGTGATTTCGACGCTGGGGAAGCTACCGATCGCACCATTCCGCTCGAGTTCTCGCTCGACGGAAAACAGTCGCTTGTCGTTCTCGTTACAGCCGCGGACTAGTTGGCGCTGGGCGCCGCAGCGGCGGCGGAAACCTGCGCCGCATCGAGCGTGAGCGGGCTATCGAGAATCATCTGAAACTGCCAGCCGGCGTCGTAGAGCAGGAAATCCGTGTTGTTCACGCTGTGATGCGCCCAGACAAGCATCAGGACGACGAGGGCGGCAAAGCCTCCCCCGATGGCTCCGCCCACAACTGCGGGGTTGGGACCTACTCGCGGAAGGGGCGGAAGGGTTGGGGGCTCCTGCGCTCCGCCCATGACGAAACGTGACCCCGGCAGCCGCAGCGGCGCGAGTTCCGCCACTTCGTTCGTGGGTGCGCTGCTGTCAGCCGGCAGAACCATCGCCTGTGTGTTTTCGCCATTCAACGCCACTGAATAGCCGTTGGAAAACACGAGGCGCGTGAAATGGACGCGAAACGACGGCTGCTGGCCCGCCTTAGGGTGCGCCGTCACTTGCAGGACATCGCCGTCCACGAAAGTCCCTGCGGGGATGGCGAGCTCGGTCCCGATGGTCACGGGAAACGCCACCACCGCGCGCACCGTGTCTCCAGCGTGCGTCGACTTGCTTTTGACGGCGCTCATCAGCGTGAGCTGAACAGCCGTTCCCGTGGGAACTGTGATGGCCTGCGCGGCAAAAGCAGGCGCATTTTGCGTCGCGGCAGCCGGCGTGTTTTGTCCCGGTGGCGGCGCGACCGGCGCAGCGGGAACCGGAGTTTGCGCGAACGTAAGAGAAGCAATCATGAGTGCGGTAACGGATTGGACGAACATGGAACACCCTTCCTTCCTGGGCGTTACTCAAAGAATGTGCCGGGTTAACGAGCCGCCACCGGCTGAGAACCTTGCGTTGGTTGATTGTTGACTGGAGTCGACGAAATCACGAGCGGCTTGGCCGGGCAAATATAACCGGGGTCTCCCGGTGTGCCCGGCGAGCCCGGGATCACTGTGTCGGGAGTCGCCGGCGTTCCCGGAATTGTAATGTCGGGCATTCCAGGCCCTCCGGGGATTGTGATGTCAGGTGTGCCGGGACTTCCGGGAATCACCGTGTCGGGCGTTCCAGGCGTGCCCGGGCTGCCGGGAGTGTCGCGGCATTGAGAGGCTGATTTGAGTTGTCCCGGCTGAGGCAGGCGCGATAGCGGAATCGACTGCGCAACCTGTTTCGCATCCAACTGAAGCGGCGCGCCCAGCGTCATCTCCACCTCGGCGCCATTGTCGAGCAGCAGATCGTTGGCCGGCGTCACCTGAATCGTGATCGCAATCAGGGTCTCGCCTTGCGCCGGATTAGCCGCCGGCACCTGCATCGCGCTTGTCGCGCCAGGCAGCTCCACAGTGTAGCCGCTAGCGAAGACGATCTTCGTGAAGAGCACCTGAATCTCGGCGCGATCGAATTTGCGGGTGGGCCGCGTCACGCTCTCAATCGTCCCCTCCACATAGGTTCCCGCGGGAATCGCCATGCTGCCGCCGGCGACGACGGGAAACGAGGTCTGCGCATAGACGGTGTCGCCGTCCTTGGCAGACTGCGCCCATTCAGGGCGCGTCACAACCAATTCAACTTTGCTGCTGGCGGGAACTGTGATGAAAGTGGGGGAACTTGCGGAGGAGGGCTGCGTCAGCGTTGACTGATTCTGAATCGCCGAACCGCTGACCGGAAAACCAAGGAAAGAAATCGAAAGCAATACAGCTTCAAGGCGTCTCACGATACCACCCCCACGTACTGCGGTATCACTTGCCTCAGATGCAAGCCCCTGAGATTGGTTGTACTCTTTCCCCGAGCATCACGCCCTTTATTCCACGTGGCTCGCCGTAGAATCACTCTGAACACGTGTACTTGTGATGTGCGTTACGAGGTAAACGGAATCCTTGCCGACAGAGTTTCAAAAAAAGCAGTTCGATCCGGCCAATCCGAAGGCCACGCTGGCCGAGCTGCCGCAGGCGCCGGCCGTCTTTTCGCTTTATGGAGCGGACGCGCATGCAGAACCGTACATCGGCCGGACGCCCAACCTTCGTTCGAGACTTGAACGCCTGCTGCAGCCCTCTCAAAAGCATCCGCGCCGCCTCCACCTCGCGGGACTCGTTCGCCGCATTGAATGGCAGCTCACCGGCTCTGAGTTCGAATCGCTACTTCTCCAGTTTGAATTAGTCCAAAACCAATACGGCACGAAGTGCTTGGAGCGCATGCACCTCCGCCATCCCGCCTTCGTCCGCTTTCTCGGCAGCAATCCCTATCCTCGCGTTACGGTCACGCATCGGCCGAGCCTGCGGGAAGCCAATTGGGCCTACGGGCCGTTCCCTTCGCGTGCCGCAGCTGAACGCTACGCGGAGGAGATGCTCAAGCTCTTCCTCCTGCGCCGCTGCACCTTCGAACTTGCGCCCGATCCGAGCTATCCCGGCTGCGTCTACTCCGAGATGAAGATGTGCCTCGCGCCGTGCTTCAAGGGCTGCACGGATGAACGCTATGCCGAAGAGGCCTCGTCCGTACAGAGCTTTCTCGCGACACGCGGCGAAAGCCGTCTCGTCACTCTCCGCACCGAGCGCGACCAGGCCTCGGCCGATCTCGCATTTGAGTCAGCCGCCGCGCTCCATGCTCAAGTCCAGCGCGTTGAAGCTGTGCACGCATTGGCCGCCGAACTCGTGCGCCCACTCAGCCATCTTCGCGCCGTGATTCTTCAAGCTTCCGCAAATCCAGATGAAGTCGCCGTGTTCTTGTTTGATAGAGGCCGCCTGCGCGGTCCGGCGGCTTTCTCCACTCTCGGAATGAGAATTCAGAACGAGCAGTCCGGCTCGACGTCGCTCTTCGCGCAGCCGCTGGCGATTGAGGCAATTCCGGAAGCGACAGAGGTCAGAGATCAGAGAACAGAGATCAGAGAGCAGGGAACAGAAAAGCAGGGAAAAGGGATCAGGGGACAGGGAATAGAAGCCGGCGAGAGCGGTGCGCCGGAAGCACAAGCCGAAGCTCACGTGCCGCAAACGCCGGTCCCGCCCAGGCTCGCGCGCGGAGTTCTCGAATCCCGTCTCGAAGAAGCTCTCGCTTCTCTCGTCGAAAACACGACCGCGCCCACAGCCACAATTCGGCAGGGCCATTTGGCGCTGCTCAAGCGCTGGTACTACCGCCCTGAAGGAAAGCGCGCCGGCGAAATCTTCTTTCCCGATACCGATGATCGATGGCCGGTCAAGGCCATCCTCCGCGGAATCGGTCGCGTGGCAGCAAAGTCGATTCTCCTGCCTCCGCCGCAGACCTGATCGACGCTTAGGAAAATCCGTGGCTGCGACTGACCCCCACGGACTATGATTCGTTCGAGCCCTAACTTGGAGAACGCGTCGATCCTCATGCAAAGTCACCCTGTGCGAAATTGGCTTCTCGTCCTTCTTATGGCTTTGCCCTGCGCTCTCAGCGCGCAGATCATTCAGGTGCCCGACAGCCAGTGTGTGTACAGATTGGGCGACGATCCGGCCTGGGCGGCGGCGACCGTCGACCCGAGCGGCTGGAAACCCTACACCGACTACCGCATGACCGGCGACGCGTACGTTGTATGGGTTCGCTGCCGCGCCAGCTTTGACACCAAAGGAATTCAACAACCCGTGCTGGTCGTGGGTAACGACGGACCGGAGGAAACCCAACTCTTCGTCGACGGGCAACCTGCCGCACATTTTAACGGGGACAGCAGACCAATTTGGAGTTACCCTGCTTCGTCAACGGCTGGAAATTCGCGTACGGTCGCCGTTCGGGCCGCGCAGATGCCGCTTTTGCCTGGCAATTCGCCAGGCCGGCCAGTTTATCTCGTCTTCGGCGATGCCACATTCATTCTGGAGCGGGCAGCGACCAATCAAGGCGACAATTTGAGGGGTTTCGTGCCCATCTACTCCGGCTATCTCGTGATTGGCACGGCGGGCCTCTTTCTTCTCGGACTTCATCTCTTCGACCGCACGCAAAAAGCCGCATTCTGGCTCGGCATTTACTGCTGTTGCGTTTGCATCACTCGCCTCAACATCATGTTTTCCCACCTTTTTCACGGCGGCCTCGCCTTACCGATGGATTGTGTGCTGTTTGGCCTCTCGATGTTTGAGTCGTGGGCGCTGGTTCGCGTGAACTTTGCATTGGCGCAGCGACGGGTTCCGGCCATCTACTGGATCGTGTTTGCTGGGTGGGTCTTTCTCTTCATCGGATCAGTGTTGCCCGTCTTCCTCCCTGTGAAATGGTCCCTGCCACTTTCGCTGTTTGTGCAGGTCACAGCCTTCAAGCCCATCTGGTGCATCTGGACGTTCGCGTGCACGGCTCCATTTGTCGCATTCTGGCCGTGGACGCAACTCAGCAGCCGCATGAGCGTCGTCGCTGCTCTCGCCGCCGTCTGGGCAGTCATCGAAGGCTGGTTCCAGTTCCAGCAAGTCATCCTTGGCCGCGACACCTGGTCCGGTCAGGCACAGAACTGGATGTCGTTGGCCATCGCGGCCTTAGTCATCGCTCTGTTCGGGTACATCTTTCAGGAGCAGAGAATTGCCGCCGACGAGCGCGCCGAGATGCGCGGAGAGCTCTCCGCCGCCCGTCAGGTACAGCATTTGCTCATTCCCGAAAAAATGCTCGTCGCGCCCGGCGTCACCGTCAGCTCGGCCTTTCTGCCGGCTCACGAAGTCGGTGGGGATTTCTACCTTTGTCGCGCTCTCGCCAACGGATCGCAGCGCGTGCTGCTCGGCGACGTCAGCGGCAAGGGAGTGGCTGCTGCGCTTACCTCGGCGCTGCTTCTCGGCGCAGCCGATCGCTGCGACGATCTTCGTCCTGCCGCAGTGCTCCATGAACTGAACGCGGCCCTCCGCAACAGCGGCATCGAGGGCTTCACCACCTGCCTCTGCGCCGATCTCTCTTCTTCTGGAGTGCTGCTCATCGCCAACGCCGGCCAGTTGCCGCCCTATCGCAACGGCCAGGAGATCGACATTCCCGTGGGTCTTCCGCTCGGCATCGATGCCGCCGCCGAGTACACCGAAGCGTCCCTCCAGCTCGACCCGGGTGACAAGCTCACGTTCTTGTCAGATGGCGTCGTCGAGGCGCGCAACGCGGTCGGCGAGCTCTTCGGCTTTGATCGGACGCGCCAGCTCAGCTCGCGCGCGGCTCAGCAAATCGCCGATGCCGCTGTCCAGTTCGGCCAGCAGGACGACATCACCGTGCTCACGCTGTCTCTTGCGGCGCTTCCCGCATCCGCGTAGCCATTCCCGCTACCCACAGCGACTGATAAACTGTCCCCGCAAGGAGTTGCACTACCTTTCATGGTCGAGCTGCTGCCATCCATCCTCTCCGCCGATTTTGCCCACCTGGCCGACCAGGTTGCTGCGGCCGAGCGTGGCGGCGGCACCACCATCCACGTCGACATCATGGACGGCCACTTCGTCCCCAACATCACCATCGGTCCACCCGTGGTGGCCAGCCTGCGCAAATGTACCCGCCTGCCGCTCGACTGCCACCTGATGATCGATAACC
>Ga0187851_10004583_pt1 | contig 11235 bp, 10 predicted proteins | sample June2016WEW_6_10_FD_132997 | JGI IMG/M metagenome (GOLD analysis project Ga0187851, IMG submission 132997) | Peatland microbial communities from SPRUCE experiment site at the Marcell Experimental Forest, Minnesota, USA - June2016WEW_6_10 | ecosystem: Environmental > Terrestrial > Soil >... | reverse complement strand
GGTCGCGCTACGAAACCGCCCTGCACGCCTGCAACGCCGTGGATTTTGACGACCTCATCCTGCTCACGCTGCGGTTGTTTAACGAGCATCCGGAGGTGCTCGAAGCCTGCCGCACCCGATATCGCTACGTCATGGCGGACGAATATCAGGATACCAATGCCACGCAGTTCCAGCTCGTCCACGCGCTGACGATGAAACACCGGAATTTCTGCGTGGTAGGCGACGACGACCAGAGCATTTACGGCTGGCGCGGCGCGGAAATCGGCAACCTGCTCGACCTGGAAAAACATTTCCCGGAGGTGAAAATCATCAAGCTCGAACAGAATTACCGCTCCACGAACACCATCCTGGATGCCGCCAATGCCATCATCAAAAACAACGTGCGCCGCCGTCCCAAACAGCTCTGGTCGGGCAAGGGCCGGGGCGACAAGATTGTTCTGCGCGCCTACACCAACGACGACGACGAAGCGCGCAACCTGGTTGAGCAGATTGAATTCGCCCGCCGCGCGCACGGAATTCCCTGGTTGCACCATGCCGTTTTGTTCCGGACGAACCAACAATCGCGTCCGCTCGAAACCGCGTTCCGCACAGCCGGTGTCCGTTATCATCTCATCGGCGGCCAGAGTTTTTTCGACCGGGCGGAAATCCGCGATTTTCTCGCCTACCTGAAGGTGTTCATCAATCCGCACGACGACGTCAGCCTGTTGCGCATCGCCAACGTGCCGGCGCGGGGGCTCAGCGATGTGACGATGGAACGCCTGCTCGCCGCGAGCCAGGAACGAAAAGGTTCCGTGTTCGCCGCGATGAAAAATCCGGCGGTGCAGGTGACCTTCCAGGCCAAGGCGCGCCAAAGCATCGAGGCGTTTGTTGAATTCGTGGAGCGGACGCGGTCACAACTATATGGTAGCACAGGCGTCCCGCCTGTCTCTTCTCGAGCCGGGAACAGGCGAGACGCCTGTGCTACGTCGTTGCAATCCTGGGCCGAACATTTCCTGGATGAGACCGGCTATTTCGCCGAGCTCCGGCGGCTGGAAAAAAATCGCGATAACGCCGAAGACCGCATCCGCAACCTGCGCGAACTGACCGCCACGCTCGACAATGGAAATACCCTCACCCGGTCCCGCCCTGACGGGACCACCCTCTCCCATCCGATGGGCGAGGGATTTGCCGACCAGCTCCAATCCTTTCTGGAAGACATCACGCTCGACAGCGAGCTGGAGGAGGAAAAGGAAACCGGCGATGCCGTGACGCTCATCACCGTCCACAGTTGCAAGGGATTGGAATTTCCGCGCGTCTATATCGTGGGCCTGGAGGAAGGACTGTTTCCGCACGCGCGGTCGGCGGCGGAAGGCACGCTCGACGAGGAGCGGCGGTTGTTTTACGTGGCGGTGACGCGCGCGATGCAATCGCTCACCCTCAGCCACTGCGCGGGCCGGATGCGTTACGGCCAGTTGATGCCCTGCCACCCGTCGCGCTTCCTCAAGGAACTGCCGCCCGACCTGGTGGAAGACGCCGACGCCAAGGATAAAGAGCCGGTGAATCCCGACGCCGGCAAAAAAATGTTCGACGTCCTCCGCAGCGCCATCAATTGAAGCAATGCTAAAGGCTGAAGGCTGAAATGATTATGGCTTGGCGCGCAATCGCCGTTCGACGGTCGCGAGCAGATGAATCATGAAGGCCGCCTTTTTTTGTGAAAAATGGCCTGTTGTTCGACCAGACCGGACCAATCCGGCCGTTCACGCCAGCCCTCGGCCGCGCAGAGCGACTGGATGATTTGCCGGGCGCGTTCCTCGGTCATGGCCGCGAGTTCGTGGGCCTTGAAGATTTCCACGGCTTCCCAACGCTCGTGATAGGCCGCGCGCGCCTCGTTCAATTCCAGCGGATCGGAACTCATGCCCGGAATGATAGGCCAAATCCCCCCGACTGTCAGCAATGCTTTCAGCCGCAATGCGGGTGGATGTAACGAGTTCAAACTGAACCACCGAAGCCCGGAACGGGCGAAAGAAAATAGCCAAGGCAAGCGAATTGCAAACGAGCGCCACCTTGGGTTAACGAGATATAAGTTACGTGAAGTCTTTGGAAAGGTATCATACGAAACAGGCTGCAGGGACGTTTTGGTAATTGGCGTTGATGCGGATGAAAAAGGGTATCCTTACCAATTCATCGCATTGGCGTTTGGAATTGAGGAACAGCCGAAGAAAACAGAATCAACTCCAAAATGAACGCCAAAGATTTTCTCCGTTCCGGCGTCCCGGATGCTCCGAATGAATTCACACCGCCAAAACCTCTGTTTCGACGGCGGGGGTCTCGTGTTCGGTGATTTTCACGCGCATTTTTTTCAATGCTTCCTCCTGGATCTGACGGATGCGTTCGCGCGTGACGCCCATTCGCTCGCCGATTTCTTCCAGCGTTTTGGATTTGCCGTCATCCAGGCCGAACCGCATGGCCAGAATTTTGCCTTCCCGCGGCGTGAGCGTGGTCAGAACTTTCCGGACAAGGTTCCGGTCGGTTTCCTGGATGAGCCGGTCGAACGGCGCCGCGGCGTTCGGGTCCGCCACCACCTCGGATATCTGTTTTGGCTCGTCGTTCCCAACCGGGGCGTCGAGGGAAACGGGCGCCTTGGACGCGTCGCGATATTGCTGGATGCGGCGCGGATTGATTCCCAGATGGTCCGCCACCTCCTGGTCGGTCGGGTCGCGGTCGAACGCCTCGCGCAGCTTCACCTCCGCCTTGCGGATGTGCGCCACCTTGTCCACCACGTGCACGGGCAGCCGGATGGTTTTGGATTGGTTGGCCAGCGCCCGCATGATGCATTGCTTGATCCACCACGAGGCGTAGGTGGAAAGCTTCGCGCCTTTGCGGGGATTGAACCGCTCGACGCCTTTCATCAGGCCGATGTTGCCCTCGTTGATGAGGTCGAGCAGCGGAAGCCCCAGGCCTTCGTAGTCGCGGGCGATTTTCACCACCAGCCGCAGGTTGGCCGTGATCATCTTCTCGCGCGCCTTCCGGTCGCCCTTTTTGATCCGCTTGGCGAGGGCGATTTCCTCCTGTGGCGTGATTAATTTCACCTGCCCGATTTCGCGCAGGTACAATTGCAGCGTATCGCCACGGATTGATTCTGATGCCACGGGTTCCGCTGGCGCGACCTTCGGAGCCGCCGGCGCGCCGATGGCGGAGGCTTCAGGCGCCGGAGACCGGAATCGCCGTGGCGGACGCACCCCGTTCAGGGGAATGCGAACGGATTTGATCGTTGAATTTCGCGCAAATCGGTTTGGTTTCAATGCGAATCTCATGTTGGCCTTTCTTTCAATTGGTTTGCCGGTTGTTTCGATGTTCGAAATCCGCGGGCAATCGGTCACGCCGCCAGGGTGATGACCGGGCTGTTCTCCCGCACGGATTCCTGACGGGCATTCCACGCGGCCACCGCCCGGACTTTCTCCGTTGCGAGGGCGGGGAAAAACAGGTGCGGATATTTCGTTTGCCAGGCGGTCGCCTCGGCTTCATTCAGGGCCAGGCGGACCAGCCGTTCCGGCGCGGGATACGCGCGGCTCGATTCCGCAAAGATCGCCTCCTTGACGCCGGCAATCTGCGCCCGGATCTTCCGGCAGGACGCCCCGCAGGCTTTCCGGAGCAAACGGCCTCTTTCGGGATTTCTCCAATTTCCATTTTTACTTGTCGATTTCATCTTACCCTCCTCCTTTTCACTTTTATGTAATAACAACAGTTACATATTCTCACAAAAAAAAAGACTGTCAAACGGTTTTTTTTGCGGCGGCCGGACACGCGGCCTTGATCATGCCCATCAGGCCGGCCAGCGTGGTTTTTTCCAGGTCCCGTTCCATGGCATTTTCCGCCGAGGCAAAGACCCGGCTCAAGGTTTCCCGGATGCAATGGCCCACCGGGCAGGCGGTGTTGGCTTTTCGGGCGGGACTGGCAAAAGGTTCACATTCTTCCACGGCGCGATAGACTTCTGCCAGATTGATGCGGCCCGGGGAACGGCTTAAACGGGAGCCGGACCCGGCACCCTTGCGGGTCTCCACCAGCCGGGCCCGCTGCAAAGACAGGAGAAGCCGCCGGATGATGACGGGGTTGGTGTTGACGCTGCCCGCCAGCATGGTTGATGTGACCCGGTCGCCCTCCTTGTAAGCGAGGACGGCCAGCACGTGTACGGCCATGGCAAAGCGACAACTCGTTCGCATAACTGATATTTTATAAGTAACCGTGAAGATTACATTTGTCAAACGGCAAGACTTCGTGCCGACCCGGCAGGATTCTGGGAGCGCCGGTGGAAATGTCCGGTTCACTCCATCGGCACACTTTTGGCCGGGTTACACGGTTTGTCCCCCTCGCCACGAACGGAAAGTTTGATTCAGGGCGATTCGAAATTGAGCTTGAGCACGGACGTGTTTTTCGCCTGGTCCTGCGCGCGCAAGAGCAGGCTGTGCGGGCCTTTGCCCAGGCCGGTCAACCCGACGGTGAACGTTTCATTGGTCGAATCAAAAATCAAATCATCCGGACGCAAGTCCACCTCGTCCCTGCCGTCCAGCGAATACGCGGCGGATTTGATGACACTGGCGCCGTCCACGGCATTCACGACAATGCGGGCATGGTCCTTCTCCACCGATTGCTTTTGGACGGTCAGCACCGGCGGCGTGTTGTCAATCAGGAACGCCTCGCTCGTTTCCTCGGCGGTCCGGGCGGTTTCCGGCGTGTTGGCCGGCGCGTCCGAAGCGGTCACCTTGATGAAATAAAGCCCCTCGTGGAAGCCGGTGCTATCAAAGGAAAAGAAGGTGTCCTCGGTTTTGTCCACGAGCGTGGTCCATTGCTTTTCAGATTCGGCCCGGATCGCGACGGCATAGATCAGTTTGTCCTGATTGGGGTCGTTCGCTTCCCAGACCACCGTGCAAAAACCGGGGCTCTTGGTCACTTTCAGCGGCGGACGCATCATCATCGCCGTCATTGCCGCCTTGGCTGGATTGGCCGCACCCGGGTTGGGCGGGTCGTCGGCACTGCCATTGTCCAGCAATTGATTCAGATTGACCGGGGGCGCTTCATTCTGCGGCATCGGCATTTTGGAGATGCCAAAACCCTCGGTAATCACTTTGACGCGCGAAATGACCGGCGCGGCATTCAGATTCTGGTAGTAAAACAACACGCGCTGCAACTGCGCCGTGGCGCCCGGCGATCCTGCCTCGCGTTTGAACTGGACGCGATACTGCAAATACCGCGCCGTGGGGCTGGTGATGGCGATTTCGGCGCTCAACGGCGCCGGTTCCGACCAGTCGCTCCAGGTTTTTTCCGGCTTCTCCGTGTTGCCGGAGCGGGTGGAAAATTCCAGCCGGGTGCCGGCAGGAACATCGCCGTCCGGATGCAATCGGCCCCACTGGCTTTTTTGCTTCGCGTCCAATGCCTTGGACGTGTAGGTGCCGCTTTCGGCCAGGGAAAAGTCGAGCCGGTAAAGTTTTGCCGGATGGCTCGTTGCGACAAAGCAGGCTTTTGCCTCGTCGTTGTCCGGCAACAACGCAGCGACCTGGGAGTCGTCGCCGGTGTTCTGGACAAGCTTCCAATGGCCCGGAGCGGAGATGGAATAAATCCGCCCTTTGTCGCCCGTGCCCGCCAGCAGGCTGCCGTCCCGCAACAAAATCATGGAGTAAATCGCCTCGCCCGGCACGCTCCAGTAACGTTCGTAAAAGCCATTGGTGTCGATGCGATAAATCGCGCCCAGTGACGGCTCGCCCGCGCCCGGTCCGCCGGCAGGAGATGCGGGGAAGGACGGTTTCGAACCAGTTGGCCCCGACGATGAATTTTCTTTGCCGGTCCCGACCGCAGATGATTGGGCTTTGGCAGCCGGATCAGTTTTGGTTGCATCGTCACTCGAACTGCCACCGCCCTCCATCGGCGAAATTGAAATGGAGATCGACCCGGGACCTGACGACGGCCCCGCCTTGGGATTGGCCACAAACGTGGAGGCGTAAATCACGCCGTTGGATGCGACAACGATTTGTTTGATCTCGGTGTCGCCGGAATTGAACAGGACAAAGCCGTGATTGGTCGCGTCAATCCGGTAGAGATAACCATGCGGGCTGGTGCCGGCCAGCAGATTGCCGTCCTGATCCAGCGCCAGCGAGGAAATGTTCGCCTCCTTGGTTTCAAACCAGGTTTCCGCCCTGGCCGGGGTGGAATCGGTTGGCGCGACGCGCAGAATTTTTCCGCGGTCGCCCGTGGCCAGGAACAGCGAACCATCCTTGCCGAACGTCATCGCCCAGACATAGGTCTCGCCCGGGCTGCAAAAAAGCTCGGCGTGACCGTCGGCGTCGAGACGATATACGCGGCCGTTGGGCGAAGTCGCCGCGTAGAGCCGTCCCTTGCGGTCAATCGCCAGCGCGTGGACCATCACCTCGTCCGGGGCGAAGAAGGTGGAAAGCTCGCCCTTGGGCGTGAGTTTATAGACCTTGCCCTGATTGCCGGTGCCAAAAAATACGTTGCCTTTCTGGTCGCGAACGGCGGCCCAGATGATCGGATCGGTAACGCTGGCAAGATTCGTCATGGCCGGGGCGAGTTCCAGATGGCCTTCGCTGGTCAGCGAGACGTTGTCGAATTCACCCGGGCTGAACTCCGCGAACGTGTCATGATTTATCTTCTCGGTGACCACGGCGCGCGTCACCGGAACAAAACCCAGCGCGAGCACCGCCGCGATGATGGACAGTTTGATTCGTTTCATTTGATCCTCACTGGTAATGTAATCTGGCCGCTGAACGTTCCCGCCACCGGAAAGTTCGTCTCCCAAAGCGTGACCCGGTGGAGTGTCGCTGTCTGGGAATTGGCGTTGGGCGATTCAAACTGCGCGATGATCGACGGCGGCAGGTTGGGCAGATTTTTCCCCTCCACGGCCACGCCCGGGGCGGTCTCCAGCAGCTTCACGCAGAGGTTCTGGTGCGAACGGGTCAGGCGCAGACGGTCGAGCACCTGGTCGAGTGTTTGCGGCGGCACCGGCGGCGGTTCGTCCATCCGCTGCGCCGCATCCGCGTCGCCGACGAAAAGCTGCACTTCCGACCCGCGAAAATCCGCCGGAATCGGAACGGAAACCGGAAGGAACGACGGCTCGCCGCGAAAATTGCGCAGGCCGATGACCGCGTGCAGCGTCGCACCGGGTTTGACCTCGTCGCGGTCCAGGTTCAGCGAATCCAGCCGGCTCGATTTCCAGCTGTCCGCCAGCCGCGCGCGAAACGTCAGCGACTTCACGTTCGGAAATTCACAGGGGTTGTTCAGCAGCGTTTCGTACAGGTCGAGTTCACGGATGACCAGTTCGAACGGGGCATCCTCGCCGCTGGCGGCGTCCGTGAGCATGACCGGTTCGTGGCCGGGGATGTTCAGCGTCGTGTCCAGGTAAATCGTCTGCTGCTCCTCGGATTCCATCGTGTCGTAAAGCGATTCCAGCAGCGAAATCGCGGAGATGATGGGCGACAACCTCTGGTTCTGGAACAATTCGCCCTGGAAGGTCCGGGTCTTGCCGCCCGGCGCGTCCAGATGCACTTCGTAATGCGTCGTGTTGGGTTTGCGGCCGATTTCGCCGGCAATTGCCGTCAGCCGGTCCTGGTAAATCGTGCCGATGATCGGGCCGGTGTTTGACAATTTGAACGACCGCGCGACGGATTGCACCACCGTGAGAATTTCCGCCGAGGCCATCGGCATCTCCGTCGGCCCGTTTTGCAGGAAGGGGTGGCCGAAGGCGAGGATGCGGTTGCCGTGCCGCCACGTGACCGTGCCGGTGCCGGCAAAATGAAAATCGCCGCTCATCAACACGCCGGCCAATGGCTGGCCGGGCTTGGGATCGTTGTCGATGTCGTGGGCGGTGCCGGACGGCGCCTGCATGACATCAAGGCCCAGCGCGGACAGGCGTGAGGAAAATTTCCGGAGTGTCCGCTCCGAAACGCCGGAGACGAACAGCGGCGTGGGCAGCGGCTTCATGGCGGATTGCAGCGCGGCTGGCGGGGGCAAGGCCGGCCCGCTGCCCGTCGGCGCCACCAGCCATTGCGGGGCCGCGCCGGTTTCTCCCGGCTCGCGGGACGCCAGGTGGTTCGTTCCCCCGGAATGCGCCGCCGGCGGATAATTCGTTTCCACTTCGAGCATGGATTCGATGGGCGTGACGCCGATCAACGCCTGGTCTTTGGGCCAGGTCCAGCCGTAGGCATAGGCGCCGATGAGTTTGCCGTTGATGAACACCGGGCTGCCGCTCATGCCGGCCACCGGGCCGGTAAGCTTGTTGGTGGCATCGAGCGCCTTGCAGATGATGACGGGACGCTGCGGGCCGATGAAATTATCCACGATGCCCACCACTTCCATCGGGAAACTGTCAATCCGGCTGCCGGAGACGACCGTGTGCCATTCGCCGGTCATGCCCGGCTTGATTTCCGACAGCGGCAGGATGGGGGTGCTGTCATCCGCAAGGGCCGCGGGAGGAGACAGCGGAATGAAAACAACGGCGGCAAAAAAGCTGGAAATGAGCAATTTGATTTTCATCACGGCCTTTCGGTCTATTTTACATCAAACCCGCAACCCGTCGAAAAGTTTCGGGATGCTGATTTCAGCCGCGCTGCGGAGCAAGGAAAAAGAGCGGCGAATCGCGCACGCAAACGCGTTGTAACCCGGTCAAATGCCATAGTCAGGTCCAATCACATTCCTTTGACCGGCCGGTCAGCCATTCGTCACGCCATCGTTCACGATTTTGGCCGGATGCCCTGGGTTATAATCCTTCGCCCGATGGAGTTTCAGCCGGGCTTTCCCGTGAATGCCGGCGTGTTTTGCTCAGACCACCGCCGTCACCCGATATTGGTTTTGCGCACCGGCGAGTTTTAATTTCAAGACCTCGTCCTGTTTCCGGCCCAGGAGCTGTTCCCCCAGCGGGGACTGCGGTGTAATCACCAATACTTCCCGCTGGTCATGCAGCACCGCCGTGCCGCCTGCCCGGGGCCCGATGAAGTAAGCCGTCTTTTCCCCGTCAAATTCCAGTTCCACGAAAGCCCCGACGTCGATGGGTTCGCCGCCCCCGAATTTGCGCGTGTCCAGCTTTTCGAATGCGGCAATGGCGGCTTGTATTTCCACCGCCTGCCTGGATTGTCCGCGGGCCAGATAAGAAGCTTCGAGTCCGCGGGTATCGTATTTGTTCTCGGCCCGGCTCTGCTCGTGCGTGGCTTCTGCGCGCGAGGCCCGGGCCGCCCGGAAATAAACCTCCAGTTCCTCCGTCAGCCGGGCAACAATCTTTTTGATGAGCGCGCGTTTGTTCATGCGAAAGGGCAAGCGTATTCCGCCACCACACGCCTGCCCGGATTTCCGGGCTGCTCCACATTGCCGGAGTCGTTCAGCATGGGCATTCCCTGCTCGTGCGGCGTCCGTCATTCAAGGGGATTTGCATCAAGCGCAGTTCGGTCCGCAGACTCCAGCCGTTATGCGCCCAGAACTTCATCCCGGCCGTGTTGCTGGCGTAGATGAAGATGTTGCATTTGGAAATGCCGGCCTTGCGGAGCTTCGCCAGACAGGCATTCACGAGTTGCCGTCCGATGCCGCGGCACCGATGGCGTTTTGATACCGCCAGGTGATGCAGATAGCCACGCCGTCCATCGTGACCGCACAGCACCGCACCAATGATCCGTCCGGCCTTTTCCGCAACGAAACTGAGCTTAGGGTTGCGCCGCAGATACGCGGCAATGGCGCGGCGCGTATCGGACTCGTTCAGCCCCACGCCCTCGGTGCGTTGCCACAATTTGATGACCGCATCATAATCCTTGATGCGGAAATCGCGCACCACCGTTCCATTGGTGCCAGTGCTGCAAGAGGGTTTCTTTTTCACTCCACCGTCACGCTTTTGGCCAGGTTGCGCGGCTTGTCCACGTCGCAGCCGCGCGCCACGGCAGTTCAAAGTTTCTCCGTTGGGGTGAAAGGCAGGCCGCGTTCGCCGTTGAAAAGTTTCTTCAACCGCCGGTCGCTGGAACTGCTTTTGCGTCGGATGACGCCGGGCGCGACGCGGTTGCCCAATTCGCGGCGATAACGCCGGCCTTTGAGCCAGTCTTCCCAACTGATTGAGCCTTCAATCGGGATGCAGGGGACTTTTGATTTTGAGTTCATCAGCGACTTCTTTCACCAGTTTCACGCATTCTAGCAAGTTACGATATTCCGGCAGTTTGGCAAGACGCCGGACCTCATCCCAGTTTACTTCAATTACCCCGCCGAGGATGACCGCGATAAATTTTTTAGCGCAATCACGCGCCGCTTGATTTTCTCCCGGATAAACGGAAATCAGCACGCGCTCAACCAGCAAATCTTCCGGCTTCATCAAAAGGAAGCTGCCGTAAGGCGCCTCGACACGGCGATACGGCGTGCGGGCAAAACTTTCCACCGGACCGAGCAAATCCAGATACATCCCGGCGACCTGCCAGTTGCGCGGGCCGCCTTTTGCATCGAGCAAGGCCATGATTTCCTTCCGTTGAACTATCGGTAATGTCGCCGCCGTGGCGTGGCACATATCAAGGTCGCCGGAGGCATACGCGCCTTCCGTCAAAATCTCGATGGCCGACCCGCCAACCACGACGAGTTGCACACCCTGTTCCGCCCAAAGCGCGCTGCACAACGATGCGAGTTTCGCGCTCTTGACTGTCGGGTCTTGTTCGGCGGAAATGTCAGCCAGCGCCTTGCGGATTTTCTTGGCGTCCATGACGGAAACTCCGATTCACTCCACCGTCACGCTCTTGGCCAGATTTCTGGGCTTGTCCACGTCGCAGCCGCGCGCGACGGCGATGTGATAGGCGAACAACTGCAGCGGCACGGTCGCCAGGATCGGATAAATCGGTTCCAGCGCCTTCGGCAGGTAAATCACGTCGTTGGCCACCTTCCCGATTTGTTTGTCGCCTTCGGTGGCCAGCGCAATGATCGGGCCCTTGCGCGCCCGAATCATCGCCAGATTTGCCATGGTCTTGTCGTACATCGAATCCTGCGGGACGAGGAAAACCGTCGGCGTCTGCGGGTCGATCAACGCAATCGGGCCGTGTTTCATTTCCGCCGCCGAATAACCCTCGGCGTGGATGTAGGAAATTTCCTTCAGCTTGAGCGCGCCTTCCAACGCAATCGGGAACGTGTAACCGCGGCTGAGGAAAAAGAAATCGTCGGCCTTCGCGTATTTCTTCGCGACCTTTTTGAGCGCGTTGTTTTGCGCGAGAATGGATTCGAGCTGTTTGGGCACGG
>Ga0187851_10004581_pt1 | contig 11238 bp, 7 predicted proteins | sample June2016WEW_6_10_FD_132997 | JGI IMG/M metagenome (GOLD analysis project Ga0187851, IMG submission 132997) | Peatland microbial communities from SPRUCE experiment site at the Marcell Experimental Forest, Minnesota, USA - June2016WEW_6_10 | ecosystem: Environmental > Terrestrial > Soil > Wetlands... | reverse complement strand
TCACCGCCACGCAGGCCGCGAGCATGCCCGCTGCCGCCAGCCGAAGCCGCCCCGGCAACAGGGGCGCAAGCGCCGGCTCGCGTCCTGACGCCGACCGCGATGTCCCCCACCACATCCGGCCATCGTATGCCGGCGGCGCGACGTGGTGGGGGCGGGCCGCTGGTTCCCGAGTTTCCGTGGGGTACCTGGGACCCCTGATGCTGGCGCGCTTACGCAGGTACAACGCCCTTCCCCGGCGGGGAGGCACGCGCGCGCCGGTTTGGGCGCACCCGAGCTGGCGGAAAAACGCTCCCCAATAGCCCGCAGCATGTATCAAATCGGGCTCCCGGATGATCCTGATGAGCGTTATGTCGACGTTCTCCCGCTAGCAAGACGAACGCCGGTGATCCGACCTGCAGTGGACTGCGATGGGGGGGAGCACGTGGCCTCAATAACAGATACAGCATCCTCGGGTCCGAGGGACGGCGGCCCGGGCCGGCTGGACGAAACGGTGACCGCGCCTTCGCCCGGCCCGCGCGAGGCGCAGGCCGGGGCCGGCCTGAGTCCGGCTCTCGGTGCCGGAGGGGCGCAAACAGAAAGATCTCTCCGGCAGCGGCTCTTCTTCGGCGATCTCGCCGCGATCTCGCTGGCCTGGGGGGTTCCGATGCTCTTCCAGAGCCAGCTGCGCCCGGACCGGTCGGTAGCCGTCGGGCTCATCGCGGCCGTGGCAACGCTCGCCGTGATGAAAAATCGCGGCCTGTACCAATCCTGGGTGTGCACGGAGTTCTCCCGCCAGGCCGCCCGGATAATCACGGCCGCGGTCATCGGCGGGTTCGCGCTGGCGGCTTCCGGCTGGCTCGTCGGCTCTGTCGCGGCCACGCCGATCGCACCTGCCGTGGAGGGGGCGGTAGCCGCCGCACCGTTGCTTATCGTGTTTCGCTGGCGCTTTAGGAGGTCGCTGAAGCGCAAGCGCGCGAACGGACAGTACCTGCAGACCGTTGTGCTCGTCGGCACGAACGAGGACGCCGCGGCCATGTGGCGGATGCTCTCCGACGAGCCCGAGCTCGGTTACCGAGTCGGCGGCGTGGTGGGCAAGCAGGCCCATTTGGCACCCTGGCAAGACATTCCGCACCGGTCGGATCTAGCTGATCTGCCGCAGCTCGCCAGCGACGTCGGTGCCGAAGGCGTGATCCTCGTCGGCAGCGCGGTGACCTCGGCCGAGAGCACCGTCGCGGTAAAGGGCAGCCTGGCCTCCGGGCTGCATGTGCAGTTCTGGCCCGGGCTGGCCGGAGTACTGAGTAGCCGGATCAGCACCTCTCCGGTTTCCGGTCTGCCCATGCTCTACGTCGAGGCGCACCGGCCGCCGAAATGGCACCATGCCGCGAAGCGAGCCATCGACATCGTGACCGCCGCCGTCCTGCTTCCGCTGTCCGCGCCTGTGCTGCTGGCGGTCGCCATCGTCATCCGCCTCGAAGACGGCGGCCCGGTCCTGTACCGCCATCCTGTGATCGGCAGGTACGGGGTTCAGACCAACGTTCTCAAGCTCCGCACGATGGTGCCGGACGCCGCCAAGCTGACCGACGACCTCGCGGCGATGAACGAGAGGAAGGGCGGTCCTCTCTTCAAGGCGTCCAACGACCCGCGGGTGACTCAGATCGGCCGCATCCTGCGCGCGACGAGCATCGACGAGCTCCCTCAGCTCTGGGATGTCCTGACCGGACGGATGAGCCTGGTAGGACCGCGATTCGCCATGCCCAAGGAAGCGGCCCAGTTCGACGAGGAGTTGCAGCGGCGAACCGTCATGCGACCGGGGATCACCGGCCTGTGGCAAACCGAGGCCAGGGACAACCCGTCCTTCAGCGCGTACCGGCGGCTGGACCTGCTCTACGTGGACAACTGGTCCCTCGGTCTGGACCTGGTCATACTCGTGAACACGGTGCACGCCGTGACCGTTCGGGCGGTGACGGCCCTGCTCCGGCGAGGCGGTCACGGCCGGGAAAAGCTCATGGCGGCCGCGCCTGCGCTCGTCGAGGCGCCGGGAGCAGATCCTTGCTGAAAGCCAAGACGAAGGGTAACGGCTCCACTCGTATCCTGATCATCGTCCAGAACCTGCCGGTGCCGTTTGACCGCCGAGTCTGGCTGGAGTGCCGCACCCTGACCCGAGCCGGTTACCAGGTGGCAGTGGTCTGCCCCAAGGGTCCGGGTGACCCCTCTTACCAGGTCATCGACGGAGTCCAGATCTACAAGTACCGGCCGTACTCCCCTGGGGGCGGCGCCGCTTCGTTCTTCGCCGAATATGCCTACTCGTTCGCCGCCACCCTGTTCCTGTCGCTCAAGGCCGCCCGGGGCGGCCGATTCGGCGCGGTCCAGAGCTGCAATCCTCCCGACATCTTCTGGCCCATAGGTGTCCTGTTCAGGCTGTGCCATGACTCTCGGTTCGTGTTCGACCACCATGACCTCTGCCCGGAGACGTTTGAGTCGCGCTTTCCCGGGGGCTCCACACCGCTGTACCGAGGCCTCCGCTTCCTCGAGCGCTGTACGACTCGGCTCGCCGATCACGTGGTATCCACCAATGAGTCGTACCGAAGCCTGGTGATGGACCGTGATGGCGTCAAACCCGATCGGATGACGGTGGTACGGACGGGACCCGACCCGGACAAGCTACGGGCGGCCGAAGCCGTTCCCTCGAGGCGGCGAGGACGGGCGCATCTTGCCGCCTACATCGGTGTCATGGGCCCACAGGACGGGGTCGACATCGCTATCAAAATGGCCGACTTCGTGGTCAACACGCTGAAACGCACAGACATCTCGTTCACCCTGATGGGATCGGGGGACTGTTTCGACGAGCTGGTCGCCTTGCGCGACCGACTCAAGCTGGGTGATTTCGTCGAGTTCACCGGGCGTGTGCCTGACGAGACCGTACGGGACATCCTTTCGACCGCGGACATCGGCCTGTCGCCGGACCCCAAGAACCCCCTCAACGACGTGTCGACCATGAACAAGACCATGGAGTACATGGCCTTCGGGCTCCCCGTCCTCGCCTTCGACCTGCACGAGACGCGCGCCTCGGCGGCGGAGGCAGGCGCCTACGCCACTCCGAACGACGTCGAAGAGATGGCATGCCTGTTCGTCGAGCTGATCGACGACGAGCCTCGGCGGGCAAGCATGGGTTCCGCAGGCCGGCGCAGGATCGAGGAGAAGCTGGCCTGGAGCCATCAGGAGCCGTATTACCTGTCCGTCTACGACCGCCTGCTCGGACGTGAGCCCGGCACCCAGCCTGTGGGCGCCAGCCATGCGGCTTGAGGCGGGCGGCCGGTCGTCGGGGTCCGCTGCGCAGGCCGCGGCTCGCGTCAGGTGGTATGTGCGTCGCCTGCAGTGCATGTCACCGCAGGAGCTCATGTGGCGGTCCTCCGATATCTACCGGCAAAGAGCCTGGCGGCGAAGGCAGGTTCCGCCTGCCGCGCCGGGCCTTTTGGCGGGGGACGGACACCGGGAGAAGCCGAAGCTGGCCAAGGCCCCTCGCTTCGAGTCATCCCTTCCGGCCGGAGCTCTGGACGCCGTCCCCGCCGACGATGTAAAACGGCTTCTCCGCACCGCGGACGAGATCCTGGCCGGCCGGTGGGACGTGCTGGGAGTCACCCGGCAGGACATGGTGGCTCCCGATTGGTTCCTCGATCCCCTGAGCGGCCGGCGAGCACCTCAGGCCGCGTACTGCTTCAGCATCAATCACCGCAACGAGACGGTCACGGGCAACGTCAAACAGGTCTGGGAACTCTCGCGCCACCACCACCTGACCGTCCTGGCCAGCGCGTATGCGCTGACCGGCGACCGCCGCTACGCCGAGCGAGCAGGCTCCCACCTCCAGTCGTGGTGGCAGGAAAATCCGTTTCTGTCGGGGATCCACTGGACAAGCGGCATCGAGCTCGGGATCCGGCTGATCTCATGGGTCTGGATCCGCCGGCTGCTCGACGGCTGGGATGACGTCCAGGACTTGTTCGATCGCAACGAGCTGGCCCGCAGGCAAATCTGGTGGCACCAGACCTACCTGTCGGGGTTCCGTAGCCGCGGCTCGTCAGCCAACAACCATGTCATCGCCGAGGCGGCCGGACAGCTGGTGGCCGCGCTGGCGTTCCCTTGGTTCGAGGAGAGCACCGGCTGGGCGGATAAGTCAGCCAGCCTGCTCCAGCGGGAGCTCACCGACAATACGTTCCCCAGCGGGGTGAACCGCGAGCTGGCGTTCGACTATCACGGCCTGGTGGCCGAGCTTGGCCTGATCTCGGCTGTCGAAGCCGACCACGCCGGCCGCCCCCTCCCGGACGCGACCTGGCTGTCTCTGGGCCGCATGCTCGATGTGGCGGCCGGCTGCCTGGACTGCGGACTTCGGGCCCCCCGCCAAGGTGACAGTGACGAGGGCCGGGCCCTGGTGATTGCTTCCCCCGAGAGCAACCGCTGGGAGGCGCTTCTCGCCCTCGGGCAGTCACTCATCGGCGCCCCCGAATGGTGGCCGCCAGCGCAGCCTGGCGTCGCCAGCACGCTCTTGCCGGCGCTGGCCCGGCGCCGCTCGCTGCCCGATCGGCCGGCCAGGCGACCGTGGCACTTCGCCGACGCCGGGATCACCATCTTCCGGTCCGGGCCAGCCGACGGGCCTGAGATCTGGTGTCGCTGCGACAGCGGGCCCCACGGCTTCCTCTCCATTGCGGCGCACGCCCACGCCGATGCTTTGTCGATCGAGGTCCGCCAGGACGGGACCGATATCCTGACGGACCCCGGCACCTACTGCTACAGCAGCGATCCACCATTTCGCCGCTATTTTCGATCGACGATCGGTCACAACACGCTCGAAGTGCTCGGCCGGGACCAGTCGGTCTCCGGTGGCCCGACCATGTGGGTACGCCACGCCGAGTCGCGGCTCACGAGCCTCGAGTCGTCCCCTGACGGGGACGAAGGACGCTGGGTGGCAGAGCACGACGGCTACCGGACGCTCGACCCCCCGGTGACGCACCGCCGGACGGTGGAGTTCCACGGAAAGCAGCGTCTCATCGAGATCACCGACGAAATCGATAGCACGGATTCGCCCGCTGTCCGGCTGGCATTTCACCTGGGGCCCACTATCGAGGCCACCTTGGACGGCTGCATCCTCGCCCTGCGGTGGCAGGATCGAGATGGCGCCGAGGCGACGGCTACGATGACCCTGCCGTCGTCGCTTAGCTGGTCGCTGATCCGCGGCGCGGAAGACCCGGTGCTTGGCTGGTACTCTCCGGCGTTCGGGCATAAGGTCCCGGCCACCGATGTGATCGGCGTGGGGTCCGCGACCGCGGGCTCGCTGCGGACGCGCCTCGCCTTCTGATGTATCAAGCCCGGCCCGCCGCGGGTCCTGTGAGCACGTTGAACGGCCAACGCCACGGCCGAAGTCGAATTTGCCGGAGATCTGAGAGGCTAGTGATGAGGCGTCTGATTGCGGGCGATCACGGTCGTGTACCAGCCACGGCCCGGACGAGCAGGTCGTCGTGATCGGCCGTGGCCCGAACGGCGACGGTAACCCGGCGAACACTGCTGCGCCCAGGGTAGGGTTGTTCGGCTTGCTCGGCTCGGGCAACTCCGGCAACGAGGCCTCGATGGAGACCGTACTGGCCTACCTGCGCGAAGCCCACCCCGATGCCGTCATGGACGCGTTGTGCGGGGGACCCGAACGGGTGCGGGCGAAGTACGGCCTCGATGCCGAGCCGCTGTTCTGGTACGAGAAATACGAACAGCGGAAAACCGGTGCCCAGGCGGCCTTGCTCAAGGTACTCGGGAAGGGCATCGACACCGTTCACATCGCGTCATGGGTGCGGCGGCACGACGCGGTGATCGCGCCGGGCGCGGGCGCGCTGGAGACCACGCTGCCGCAGCGGGCGTGGGGATTTCCGTACGCGCTGTTCTTGCTGGCTGCGTCCGGGAGGCTCTTCGGCACGAAGGTGGCGCTGGTCAGCGTGGGCGCCGACCTCATCAACAAGCGGGCGACCCGGCGACTGTCGAACGCGACCGCACGGCTCGCTTATTACCGCTCTTACCGGGACGCCTTCTCACGCGATGCGATGCGGCAGCGGGGCATAGACACGTCGTCCGACCGGGTTTACCCAGACCTCGTCTTCGGCGTCCCGACACCGCCGTACGAGCCCGGCGACCCGCAGCTCGTCGGCGTGGGCGTGATGGCTTACTACGGTGGCAACGATGACCGTAAACAGGCGGCCCAGATCCATTCCCGCTACGTCGAGGCGATGACGCTCTTCACCCGGTGGCTGATCGATAACGGTTACCGGGTCCGGCTGTTCGGGGGGGATAACAAATTCGACCTGGAAGTGGCCGAGAAAATTCAGGCCGACCTGCGGCAGTACCGGCCCGATCTCGACCCGTCCCAGGTCACCATCGCGGCCATCTCGGCCTACCCGGAGCTCATCCGGGAGATGGCGCCCGTCGGCACGGTCGTGGCCACGCGTTACCACAACGTGATGTGCGCGCTCAAGCTCTGCAAGCCGACCATCTCGCTGGGATACTCACGGAAATTCATCTCGCTGATGGCGGACATGGGGCTCGGCGAGTTCTACCAGTTCGCTGACTCGCTGGACGTGGACCGGCTGATCGAGCAGTTCAAGGAGCTGAAAAGCCGTCACGCCGAGCTGCAGCAGCAGATGGCGGAGCGTAACGCGGCCCACCAGCAGAGCCTGGCTGATCAGTTCGCCTTGCTGTCCGGGCTGCTTTTGCCGGCCAGCAAGCCAGCGCGTACTGGAGCGGCCGACGACGGGCTGGCCCGAAGCGGGCTCAGCTAGACCGCTCGCGTCATCGGGGATGGCACCCGCAGGAACCTCTTCAGTCAGCGGCGCGAGCAGATGAAGAAGTACTCGACCGCCAGTTTCGGGCCGACCAGGGGGATGTTCGCCTGCACGTGCATGTTGGCGGCCTTCAGGAGCGTCCGGGCAGGCTGGCCGCCGTGCCAGTTGTACGAGGTCGGGAAGTACCTGTCGACGGTGAAGTGGCGGGCCAGGCTCCGCCGGAAGTCGTCGAAGGGCTGAACGTTGCTGAAGGCCTCGAATATGTGCTTGTCCCGGTGCCCGAAGTTCGTATAGGTCAGCACGAACTTGCCACGGTCGCCCAGGAGCTGCGCTATCTCGCTGAACTTCTGGGTCTGGTAGGCCCCGGCGTACTCGAAAAGGCCCAAGGCGGCGACGATATCAAATCGCTTGCCGCCAAACCTGATGGGCTCTTTGAGAATATCGGCCTCGATCAGGTTCGGCGCCGTGTCGTGTATGGCTATGTCGATTCCGTAGTAATGGATGTTTGGCCGCATGAGACGCATCAACGTGGCCGGCCCGCAGCCCACGTCGAGCAGGTCGCGCTCTTCCCGGCCGGCCAGCGCGTTGATGATCCGCGCGGACTTCTGCAGCCGGTAATGCGCCGGGACGTGCTTCTGGTTTTCTTTGATCCAGAAATCGCGCTTGTAGTGATCCGCGGCACCTTCACGGGCGGGGCCGCCGACGCCGGCTGAGCTGCTCATGGCCTTCTCTCCTTGTCCGGCTGGCCGCGAGCTCACGACAGTCTCGCCTGGCGGCCAGCCACGACGGAGTCGACCTGGATGTCCGGCTGGGCCACCGGAACAGGTTCGTCCTGTCCGGCGGAACCCGGACGGCCGCGGCTGGTCAGCCACTGCGCCAGGTAGCGGTAGCAATCTCGCCGGTCCGCGGCCGACAGCGGCGCGCGCTTGATGGCACTGACGTAAGCCCAGACGTATTCCCCGTACAGCCGGACCGCCGGATGCCGCAGCCGGTCCGCCCGGCGCGGGTCCATGTTCGCGCACCGGCGTCGCACCGGGGCATGACCGTTCTGCCCGGGATGCTCGCGCCTGAAGTACAGCCAGTCCGGGACCTGGTAGAACGGGCCGTACAGGACGATCTCGGCGGTAATGGTGCGGTCCGAGTGATGGTGACTCCCCATCAGCGCGATCCGGCGACGGACGTCCATCCGCATGACGCCGTAGTCGTCGTCGCCGCCGCTGTCGAACAGCATGCTCCGGAAGCGCTCGGGCGTCCGCGAGGTGGCCGTGGTCAGCGGGTACTCATACGCCTCCGTCACCTTCCCCGAGCCGTCAACCTTTGCCGTCCAGGAATGGGCCAGCACGACCTGCGGGTATTCGTCGAGCGCCGCGACGCAGCTCTCGAGCAGGTCGCGGGCGTAAAGGTCGTCGTGGGACGCTTCCTTGTACAGCTCACCCCCGGCCTGGCCGACGATGAAGTTTACGTTCGGGGCCAGACCGATGTTCCGCGGCTGGCGGAAGTAACGCACCCGGGAGTCCTGCTTTTCATAGTCACGACAGATGTCACCGGTGCTATCGGTCGAGGCGTTGTCCGAAATGATCAGCTCGAAATCCGTGAAGCTCTGGCCGAGCAGGGACTCGAGAGACTCGGCGACATATTTCTCGCCGTTGTATACCGGAAGGCCGATGGTGAGCCTGGGTGCGGTGCTCACTGCCCGTCGGCCTTACGCCCGGCTACGGGCAGGAACGGGATGACAGCGGATCGGGCGCAACGCCGGCCACCCGCGGCAGGGAGCCACATTTCTCCTCCGGATTCTGAAGCCAGATTCGGCGGGGCGGCGCATGAGCCGTCCCGGATCAGGGGATCTGCCACAGCGGGTGCGTGATACCTCCGCGGCGAACTTTGCTGGCGCGGCCACCCATCGTTTCCCGGCAGAGGTATCATCGCGCCCCGCGGGATCTCTAGTAGATGGTGGCGGAAGATACAAGCGGAAGCTGGAGGTGACCTAGCCGGATGAAAATCCTGCTTGTCCACAACCGCTACCGCTCGGGCGCTCCCAGCGGGGAGAACCGTGTCGTCGACCAGGAAGGCGAGGCGCTCGAAGCCCTGGGGCATGAGGTCATGCGGTTCGGCCGCAGCAGCGACGAGATCGAGCAATGGTCGCTAGCGAAGAAAGCGTCGCTTCCGGCCCGGACCATCTGGAGCCGCGAGACCGGCCGCGACCTGAAAGCGATGCTGCGCGGGCACCGCCCCGATGTCGTCCACGTCCACAACACGTTTCCCCTGCTCGGCGCGGCGGTGCTCTATGCTTGCCGCGATGCGCAGGTCCCCGTGGTGGCCACCATTCACAATTACAAGCTGGCGTGCGCCAACGGCACGTTCTTCCGCCGCGGGGCTGTTTGCCATGACTGTGCCGATGGCCTGCCCGTCCGGGCCGTCCTGCATGGCTGCTACCGGGGATCGCGTGCGGCCACCGCGCCGGTGGCACTAGGCATGAGCCTGCACCGGCAGGCATGGAGATCGCTGATATCGGCCTACATCTTCATCTCAGCCGCGCAGCGCGACCTGCTGCGGGGAGTGGACTTCGCGCCCGACCGCGTCTTCGTCAGGCACAACCTCATCCCCCGCCGCAGCAGGCCACGGACGGAGCAGACGCCCACCGTGGTCTACGCCGGACGGCTGGACGAGGCCAAGGGGGTCCGCCTGCTCATGGCGGGCTGGGACGGTTACCGCAAGAAGTCAGGTGAGCCGGCCTTGAACCTGATCATCGCGGGCTGGGGGCCTCTCGGGGACGAGGTGGCGGCCTGGGCGTCGGCCCGGCCTTCAGTTGACATGACCGGGATAGTCAGCAGCGACCGGTGCGCCGAACTTATCTCCCGCGCGCGTGCGGTCCTGCTGCCCTCCGCCTGGGAGGAAACGTTCGGCCTCGTGGCCGTCGAGGCGATGGCGGCGGGCGTCCCTCCCATCGCGGCGGGCCACGGGTCGTTCACCGAACTCATCACCCCAGGAGTCGACGGCGTGCTGTTCACCCCCGGCGACCCGGACGCGCTGGCGCTCGCCATTGCCGATGCCGAGCGGAACCCAGCGCAATACGGGGTGTACGGTGACCAGGCCCGCAAGACCTACGAGCAGCGGTTCGACCCGGACCGCAGCGTCGCGGAACTGCTCGGGATCTACCGCTTCGCGATCACGCACCCAGTCTGAACCTCACGGGAAGAACGTGAGGAAGGCGCCGGAATTGGTGACCGGGGGCGGCGGCGACGCCGACGTCGACGTCGGTGTTGGTGTCGGGCTCGGAGATGACGACGACGAACTGGGGGTGACCTCAATATCTACCCAGCGGTTCTCCCCGCCGTCATTGGTGTCCCACCCGTTGGGATACGTGGGGCTGGTGCCGCCCTGGTAGTAGCAGCTGTTCCCGCCCGGGGGGTTGGGCGCGCTCGCGTTGGCCGGGGAGAATATCGGCCCGCTGGTCATGCCGTTGGTGGCAGGCCCGGCCGCGCCGCCGTGCGAGCCGAAGTAGCCCCGCGACTCCATGTAGAACACCTGGCCGCCGCCGTAATAGACGGTCGCGATGTAGTTCCCGGCGGGCAGGGCGATGCCCGCGCTGGCGTAGGAATTGGCCACCCACCCGCTGGCCACCCCTCCGGTCCACGATGCCGTCAGATTGGTGCCGCTGACCAGGGCCTGGGTGGTGGCGTTCCAGATCTGGGTGCTGGCCGGCAGGGCCTGGGCGAACGGGGGGCTGTAAAACCAGATGTTGTCCACCGTGCAGGCCTCGGACAGGGTGAACTGGGTGCCCAGGGTCTGCGCGCCGGTGTCGATGGTGGCCTGAGTGGGGAACACCGTCGGGTAGTTCGGCCACAGCCGGTACGACCCGCTGTAGCCGACCGGAGCGGTGTCGCTGACCTGCAGGTCGATCCAGAAGTTCGAGGAACTCGAGCCTTGCGACGGCAGGGTCACGGACGGGTCGGTGCCCCCGGTGCCGAAGGCACCCTGGAACGAGCCGGCCGAGGTCGGACTGGGGGCCGAGGCGCCCTGGTCCGAGTAGGCGAATAGCGGCCCGTTCGTGATGCCGGAGGCGTAAGGCTCGCCCGAGCCGAATTGGCTGTTGGTGTCCGGGAAGCTGCCGCTGAATCCGGTGACGACCTCGTAGACGGCGGCGCCGACCCCGGCCACGTTACCGATGCTCAGCTGAAGCGGGGTCGCCAGCGGGATGTAGTTCCACTGTCCGGCGGTCAGGGTCCCTGAGGTGACCACGCTGCCGGACACCACGTTGCCGGTCCCGTTGCCGTCGACCTGCCACAGCGCGAACTTCTGCGGCGATGTCGACTGGCCGGCCGGGCACACCCACCACCAGTAGCCTTCGAACCAGCAGGCGCTGGTGACGCAGAACATGACCCCCGCCAGGAAGGAGCCCGAGTAGGACACCGGGCTGGACGGCCCGCTCACGGAAGGGAACAGCCGG
>Ga0187851_10004579_pt1 | contig 11239 bp, 8 predicted proteins | sample June2016WEW_6_10_FD_132997 | JGI IMG/M metagenome (GOLD analysis project Ga0187851, IMG submission 132997) | Peatland microbial communities from SPRUCE experiment site at the Marcell Experimental Forest, Minnesota, USA - June2016WEW_6_10 | ecosystem: Environmental > Terrestrial > Soil > Wetlands... | reverse complement strand
TTAATAAAACCATGGGCGGGGCTTTCCAGCGTCAGGCCGTCCACGGCTTGCGTGAGACCGGTTTCCAGGGTGATGACTGAATCGTGCGGCAGCAGAGAAACGTGGAATGACTTTGCCGGCAGCCGCCGCCGAATGACCGGAGCTGAATGCGCGATCCAGTAAGGCACTTCATTGCCTGCCTCGTCGTAGAGACGCAAATCCTCGAGTCCGGGCCGCGCCGCATCGAGTGTTTCAACCGGCAAGCTCAACTTGACCAAACCGGGGGCAGGCACGGTAAAGGCTTGCTCATGCTGCCAGGCCGGCGGCAAGCCGGCGGCGCCGGAGGGCGGGGCGCAAGCCAGGCAAAGGAGAACAACCCGACGAACACCAAATTTAAGGAGCTGGTTCAATTCTTTCCTTTTGTTGGGAAGCGGCGGCAAAGAACCGCTGGTAGGCGAAGGACGCCAGCATGGCGATCACGGCCACAGCGATGAAAGCGCCGATGCGGTAAAGCGCTCCGAGTTGCGACAGATCGTGGAAGAAAAGTTTCAGCAGCGTGACGCTCAACAGGGCAAGGGCGGCATAACGCGAGATTGGAATCTTTCTAAGAATTCCCGCTACGAGCAAGACCAAGGCGAAGACAGCCCAAGCAATCGTGTACGTCATCTCGCGCCCAAAGTTGCCGCCAAACTGGAAGGTCAGCGTCGAACCAGGCGCGCTGAAGTAATCGGCAATCTCGATGTTGAGGAGGAGGAAGGCGAGGACCGTGCCAAGCCCGGCCAGAACCGGCGGCGCATTGACTTGCCCAACCCTGTTCCGGGGTGGCGCGACGAGCCGCGCCCCCGCGAACAAACACACTGTCACCGCCCCGTACGCATAGAGGTACCAGTTCAGAATCGGGGCCGCGCTTCGCGTATGATATTCCAACACCGCCGGATTGAGTGCGAGCCGGACGAAGGAGGCGACAAGCAACCCCGCGCCGGCCAGCCGCAGACCGGGATGCGGCACACGATGAAAGAGCCACATCAATGCCACCCCCTCCAGCGCCCAGCCAATCGGGATCCATTGGCGGTCGAACTGAATGGGAAAAACCAGGGTGATGAAAAAAAGCGCCGCTCCTCCAAACCAGGCCAGTTGGGTGAGGCGCGCCGGGTTGTCGGCGGGAATTTTACGCAATACGATCACCAGGCTTGTCAACGGGGGTATGGCAAATGCCATGGGCAGCAAACCCATGAATTGGTTTGGATGCGCTGCGGCCATCAGCCGGTGAATCAGAAAGAACTGCGGGACGCCGGCCATCGCAGCCGCGGCCCATGGAATGGTTTTGGCCGCGAATTGTCGCAAAAAGACAAACGGGTAAATCGTGAAGACGGCAAAAAGCGCCAGATACCAAACGAGCGGCGCACCGGCATTGGCCGGATCGAACCTGGAAAAATGCCAGGCGCATTCCACGGCGGTGACGCAGACCAACCCCACCGCCGGCAGCAAATCAATGGACAAGAGTTTCGCAACGCCCAGCAATAACACCGCCAGAAGCAGGGCGAGTCCAAAAATCGGGGACGGATCGGCCAGCGGCAACCGCACCGCGGCCATGATCAGGAGCAGGAAAGGCAGCACCGCGGAAAGCACCGGCAGTTGCGCCGTCAAATCCCCGCCGGCCATGCACTTGCCTCCGGTCGAGGCCGCGGGCCGGGCCCAGCGCAGGAGCCAAACGCCGGCCGCCACAAAGAAAACGGCGAAGGCCCCCAGCAGGACCAGAGGGGCGCAGGCGCCCACCAGGAGAGATGGCCCAGACAGGCTGGCGAGCGTGACGGGAATCTTGAAAATCAACGCGCCAGTCGCCGCCAGTGTCAGAATCAGCACGATCATCACGGAAAGCATCGAACCCAGCAGCACGGCGAGGACGACGGCGAGAGAATCCACGAGAAAGACAAACGGCCAGACGATGAAGGAAATCTCATCAAATTTGAAGATGGGAACGAGGACTAGGAGCAGGGCCAAAGCAGGGAATACCTGGCCGGCCCAAAGCGGAGTCTCCAGGCCGAACCGGCGTTGCAGTAGCAGCGGAAAAACGGCGTGCCATACGGCGAAAACAAAATAAAAAACAAGGGCCGTGTTGAGCAGTTCATTGTTCAGCGTATGCGCCGTCCAATAGCCCAGAAGCGCGAAAACCGCCAGTCCCGCGACGGACTGGGCCGGGACAGTCCGATTGTCCAGCAACACGAGCGCGGCAACGGCCGAGTCAATTAAAAACACAAAGGAAAACATCAAAGCTGGACGCTGGGCTAGGGGAGCAAAAGTCAAAAACCACCCGGCAAAAGCCAGGGCCGTCGCGGCCAGCCCAAGAGCGGCTCCCGCCAGCCATCCATGGTCCTGTTGGCGGCGCCCGCCCCAGCCGTTGGCGGCGAGAAAAAGGAGTTGGAACCCGAGCACAACCGCCAGGGCGGTGAAAATTTTGTTTCCATCAAAATATTTTTCAGCGACGAAGAATTTGCCGGCCCAGCCGATCTCCATCAAGGCGGTGGCAAAAGCGCCCAAGGCTGTGAGGAAAAACCAACGGCGATGCAAGGCGACGAGAACCAGGCCGGCGTCAAGAATTGCGATATAGCCAAAAAGGCCGAAGGGATTATCCTGGCCGGTGGAAAGCAGGGGCGGCGTCAGGAAGCCGCCAAGCATCCCCAGGATGGCGATGACGAGGGCGTCAAGGCGGATGGCCAGCATAAACGCCGCCGTGGTGACCAGCACCATGAACAGGAATGTCGGGACCGGGCCGAAAAACTGGAAATGATAAATCGAGCGGCAGGCAAAGGTGACAGCATAGAGGATGACAACCCCCGTGGCGCAGAGGGTCTGGGACAGCACGGGATAATTCTTGCGCGACATCAGGACGCCGCCCACCAGCAATCCAAGACCGGCCAAAAAACCCGTGGCGGCGCGCAGTTCGGGAGGGACGAGATTGTTGTCAAAGGAGTATTTGACAAAGAACGCGACGCCCAGGAACAAGGCCAGGCCGCCCGCCCAGGCAAACAGCTTGACGCCCATGAATTGTTCCCAATTGATCGGGGAAGCCGTTTTGGCGAAGGCGCGGACAGGTTCGGGTTCGATGGGGCGGATGTAAGACGGGGTGGCGGGCGCAGCCGGTCTTGCGGCCGGCGGTGGAACCAAGGGCGCGGGCGCCGGGACTGGTCTGGCCACCTGCGGTTCAACCTTCGGAACCGGAGGAGGGGCGGGCGCAGCTTTCGGGGGCTGCTCCACAACATTTTGGACGACCGGTGACTTCAGCCGTGAAACGTCGCTCTCGAGCCTGTCCAGACGGAAGGAAAGGTCTTCCAGCCGGCTGCGCGCGTCGAGAGCGCGGGTAATCAGCCAAATGACAACAAGAACCGGCGCCCCGATGACCAGCAGGAGAACGAAGACAATGGATTCATTCACAAGAACCACCTTCTCCCGGCCGAACGGGATTGAACTGCTTGTTTCTCTTTCATGCCACGAACTTAATGCAGTGGCGGGACAAACTGTTAATCGAAAAAATTTCCGCCGCGTCAATAAAATCAATGTCCGCGAGCCGCATGGATGAGGGTGATGCTGACGGGCTCCAATCACACAGTCAAGGCTAACTTTTTATTCATCTTTTCAGCCGGAGCGGACTTTCGTATGCTGCGCCGTGTTGAATCACTGATTATGTTTCGAGGAAAAAAGATCGTAGTGGTGATGCCGGCATATAATGCGGCCAAAACCCTCGTCCAGTGTTACGAGGAGGTCATGGAACAAGGCGTGGTGGACCGGGTGATTGTGGTCGATGACGCCAGCCGCGATGCCACGACCAAGATTGCGAAAACGCTGCCCAACGCCGTGGTGCTGACCCATTCCAAGAATCTGGGCTACGGCGGCAATCAAAAAAGCTGTTACCGCCTGGCCTTGCAGGAAGGGGCCGACATCATCATCATGGTCCATCCCGATTCCCAGTACACCCCGAAGCTGATCCCGGCCATGGCGTCGATGATTGCGGCCGATTTGTATCCGTGTGTCTTGGGCAGCCGGGTGCTGGGCGGCCATGCCTTGCGCGGGGGAATGCCGCTGTGGAAATACATCGCCAATCGCTGCCTGACCCTGTCCGAGAATATCCTGCTCGGGGCGAAGCTTTCCGAATATCACACCGGCTACCGCGCCTTTTCGCGCGAGTTGCTGGAACGGCTGCCCTTGTCCGCAAATTCAAATGATTTCGTTTTCGACAATCAAATGCTGGCGCAGATTCTGTGGTTCGGCTACACGATCGCGGAGGTGAGTTGTCCGACGAAGTATTTCAAGGAAGCCTCGTCCATCAATTTTCGGCGCAGTGTCAAGTACGGTTTTGGCTGTCTGGGCACCGCCTTGGCCTGGCGGCTGGCCAGAATGAAGCTGCTGTCCTCAAAATTGTTCCCGCCGCCGAAGTGATGCGTCGCGGCCCAAGCCGGGGGGTCTTCGGTCAAATTGTCCAGCCGGCGCGGTATTCGCGTCTGAGGAAGCGCGCCGCTTCCGGTGCGTTTTTGACTTTCATGCCCGGGCCGTCCCACTCGATTTTCCGGCCGGCGCGCAACGCCACGCAGCCCAGCAGCATGATCTCGGTCAGATAGGCGGCGATGTCAAAATTCGAATAGGCAGTCTCGTGCCGGCCGGACTTGCAGGCGGCAAACCACTCCATGTGATGGCGAAAATCGGGCGGTTCGGTGTTGTCGAAGGCGTTGCGCTGCAAGGTTTGGGGAATGGCTTTGGCCGCTTCGTGCCGTGGGGCGGCGGTTATTTCCTTGTCGTCCTTCAACCTGACAAAGACACGCAGCTCCTGGTCGCCGTCATCCGGGGAAAACACCATGCCCTTCTCGCCGACCATGATGCAGCCGCTGCGGGAGATTCCTCCGAATACCGCCGTGACGTCCGCCGTGACTTCCGGGGGCGGCGTGTTGCTTCCGTCCGACCAATGGAGCGTCACCGCCGGCAGCCCCTCGCGCGCGGGGAACTCAAATCGGATGCGCGAACTGACGGGGTACATATCCGGCTTCATCCCGGATGAACTCGCTTCAATTTCCGTCGGGTAGCCGAGCTTGAGAGCGCGGAAAGGCCAATTGACGGTGTGACAGGCCATATCGCCCAGAGCGCCGGTGCCATAATCCAGCCAGCCGCGCCAGTTGAACGGTTGATAGACACCCTTGCTGAAGCGCAGGAATTGGGCCAAATCCGCCGCCTGGGCTTCGGGCCATTCGCCCATGAAGGGGCGGGCAGGCGCGGTGCCGAGCCAGAGGTCCCAAGCCAGGTTCGGTGGGACGGGATCGGAACCCGGCGGGCGGTCCAAACCTTGTGGCCAGATCGGGCGGTTCGTCCACACATACGCGTTATGCACCGGCCCGATTAATCCAGCCTGCACCAATTCCACCCCCCGACGCAACCCATCCGAGGCGCTCCCTTGGTTGCCCATTTGCGTGGCCACCTTGGATTGGCGCGCCAAGTCGCGCAACAACCGCGCTTCATGGACATCGTGCGTCAACGGCTTCTGGCAATAGACGTGCTTCCCCAGTTTGATCGCCGTGGCGGCTATGATGGCATGGGAATGATCGGGCACGGCGATATCGACGGCATCGATACCCTTCTCCTTTTCGAAAAGCTCGCGAAAATCCTGATAGACCCTGGCGCCGGGGCCGGATTGTTTCAAGAAGCCGTTGATGGCGTCGGTGGCATTGGAATTCACATCGCACAACGCGACAAGATTTTCCTGCGCGCACCACTGGGCGTCGCTGCCGCCTTTTCCGCCGCAGCCGATTTGCGCGATATTCAGACGGCTGTTTAAATTCTGTCCGCGCAGCATGTAAGGGCCGGCCAGGACCGCGCCGCCTGCCAATGATCCGTATTTGATGAACTGGCGCCGGGAATGTTTGGAAAAGACGAGCTTCTTATTCATGTATAAAGGTGACTTTGAATCAGCCGGCGCGTCAAAAGCAAGCCCGCAGTAGAACAAAGAACAACGCGAACTGTCTGGCTAATCCTTTAATGACCGCACGAAAGCGATCAGCGCCCGCACGTCTGCGGCGGTGAGTTTTGCGCCAAACTTTGGCATCTCCCCCTTGACGCCATTCTTGATCATCAAGGCAATACGGGCATCAGATCTGGTCAAGCCATGCAGATCCGGCCCTTCGTCGCCACGCGCATCGGTGCCGTGACAATGGGCACAATTGAGCATGAACAAATCGCGGCCCCGATTTGCCGCCGTGCCCGGGCGCAAAATCCCCGATGCTTTGGTTGCGCCGGATGCCTGGGCAGGCCCCGGCGCGAGCATTTCGCCGTTGGCGAAAGCGACCCCTGTCGCTGCCAACCCTGAGACAGCTCCCCGGATCAGGCCTTTGAACAAAAGCATCATAGCTTGACATGTTGAACCGTGGTTCAGCCGAGTTTGGAGTCCACCACCGCAAGGCTGTGTCTGCCTTCGACATAATTCACCCCGGTTACGCCCAACACGGTGGGAAGAATTTCCGGGGCGACTTTCATTGGGCCGGGTTTGGGTGCTGCCCCGGGCGCAGGTTGCGGAAAAGCAGTGGAGGCGGCGGTGTGGAAGGTGATATTGCCTTCGACCTTTTTAAAGGTCTGATGGATGTGCCCATTGAGCACTGTGACCGAGCCAAAGCGTTTCAAACAGGCCAACGCTTGTTCGGCGTCCTGCGTGCCCCAACCCCATTTGGGATAAATTGACCACAAGGGCACATGTGCAAACACCACGATCGGTGTGCTGCTGGAAAGGCCGCTCACATCATCCTTCAGCCACGCCAGTTGATCCCCGCCCAGAAGACCCAACCCGCCTTCGGCTATGTTCATAACGTTGACCAAGCCGATGAAGTGAACACCGCGCCGGCCAAAGCTGAACCAGCCGTCGCCTTTGGCGCCCTTGCCGTAACGCGCGCGAAATTCCCTGCCGTTGTCACGGATGACATCGTGCTCGCCAGGCACATAAAAAACCGGTCCAGCTTTTGTTGTTTTAAGAAGTTGGTCGAGCGTGTCGAATTCCTCCGGCTCGGAAAGATGCGAGAGATCGCCCGTGTGCAGGATGAAATCCGGGGCAGCGGGCAGGGCGTTGATTTTGGCGATGGCCTGCCCGAGTGTGCCGGCCACATCCGGATTAGCCGGCCTGTTAAAGCCGATGTGGCTGTCGCTGATTTGCACGAAGCTGAAGTCGCCGGCCGGAATTTCCGCGGCAGCGGCCCCGGGCGGACTTAACATTCCTGACGACAACACGCCGCCGCTGACCGTCCACAACATCCCTGTGCCGGCCCAGGCCATGCATTTCAAAAAACCGCGCCGGTCAACGCCATCATCGCCGGCGTTGTGGTGGATGTGTCCGGCTTCCGCCGCCAGATGCCGGAGTTCCTTAACTTTTGCCATTTGTCTTTCGGAGTCATTTTTCATAAGCGTTTGATGTGTTCCATTCTCCAGACCGCATGGCGGCACGATCTATTCCCGGGAAACAAAAAACTTTTTGGGAATAAATTCCCCATAAAAATGGTCTTGCCATATGACGGACTGAACGAAATATAACGCCGGTGGACGAGCGCGAACGATTGCAGTTATATGAGCAAAAAGTGCTGCCCCATCTGGACGCGGCTTACAATCTGGCGCGCTGGCTGGCCGGCAACGACCCCGACGCGCAGGATGTGGCGCAGGAAGCCTGCCTGCGCGCGTTCAAGTTCTTCGGAAGTTTTCGCGGAGAAAACGCGCGCGCCTGGCTGCTCGCGATTGTCCGCAATACATTTTACGACTGGCTGCAAAAAAATCGTCCGCCGGAAATCTCCGGTGAATTCGGTGACGAGCCAGCGGCAGTCGAGGACGCTTCCGCGAACCCCGAAACCGTCATTTTGCGGCTGGCGGACGTGGAAGCCATCCGCGTTGCCATTGGCGAATTGCCGGTGGAATTTCGTGAAATCGTCATTTTGCGCGAGATGGAAGGGTTCAGTTACAAGGAAATTGCCGAGCTGGCCGAAGTCCCCATCGGCACGGTCATGTCACGCCTGGCGCGTGCGCGCAAACTGTTGCAGAAGCGCCTCGCCGCCGCATTCAAACCCGGAGACCCTCGATGAACTGTGAGCATGCCAAACCGCTCATTGGTCCCTCCGCCGACGGGGAATTGGATGCCTCCGCGGTTCTGGATCTGGAAAAGCACTTTCACGGCTGCCCCGCCTGCGCCCTGGAGTGGCGCAACGCCCGTGGTTTGAAAAAGGCGCTGAAGCAGAGTTCACTATTCTTCGCAGCGCCAAAAGAGCTGCGCCGAAGGGTGAAGGCTGATTTGCATTTGCCTTCGGAAACAAGGTTCCAGCGGCATTTCCCAAACTGGAACTGGCTGGCCCCTGCGTCGGTTGGCGCGGCCATCGCGTGCCTGGCCATGCTCATGACCGCCGCGTTCACCCGGCCCGCGGCACAGCCGCGGCTGGCACAGGACATTGTTTCCAGCCACGTTCGTTCCTTGATGGCAAATCACATGCTCGATGTTGTGTCCGCCGACCAACACACCGTCAAGCCATGGTTCAATGGCAAACTCGATTTCTCACCTCCAGTCAGGAATCTGGCAGGACAGGAATTCCCCCTCATTGGCGGAAGGCTCGATTATCTCGGCGGACGCAGCGTGGCCGCGCTCGTCTTCCAACGCCACAAGCATGTCATCAATCTCTTCATCTGGCCCGCAAAGGAAAAGGACTCGAAACCCGCCTCGATTGCGCGTATCCAGGGCTACAACTTGGTTGGTTGGTCGGATGCAGAAATGACTTTCTGGGCTGTTTCAGATTTGAACGAAAGCGAGCTAACCGAATTCGTTCAAGACTATGCCACAGCAGCTCCACCCAAATAGGCGCTATTGCGGCATCCAGACCCGGAATTCGCCGCTGCAATGCAGCAATCCCATCATGTAAAGCAATCCTTCGTAATAACGCTCCAGCCCATCGGGCGTCGGCGTGTTCCACAGGGCTTCGACGAATTTCTTTGAGCGCGGATCCGCCGCCGCGAGGCTGGCGACCGCGTTCACGGCCACCAGCCCTTGCGCGTGCCGGTCGTCAAGCTGTTGGCCGTTGAGCGTGAACTGACATCCGTAGCGGTCCATTCCTTTGCCTTCAAAGAACGCCTGCAGCCGGTCGCTCAATTCCCGTTCGCGGACATCTTTTCCCCACCATGACCAATCCACCGACCAATTTCCGGCGGTGCGAAAGGCGTCGAACCTGAAATTCGCCGCGCCCCGGTTCCAACTGTTGGTGACAGGGGTCCCGTCAAAATTCGCGTAGTCGGGCCCGAGGCCCGTGGTCGGATGGGCCGCGCGTGGGAAGAAATCACGGCTCGCCGCTGCGGCGGCCATCCAGAACTCTTTGTCGCCGGCTGGTCCCCAGCGCGCCCACAATTCATAGAACGCAGGCAAATGATAGGAGGGGTCCGTGAATGCCCCGTGCTCGGAACTGGGCGAGAAGAGAACCATTTTATGCTCCTCGTTGAAGAGCGCTCCGGCGGTCACTGTGAAGTTCGAGTTTGTATCTCGCCGCAGCGAGAAAACCGGCCCCCGGATCGGCGCGCGATGCCTCATGTTGGCGAGCAAGGCATCAGCCTGCTCCTTGTAATTGTAGATGCCGCGGCCGTTGCCCCAGCGATTCGCGGCGAAGTAAAGCGCCATAGCGTAATACGACTCGCCATCCGGCGCGACGGCCTCGCTCAGGACCGCGCCATTGGTTTTTGCCTCCCAGGAAAAAAATCCGAACGACGGATGCGCGGGCGAGTCGTGGTACAAGTAAGTTTTCGACCAGTTCCATAGCGCGTCGAACTCCGCCTTCTTATTCATCTGCACCGCGATCATCATGCCGTAGGACAACCCTTCCGTGCGCACATCGTGGTGCTTGATATCCGTGATGTAGGCAAGCGGCCCGTTCGAGTTGTGGCCCGCGGGGTAATAAACCGATTGGTTCTCCGGATCGCCGTGGAACAATTGTTGGAACGCCGCATCCACTTTCCCCCGGATTTCCTGCTGCGAATGGCCGTTTGCGGCGAACAAATTGCGGTAATGCCCCGTGGCAAATGCGCCATCGCGGGACTCTGCAAGACAGCGGCACCCTGTGAACAACAATGCCGGCAGAACAAGGACAACGGCAATAAGGCGGATGTATTTCCTGTTGTTCGGCGCACCAAGCATATGCTGCCGCCATCGTGCCCGAAGACTTCCACCCCTTCAAACAGATTGATTTGAGCCATGCGCGGGATTGTCAATTCTTCCCGGCCCGCGTATGATAGATAAGGTGGAGTTGCCTCTAGATTATAAGCCCGAGTTTGATTCCCTGAGGGATCTCCTCCTGGAAATCGCGCCGGAACGGTCTGTGGAGCACCTGCTCCGCAAGGTTGTGCAATGTCTGGCCGAACGCCCCCACGCCGTCATGGCGCGGTTGTGGCTGATCGATAAAGGCGACCTCTGCGCTTCCTGCCCCGCCCGCCCGCAATGCCCGGATCAGACCCGCTGCCTCCATCTTGTCGCCAGCGCGGAATCCTCCCTGGCGGAACGCGGCGCGCAAACGCGGCAGGCTGAGGACGAGTTGCGCCGCATTCCTTTGGGTGTTGGGGTCATCGGCCGGATCGCCGCCACGGGCCAGCCCGTCCTGAGCAATGATCCGCAGCGCGATCTGGACGGCCTTGGCGGGCAGGAATCCGTCAGGCAGTCGAACATCCAGGGGTTCAACGGCCAGCCCATCCAGTTCCAAGGCCAATCCTTGGGCGTCATTGCGCAGTACAATCGAATTCCGACTCCGGAACAATCGGCCGAATGGCTGCGGATTTTTGCCGATCACATCGGCGCGGCCATTGTCAATGCGCGCGCCTTTGAGGAAATCGAGCGGCTCAAAGCGCAATTGGAATTGGAAAACACCCTGTTGCAGGAGGAAGTGCGGGAGGTGGGGGCCTTTGGCGAGATCATTGGCGAAAGCGCCGCCTTAAAACAAACCTTGCGCCAGATCGAAGTGGTGGCGCCGACCGACGCCGCGGTGCTGCTTCTCGGCGAATCCGGCACGGGCAAGGAATTGGTCGCGCGCGAAATCCACAAGCACAGCCGCCGCCGTGACCACCCGCTCATCCGCGTCAATTGCGCCTCCATTCCCCGTGAGCTGTACGAGAGCGAGTTTTTCGGCCATGTCAAAGGCGCGTTTACCGGCGCGCTGCGGGACCGCGCGGGCCGTTTTGAGGCGGCGCAGGGAGGCACGCTGCTGCTGGATGAAGTGGGCGAGATTCC
>Ga0187851_10004576_pt1 | contig 11245 bp, 9 predicted proteins | sample June2016WEW_6_10_FD_132997 | JGI IMG/M metagenome (GOLD analysis project Ga0187851, IMG submission 132997) | Peatland microbial communities from SPRUCE experiment site at the Marcell Experimental Forest, Minnesota, USA - June2016WEW_6_10 | ecosystem: Environmental > Terrestrial > Soil > Wetlands... | reverse complement strand
GTCCACGTCGATATCCGGCATCGTCACGCGCTCCGGATTCAGGAATCGCTCGAACAGCAGGCCGCCTTGCAGTGGATCGATATTGGTGATCCCCATCGCGTAGGCTACCAGCGATCCCGTTGCCGAACCGCGTCCCGGTCCCACCGGAATGCCGTGATCGCGCGCATACTTGATGAAATCCCAGACAATTAGAAAGTAGCCCGAGTAGCTCATCTGCTTGATCACGTCGATCTCGTAGCGCAGGCGCGATTCGTATTGCTCCGGCGTGGCGCGTCGGATGCCTCTCAACTCAAGTTGCCTTACCGCCGTCTCCAGGCGCTTTCTCAATCCCTCGCGGCAAACCTCTTCAAAATAGCTGTCAATCGTATGCCCTTCAGGAACCACGAACTCCGGAAACGGGGTGTCGACCGGCTGCAGCTTCAGATTGCAGCGCTCGGCAATCTCCATGGTGCGCTGCACCACCGCTGGAGAATCCTTGAACAGCGCCGCCATCTCCTCCGCGCTCTTCACGAAGAACTGGTCGCTGTCGAATTTGAGCCGGTTCGTCTCGTGAATCTTGGCGCCCGTCTGCACGCACAGCATCACGTCGTGCGCGTGCGAGTCTTCGCCGCACAGGTAGTGCGAGTCGTTGGTCGCCACCAGCGGAATCCCCAACTCCCGCTCCAACCGGTAAAGATCGGGCAGAATCTTCTTCTCCTCATTCAGGCCCTGGTCCTGGATCTCCAGGAAAAAATTTCCTTTGCCGAAGATGTCCTGGTATTGCAGGGCCACATTCGCAGCCGCTCCGTACCTGCCCGCAACCAGCTCTTCGCACAGCTCGCCGCTCAGGCAGCCTGAAAACCCGATCAATCCCTTCGCATTCTCCGCCAAAAACTTCTTGCTCACGCGCGGCCGGCGATAAAAACCGTGCAGGCTTGCCTCCGACGTCAGGCGGATCAGGTTCCGGTATCCTTCCTCGTTCTCTGCCAGCACCAGCAGGTGGTTGTACTCAGACTCACGTTGCGCCCCCGGCGACTGTTGGCTTAGAGAGCCGCCGTTCGACTGCTTCGCTATGTCGGCGCGGTGATCCTCGGCCTTGCACACGTACAGCTCGCACCCCAGGATCGGCTTGATCCCTTTCTCCTTCGCCGCATCGAAAAAGTGCACCGCCCCGTAGATATTTCCGTGGTCCGTCATCGCCACGGACTTCTGCCCCAGCCGGGCCACGCGATCGACCAGCTTATACACGTCGCACGCGCCATCCAGCAGCGAATATTCCGTATGCAAATGCAGGTGAGTGAATTCAGACATAGCTAACTTGATTCTAGCTTGCGAATGGATGCGCGACGGTCGGTTGGAAACGTGGTTGAAATCTCAGCCGATTGAGGAAAACTTGGAGGCCAAACGCAAAAGGACCCCAACCAAAACTATTGCCCTGCTGAAGGCCTTGCTTCTACCCCATTACGCTATTGCCGAGTGCCCCACGGCTCGATTTTGAGCCCTGGGAACCGGTTCAATACGTGTCTTCCCGCCGCAGCCCGCAATAGTGCAGCACAACCTCCAGCCGCTCGATGTCGTAACGAAAACGGAACCGTCCCGAGCCCAGCCGATACTGGCCCTCGCCCGCAGAAACTCCCACAAGCTTCTTAATCGCATACTTACCGCTCTTGTTGTAGGGGTCTGAGGAGAGGACCGCGATTGCTTGTTCAAATCGCTCCACAAGCTCAGGATGCTTGGGCGCGAGCTTCTTCATCAGCCGGTCGAAGTGCGCGGTCGTAAGGACGGAGTACGCGGGCGCGTTCATGGGCAGGGCCGGAATTATGCTGTCTTTCTTATGGGGCTCCGCTTCAACTCAGCCAGCAGCTTTGCAGCGGGCCGCGTCTTGCCCGCCGCGCGGTCCTTACCGCTCGCCGCGATGGACGCCGTGACCTTGCGGTCGCGCAACTCAAGATAATCTTCCAACTCGTCGGCCGCCATGATGCCAATCACGGGAATCCCGTCCTTCTCCAGAATGAAGTACTCTTTGCTGTTATGCGCCCGCCGGGCAATCTGGCCCAGGTTGATGCGCGCCTTTGTGATGGGAAGTCGATTGACAGTAGCCATTGATGAACGTTGATTAACCTCAATCAAAGGATAACATACAAAGCCTCGGGATAGAAGGTCGATCCGATGAAAATGGAGACTTCGACAAGGATTACCCCAAAGCCTGAACAGGGACCGGGCGCCCCATCCTTGACGTTTCTTCGCGAGGAAACAATCGCGGCAAGGGTGGGACAACGGGATTCTCAGCCGGTTAGTTGCTGTTTTGGAGGTAGGGGTGATGGTGATGGTGGTGATGGTGATGGCGGTGTACGACCACTATAACCTGCGCCTGTGCCGCATAGGGTACCGCGAGACAGAAGGTGAGCACGAGTCCGAGCAGAATCTTTTTCATAACTTAGTATGCCGCCCCGCAAATCGAATTACAGAGCTACTGTGACCACTGCGTGCGGTCACCCAGCCGCTCTTGAACAGCCGGGCGACCGCCGACGTGTCGCCGGAATTCCACCTAAGGGCGCATAGTGTCTTGTGGCGATTCCACCTCCGAAATGTCTCCCGTGCATTCCGCGTGTCCGCAATGGCACACCACATTCATTGATTCTTCGGCACCTTCACAGCAGGCGCTGCAATACTCTGATCCATCATTGGGCGTGCAATCGCACGGCGCATTCCCGCATCTCTTCGCTTGAGCCATATCGATGACTCCTCCTTCCGCTCTGGGTCCCCAGTGCGGACTGCGGGGTTCGATGCAAACCGCTCGTCACTGGATGGAACGGCGCGAAAGCATCTTCATTCCGCCCCGCTGCCGACGATCGTTGCGACGTTGGCCCGAGCCAGCCAGCAGAATACGGACCTCGGTCACTGCTCATCGCCCGGTTTCATTCCTCGTAACCTACTGAATTAATTCGGCGGCGCGTAGTGCCGCACTCGGCAACCCTGCCTGTCCTTGCCCCTTTCTGCGCTGTCGCTCGCGCCCGCCGGTTGGTATACTTGAAGGTGTGACCAGCACTGTTGCCGAATCCGTTCCCCATCACACCGCGCCAGCCGCCACTCCCCGCCAGAAAAGGGTCTTGCTGCTCAAGCCACGCGGCTTTTGCGCCGGCGTAGTGCGCGCCATCGACGTGGTGAAAATCGCCCTGGAGACCTTTGGCGCGCCCATCTACGTGCGCCGCGAGATCGTCCATAACCGGTATGTGGTCAACGAATTGGCCGAGAAAGGCGCCATTTTTGTTCATGAGATTGGCGAGGTCCCTGAAGGTCAAAGGGTCATCTACTCAGCGCACGGGGTTTCGCCCGCGGTCCGCGAAATGAGCAAGACGCGCAACCTCAGGGTGATTGACGCCACCTGTCCGCTGGTCACAAAGGTCCACATTGAAGCCGTCAAATTCGCCAAACAGGGCTACTCGCTCGTCCTGATCGGCCACCGCGACCACGACGAAATTGAAGGCACGCTCGGCGAAGCCCCCGGTGTCACCCAGGTTGTCTCCACCGTCGCCGAAGTCGAGGCACTCCAGGTTCCCGATCCCGACCGCGTTGCCTACCTCACTCAAACCACTCTGAGTCTCGACGAGGCACGCGACATCATTCATGCCTTGAAGGTCAAGTTTCCCAACATTGTCGGTCCGCATTCGCAAGATATCTGCTACGCCACCGAAAATCGTCAGGTGGCCGTGCGCAACGTGGCCCATAATGCAGGGTTAGTCCTTGTAGTGGGTTCGACCAACAGCTCCAACTCCAACCGCCTCGTCGAGGTCTCGCGCAATCTTGGAACGATTGGCTACCTCATCGATAACTCCCAAGCTATTGATCCCGCTTGGCTCCAGGGCGTCGAAAATGTTGCCGTCACGGCAGGCGCTTCCGCGCCCGAAATCCTCGTCGAAGACGTGGTCAACTATCTGCGTCAAAACGGCTTTGAAAGCGTCGAAGAAGTGGAGGTCATGCCCGAGAATGTGCGCTTCGGCCTGCCTCCCGAAATCGTCCAGGCGATTGGCAGCGCCCGCGGGACTGAGTCGGTCCCGGTGCGCTGAAAACGGCGGCGATCAATCTACTAGAGAAGCCGCGAAGAGTGCGCCCTTGAGCCGGAACTTTGATTGACGATTCATGGTTGCAGAGAAGATTTCTAATCACATGACACCTGAGAAGCAGAACACGCAAGCTGTGGCGCCAGACTTTGGGCATCTCCGCTTTGGCCGTATCGACGCCGATCCTTCCCAGGTCGGGTCGGCAATCGTTGCGGCGCGCGACTACCTTCTCTCGCTGCAGCACGCTGACGGCTACTGGTGTTCCGAGCTTGAGGCCGACTCGATGCTCGAAGCCGACTACATCTTTCTGCACACGCTGCTCGAAAGTGGCGATCCCGGCCGCCTCAAGCGCGCCTGCACAGAAATGATGCGCTACCAGAACGACGACGGCAGTTGGAGCATCTATCCCGGCGGACCCGGCAACATCTCGCTCTCGGTCAAGTGCTACTCCTCTGCCAAGCTGATGGGCCTTCCGGCCGATGATCCGCGCCTAACCAAATGCCGCGAGTGGGTGCTGGCGCACGGCGGCGTCACCGCCTGCAACACCTTCACAAAAATGTATCTCTGCGGTCTCGGCCAGTACGACTATGATGCCGTTCCCGCCATCCCGCCTGAGATTGTTCTCTTTCCCCGCTGGTTCTACTTCAATATCTACGAAATCTCGTCGTGGTCGCGCTCCATTCTCGTTCCGCTGGCCATCATGTACGCCAAGAAACCGTACAAGAAGATCCCTCCGGAGCAGGGAATCGACGAGCTCTTCGTCGGCGGCCGCACCAACTCCATCCTTCGCGTTCGCGTCGATCGAAAGCATCTCTTTTCGTGGCGAAACTTCTTTATCGGTCTCGACCGTCTCATGCATCTCTCCGAGGCGGTTCACCTCCGTCCCTTGCGCAAGCTGGCGATGAAGCGCGCCGAAAAATGGATGCTGGAGCGCCTCGAGATGACCGACGGCCTCGGCGCCATCTACCCCGCCATGCTCAACGCCATCGTCGCCCTGCGCTGCCTCGGCTACTCCGAAGACGATCCGCAGGTCATCCGCGCACGCGATGAGTTTGAGAAGCTCGGCATCGAACAGCCGCCGACCGAGGACATGCCCGAACCCACCTTCCGCATGACCCCGTGCATGAGTCCGGTGTGGGATACGGCGCAGGCCGTCTACGCGCTGGGCGAAGCCGGTGTGCCGCGCAACGATCCCCGCATGCTCAAGGCTGTGGACTGGATGCTTTCCAAAGAGGTCCGCCACAAAGGCGACTGGGCCGTTAAAGTCCGCAACACCGAACCGGGCGGTTGGTACTTCGAGTTCAACAACGAGTTTTACCCGGATACCGATGATACGGCGCAGGTTCTACTCGCCCTGAGCAAGGTGGACAACCCCCGCGAGCGTTATCAGATCCAAGTGGCAGAGCGCGCCATCCGGTGGGAGTTTGCCATGCAGTGCCGCAACGGCGGCTGGGGCAGCTTCGACAAAGACAACACCAAGATGATCTTCCAGTACATCCCGTTTGCCGATCACAACGCTATGCTCGATCCGCCGTCGGTCGACATCACGGGACGCATGCTCGAGATGCTCGCCGTCTACGGCTACACGCGCGACGACAGGCGCGTCAAGCGCGCCATCGAGTTCATCTTCGACGAGCAGGAGCCCGACGGTAGCTGGTTCGGCCGCTGGGGCGTGAACTACATCTACGGTACGTTCCTAGTGCTGCGCGGGCTCGACGCCATCGGCGTGGACCATCTCGAGCCGCAGGTGCAGCAGGCGGCGGAGTGGATTCGCATGGTGCAGAATGGCGACGGCGGGTGGGGCGAGACCTGCGGCAGCTACGATGATCCCGACACGCGCGGCATCGGCGTGAGCACTCCGTCGCAAACCGCCTGGGCGTTAATGGCTTTGCTCGCCGCCGGCGACGACCGCTCCGACTCCATCGCCAAGGGCGTGCGCTGGCTGCTCGAGCGGCAGCGCGCCGACGGAAGCTGGGACGAGTCGATGGGCGAAGGTCCCACGCGCCAGGGCATCATCACCGGCACCGGATTTCCCAAGGTTTTTTATCTGGCCTATACCATGTATCGCCAGTACTTCCCGCTGATGGCGCTGACAGCCTACAAGCGGGCGATGGAACGTAACAACAGCCTGTAGCCGGGAGCTTGTAGCCCGCAGCTACGCCGCTGCTGAAATTTCGAGAATGTAGGAAAGCTTCTAGCTACTGGTACCGGCTACAAGCTTTCGGAGGGTTTACCCGAAGATGGCAGTTCCAATTTCACAAATGTGGACGGTGGCAACTTACGTCCTCAAGAACCGGTTCAAGGGCAACAGGCGCTACCCGCTGGTGCTCATGCTTGAGCCGCTCTTCCGCTGCAACCTGGCCTGCGCCGGCTGCGGCAAGGTGCAGTATCCGCCCCACATCCTCAAAAAGCAGCTCACGCCCGAGCAATGCTTCGCCGCGGTCGAAGAGTGCGGCGCGCCCATGGTCTCCATCCCGGGCGGCGAGCCACTGCTGCATCCGCAAATCGTCGAAATCGTCAACGGCCTCATCGCGCGCAAGAAGTACATCTATCTCTGCACCAACGCGCTCGAACTCAAGCGCCGTCTGCCTGAGTTCACGCCGTCGAAGTACCTCACTTTCTCGGTGCACCTCGACGGCCAGCGGGACGAGCACGACTTCTCCGTCTGCCGCGAAGGCGGCTGGGATATCGCGGTCGAAGGCATCAAGGAGGCCGTCAAGCGCGGCTTCCGCGTCACAACCAACGCCACATTTTTCGACGGCACCGATCCCAACCACGTCCGCGCATTCTTCGATGAAGTGATGGCCATCGGCATCGAGGGCGTTGTTCTTTCTCCTGGCTACAGCTACGACAAGGCGCCCGACCAGAATCGCTTCATGGGCCGTGCCCGCGTGCGTCGCATGTTCCGCGCTATCCTTTCCAACCGCAAGAAGAGTTGGAAGTTCAATATGTCGCCCCTCTTTCTCGAGTTCCTCATGGGCGACCGCAACTACGACTGCACGCCCTGGGGCTCGCCCGCCTTCAACATCTTCGGCTGGCAGCGCCCGTGCTATCTGCTCCAGGACGGCTACACCGACACCTTCAGCGAGCTGATGGAAACCACTCGTTGGGAAGACTATGGCGTTGGCTCCGGCAATCCCAAGTGCGCCAACTGCATGGTCAGTTGCGGCTACGAGCCCACTGCGGTCCTCGACGGCTTCGGTTCGCTTAAAGGTTTTTTCGCCATGGTCAAGGGCAGTTTCTCGCTTTATCCCGATCAGCACGCGCTCAATCTGCTCAATGAGCCCATGCCCACCGGCAAGCCCCTCGTGCAGATCGACACGAGCGGCCGCGCCCTCGAGGAAACCCGCGCATAAAGGATTGGGGTGCCCCGTCCTAGCTTCGCTAGGGCGGGGAATTACTGATTCGCTGACCTGCTAACTCGCTTCTGAAGGAAATGCTTATGACCGCCGAAGTTCAACGCTACTCGCGCGAACAAATCGAAGCCCTCGAACTTGCTCCCGGCACGGAACACGAAGAGCTCGAAGGCTCGGTCCCGGAGCTTGCCTCCGACGAAGACCTGCGTAACGCCCTCGAGAAAGCCTTCGACTTCCGCGGCGACGTCACCCTCACCCTCAAGTCCGGCGAAAAAATCGAAGCCTACATCTTCAACCGTCACACCGGAGCTACGCTCGCCGAATCCTGGGTCCAGTACTTCGCGCCCAGCGCACCCGACAAGCGCAAGGTCTCCTACGACCAGATCGCCCGCCTCGAATTCGGTAAAGACCGCGCCGCCGGCAAGCACTGGGAAGACTGGGTCAAGGCCTGGAACGAAAAGAAAGCCGCCGGCGAGAAGAACATTGCCCTACATCCTGAGAAGCTGGATTAGGCTGGTCTGATCGGCACTGGGCTGAAGTCGATGGGTCCACCCCGCATCCGGCCGCTCGCTAACCTACTAACCTGCTAACTCGTTAACTCGCTGACCTGTCGGCCCTCTAACTCTCTTACCTAATAACTCGCCCCCTTGCTAACCTGCTTGCGCGCGGCGAAGGCCCGCCCAACCTCCGCTGAGTTACCTTCACCGCAGAGTGTGCGGGTCCAGTTGCAATTGACCTCGCAGCGCCCTGCCCTCGACGTCGCTCTTCCAGAGCTCCCAAGTCTTAAAGAGCCAATAAGTGCCGAAGGCCATAATGCCCGCCGCTTCAAGGTAGAACGCTTTGTGGCCCGATTTGTGCGTGAAAGCCAAAGCCGCCAATGGCGCCACAACCATCACCGCCGCCAGAAATTGGTACCAGCGCCTGTAGAAAGCGATAACCTTCTCCCGGTCGGGCAGATTTGGCGGCATTTCTTTCAGCGTCTTCCCCGAGCAGAACACGCAGGTAAATCCAATGCAGACGAAAAATGTAATGGCACTCGGGTAGTGAAACGAATGATAGGAGAACTGGCCAGTGTCGCAAGGCCACGCCATTGGGAACAGCGCCACGCACGGAGCTATCACTCCGGCGATATTCAGCGCCCAATCCTCCCATCTGCTGAACCCCTTCATCAGAAACATCGCGGCTCCAATGAAGAAGAGATTTCCTACGAACCACGTCCTCATGGGCCCGACGCCTTCATTCAGGCAAGGGGCCGAGCAAGCGGCGCCGCCATTTGCACTCGCGCAATCCGGATTCGCGCACGCGGCAGTTGCATAGTAGTAAGCGCTCATCGACCCGGCGAAGGGAACGCCCACAGCCTTCCCCGCTACCGCCAGAATGAAAGGAAACAGGATTCCCAGAACGCCCACACCGACCCGCATGTGCACGAACATCTTCAGCATCAGTTTCTGAATGTCTGTCACAGCCACACTCCCTTCATCGGCTTAATTGGAGTTGGCAAACATTAGATCACACTGAAAGGTAAGCTGCCGGAGGAATTCGCAGCGGCGCCTGCCCTGCGCAGGCAGTGAACTCATGTCGTGATGCAAGGCCTGTCGGGTGGTTCGTGCTATCCCACCCTGGCGGAGCCAGGATGGGGCACCCCGGGGTTTGGGCTGAGCGAGCCTCGTGAGAGACAAATGCAGATCCTTCGGCTTCGGTCGCCGCCGGCGGACTACGCTCAGGATGACAATGCGTGGATAACTCATGCGCCTTTCACAAAAAAGTGGCAGCGCATTGAAGGAGTTGCGGCGCAGGTGGTCAGGATTGACCATCCAATCGGCTCTATCGATCGGTATGATTTTGTCCGATGCGCGCCCTCCGGTAGACGATACGCCGGGGTAATGAGACTTGTTATCGACTCCAGACTCCGGCGCGCATCTTCTGGAGACTGGCCCATGGAATCCATTAGCCGCAACAGAAGGTTGAATCTCTGAGAGCGCAATTGGCACTGAGCACAATCTCTGCTCCTCGCTAGCCCATGAGCTAGAGAGAACGACGTTGAGCGGCGACCACAAGGCCGCACTCGCTGATCGTTTGGACAACGCGCAGAGGGAAAGTTACGGTTTGCAGCTTGCGATCGACCCGTTGGAGCGCTGGTCAAACTAGTAGCTCAGTCCATCTGCCTGATTCCATAGCAGATCGCTATTCTTGCGAGTCGCAGGTTGACAACCGCAGCGCATAAGCCTAGCGTCGTAATTGAGCGAGCTACCTCGTCTTACTCTTTCAGGTTCCCTGAACTAAGTCAGCCCATCTGAAGCTTTCCCCTTCTTAGATTCCTAAGTCCTTAGATTCCTCAAAGGAGGAACTGCGTTATGACCCTATTCAATCGTTGGGAGCCTTCGCGTGAGTTATCCGCCATGCAAAACCGCATCAACCACATGAACCGTCTTTTCCGTGAGTCGTACGGCTCAGAAGTTCCGGAAGAGGCATTAACTACCACCACTTACGCACCGCCGGTGGACATCTACGAAGACGAGCACAACATTCTGTTGAAGCTTGAGGTTCCGGGCATCGACGAAAAAGACATCGATGTCCGCATGGAGAACACCACCCTGACTGTCCATGGCGAGCGCAAGATGGAGAAGGAAGAGAAAGAGGAGAACTTCCGTCGCGTCGAGCGTCAGTACGGAGAGTTCACCCGGTCGTTCACGCTGCCCAGCACAGTGAATCTGGCTCAGGTGAGCGCCCACTACGACAAGGGCGTGCTGAAGATCAGCCTTCCCAAGAAGGCCGAAGCCAAGCCCCAGCAGATCAAGGTGACTGTTGGCACCGGCAAGGCCCTCGAAGCCAAGGTTATGACCAAGGCCGCATAGGAACCACCGCCCGGTCAGTGGCGAATGGTCAGCAAGAGAAATGGGAGGAGGCTCGTCGCCTCCTCCCATTTGTTTGTCATCCGGGGGGTTCGTGCCACAAGGCGAAACCCTAAAATGCAGGCCCCCGTTCGACTTCGATCATCCGCCGCAGCGGACGATCTTCGCTCAGGGCAGGCTTTCGGCTGCGTCCGGCCGAAAAATCGGCCAAACTCCGCTCAGGATGACAGCGGCGGAGGGGCGGATTTGGTCACTGCTTCGCCGCAATTTCCTCCCCGGTCCCCAAAGGGCGAGGGACCGCGGGTACCCTCTCATTCTTTTCAATCATTAAAGCCGGTGCGAAGCCGCACATTTAGAATCAAAGTGCTGCATTTCGCATGAAGATCTTCGTGACAGGCGCGACAGGATTCGTTGGCCATCATGTCGCCAAAGCTTTAGCCGCCGAAGGCGCCGATCTGCGCCTTCTGGTGCGCAAATCGAGCAATCTCAGGAACCTCGAGGGCCTCGATCTCGGCTCGAGGGGCGACACCTTCACGGGCGATCTGCTCGAGCCGGGATCGCTCAAGTCTGCAATCGCCGGTTGCGACGCTGTGGTGCATGTTGCGGCCGATTATCGGCTCTGGATTCCCGATCCGGCGGCGATGTATAGCGCCAACGTGGACGGAACGCGCGAGCTGCTGCGCATGGCTCGCGAAGCGGGAGTGAAGCGCTTCGTCTTCACGTCGAGCGTGGCGACCATGCACTTCCGCACAGACGGCATCGTGATCAATGAGGACACGCCGGTTTCTCTCGCCGACATGGTCGGTCACTACAAGCGCTCGAAGTTCCTGGCCGAGCAGGAGGCACTGCATGCGGCGGAACAAGGGCAGCAGGTGATGATCCTGAACCCCACAACTCCCATCGGACCCAACGATTGGAAGCCCACGCCGACAGGCCGCATCTTCGTCGACTTCCTCAACGGCAAGTTTCCTGCATATGTCGACACGGGCCTGAACCT